>Ga0070734_10001883_pt1 | contig 28107 bp, 22 predicted proteins | sample Coa_R1_8_FD_66444 | JGI IMG/M metagenome (GOLD analysis project Ga0070734, IMG submission 66444) | Surface soil microbial communities from Centralia Pennsylvania, which are recovering from an underground coalmine fire - Coalmine... | ecosystem: Environmental > Terrestrial > Soil > Unclassified ... | reverse complement strand
CTATCTCGACAAGCAGCTCGCGCATCTGCAGGGCATCGTTGCTAGGCTCGCCAACCGCCTGCAACGGCGGCTCATGGCCCAGCAGAACCGTGCCTGGGAGTTCGACCTCGAGGAAGGTATCTTGGATCCCGCGCGGCTGTCGCGCGTGGTGACCGATCCCTATCATCCGCTCTCCTTCATGCATGAGAAGGAGGCGACTTTCCGCGACACGGTGGTGACGCTGCTGCTCGACAATTCCGGTTCGATGCGCGGCCGCCCCATCACGGTCGCCGCGACCTGCGCGGACATCCTGGCGCGCACGCTCGAGCGCTGCGGCGTCAAGGTCGAGATTCTCGGCTTTACCACGCGCGCATGGAAGGGCGGCCAATCCCGCGAGGCCTGGCTTGCCGCCGGCAAGCCGCCCAATCCCGGCCGGCTGAACGATCTCCGCCACATCATCTACAAGGCAGCCGATGCGCCATGGCGGCGTTCGCGCAAGAATCTCGGGTTGATGATGCGCGAAGGATTGCTCAAGGAGAATATCGACGGCGAGGCGCTCGACTGGGCGCACAAACGGTTGCTGGGCCGGCCCGAGCAGCGCAAGATCCTGATGATGATTTCGGACGGCGCGCCGGTCGATGATTCCACGCTTTCGGTCAATCCCGGCAATTATCTGGAGCGGCATCTGCGTCATGTGATCGAGGAGATCGAGACCCGCTCTCCGGTCGAGCTGATCGCGATCGGCATCGGTCACGACGTTACGCGCTACTATCGTCGCGCCGTGACCATCGTCGATGCCGAAGAGCTTGGCGGTGCCATCACTGAAAAGCTCGCCGAGCTTTTCAGTGAAACCCATGGCGCGCCACCGCCCGCAAAAACCGAGCAGCGCCGTCGGGTCCTTCACTAGCAAAGCCTGATGCGCGTGACATTCAGCCGCCGCCGCATGTTGACCACCATGGCGGGGGCCGCATCCGAGCTCGCCCTGCCGGGCCGGATCCTCGCTCAATCTGCGGTTCAGCCGCCGGCGAAGCCGGTTGCGGCGGACGAGCATTGGATCGCAGACCCTGTCGCGATCGAGATCAAGGCGCGGCCGATTGCCTCTTTTGATCCGCGCGATCACGCGCGTGTGCGGTTCGGCTCGCTCGAATTTCGCAGCGGGCTGGTGCTGACCTCTGGCTTTCACGGCTTCGGCGGACTGTCCGCGATCCGCCTCGACGCCAAGGGCGAACGCTTCACCTCGTTGAGCGACAAGGGGACATGGTTCACCGGCTGCATCGTCTATTCGGGCCGCCAGATGACCGGACTTGCCGACGTCGAGGCGGCGCCGATGCTGGGGGCCGACGGGGCGCCGATCACCGCGCGCGGCTGGTTCGATTCCGAATCGCTCGCCTTCGACGGCCAGGTCGCGTATGTCGGGCTTGAGCGCGTCAACCAGGTGCTGCGCTTCGATTTCTCGAGAGGCGGGACGCGCTCGCGCGGCGAGGCGATCGCGCTGCCGCCGGCGGCAAGAAAGCTTCCCTTCAACAAGGGGCTCGAAGCTCTCGTCTTCGTGCCCAAAGGCATGCCGCTTGCGGGCACGCTGATTGCGATCTCCGAGCGCGGGCTCGATCCATCCGGCAATCTGATCGCATTTCTGATCGGAGGGCCGACGCCGGGGCAATTTACTGTCCGCCGCACCGAGAATTTCGACGTCAGCGATGCCGTGCTGCTTGCCTCCGGAGATCTCTTGATCCTGGAGCGGAAATTCTCGCTTCTCACCGGCATCGGCATCCGTATCCGCCGTATCCCGCTGACATCGGTCATGCCGGGCGCGATCGTCGACGGCCCTTCGATCTTCAATGCCGATCTCGGCGAGGAGATCGACAATATGGAAGGCATCGATGCCCATGTGACGGAGGAGGGCGACACCGTGCTCACCATGGTCTCCGACGACAATTTCTCCCTGATCCAGCGCACGCTGCTTTTGCAATTCACGCTGGTGGCGTGAACGTGGCCTGCAAATGGCTTGCAAGTCTTGCCAAAGGCAACGGTGGTATGCTTGCGCTCATCTGGGAGCGAGCCCGCCCCAAAGCTAGATTTGGCTGAATCAAATCCCCGCCCCTTCGGATATTCCCACATGAGCGCCCTGTTTTCCCCGATCAAGCTGCGTGGCCTCGAGCTTGCCAATCGCATCATGGTGTCGCCCATGTGCCAGTATTCGGCACTCGACGGCTCGGCCACCGACTGGCATTTCACGCATATCAATTCGCTGGCGCTGTCGGGGGCCGCGATGTTCTGCATCGAAGCCACCCATGTCGAGGCGATCGGGCGCATCACGCCGGGTTGCCTCGGCCTCTACAGCGACGCCAACGAAGCCGTGCTGAAGCCGATCCTGGCCGCAGCGCGCAAATATTCCAAAGCGGCGATCGCGATGCAGCTTGCCCATGCCGGCCGCAAGGGCTCCAGCGCGAGACCCTGGGAAGGCGGTCAGCAACTCACGCTCTCGCAAGGCGGCTGGCAGGCGGTGGCCCCATCCGCTGTGCCGCAGAAGGAGAGCGAAACGCCGCCGCTCACGCTCGATGAGGCCGGACTGGCGCGTGTCCGCGACGCCTTTGTCGCATCCGCCAGGCGCGCCGAGCGGCTTGGCATCGACGCGCTCGAGCTGCACGGTGCGCACGGCTATCTCCTGCATCAATTCCTGTCGCCGATCGCAAACAAGCGGACCGACAAATACGGCGGCAGCCTCGAAAACCGGATGCGCTTTCCGCTGGAGGTGTTCGATGCGGTGCGCGCGGTCTTTCCGGATCACAAGCCGATCGGCTTTCGGGTGTCGTCGACCGATTGGGTCGAGGGCGGCTGGGATCTGCCGCAGACCATCGCGCTCGCCAAGGAATTGAAAAAACGCGGCGTCGATTGGATCGATGCGTCCTCGGGCGGCGTGTCGCCGCTGCAAAAAATTCCGCTGGGGCCCGGCTATCAGGTGGGCTTTGCGCAAGCGATCAAGGAAGCGACCGGGATCACCACCATGGCGGTCGGCCTGATCACCCAGGCGAAGCAGGCCGAGGACATCATCGCCTCGGGCAAGGCCGACATGGTCACGCTCGCCCGCGGCATGCTCTATGACCCGCGCTGGGGTTGGCACGCGGCCGCCGAGCTCGGCGGCCATGTGACGGCGCCCCCTGCCTATTGGCGCGCCCCGCCGCATGAGCAGAAGGACCTGTTCGGCGCCACCACCTTTGGCACGCGCTGAGGTCTTCCGGCCGCCGCGATGATCGCGGTGGATCACCGGAAATAAAGAAATGGTGTCCATTCGCAAAACTGCCTGCCGAAAAACGATACGAATGTTAGCATCGGGGCGCGATGCGCCTTTCGCCGCGGCGACGGCCATTCCGCGCGTCGCAAAAATCGCATAACGTACCCTTTTGCGATCGATGGGGCATACCCATGCGCACCCCTGCCAGACGATTTGCCCACGTTCTCGAGCGCCTTGGACTGGCCATGGCCGGCGCCGCCTGCGGCCTGTTCGTCTCCGCCCATGTCGGTTCGAGCATTTCGGTCCTCACCTCCCAGGGCTTCCTGCTGGTGATGATGATCGCGGGCGCGATCGGCTTCTATCTCGGCATCGACACCCCGCCGATGCCGGATGAGGAACACGCCGGGATCGACGCGGCGGAATTCTGCAGCGCGGTCGGCACCTTTCTCGCAACGCTGACGGCGTTCTTCTCGGTCGGCATCATCATCCTGCGCGAGGAGCCGCACATCGCGTGGACGTATCTGATCTTTGCCGGCTGGTCGATCGGCATCCTGATGCAGATCATCGCGGGCGCAAAGGCGCGCAGTCGCAAGTAGCGCAAATCGCCGCACGCGCCAAACGGGGCCATCATTCCGCCGCAACGGAGGCAGGTACTTACATAGCGTTTTCAAGTGCAAGCCTGCCCCGGACTTGATCCGGGGTGGGAACCGGTTCGCGTGAAGAGAACGCGTCAAGATAACGCGTCAAGATAAAAGTCTCGCGCCAGATCAGCGCGGCAACAAGAACACTGACAACAAGAGCGAGAGGAAGCCCATGGAACTCGGATATTTCTCGATGCCCTCGCATCCGCCGGAGTGCGATTTGAAAGAGGGCCACGATTTCGATCTGCAAGTGCTGCGCTGGCTCGATGAGCTCGGCTATCAGGAATGCTGGATCGGCGAGCACCACACCGCGCCCTGGGAGCCGCATCCGGCGCCGGACCTTCTGGTGGTGGAAGGTTTGCGGCAGACCAAGAACATCCGCATCGGCCCCGGCGGTTTCCTCCTGCCCTATCACCACCCGGCCGAGCTTGCGAACCGCGTGGCGATGCTCGATCACCTCTCCGGCGGGCGGCTGAATTTCGGCGTGGCGGCGTCCGGTCTGCCGAGCGACTGGTCGATGTTCAATGTCGACGGCATGAGCGGGCAGAACCGCGACATGACCCGCGAGGCGCTGGAAATCATCCTCAAGCTTTGGAGCGAGCCCGCGCCCTTCACCTACCAGGGCAAGTTCTGGACGGTGAACAAGCCGGACACGATGTTCGATTTCCTCAAGACGCATCTTTATCCGTTGCAGAAGCCGCATCCGCCGATCGGGGTTGCGGGGCTGTCGAAAAACTCCGACACGCTGAAGCTCGCCGGCGAGCGCGGCTTCATCCCGATGAGCCTCAATCTCAACCCGGCCTATGTCGGCAGCCACTGGGATTCGGTCGAGCTCGGCGCGGCGCGGACCGGGCGGAAGCCGAACCGGCGCGACTGGCGGCTGGTGCGCGAGGTGTTCGTGGCCGACACCGACGAGGAAGCCTGGAAGCTCTCGGCCGGCGACATGATGGGCCGGATGATGTCCGAATATTTCCTGCCGCTGCTCGGGCATTTCGGCTTCCTGGATTATTTGAAGCACGCGCCCGAGGTGCCCGATAGCGACGTCACCGTCGACTATTGCGCCAGACGCAACTGGGTTGTCGGTTCGCCCGCCACCGTCGCCGAGAAGCTCGAGGAGATCTGGAACGATGTCGGCGGCTTCGGCGTCCTGCTGGTGTTCGGCTTCGACTACAAGCACAAGAGCGAGGCCTGGCAGCGCTCGTTGCACCTCCTCAAGCACGAGGTGTTGCCGCGGCTGAGCCATCTCGACGCGGGGATGGGCAAGGCGGCGTAGGGCAAAGCAAGCTGAGCCGGGACCCATAACCACAGGCTGTGGTTTTGCGATGGCAACAGCCACCGCGCGCCATCGATAGATCACGCGGTATGGGTCCTGGCCTTCGCCAGGACGACAGCATTGCTTTGCCCACCCTACGATCTCTGCGTAAGCTTGCGAGCCCTTTCACCACCAACTCGCGGCTTTGCGGGAGACCCTCATGCGCATCATGATCATCAACGGCCCCAACCTGAACCTGCTCGGCGTGCGCGAGCCGCACATCTATGGCTCGACCACGCAGGAGGCGATCAAAAAGGCTTGCGAGGAATTCGCCGCCTTTGCCGGCGCAACGCTCTCCTTTCATCAATCCAATCACGAGGGCGTGCTGGTCGATCTCATCCAATCCGCTCGCACCGAGGCCGATGCGCTGATCATCAATCCCGCCGCCTATTCCTTCACGTCGATTGCGATGTACGACGCGATGAAGATTTTCGAGGGGCCGATCTACGAGGTCCATATCTCCAACATCCATGCCCGCGACGAGCTGCACCGCCACTCGAAACTCTCCGCCGTGGCCAAGGCCGTGATCGCGGGGCTCGGGCCTTACGGCTACATCGTCGCCATGCAGGCGGCGCTGCAAAATGCCGGCAAGCTGCCGGCCGCACTGCCACCCGCGGTGCGCGTCGGCCCGAAGTGAGAGCGTGGGTTTTCTCCCTCTCCCCGCTTGCGGGGAGAGGGTCGGGGTGAGGGGGAGTTTCCGCGGATTGCGCTCGTTGATACGCCCCCCCCACCCGAAGCCTCCGCTTCGCTTCAGCATCGACCTTTCCCCGCAAGCGGGGCGAGGTGAGCGGAGCCCGTGCGTACCTTCCGATTCAAGATGTCAAACAGCCAGTCGCGCCGTCATTGCGAGCCAACGGGTCCGCGCGAAGCGCGGCCCGATGACAGGCTCCGCGAAGCAATCCAGAGCCACGCGAAAATTCTGGATTGCTTCGTCGCTGACGCTCCTCGCAATGACGGGCACAGCTTCGCATTCTCGCGGCTCGAATAGCCCGAGTTGTTGCAGAAATCGTCGCGCCTGAAATCAGAGGGCGCAGGGAAAGCCAGGTGCCGCCCGCACCCATAGCCCCGTACGCACAATGAACAAGCGTACGAGCGTATTCACCACAGGTTCGAGCCGAACGACCGGCCTTCCCTGCGCGATGGTGTTAACGGGCTATGTCGTGCTCGCCCCGGTGAGACCGGCTTTTGTGTCACCGTCACTTGCCGGATCATCGACCCACAAGCTTAGCACCTGCCACGAGGGCGCCAGGCCCGCACGCCTTGCCGTCCGCAAAACCATCGTTCGTCCGCGCAAGATTGCGCGTCGATGCTCTCGCGTCCATCGCATCCCGCGCCCCACGTTTGGTGACGATTGGCCGAACGCCCCTCTTGCCGAGGCGGGATGGCAGCCAGACAATCATGATATTCTGAAAAGCGGAAGAAAAATATTATTCGTATAAGCAGAAATTATCCTTGACTTGTGGACCAAATCAATTTTGCGCCGCGCTTCCTCACGGTGCCTCCTCTCGGAGCTTCTCGCTTCCAGATGCCTCGCGAGGCTTACCGACAGAGCCTGTCTAGAACATCGTTAGCATTCGACAATGCGCGCGGACTGCTTGCATCCGGGCATTGAACTCATTGAAGGGAAATCCTATGGATTTAGCCTCGTCAATCGTCGGCGTCTGGAAGTACACCAGCTTGATCGACAAGGAAGCGGAATCCGGGCAACGTTCTCAAGCCGTTTGGAAAATCCGACCGGCTACATCGTCTACACCAAAGCAGGGCACACATCGTGTTCTCGACAGGCAACTGATTTCCTGAAAGTCGCGAAGCGGGCGTCGCAGAGGCAAAACCAATGGATATCCAACGCTACAGGCTGATCGGGTCGACAGCGTCTCCCTACGCGCTCAAGCTGCGCGCGCTGATGCGCTATCGCAGAATTCCGTTTGACTGGGTCATCATGACCAAGCCCTTGCGCATGCAGACCGCGCATCTGCGTCCCAACCTGATACCTGTGTTGCAGTATCCTGACGGGACGTTTCGCGGAGAAACAACGACGCTTGCCTACGACCTCGAGGCACGGCATTCGGAGCGGTCCGTGATTCCGCATGACAAGGCGGTGGCATTCGTTTGCGACCTGCTCGAGGATCTCGCCGACGAGTGGGCCGTCAAACCACTATTCCTTTATCGGTGGTGGGACGCGGAGGATCAGGCCTATGTCTCGCGATGGGCCGGTCAGGAGTGGTCGACCTCAGAAGCTGCAACGGGCAGTGCCGAGGAGATCGAGGAATTTCGAAGACGGCAGATCTCGCGCATGCCCATTCTCGGCGCCACCGCCGAAAATCGGCCGCTATTGGAGGAGAGCTATCGGCGGATCTTGGCGGCCTTCGAGCCCCATGTCGGGATCACCAACTACCTCTTCGGCAGCCGCCCATCGCTCGCGGATTTCGCCTGGTTCGGCCAGCTCAGCGAGATGGCGACCGATCCGACACAGATGCGGATTATGCGCGAGAGGGCGCCTTTCACCGATCACTGGGTCCGGCGGCTCGACGATGCGTCAGGCGTAGAGGGCGAATGGTATCCGCGCCAGCGCGCCATCGGCCCCTGGGCCGAGGCGCTGCTGCGGATCGCAGGTGAGCTCTATCTGCCGTTCCTCGTAGCCAATGCGGACGCCTTTGCGCGCGGCCTTGAGCGACTGGAGATCGAGGTGTGGGGCCTGCCTTATGCGCTGGCGCCGTTCAAATATCAGGTGAAATGCCTGGAGCTGCTTCGCGGCAAATTCACTGCGCTCGATGGCAAGGATCGTGCTGCACTAGAGCCGATCCTTGAACGCACCGGGTGCTGGGGACCGCTTGTGGCGAAGTAGGTTACTGCGCCAAATCTCATGGTGGAGAGGCGCGCGACCCCGAGCAGGCCGAGCGATAGCGAAACCTCCAGCGAATGCACAGTCCAATAGAAGCCTTGGAGAGCATAGTGGACGCATGTCTGGTGCGATCATTCCGTCTGCGCGAATTTTATGGTTGAGACCGGCCACTTGCCTTCGTGACCTCCAATAGAAATTCGCAGTCCATGGAATTCATCAAGCCAGACCTCGTTTACGCTCCCGGCCTTTCCGTCGGTCAAAATGACGGCTTTGCCAACAAGCTCGGTTTGGGCTTTATTCAATTCGGCGAGGATTGCGCACGCTCTCGCTTTGGTGCTTGGCACGATCTAGCTCGTATAGGTTTGCAAGAGGCCGAGCCTCGCATATGAAAGCGTGCAACTCGTGGCAAACGCACAGCAAAAGAATGTTCATGGGAACCTGTCTGCCGGTCCATCACAGATCAGCGTTCAAGGTACGAACCATTTCGGCGTTTGTGGTCAAATCGACAGAATGCAGGGGAGATTTGCCATGCTCGCGAAGCTTATCCGCGCCGTCGGAGTTGGTACAACTGTCTGTGTGATCGCATGGCATGGAAATGCGCGTGCAGAAATACTTATTACGACTGCCGCCATATCGCGTGGTGAGCTAACAATTGTAGGAAGGGTCAGGCGAGCGCGCGAGCCGAGCGTGCAGATTAAAATCAATCCAAGTAAGACAGTGCAGGTCGAGAGAACTCCGACCGGAGGGTTCAGGTGGATTGGAACGGAGTTCCCCTCCAGTTGCGTGGTCGAGATTACGTCCGGAGACGACAAGAGAGAGGTGCTCATACAAAACTGCGGCGTCGGTGGACCCGCAGGTCCTCCGGGGCCAGCAGGTCCTCCCGGGCCGTCAGGTCCTCCAGGACCCGCAGGTCCCCCTGGTCCCGCAGGCCAGACCGGTCCGGCCGGACCTCCCGGCGAAGCTGCGAAGCAGGCTGCGCCTCAATGAGTCCGCGTCCTGGTTAACGCGCGTCAGCGGCCTATCCAACCTTGCGGTGGCGGCTGCCGAGCGCGGCCGCAATTCCCTCCGGATGCCGGATGCGCTCGATCAGCATGTCGATGCGATCGCCGCCCCAGAATAATTCGCTGTTGAAAACCATCGTCGGGACGCCGAACACGCCGAGCGCCTCCGCTTCATCGATAATCCGATCGTGTTCGGCGCGTGCAGGTCCCTCGACATAGGTGCGAAACTCGTCTGCCGATCCGCCGACCGATGCAATGACGTCTGATATCGCCTGGAGGTCGTCGATTTCCAGATCGTGGCTCCAGAAGCGCCGAAACACCGTGTCGTGATAGGGCCGGAAGAAGCCGTGGCGCTGAGCGAACAGCATGCCGACGCTGGAGTAAAAGGCGTCATATATTCGCCGCGGACCTTTCATGGTGAGGCCTTGGGCGTTGGCGAAGCGTCGCGCGTCCATATAGGAGTAGCGAACCTTCCGCCAGAAATGCGGTGTGCGTTCTTCGACCGTTCCCATGAACTCGGCGACGCGCAGCGTATAGGGCAGCCACTCCAGCTCGACGCCATATTTCTCCTCAAGCTCGAACAGGCGCTTGTTGGCGACAAACGCGTAGGGACTCTTGTAGTCCGTGTAAATTCGCACGCGCGGCTTTTCCATCGCGGTTCTCCCTGTCTTAGAGCATTTCACGGCGGATCGAGATGCCGGCGCGTTCGCGATCCCATGTGTCGCTCGTGACTCCTTCAGCGCGCAGAACGTGTTTCTCGACCTTGGCGGTCGGCGTCTTCGGCAGCTCGTCGAGGATGCGGATGTAGCGCGGGATCATGTGATGGGCGACGCGCAGCTCGAGATGCCGGATGATGTCCTCCGGCTCGATCGAGTCGCCCTTGGCCGCTGCCAGCACGACCAGCACCTCATCCTCGGAGACCTCGCTGGGCACCGGGATAGCGGCTGCCTCGTGCACCGCGGGATGGCTCAGCAGCTCCACCTCGATTTCATAGGAGGAGATATTTTCACCGCGGCGCCGTATCGCGTCCTTGAGGCGATCGACGAAGTGGTAATCGCCATCGGCATCCTTGAAGAATGCGTCTCCAGTGTGAAACCAGCCGTTGCGCCAAGCCTCCGCGGTCGCCTGCGGATTGGCGTTGTAGCCGTGGTTCATCGCCCAGGGCGCTTCGGTGCGCAGGATCAGCTGCCCGACCTTGCCATCTTCGATAATGCAATCATGCTCATCGACTAGACGAACCTCGACGCCTGCACGCGGCCGGCCGCATATATTGTCCTTGGCCGGGTTGGCCTTCGATATCAGCGGCGTGCAGATTTCGGTCATGTTGAAGAGCGTAAAGACATTGACGCCGAACCGCTCGTGGAACGGTTTGCCGCTTTGTCCAAGCGGAACGATGAACACCATGCGTAGCCTATGGTCGCGATCCCCGGGACTTGGCGGTTGCTTCAGAAGAAAGGTCGCCATCGCACCGAGCAGGAAGGCGGAGGTGATTTCCAGCTCGCGGACCTGATCCCAAAAGGTTTCGGTTCGGAAATAGCTGACCACGCCGATCGAGCTTCCAACGCATAGCGAAACGGTCGCGATAAAAGCGCCGCCGATGTGGAAGATAGGCATATGCAACAGTTGCCGGTCGTTCGCCGTCAGGCAATTCCAGGCGTCGGGACCGACGCAGGAAAAAGCGTGCATGTAGGACGAGAGTACCCCCTTCGAGCGGCCGGTCGTGCCCGACGTGTAGATGATCGACTGCGTGTCGTAGGGCTGAATCGGTTTTGGCGGAGGCGGAGGAGGCGCCGACGATTTGGTGATCGCGCAGACGCCATTGATAGCCACATCGAGGCTGGACGACACCGCGTCATCCGTAGAGTGAACAACAGTCTTCAGTGTCGCAGGGGCCGCAGCGAGCACGCGGTCGAGGACGCTGTCATGGACGATCGCGACCCTGGCCCCGGCGTTGTGCAGCACATGTTCGAGCGACGACCCCTTCAGCGCTGGATTGACCGGTACATAGACTGCGCCGAGAAAATTGATCGCGAACATCACGCTCAGCGCCAGCGGACAGGTAGGCAATGCCAGAAGGACGTGGTCGTGCTGGCGGACGCCGAGCTCGTGCAAATTGCCGGCAAGGTTTGTGACTTGCTCCAGTGTTTGTGCAAAGGTCCATCGTTCGCCACCCTCGAAGGCGGCAAAAATCTCGTCCGGCCTGGTTCGCGCGTGACGTTCGAGGGCATAGCGCAGGACGCAAACATCTGCCGGATATGTGCCTCCCGGCACATAGTCGGTTGACAGCGGGACCTGATCGTCGCGCGCGCCCCGCATCTCACGCTTCCGTCAGGCGATACCGGCTGAAGTCGGGGTCATGGGTCATGGCCCAGTAGTCGACGAAACGCCACGGCATGGCGGAAAACACCCGGCCGCTCTTGTTGCGGTAGTAGGTGGTCATGCCCGGATGGGTCCAGATCATTGCCTCGTGCTCGACATCGACCTTGCGGACATACTCATCAAGAACCTCCTGACGGACATCGATGGCGCCAATGCCACGCTCGATCATCTCGACCAGGCAGGTCGAGATGTAGCGGCTCTGACACTCGGACTGAAAGATCACGCTGCCACCATGCGCGGGACCTGAATTGGGGCCGAGCATGCAGAACAGATTTGGAAACTCCGGGACGGTGAGGCCGAGATACGCCGTCGGATTGTCGTTAGCCCACTTGTCGCGGAGATTGATGCCGCCACGGCCGGTGATGTGGAGCCGAGCCGCCATTTCAGTGACCTTGAAGCCGGTTGCGACGACGATGACGTCGAACGATCGTTCCTTTCCGTCGACGGTCTGGATACCGCCGCGCGTGAAACGGTCGATGTCGTCGGTAACGAGCTCCACGTTCGGCTTCGTCAACGTTTTGAACCAGCCATTATCGAGCAGGATACGCTTGCCATAGGGCGGATAGGTCGGTACGCATTTTGCGATCAGGTCGGGACGGTCTTTCAACTCCGACAGGATGAAGCCGGTGAGCTCTTCGCGGTGGCGATCGTTGCCTTTGTTGACCGCGCGATCGGGGTGGGGCCAGGCAGGATCCTTGCGCAGGAACGGCAGGAGCCCGTCACCGTAGCGCCAGAACATGTTGAAGCGGTACCACTGCACGTAAAACGGCAGATGCGCGAGCAGCCACTGCGCGCCTTCGGTGATGGGATCGGAATAGCCGTTGACCGGCCGCGCCCATTGTGCCGTGCGCTGAAACACAGTTACTGAAGCCACGCGGTCGGCGATCGACGGCACAAGCTGCATCGACGTTGCGCCGGTGCCAATCACGGCTACGCGCTTGCCGTCGAGCTTTATGTCGTCCGACCACAGCGCCGAATGCAGGATCAGGCCTTGAAAGTCCTCCTCGTTCGCAAAATGCGCACGAGAGGGATCGTTGAGTTGTCCGATTGCGCTGACCAGCACCGTCGATTCGAAGTGCTCTTCGCCGTCCTTGGTCTTCAGGGTCGAGATCCAGCGCCGCCTGCGGTCATCCCAGCGCGAAGATATCAGGCGGGTGTTGAGGCGCAAATTCTTGCGTATGCCGTATTCGCCGGCGACTTTCTTCAGGTAATCGAGCAGTTCCTCGCGCTGACAGAAATAGCGCGTCCAGGCGTTGCGCGAGCCGAACGAGTAGGAATAGGAATGGTTCGGCGTGTCGACGCCGCAGCCGGGATAGCGATTGACATACCAGGTGCCGCCAAGCTCGGCGTTCTTCTCGACAATCGTGTAGGGGATGCCGAGGTGCCCAAGCGCGACGGCGAGCGCAATCGCGCAGACACCGGCGCCGACGATCAGCACATGGTGCTGCGCCAGGGTTTGATCCGACGGACGCTCGCTCCAGCGCGCCTCGCGCGGGACAAACCCCATCTCCTCGCGCATCAGCGGTGCATATTCCGGCGCGACCTTCTCGCCGAGACAGGCGCGCATCATTTTCAGGATCAGCTCGTCGCCGGGATCGGCGATAACCGGCTTGGGATTGCCATGGGCGAACAGCTTTACGACCGCAGCGCGGATTTCATCCTGAATGTCCGCGGATAGTCCGGCGTCGGGATCGGGAATAAGGCGCACGTCGCGCTTTGGTTTGTAAGGCGCCTCCAGCCAGCGCTCGTCGCCGGTCATGTGCACCAGTACCATCAACAGGCAGCGGATATCCGCTTCTGCAATGGCGGAGGAGAGGTCGAGCGCTCTGCGCGGCAATTCGACATTCATGATCGCGTGGCCTCCAATTCGGCGCGCAGCACGCGCTTGAGCACCTTGCCGGACGGATTTCGCGGCAGGCTGTCGCGGATGACGAGCTCCCTCGGCACCTTGAAGCCGGCCAGGCGCGATCGGCAATGAGCCGCAAGTGCGGGAAGATCAAGCGCGGCGTTTTCTGCGAGAACGACGACCGCAACCGGCATCTCGCCCCAGCGCTGGTCTGGCTGGCCTATGACGGCCACTTCGCGCACGGCCGGCAGCTCGTAGATCACGCGTTCGACCTCCGACGAGGCGATGTTCTCGCCGCCGGAGATGATCATGTCCTTCTTGCGGTCGGTCAGATAGAGAAAGCCTTCCGCGTCGAGATGGCCTACGTCGCCGGTGCGCAACCAGTCGCCGAAGAACGCGGACGCGGTTTTCTCCGGATCTTTCCAATAGCCCCGCGTGACCTTAGGTCCACGGAGGCAGATTTCGCCCTCCACGCCAGGAGGAAGCCGGTTGCCGCGATCGTCGCGGATCTCCACCTCGACATGGGCGATCGCCCGTCCCGTGGAGCCGATCTTTTCGATCTCGCGTCCGGCCTCCATGAATGTGTCGCCACCGACGGTCTCGGTGAGACCATAGGCGTCGATGTAGCGCGCGCACTTGAATAACTCCGAAAAGGCTCGGATGCGGACCTCCGGCGTCTTCTCGCCGCCGCCGATTGTCCATCTTAGACTGGAGACGTCGTAACGGCGGCGGTCGGGATACGTGAGAAGCGCGGTGGTCATGACCGGCGCAAACCAGGCGGCGTTGAGCTTCTCGCGCTCGATTGCGACAAGCGCCTGTCCTGGCTCGAAATCGCGGTGAATGGACATGAGGCCGCCGTGCCACAACACCGCGATGCCGGGCAGATCGAGCGCACCGACATGATAGAGCGGGCCGACCACAAGCAACCTGGTGTCTGCGTTCAGTCCCAGCGCCAGCGTCTGGTCCGCCGATTTCCAGTACATGTTTTCATAAGAGAGCATCACGCCCTTGGGTCGGTCGGTAGTGCCCGACGTGTACATCAGCCGCATCAGGTCGTGCGGCTGCCTCGGATGAACAGGCGCGGGCGCGACATCGCCGGCAAGACGCGTGGCGCTCGTCTGCGCCGTCTCGTCGAGCAGCACGACCGGCGTATCTCCGGCCGCAATCGCTGCAAGCTCCTCGTCCGCGATGAGAATGCGGGCGCCGGAATTACCGACGATGTAGCCGACCTCGTCGGCGGAGAGGCGATAATTAATCGGCAAGAACACCGCGCCGATGTGACTTGCTGCAAATACGAATTCGAGGAATGCCGCGCTGTTCTTCATCAGCACCGCGACCACGTCGTCGGGACCGATCCCCCGGGAGACCAGCCAACCCGCGACGCGGCGGATGCGCTGGTCGAATGCCGCGTAGGAAATATCCTCGCCGCGGTATTTCAGCGCGCAACGCTCGGGCGTCCGCCTGGCATGAAAGGCAATGAAGCTGGACAGGTTGATCATTCGCCGCTCACTAGGACCATTTTCCCAAGGCTGTTCTTCTTGGGTCTTTTTTCCTCCGGATGAATTATGACCGGTAATTCGGCCGCGGCAAGGGACCCGCCTTAGCATAGGCGTCATCGACCAGGTGCATGATCGGAACCATGTCGGCCAGTTTTGCAAGCGGCGGGCGGGCGCCTCGAACACGGTCGAGCACATCGCGCATGAAGGTGCGATAATGCGCCACGTTGGTGGTGTGCGTGGCGATTATTTGCCGCTCTCCGGAATTGCGCAGCAGCTCGACCGTCTCCGGATCGTGCGCAACAAGGTATTCCTCCGGCGTGCGCACGGCATAATGCATGTCGAACGTGCTGGTCGGGGCAGGGTAGAGATAACCCGTCTCGATCACGCAGAGATCGGCGCCGCGCTCGAGCACGACCAGGCCATAGTCCTCGATCGGATGCCCCCAGGCGGCGTTGGACATGGTGGCATGGCGAACGGTCACGTCGACGCCCATCAAGAGCACTGCGAGATCGAAGAAATGGATGCCGAGATTGATCGTGCTGCCGCCTCCGGCGAGCGCGGGGTCGAGCATCCAGTGGCAATTCGCCTGCTGGTAACGCGCGGGAAAGCCGGCAATGAAGCGATAGGTCATGTATTGCACGCCTCGTGCCGACATCTGCTGCAAGCGCGCGGTGAAATCGCCATTGCGGAAGACCAGCGGTACGGCGGCGAAAGTGCCGGTGCGGGCCTCGAGCGCAGCGAGGCTGACCGCATCGCGCGCGTTCAATCCGCACGGCTTTTCCAGCGCGAAGGGAATTCCTTCCTCAAGCAGAAACTTCGCCTCCTCCACCATGTCGCAATGGCGTCCGAGTGCAACGACGAAATCCGGCCGCGTCTTGCGGCACAACTCGCGGAAGTCGGTATCAGCAGCGCAGCCAAGTCGCGCCGCCAGTGTTTTGACGCAGGCGGCGTCGGGGTCGCTGACGCCGACCACCTTGACGCCCTCGATCTCGAGAGCGGGGTGGAGATAGAGCGGCAGGTGCCAGTGCGAGGCTCCTATGAAGGCGAGTTTCATGGGAGCGGTGCATAGACGTTGAACAGATCCAGCGCCCTCGCATGCTCGCCAAAAACTTTTGGATCGATATCCATGGCATCCGGAGCCGAGGACGAAACGAAGCCGATGAAATCCACCTTTCCACCGACGTGATAGGCGAACACGCGCAGTTGCAGGGTCGAGGCGCGCCGTTCGAAGGCGGCTCGCAGGCCGGCCACAACGCGCTCCGAAGCACTCGCCTCGACACCACGGAAGCGCAGGATCGTTGCGCGAGCGGAACGTAATGTCACCGCGTTTCCTGGATGGATCTGGCTGCCGACGGAGCGGTAAACCTTAGTCTTGCCGGTCACGCGCTTGGTCCAGGGAGACGAATTTTCGCCGGCCACGCGCTTGTAGGCGTCGCTTTCCAGCACCGCTTCGGATTCCAGATCATACATTGCGAGATATTTCGGCGTGGCCGTGGTAACGGAAGAGAAGCGGATCGCCGTCAGGATGCCCGGCACTGCCAGCCGCTCAGGCACATGCTCGGTGTCATACCAGGCGTTGAACTCCTCATCGAGGTTCGCGGGCGGCTGCATCAGGACGAGCAGGAAACCTTTTTGCGTCATGAAAGTAGTCTTTCTGTCGAGACTTTCTCAGATCGTTTGGCATCATTGCCACAGCCAACGAGTAGCATTGATCCTGGCGTCAGGCGAGACGGGGGCTGGCATGGCAGCCAGCCGAAGAAGTGAAAGCGACGTACACTGATTTGCCCACTTCGAGGTTGAGGTTGTCGTTGTCTGATCAACAGATGGTGCGGACATGACCCAGCATTTCGATGCGATCGTAATCGGCGCGGGGCAAGCGGGGCCGTCCCTGACGAGCCGGCTTGCCGCGAGCGGGCTCAAAGTCGCCATGATCGAGCGCGGCAAATTTGGCGGAACCTGCGTCAATACCGGGTGCACACCGACCAAGACGCTGGTCGCGAGCGCCTACGCGGCGCATCTGGCGCGTCGCGGCGGCGACTATGGCGTCGTGCTGGACGGCCCCGTTCGCATCGACATGCAACGCGTCAGGCAAAGGGCTGCGACCGTGTCCGGCAATGCAAGCAGTGCGGTCGAGAGCTGGCTGCGCCAGATGAACGGCTGCACGGTTTTCCAGGGCTCGGCGCGCTTTGAGGGACCGAAGGACGTGCGCGTAGGGACGGAGCTATTGTCGGCGCCGCGTATCTTCATCAATGTCGGTGGCCGCGCCCTGGTGCCGGATATGCCCGGCGTGAGGGAGATCACATACCTGACCAACAGCTCGATCATCGAGCTCGAGCGCGTGCCGGAGCATCTGGTCGTGATCGGCGGCAGCTATATCGGGCTCGAATTCGCGCAGATGTATCGCCGCTTTGGCGCCGAGGTCACGGTCGTGGAGAAGGCTCCGCGACTGATCATGCGCGAGGATGCCGATGTCTCGGAGGCAGTACGGGACTTTCTCGAGCAGGAAGGCATCAAAATCCGCACCTCGGCCGAATGCATCACATTCGCCAAGGGCAATCCGGGTGTGCGGGTCGGGGTCGATTGTACGGAGGGCGAACCGGAAATCATCGGCTCCGATGTGCTGCTAGCGGTCGGCCGCCGGCCCAACACCGACGACCTCGGCCTCGATCGGGCGGGCGTCGCCCTCGACTCACGTGGATACATCAAAGTTGACGACGGCTTGCAAACCAACGTGCCCGGCATCTGGGCGCTCGGCGATTGCAACGGACGCGGGGCGTTTACGCACACATCCTACAACGACTATGAGATCGTCGCCGCGAACCTGCTCGATGGTGACAAGCGGCGCGTCAGCGACCGTGTACCGGCCTATGCACTCTTCGTCGATCCTCCGCTCGGGCGCGTCGGCATGACCGAGGCGCAGGTCCGTGCCCGCGGCCAGCCGTATCTCGTGGCCACCCGCCCAATGACGTTGGTCAGTCGTGCGGTCGAGAAGGGCGAGACGTACGGTTTCATCAAGATACTGGCCGATCCCTCGACCAGGCAGATTCTGGGTGCGTCGATCCTGGGCACCGGCGGTGACGAGGCAATCCACGGCATCCTCGACGCCATCAACGCTCGCGTCACCTGCGACCAGCTTCGCTGGGCCGTGCCGATCCACCCGACCGTGTCGGAATTGATCCCGACTGTGTTGGCCGATCTGAAGCCGGCGCCGGCCAGCTCGGCCGCATAACGGACCGATCAACGCTGCCAACAGCGCGTCCCGTCTGGAGTCGCATTGACTAAGGTCTCATTCCTGTTCACGCTAATATTCGTCCGAGGATGTGAGCAACGTTGTGCTGAAATTTCCGTCCAAACTGAAGGTCGTCGACGTCGCCGCGCGCGACGGCCTGCAGAGTTTTCCTCGTTGGGTCGATACTTCTGTGAAAGTCAAAATGGTCGACCGCTTGTCCGAGGTCGGCTTCCCCGTTATCGAAGTCACTAACTTCGCGCACCCGAGGGTCATTCCGCATCTGCGGGACGCCGAAGAGGTGATGGCGCGCATCAAGCGACGGCCCGACATCGTCTATCGCGCACAGGCGCCGAACGCGCGCGGCGCGGAGCGTGCCGTGGCCGCCAAGGCGCAGGAAATCCTCGGACTGATTACGTGCAGCGAGATCTATAACCAGAAGAACCAGAACATGACCATCGAACGCGGGATCGATGCCGCGATCGAAACCTTTGAGGTTGCGCGCGCGGCCAAAATCCCGTTTGTGATGGCGGTCGGCATGGCCTGGTGGTGCGCCTATGAGGGCGATATTCCGGAGCAGCGGGTGCTGAATATCATCGGGCGGCTGCGCGAGGCCGGGATCACACGGTATTATCTCGCCGACTCCGTCGGCATGGAGGACCCCGCGGGCGTTGCCTCTCTTTTCCATGCAATTCGAGAAAAATATGCTGATCTCGAACTCGGCTTCCATATCCACAACACCGCCGGCAACGGGCTTGCTAACCTGGTCGCTGCGATGGATTCCGGTATCACCTTCGTGGAAGGCGCCATTTGCGGCATTGGGGGCGGCATCATGACGCCGACCAGCATGGCCTCGGTCGGCAATCTCGCGACCGAAGATCTGGTTCACTTCCTCAACGCGACGGGAATCGAAACCGGCATCTCGACGAATGCGACAATCGCCGCTGCGCGCGACATCGCAGACATGCTCGATATCAAATCGAACAGTTTTGTCGTCTCGAGCGGCACGCGGCAGGCGGTCATGGACGCGGCGAAATCCCACCAGCGCTATCACCCGGCGTGATCGACATGAAACCTGCTCCGTTTGACTACATCCTCGCCTCCTCGCTCGACCACGCATTGCGGCTTAAGGCCGAGCATGGCGATGAGGCGCGCTTCCTCGCCGGCGGACAGAGCCTGATCCCGGCCATGAATTTTCGTTTGGCGCGGCCGGCCGTCTTGATCGACATCAACCATATCCCGGAATTGGCCGGCGTCGATTGCTCGAAACCAAACGAGATCCGGCTTGGTGCGATGACGCGCTATCGCGCGCTCGAGCGCGACGGCGATTTCCTCAAGGCTTGTCCGCTGTTTGCCGACGCGCTTCCACACATCGCCCACCCTCCGATCCGCAATCGCGGCACCGTGGGCGGCAACCTGTCGCATGCTGATCCGGCCTCGGAACTGCCGGCGATCGCGGTCGCGATGCAGGGAAGGATGCGTGTCAAATCCTCACGCGGCGAGCGCGAGCTTGCGGCTGCCGATTTCTTTGTCGGCCTGCTCACGACCGATCTTCAGCCTGACGAGATGCTGGTCGAGATCACGCTGCCGAAAACTACGCCAAAATCCGGAAGCTGCTTCATGGAGCTTGCCCGGCGTCGAGGGGACTTTGCACTCGCAGGCGTCGCCGCCATCGTCTCGCTCGATGACGACGATCGTGCGACCCACGTCCGGCTCGCGCTATGCGGGGTCGGCGAAACGCCCGTCGATGCGAGTGCTGCGGCGTCGTCCCTGATCGGGCAAAAATGCACTGACGCGGCGATCGAGATCGTTGCGGCCGACGTGCAGAAAGCGCTCGCGCCATCCGCGAATATTCACGCCAGTGGCGAATACCAGCGCCATATTGCCGGCGTCCTGACCCGTCGCGCGGTTGCGGCAGCTTGTGAGCGGATCGGGCTACGCAGCTGAAAAACGAAGCGGAAAAGGCTTTTCCGGCACTTCCTTTCGGCACTGCGGTGGAACCGGCTCGCCATGGCAAAAGCCGCCCTGATTTGCTATATATCAGGGGTGCTTCGCGGCCCGATGGGCCCGAAGGCGACTGAAAGATATGTATCCGGCCCGTCGGTCAGGCGGGCCGTTGGCTTTTTGGGGCAGTGGATATGACCCGCTCGAACCGTACCGACCACATCCGACTGACATCCCATCCCGAACCGGGTGGAAAGCACGCATTTCCCATTCACTGGGGTGCGGCGGACGCGCGCGGGCGCGGACCGATCATCGGTACCGTCTCGCGGCCGCAAGATCGCAATGCGATCGGCAGCCATGGCGGCTCCTACGCGGTGTACCGGGCGCTTGCGGTCTCAGCCGGCGCACTTGATCCGATGCGGCGCCCCGATCTGACCAACACCTTTCCAGCCGCCACCATCGGCCCGTTTCCGCAGTGGAGCGAGCCGACGCGCATCGTCGCGCTTGACCCGTGGGGACATCTGGTCGCGGAAAATTTCCGCGAGGAAATCGCCGATGGCGTCGACATCCGCCCGAGCATCGCGGTGACGCGCGCCCGGCTCGACGTGCCGGAGATTCACTCGGCCCTTGCCGCCAAGAGGCTGAAGCCCGATGGGACTGTCGTGCATGCCAATGGCAGCATCTCCGTGGTCAAGATTGCCGTCGATCCAGTGTGGTACCTGCCCGGCGTCGCCGAGCGCTTTGGCACCAGCGAGAGCACCCTTCGCCGCACGCTGTTCGAGCAGACCTCCGGCATGTTCCCCGAACTGGTGACCCGGCCTGACCTTCAGGTGTTTCTGCCGCCGATCGGCGGCACTACCGTCTACCTGTTCGGCGACGTCTCCAAGCTGCCCGATCATCGCACCCGCATCACTTGCCGCGTGCATGACGAATGCAACGGCTCCGACGTGTTCGGCTCCGATATTTGCACCTGCCGGCCATATCTTATTCACGCCATCGAAGAGTGTGCGCGCGATGCGCAAGCCGGCGGCCTCGGTGTCATCGTCTACAACCGCAAAGAGGGGCGCGCACTCGGCGAGGTGACGAAATTCCTGGTCTACAACGCGCGCAAGCGTCAGGAGGACGGCGATGCCGCGGCCGATTATTTCGAGCGCACGGAATGTGTGGCCGGCGTGCAGGATGCGCGCTTCCAGCAGTTGATGCCGGATGTCATTCACTGGCTCGGCTTGAAGCGTCTTGATCGCTTCCTGTCGATGAGCGACATGAAATACGACGCGCTGACCGGGCAGGGCATCGACATCGTCGAGCGCGTGCCGATTCCGGACTACCTGATTCCGGCCGATGCGCATGTCGAGATCGCGGCCAAGAAGGCGGCCGGCTATTTCACGCTGGAAGCGCCGACATCGGGGGCGTTGACCGACACGGTCGGCCGCTCCCTGGAAAAGTACTGAGAACGTGACGGCGCTCGTTGCGGCTACGGACAGGGATGCGCTGTGGCTCCTGACGGCGGAGGCGGTCCGCAGCCGCGCGCGGATGATGCTGGAGACCGGCCTTCGCGACGAGCTGACGCATTTCCGCATCGACCTCAATCGGATGGAGGCGACCGCCGATGCGGTGCTTGCGACCATCCGAAAATCCTACCCCTCGCTGAAAATCCCGTTTCACGCGCGCTGGCGGCATTTTGCCGTCGACGGTATCGATCGATGGGGCTTGCAGGCGACGGCGTTGTCGTGGCGGGATCGCGCCGCGCGCGCGCGCGCCGAATTCGATCTCGCCATCATCAGCGTGCTGCTCGATGCCGGGGCGGGAAGCTCGTGGCGCTATCGCGACGGCTTGAGCGGGCGCGAGATCGGCCGTTCGGAGGGCCTTGCGCTTGCGAGCCTCGATATGTTCGCGAACGGCACCTTCTCCGCACGTGCGGACGATCCGCTCCGGGCCGATGCCGACGTCATTGCGGGGCTTTCGGAAGCTACGCTAGCGAAGGGCTTTCAGGTTTCCGGTGTGAACGGATTGCTCGGCCTCGACGGTCGCGCCGATCTCTTACGTCGCCTTGGCAAGCTCGTGTCCGAGCGGAAAGATGTCTTCGGCAGAGCCGATACGCCCCGCCCAGGCGGGCTGTTCGACCATCTCGTTGCGCATGCGAAGAACGAGACGATCGAGGCACCCAAGCTTCTGTCCGAAGTGCTGATTCAGCTTGGGCCGATCTGGCCGTCGCGGTTGACGCTTGCTGGTATTCCGCTCGGCGACTGCTGGAAGCACCCGGCGATCAAGACCGGCGACGCCACCACCGCCCTTGTACCTCTGCACAAGCTGTCGCAATGGCTGACCTATTCGCTAATCGAGCCACTGCAACGGGCAGGGATCGAGGTGATCGACATCGACGGTCTCACGGGCCTCGCTGAATATCGCAATGGCGGCCTGTTCGTCGATCTCGGCGTGCTCGTGCTTCGCGACCCCGCAGGCACCGACCGTTCGCATGAGGTCGGCTCCCATCTGGTGGTGGAGTGGCGCGCGCTTACGGTTGCATTGCTGGACCGACTCGCCGACATCATCCGCAAGCGGCTTGGTCGCACGGCGGATTCCCTGCCGCTTGCGAGCCTGCTGGAAGGCGGGACCTGGGCCGCAGGGCGCGCCGCCGCGTTCGAACGACGTGCCGGCGGTTCGCCGCCGATCAAGGTCATCAGCGACGGCACAGTATTTTGAAATCGGAGTTTCGGGACATGGAAGGCGTCACCGTCGTCGATCATCCGCTGGTCCAGCACAAGCTCACGCTGATCCGCGATAAATCGATCTCGACGAAGTCGTTCCGCGAGCTGTTGAAAGAGATCGGCATGCTCCTGTGCTACGAGGTGACGCGCGATCTGCCGCTCGCAGAGGTCGTGGTCGAGACGCCGCTGGCGCAGATGCAATCGGCGAAGATCGCCGGCAAGAAGCTAGTGTTCGTTCCGGTGTTGCGCGCGGGCGTGACCTTCGTCGACGGCATGATGGATCTGGTGCCGACCGCGCGCGTCGCGCATATCGGTCTTTATCGCGAGCCCAACACATTTGCCGCGGTGGAGTATTTTTTCAAATCGCCGTCGGATCTCGGCGAGCGGCTCGCGATCGTTGTGACGCCGGTGGTCGCGACCGCCAACACCGCGGTTGCCGCGATCGACCGCCTCAAGGAGCGGGGCGCGAAGGACATCCGCCTGGTCTGCATGATCGCCGCGCCGGAAGGGCTTGAGCGGGTTCGCGGCCTGCATCCGGATGTGCCGATCTGGACGGCGAGCGTCGACGAGGGCCTGGACGAGCAGGGCTTCATCCTGCCCGGGCTTGGCGATGCCGGCGACCGCGCCTATGGGACGAGGTAAACAGCGTCGCGCGAAAGCGGTGATTGCTGCTATGCGCTTCCGGTCTGGACACAAACCTCGGCCATGAGCAAACTCGTCCAAAAAGAGGAGATGCCCCCATGATGATTATCGATTCCCAAGTCCATGCCTATGAGGCGAACACACCCAAGCGCCCTTGGGACACCGTGCCGAATTGGCCCCCTCACGTCACCGGCGACGAGATGGTGGCGGCGATGGACAAGGTTGGCGTCGACGGCGCGATCTTCATCTCCGCCTTTTCCATGTACCGCTACGACGCAAGCTACGCGGTCGAAGTGGTCAAGGCCCATCCAGGCCGTTTCGGCATCGTTAAGCCGGTCGATCCGGACGATCCGGGTGTTGCCGATGTCATCGGCGAGTGGAAGAAGATTCCGGGCACCGTCGGCATCCGCATCATGTACCGCAGGGAAGCCAAGCGCGCGCCTGATGATCCGGGCTTCGACCGCATCGCACGCGCCGCCGCCCGCTACGACTTTCCGGTCAACGTGCTGTGCTGGGGTAATCTGGACGCGGGCATGGCACTGTTCGACCGCCATCCCGACACGCGCTTCATCCTTGACCATCTCGGCATTATGCAGCCGCACGAGCCGCCGGCGCCGGCGCAGCCCTGGGCCGATCTGCCGAAGGTGCTCGAGCTTGCCAAGCGCAAGAATGTGGTGATCAAGGTCTCGGGCGCCTGCACGCTCTCCAAGCAGCCGTATCCCTATCCGGATATCTGGGATCCTCTTGAGCGCATCTTCGATGCCTGGGGCTTTGAGCGCTGTCTGTGGGGTACGGACTGGACGCGCGCGTTCGCCGTCGTCAACTACGAGAACGCGGTAAAACCCTTCGTCGAAACAAAGCGCCTGAGCGACAGCGAGCGCGCCATGCTGATGGGTGGCGCCTGCGCCAAGGCCTATGGTTGGTCACCGAAGAAAGGATAGAGTCCTTACCCTCCCCCTCCAGGGGAGGGTGGAGCTCACATCGGCACTTCCAGGGCGTCGTACTCAAACAACCAATCATATCGCTCGCGCACCCGCTCGGGTTGCCATTCGCGGGAGACGTAGTCGCTGGCGCCTTCGGCGTCGGCGAGTGCGGGGTTGTGGAAGCGCTTTGCGTTCTCTGCTGACTTGATGACAATCGAATTGGTCCGCCCCAACCGCGCCCGCTCATAGCGCTGGAGTGCTTCCTCCGGTGCAAAGCGCTCAAGGCATCGCGCGAGCACCATTCCATCCTCGATGGCTATGTTCGCGCCCTGCGCCAAAAAGGGCAGGGTGGGATGAGCGGCGTCGCCGATCAGGCAGGCGCGCCCGCTCACGAACCGATCGAGGGGATCGCGGCCCAAGAGCGCCCATTTGTAGGGCACGTCGAGGTTTTCGATGATGGTGTGAATTTCTTCGTTCCATCCGCCAAAGCAGCCGCCGCAAGCCTGTTTCGTTCCGCGCTCCGTCCAGGATTCGACCGGCCAGTTCTCGCCTTCGAAAATGCCGACGAAGTTGAGGAGTTCGCCACGGCGAACGGGATAGGTGACGACGTGGCCGCCTGGCCCCACCCAGTTGGTGCCGACGTCGCGCTGCATCCACGACGGCAGGCGCTCCATCGGCACGAGGCCGCGCCACGCCGCCACACCGGCGAAGAAGGGTTTTGAATCGCCGCCGATCTGCCCGCGAATTTCCGAATGAACGCCGTCCGCGCCGACGACCACGTCGCCATGCTGACGCTTTCCATTCGCGAGCCTCATCCAAATTGCATCGCCGTCGTCATCGAAACCGATGCAACGGCTACCGAGGTGCAGCCGGCCAGGGGCACGCGCGTTAAAGGCGTCGAGCAGGACGCGATGAAAGTCGCCGCGATGAACCATCCAATATGGTGCGCCATAGGTCGCGCGCGAAGAGGCAGCGAGATCGAACAGCTTCCACGTTCGCCCGGTGCTGAAGAGGCGGATCTGCTTGCCCGAAGGCTCGCTGGCGATGTTTTGCATCGCCTGCTCCAGGCCGAGCGCGATGAGAACACGGGTGCCGTTCGCGCTCAGCTGGACGCCGGCGCCAAGCTCGCGCAGCTCGGACGCCTGCTCGAAAATCTCGACATCGATTCCCCGCTGCACCATGGCGAGGGCGGCGACAAGGCCGCCGATGCCCGCACCTGCGATCAGGACTTTTGCTGGCGTCGGTGGCGGGCTCACAATGATCTCCCGGACATCACAGCAGGCGCGCCCCAAAGTTCGTTTCCGGATTCATGTCCGCGACCAGGCGGCCGGTCGGTTTTGCCGCCTCGCCGCCGCTCCTGGCAAGGAAGCGGCCAGTCCCGGCCTCGACGGCGCGCTTGCCGTCGGCAATGATCATGCGGCCGCGCGACAGCACGGTCACCGGCCAGCCGCGGAGCTTGCGTCCGGCATAGGGCGTGTACTCGGTGCGGTCATGCATCATGGCGTCATCAAGCGTGACCTCCCGCGCCGGATCCCAGATCGCGATGTCGGCATCCGCACCGACCGCGATCGACCCCTTGCGCGGATGAAGGTTATAGATTTTTGCCGGCGCGGTGGCCGTCAGCTCGACGAATTTTTCCACGCCGAGACGGCCCTGCGAGACCATGGCGTCGAAGAGAAGCGGCAGGCGGGTCTCGAGCCCCGGCAGGCCGTTTGCGATCTGCTTGAAGTTGGGATTTTGGCCGGCGCGCAGCTTGCCGGTTTCATCAAAACGGTACGGCGCATGGTCGGACGAGACGGTTTGCAGGTCGCCGAGTGCCAGCGCCTGCCACAGCGCCTCCTGATCTGCCGTGCGCCGCGGTGGCGGGCTGCACATCCATTTGGCGCCCTCGATGCCGGGCTTGTCGAGATCGTCGGCGGTGAGGAAAAGATATTGCGGGCAGGTTTCTGCGAACACTTTCAATCCCCGGCCGCGTGCATCGCGGATTACCTTGGCGCCTTCCGCGGTCGAGACATGGAAGATCATGATCGGCTGATCGATCAGCGCGGCCATGCCGATCAGGCGGTTGAAAGCTTCGGCTTCCGAGACGCGGGCGTGACTGATGGCATGATATTTCGGATGCGTGTAGCCGCGCTTGAGCAGCTGTTTCACCATCCAGCTGATCATGCCGTGGTTTTCCGCGTGCGCGCAAAGCAATGCGCCGGACTCGCGCGCGGCAAGGAGGATATCGAGCAGCGGCTCGTCCTCGATCTTGAGCCGGTCGTAGGTCATGAAGATCTTGATCGAGCCGTGGCCCTTTTTGATCAGCGTCGGCAGATCGTTTTCCAGCGTCTCACGGGTCGGGTCGGCGATGATCATGTGGAAGGCGTAGTCGATGACAGAGCCCTTGCGTGCGAGCGCGTGGTACTCCTCGAGCACTTGCGCCAGCTTCATGCCGACATGCTGGGCGGCAAAGGAGATCACCGTGGTCGTGCCGCCGAAAGCGGCTGAGACGGTGGCGCTCTCGAACGTGTCGGCATTCATGATGCCGGCGGCCGAAAGTTGTTCGATGTGGCAATGGCTGTCGACCCCGCCGGGAAGCACCAGTTTTGCCCGTGCGTCAATTTCCTGTTTACCGGCCGGCAACGCCCGGCCAACCGCGGCAATGGTTTCGCCGGAAATGCCGACATCGGCGTCGAACGCGTCGGTCGCCGTTGCAACGCGTCCGCCGCGGATCACCAGGTCAAAGATAGGCTCGGTCATGACAAGCTCCGTGGTTCTGCAATCAGGTCATCTTGCAAGGTGGCCGCTCGTGTGACAGCGTTGTTTCCTTGAGGCACATCATGTCCCGTTCCCGCATCCGCGTCATCAATCCGAATTCCAACCGCGTCGTCACCTCGGCGATGGAAGACGCGCTGAAGCCCCTCGATTTGAAGGGCGGGCCGGAAATCACCTGCGAGACGCTGGACGAGGGACCTTTCGGGATCGAAAGCCAGGCCGACGTCGACAGCGTGGTGATGCCGCTGCGCCGGCTGATCGAAGGCGACAACCGATCCGCCGCTTTTGTCATCGCCTGCTACAGCGATCCCGGGCTGCATACCTGCCGCGAGGCGACGGACCGGCCGGTGTTCGGCATTGCCGAGTGCGCCGTGCTCACGGCATTGTCGCGTGCGGACAATTTTGGCGTCGTGGCCATCGCTCAACGCTCGATCCGCCGCCATCTTCGCTATCTCCGGCAAATGGGGCTGATGGATCGCATGGCCGGCGAGCGGCCGCTTGGCATGAGCGTCGCGGAGACCGCGTCCGCGGATGCGGCGCTGGCGCGGATGATCGAGGTCGGCCGCGCGCTGAAGGACGAGGACGGCGCGCAGGCTATCGTGATGGGCTGTGCCGGCATGGCGCGCCATCGTCGCCCGCTGGAACAGGCGCTCGGCATTCCCGTGATTGATCCGACGCAGGCGGCCGTCACCATGGCCTTGGGCGCGGTTCAATTCGCGCAACATTAAGCGTTATTCCTCTGGCGGCGGGATCGCGCCGGTGCGGCTGGTGATCAGGCCGTAATGCTCGACGCGGCGGTGGCGGGCGAAGTTGAAGATCGTCTCCTTGTTGAAGCGCGTGGCGTCGAGATCGCACTCGGCGACCGCGAGCTCGTCGCCGACGCCGCTGCACTGGGCGGCGATCTCGCCGGTCGGCGCGACGATGCACGAGCCGCCCATCATGTCGACGCCTTCTTCGCGCCCCGCCTTGGCGACGCCGACCACCCAGGTGGCGTTCTGATAGGCCGCCGCCTGCATGGTCAGGTGGTTGTGGAACATGCGCAGGTGAATCGGTTCGTAGCCGGCGCCGTTGCCCTCGGGCGTGTTGTAGCCGAGCATCACGAGCTCGACGCCCTGCAGCCCCATGACGCGGAAGGTCTCGGGCCAGCGCCGGTCGTTGCAGATGCACATGCCCATG
>Ga0070734_10001881_pt1 | contig 28127 bp, 23 predicted proteins | sample Coa_R1_8_FD_66444 | JGI IMG/M metagenome (GOLD analysis project Ga0070734, IMG submission 66444) | Surface soil microbial communities from Centralia Pennsylvania, which are recovering from an underground coalmine fire - Coalmine... | ecosystem: Environmental > Terrestrial > Soil > Unclassified ... | reverse complement strand
GTGACACAGGTCGCATAGTGCAATAGAGCTCTCCTGAACGGCCTGGAAAGGAAGTTCCGATGAGAGATTCGGGTCACTGGAAGCAGGATAGCTTGGTGCGATCCGGAAAGGTTGAACCATGAAAACAAATCTTCTACGCCAACTCGGCATCACCCTGGTGATCCTGGTCGTCGCCGGCATCTGTGCCTGCGGCGTCATCGCTCAGAACCAGAAACAAGCCGAAAGTAAAATATTCCAAGATGTTCCCACCAATTCCTGGGTCTATCCTGCCGTAATGAGTTTGCAAAAGCATGGCATTCTCATCGGCTATCCCGACACGCGCTTTAATGGAGAGCGAAAATTGACCCGTTATGAGTTTGCCGTCCCCGTCAAGCGCGTTCTGGACGTATTGCGGGGCGGTGAGTTAAAAGCTTCGGACTTCCAGTCAGAGGATCTGACGAATATCAATCGCCTCGTTACGGAGTTTTCCGAGGAACTGAAAGCACTGGGTACCGACATGGACAAAGCAAAGGGCCAGTTAATGGCGTTGACGCAAATCGTTGCGTCACAGCAGGCGATGCCGCCTATCAACCCTCGACTCGTTACGGCGGACAATACTTTTGGTTTCCATCTCTTCCGTGAACTGCGCAAGAAGGATACGGACACCAATGTGTTCCTCTCCCCCTCCAGCGTCGCTCTCGCTCTGGAGATGACCTACAACGGCGCAAACGGCAGCACGAAAGCCGCGATGGAGAAGGCGCTTCAGATCCAGGGCATGAGCATGGAGGAGGTGAACAAGGCCAATGCGGTTTTGCTTGCCAGCTTGAAAAGTCCGGACCCCGCCGTCCAACTCGACATCGCCAATGGGCTCTGGATCAGCAAAGAGGGGCAGGGAACCCCGGTCAAACCGGACTTCGTTCAGCGCAACCGGGAGTTCTATGGAGCGGAGATCGGCGACCTGGCGGGCGCACCGGACAATGTCAACGCCTGGGTCAACCAGAAAACCTATGGTAAGATCACCAAAATGCTCGAGCGGAGCGACCTGAGAGATGCCGTAGCTGTCCTGATGAACGCGGTCTATTTTAAAGGCGCCTGGACCCAGAAATTCGACCCTGCCAAAACAGGGAGCGGAACCTTTACGGATAGCAAGGGGAATAAGCTCCCCGCCCACATGATGTCGCAATCCGGAAACTACAACTACTTCCAGGGCGATCACTTCCAGATGGTAGACCTGCCCTACGGCTCCGGGCGCATGAGCATGGAACTGCTTCTTCCGGACGCGAACACGCCCCTCAGCGTTCTGGAAGCCAGCCTGACGACCGACAACTGGAACCGCTGGATCACCGGTCTACGCAAACGGCACGGTGACATTCAGATCCCACGCCTGGAGTTGCACTATGAGGCCGATCTGATACCATCGCTGACGGCGCTGGGCATGGGCGAGGCGTTTAAGCCGGCGGCGGATTTCTCCGGTATCGCTTCGGGTATCTACATCACCAAGGCCAAGCACAAGACCTACCTGGCCGTCAATGAAGAGGGCACAGAGGCCGCCGCCGCTACGGTGGTGGTCATGTCCAGGGGCATGGCGTTAGGTTTCCGCTTTACGGCGGATCGCCCGTTCCTATGCGCCATCCGCGATAACAAGACTGGAGCCATCCTCTTCCTGGGCGCGATCAACGCCCCGAAAGCCTCCTGAGCATCGCCCTCTGCCATAGGGGGTCGGCGCCGGTTGCTGATTTAGCAGTGTTCTTCCGTCTATCTGAAAAATTTAGAAAACACCGATGAGTTTCAGCCTTCCCGACGGTTTCATAGATGAAGGGGGCGTAGATAGCCCCCTTGAGCTGAAGGGAGAACAGGATGAACATTGCAGAGAAGACAGTCTTGATCACCGGCGCCAACCGCGGCATTGGCCGGGCGCTCGTCGAAGAGGCGCTCCAACGCGGGGCGAAAAGGGTGTACGCGGGAACACGGAGCCCACTGCAACACGCCGACAAACGCGTTATCCCCCTGACACTGGATGTGACCAGTGTTGCGCAGATCCAGAGGGCCGTCGAAGAGGTCGACACCCTCGATGTCCTCATCAACAACGCCGGCATCGCCATCTATGACGATCTGAACAATCTCGAAGTGATCGAACAGCATCTGGCCGTGAACTTCCTGGGGATGTTCAAAGTGACGCACGCGTTCCTGCCGCTGCTGAGACGCTCCCGAGGGGCCATCGTCAACAACCTGTCCTTGACGGCGCTCGCTCCCTTACCGCTCATACCCTCCTACTCTCTTTCGAAGGCAGCCGCGTTCAACATGACGCAGTCGCTGAGGGCGCTCCTGGCCGGCCAGGGCGTAACGGTCCATGCCGTCGTCCTCGGCCCTGTCGACACCGACATGAATCGCGGCCTCGATATACCGAAGGCCTCGCCCGAGTCAACGGCAAGCAACCTCTTCGCTGGGTTGGAAAAGGACGAAGAGGACATCTTTCCCGATCCCGTGTCCCAGTCCATCGCCGAGGCATGGCGTACGGGGGTCGTGAAGGGGCTTGAGCGCCAGTTCGCCGCTTTCGTGCCGGAGAGTGCGGCGCATGGGGAATGACGCTGCGGATGGAAACGACGGAAGCGAAAGGAGAGCGGAATGCTACCGTTGACAGGGAAAAATGTGGTCGTGATCGGCGGGAGCCGGGGGGTTGGCCGGCAGATCGTGGAAGCCATGATCCATCAGGGCGGGCGTGTGCTTGCGGTGGCGCGACAGGAGCGCCCGCTCCGGCAGTTGGCTCAGGAGGTTTCGGGCGTAGAAGTTCTGCCGCTCGATGCCACGGAGGAGGGAGCGCCTTCCCGAGTGTTTGATATCTTCGAGCCCCATGTCCTGGTTCTGTGCGCGGGCGCGTTTCCGCCCGCCGCGCCACTCCACATGCAGAGTTGGTCGGAGTTCGCCGTCAACTGGGAGACCGATGTCAAAATCGCGTTTCACTTCTGCACGGCAGCGCTGTCGCGGCCTCTACCCACAGGCGCGTCGGTCATTCTGATCTCCAGCGGCGCCGCCCTCGCCGGGTCGCCGCTGTCGGGAGGCTATGCCGGAGCCAAGCGCATGCAGATGTTCATCGCGAACTATAGTCAGAAGGAATCCGATCGTCTGGGGCTGGGCTTGCGCTTCGCAGCGCTGGCGCCGCGCCTCCTGCCGGATACGGAACTCGGGAAGCGTGCGGTTGCGGGCTATTCCCGCTATCTCGGCATCTCCGCGACCGACTTCCTGCAGAGTATGGAAGCGTCGCCGACCGCATCCGACGTCGCCACGGCGGTCATCGAGTTGGCTGCGAACCCGGATCCCTTCAAGGGAAAAGTGTTCCTCGTCTCAGGGAAGGGCCTCGAACCCACGTCATTAGGATAATGCGACGGCAAAACGATCCCAGGAGGGCAACATGTCGAATGCAATGACAACCGCGAGACCATCGCATCAGACACAAGCGGCGGAGCGTACTCGCGAGGCCTTTACACGGCTTGCCGAGCCACTACGCCGCGAACTCAGAGTGCACTGTTACCGCATGCTGGGCTCCCTGCACGAAGCCGAGGATCTCGTGCAAGAGACCTATGTGCGCGCCTGGCGCAGCTTCGACAGGTTCCAGGAAGGATCGTTCCGCGCATGGCTCTACCGCATCGCCACCAACGCCTGCCTGAATGCGCTTGCCGCCCGCAAGCACGTGAAGCGCTTGCTGCCGGACCAGTTGGGACCCTCCACCACGCAGATGCCGGAGGGCGGCCCGGCAACGGAGGTGGTGTGGCTGGAACCTCTCCCGGACTCCTACCTGGAAGGGATCGCGGACGACGCGTCGAATCCGGAGACGCGCTATGCGTCTCGCGAGGCCGTGCAGCTCGCCTTTGTCGCCGCCATCCAGCAGTTGCCGCCGCGCCAGCGCGCTGCGCTCTTACTGTGCGACGTGCTCGATTGGACGGCCGCGGAGACCGCCATGCTGCTCGGCGGCTCGACGATTTCGATCAATAGCGCCTTGCAGCGCGCGCGGAAGACGCTCTCCCAACGCTATCCCGACGGCCGGCCGTCGGAGGCGCCCCGGCCAAGTCCCGCCCAGCAAGAGATCCTGGACCGCTATCTGCAGGCCTGGGAGAGGCACGATCTGGATGGATTCGCGGCCCTCCTCAAAGAGGACGCCACCTTCACCATGCCGCCGTTCCTGCAGTGGTATGTGGGCCGTGAGACCATCCGGTCCTTCTTTGAGGCAGCGTGGAAGACATGCGGCGGGCTTCGCCTGGTGCCGACGGCTGCCAACGGGCAGCCCGCTTTCGCCGTCTATACCCGCACCGACACGGCATCATCGTGGGCCGCGCACTCCATCCATGTCCTCTCGCTGGAGCAGGACAGGATTTCCAGGCTAACTCTGTTTCTGGGACCCACCGGCCCACGCCTGTTTGAGGCCTTTGGACTTCCGCTCTCCTTACCGGACTCGGCGAGCGCCGAAACGCTCTCCACGCCGCATCACGATCCTGTGCGAACGACCACCAGGGAAGAGTAAACCTCAATCCCATAGACTTGCACCAAAACTCGTTACCCTACCTTTACACGCGGCGCGGCAGATGCTATAATCTGCCCGCCGCGCTTTTTTACGTAACTCACCTTACACAGCCGGACATTAGAGCTGCCTTGTGGGTCGGGTACAGAACGTACCCGCCTGGAGAGCCTTCGGCTAACCGTCCTCACGGACGGAAATGCTTCCAACGTTGGAAGGCGTCCGGAGGACGCTTGGCGCGTAGCGCCCTATAGACGGGTACGTTCTGTACCCGGAATAGCTCTCGCCTCTCCCTCTCCTTATGAGGGCGAGGGGCGAGGTTTCAAGGACCGACACGATCAACCCGACGAACCCGACAGTCTGGAAAATGCCCCGTGACCTGCCGCTGATGGTGCTGCTTGCCGTCGTCTGCGGGCTGATGGCCTGGAAACTACCTTCATTCCGCACGCCCGGAAACCTGGCTGCCGTCGCGGAGGGAGCGGCCCTCCTCGGCATTATGGCGTGCGGCGAGGGTCTGGTAATCCTGTGCGGGGGATTGGACCTCTCGGTCGGCTCCGCGCTGGCGCTGGCGACGTGCGGCACGGCGGCGGCGCTAACGGCGGGCTGGGCCTGGCCGCTGGCGGCGCTGGTCGGGCTGCTCTGCGGCGGCCTGGCCGGAGCGATCAACGGGGCGCTCATCACGTACCGGCGGCTCCCGCCGATCCTGACCACCCTCGCCACCCTGCTCCTCTTCCGATATGGCGTCAGCCTGCTCACCAATGCGCGCAGCTACGGCCCCTTTCCCGATGCCTTCAACCAGATCGGCAACGGCTGGACGCCTGCCGTGCTGCTGGTCGTAGTCGTTTTATTTTTTATTTTGCTCACCCGGCAGATGCGCTTCGGGCGCTGGGTGCTGGCCCTGGGCGGCAACGAGCAGGCGGCGAGGCTCTCTGGCGTCCCTACCGACCGGGTGAAGCGCCTGGCCTACCTGCTCTCCGGGCTCTGCGCAGGCCTGGCGGGACTGATTACCATGGCCTTCAACAACAATGCCCAATCCCGTGATGGGAAGGGGCTGGAATTGAATGTGATCGCCGCCTGCGTCGTCGGCGGCATCCGGATCACCGGCGGCGACGGCAGCCTCTTAGGGGCGGCGCTGGGCGCGCTTCTGATTACCCTGCTCGGCAACGCGCTGATCCTCACCAGCAGGCCGGAGGACCAGCACGGCCTGTTTACCGGCCTGGTGATCGTCGTCGTTGCCCTGATCGAGCAGTGGAGGCTTCGCCGCCAGGAGCGCGCCGCCAGGGAGGGCGCAGTACGTCCCGGTGAGGTGCGCCCATGAACACCGTCCCTACGACCCATGTCACCGCTTCGCCCACGGCCCGCCGCACGCTGCCTGTCGAGAGCGGCGTGGGGGTGGTGTTCGTCCTGATCTTCGCCTTCTTCAGTTGGCGGCTGCCCCACTTCTTCTCGGTAGACAATCTGCAACTGCTGGCGGAGCAGGCCGCGCCGCTCGCCATCGTCGCCATGGGAATGACCCTGGTCATCGCGACGGGCGGCATCGATATCTCGGTCGGCTCCCTCCTGGGGATGTGCTCCATGGTGCTGGGCTGGCTGGCGACGCCGAAAGATGTCGGAGGCGTGGGCTGGAATATCTGGATGGCGTGCGTAGGCGCGGTCGCCGTGGGGGCGCTCTGCGGTCTCTTCAATGGCCTGCTGATCACCCGAGCCAAGCTGCCGCCCATCATCGTGACGCTGGCGACCATGGCGGCGGCGCGGGCCTCCACCTCGCTCTTCAACGACGGCGGCAGCTTCTCCGGCCTGCCTCGCACGCTCCATGTCACCTTCTACTGGACGAAGATCGCCGGGATGCCGCTGCTCTTCTGGATGGGCCTGCTGGCCCTGACGCTGGGCGGCGTGATCTTGCGGCGGACGACCTTCGGGAGGCAACTGCTGGCGCTGGGTGGGAACCGGGAGGCCACACGCCTGGCGGGCATCAAGACGGCGACCACGGAGACTCTGGTCTATGTGCTGAGCGGCACGCTGGCGGGGGTGGCCGCCGTCCTCAGCGTTGCGCACCAGTCTACCGCCGCGCCTGGCGCGGGCGAATACATGGAGTTGGAGGCGATCACCGCTGTCATTCTGGGCGGGACAGTCATCACCGGCGGACAGGCCACCCTCACCGGCACCGGGCTGGGCGTCCTCACCATCTTCACGCTCGTCAGCGGGGTGCGCTCCTATGGGCAGGAGGACCGTCCTGCCTGGTTTTTAGTCGGCCTGGCGCTCCTGCTGGCGGTCGAGGTCCAGAAGTGGCGACGGGGAATGAAGAGACAAGATTCCTAAACCCGAAATCTCGATCAGTTGATTCGGAAAGGTAGCAGGAGTTGGGAAAAGAATGGCGAATGAAGGAGCATTCGGCTCACATTTACCATTGGAAAGGGGCAGGCGGAAGGAAGTCTGCTCAAAGGAGAACTATGCCTCTTAACGCTCCTACATCGGCTTCTGTTCTGCTCTCGGATGAGCAGGTACGCCGCTTTATCACGGACGGCTATCTGCAACTGGACTGCGGCCTGCCTGCAGAGGTGCATGCAGCTATTTATGATAAGCTTCAGTGGATCCTGCATGAAGAGGGCAACCCCGGCAACAACATTCTGCCGGCGGTTCCCGAGATGCAGCGGGTCCTGGACAGCCCGGTGATCCGAGGCGCGCTGGCCGGCGTGTTAGGCCCAAACTACGTCCTGCATCCGCATCGTTTTGTGCATAATATCGAGCCTGCGGAGCGCACTGAGGAGGGGACGCGCATCGGCAAAGGCTCGGCCAGTTTTGTCGGCTGGCATCAGGACAGCCACAGTCCGCTGGCGCGTCCCCGACACCACTACCCGCGCTATGCCATGATCCTCTACTACCCGCAGGATACGCCCGTCGCCATGGGGCCAACGCAGGTCATTCCCGCCACACACCTGCATGCCGCCATCTCCGAGACCGACAAGGCCCGTGGCTTTCAGGCCCCCGGCCCGGCTGGGACCTGCACGCTCGTCCATTTCGACATCGCGCACGGCGGCTCCATGAACCTGGCGGACCGCACCCGGCACATGGCGAAGTTCGTCTTCGCCCGCGTGGACGAACCGACCGCCCCCTCCTGGGACTGCCGGGCCGAAGCATGGCGCACTCCGGAGAACCATCAGGCGCCCCGCGAACTGCCCGTGGTCTGGGCGAACCTCTGGAACTGGATGATCGGACAGCCGGAACGCCAGGAGAAGCTGCCCGAGGGCACACTGCTTGGACCGCAAGCGATTTCCGACCGGATTGCCGGCTGGGACGCCAACCCGTTTACCCGGGTGAATGCCCTCTATACGCTGGCCGCTCTCGGGGAAACGGCGGTCGCGCCGCTCTGCGCTGAGTTGGCGTCTCACACGGAGAGCCGCTGGGCGGAGAGCGCGGTCGTGATGGAGAATGCGGCCTATGCTCTGGCTGCGCTCGGCCGGCCCGCCGTGCCGGCCCTGATCGGCCTGTTGGACCATCCGTCCGAGTGGGTGCAGATCAATGCGCTGTTTGCCCTGGGGGAGGTCGGGCCGCGCGCGCATAGGGCGGTTCCTCGGGTCATTGCGTGCCTGCGTCATGCCTCCCACCCCGTGGTCCGCACGGCTCTGGACGCGATAGGGCAGATGCAGGCGGGTGAGCAGGCCCTGCCGGAGATCCGACACCTCCTCACCGAGAGCAACCCCGATTGGCAGGAGCCGCTCTATCGGAAGTGGACCGGGGAGAACCAGGTGCGGGTCAATGCGATGATGGCCCTCCTCCGCACTCCCACGCCCTCCGGAGCGCTATTGGAGACTGTCGCCAACGCCCTCAACGACCCCTGCGGCTACGTCGGCGGCTTCGGCGTGGAGATCCTCCTGCGCCATCCCCATCAGGAGAGCCTCCACGCTGCCCTCGCCTATCTACAGTCTCACCGCTGGGACAACTCCCTCAACCGGGGCATCCGCACCTACTAACAGGCGATGCTGGCTCGGGCTGAGAGCATGAAGTTTGTCTGTGGCCTTCCCTGACTAACTCCTTACCGGCAACTTACCGACAGGCGGAAGCTCTTCATCAGAATGAGAATGCAGATATTCGCGTATCTCGGCATTCAACTCGCGAATTTTATGAATGTAGCCTTCGGAAACCACAGGGAATAGCGTAAAGTCATTCTTCTCTTTTGCATCGAGATACATCGCTTCGAACATAGCCGTGAAACTGGCGAGTTGATGCAGAGACACATACAGTTCGTGCGTATTGGTAATCATATTCCCAGTGTCCGATTCTATTCTATGACGGCAATCTTAACGGGATAGGCACGCACCATCTCATCTACCGTCAGGAGGGTAAGATCATGTTCCAATGCCTGACAAATGAGCATGCGGTCGAACGGATCACGGTGCAGGGGCGGCAAAGTGGCCAGATGAACGACGCATGCCTCTTCAATGGACAAACTCTCGATGAGATGGCGTTCACGCTGGCGAGGAAGATAGGTTTCCGGTGGTTCCGGCAAGGGAAGTTTGCCGAGGCGGTACTTGACACTGGCCTCCCAGACGGATACAACGCTCAGAAATACGTCGTTTTCGGGAGCCCGAATCAGGTCACGCAGGGAAAGAGGTAGCTGCTCATCGCCACTGATATACCAGAGGAAGATATGGGTATCCAGCAGGAGTCTCATGCTCCCTCAAATTCTCGCAATATCTCTTCCGGCAGTGGTGCGTCAAAATCTGAAGGGACCGTGAACTCGCCCGCACACAGTCCGAAGGGGCGCGGTTCATGCAGAGGATGTCCCGCCGGCTTGATCTCCGCGATGGGCTTATTCGCCTGAAGCACGAGGAATGTCTCCCCGTCGGCGACGCGGCGGAGGTAGCCCGGTAAATCGCGTTGAATATCCTCGATACTGATGGTTGTCATAGTAGCAAGAGTATACCCGACGACTTTCAAATGCGCAACGTGAATGATTAATCGGCGGGCACGGTATACAACGTATCCTTATAGAAGAAACTCAGGCGCTTGCCACTGGGAAGCCATCGCAGATCTTCCAGAGCCAGGACAACATTCGGATTGACCTCCTCCTGCCAGGTTCCCACCTCATGCATCTCGCTGCCGTCTACGCGGCACACAAAGAGAGAGTAGGCCCTCAGTTTCGCGTTTTGTGTGCCCGACACGGTAGCGATTGAGGAATTCACGGACAGGTTCGTAGAAGTATCTCCTTCCTGTGTACCCTCGTTCGGGTCCGTCGTTGCAGGTGTAGCGCCGTATCCGACGATAAATGCAAGCCTCCTGGCATCCGGCGACAGGAGCACCTCGGTAATATTAGGATTGGGCAGATTGGCAGGTACAGCAATCTTTTCGATGCGCTCCTGCCGAATTTGCGGCGGCAAAGAGGATACCCTCACATTGAACGAACGCGTTGTTGCTGTTTCGTCCAGCCTGTCTATGGAGAGGATATGATCCCCGATACCGCAGGCGTGCAGGTAAGCTGAAAGGATGCTCTCATCCATCGGAAAGCTGCGATTCTCGGCGGGGCTATGCACATTATGGACAATGGCTGTAGAGGGTGGTTGGTACGAACCTGTGCGCTGAAACTCGATCCAATGGCGGCTGTCTTGTGTCCAGGCAAGCCAATGCAAAGAATAGAAGCCCCGAGGCCATTGCTGGTGATGTTGCCCATCCAGCGTCGCCGCATCCATGGTTTCCTGCTCAGCCGTGCCGCCATGCCATAGCAGCCACTTGCCATCCGGTGAGATCTCCATCTGACTGTGATAGAAGCAGTCTACCAACCTTTCCAGCCGTCTCAAATGCCTTCTTCTTCCGGTCTGTACATTGTAACGATACAGATGGGATCTTTGTATGCGATAGCCAGGGTCAGACTCATATTGTTCGGCATAAAAGAGCTCAATATCAGAGAGCCAGCGATACTCAGCATGGTTCCATCCGCCCCAGCTCCAGGCCTGATCCGCGTGGAAGAGTTTCTGCGCGCGACGGAAGAGAGGGTGGCCCTGCGGAATGGCGGGAGGGGGTGTCGGATGGACCGTCTCGATGTTGATAACAGGACGAGCGGGAATATTTAGGACCGCGCTGGAATGCATTGGCAATGGCGTCCGCCGTGCGTGGATGAGCACCCCCATGCACAAGATCCCACAGACGACCACGATTGTAACGGGCCGGTATCGCTGCCACACATGGTGAAGGGCAAGATAGAGGCTCACTACCAGGACACCCGCGTTTCCATTGCGTCGCATAAAGGCTCGCAACGAAGAAGGTTTCACTCGTCCTCCTCAACAGCGAAAAAGAAAGGACATCGGACCCACCGCCTGCGGAAGCGCCGACAGAGGGAGGTCTTTTAGCCTCTTTAATGGGAGAGGCGCTCGATGGCTTCGGCCAGTTTGAGGCGATAGTCGCGATATTCGCCGGTGGGCCACTTTGCATCATGCTCCCGCTCTCCCAGTTTGAACGCCGCCAGCTTCTCCTCGATGAGGCGGCGCGCCGCAGGCGCGTCGGGATGGTTGGGCTTGGCGCGGATCAGGCGTGAGAGGGTGAGCATATAGCGGTAGTCGTCGATCCCCTCGCGGATGTCGCGCTCGAAATGGATCGAGGGGATCAGCTCCCGCTTCGCATTGGTGGCGCACCAGGCGTAATCGTCCTCGCGACAGTCCAGCGCATAGTAGGGATCGCCCGCCGCCACATTCCAGTGCCAGGAGAGCCGGAACTTCATACCGAACTGCTGGGCGCACTTGAACATGTAGGTCCCGAAGGTCCAGCGGTTGCCCCCGTTGTAGAAGGCCCACGCGCCGCCCTTCGCCTGTAGGTCGCGAATGGAGGCTTCGTCGTGACCGTTCAGGTTCGCCACCCGGAGCGCGGCGGCCAGATCCTTGTGTGGGTCGTTGGGCGATGCGGACGCCTCCACGCTGGTTGCGCCGGTGGTGAGCATGTCCGGCGGGGCGGCCTCTTTCCAGGCCTGTGCGTTGGCGGCGGCCACCTTGGCGGCATCCCCGATAGGCTCGTCGCAGAGGTTGTAGGCGACCGGCAGCCAGCCTGCACTATGGGCGTGGGCGTCCACCACGGTCAGGACCGCCCGTAAGAACGCGACATAATTGTCGAACCCGGCGGCGCGCATGGCCGGCTCGTCGATGACGTAGTTGTTGAAGCCGCCGATGCCGCCGTTGTAGTTGACGACTACCGACTTGAACCCGGCGGCGCGAGCGTCGGCCATCTCCTGGTCCGCCTGGGAGAAGTCTATGTCCGGCTTATGATCCTTCCAACCCCGAATATGGAGCGTGGGGATACCCGAAAAGGTGGTGCAGCCGTATTCGCGCATCTTCGCCAGGCTCTTGCGGAACATCTCCCGCCCGTAGTCGCCCATGTCCTCCGCATACCAGGGCAACCCCAGCGTGCAGCCCCACGGCCCGGCGGCCACATCCAGTTCGTCCAACGGCGTGGAGAACAGGCGCACATGCAGGGGCAGGCTGTCGGTATGGCCGTCGGCAAAGTGCAGTTCCGCGCGGCCCGTATAGACGCCTGCCTTCACGGCGGTAGGCGTGTGGAGGGTGAGCCAGAAGGTCGTCGTGTCCCCCTTCTCGACCGTGGCCGTGTCGCGCGGCATCACAAACCGGGGCGCGATGGTGTAGACGGTCCCCTCGCCGGTGACCCGTGTGATCCGGTGCGATACGACGCCCATCCGGACGGCGGAGGCGGGCACGGTCCCTGCGGGCGAGGTGAGGTCCGTGACGGAGACCCGGACCGGCCCCAGGGCGCGCAGCGAGTAGAGGGAGAAGACCAGCGGCTCCTGCTGGCCCGCACTGGCGCAGGCATCCACGGCGCGCCCGACCTCCTCGCGGCGCGGCACGGCGTTGATCGGCACGTCCTCCATCCAGTCGCGTGTAAAGAGAGCGTACCCCTTCTTCTGCTCGTCCCCGGTGGGCATAAACGGAGGAATGACGCCCCGGCTATCTTTATGGCCGTCGGGCAGCACCCGTTTGAAGTAGTTGTCGAAGTAGAACCGCCGCCGCTCCTGGAGGTTGGCGAGGTAGCGCTGCCCTGACGTCGCCTCCTGAGCCGGATAGATCACCAGCGCCGACACGGCGTTCGCCATCGCCTCGCCCTCGAACTCCAGAGAGAGCTGCCCCTCCTTCACGTCCACGTCGAACTCCTTCTCCTTGAAGTAGACGCGCTGGTACTTGTCGAAGGTGTTCTCGCCGGGGCGGTCCTCCACATCGGCGAAGCGGAAGTAGCGGGCCTGGAAGCGGGGCAGGTCCATGGTGTCCTGCACCACCGGGACCCCGTTGGCCTTGAGGATGCGCTTCCGGTAGGTCTGGTACTCGCCCCAGAACCCGGAGGGGCTGTCGATGTTGACGAACACATGGTATTTGCCGTTCGGCAGGTCCACGGCGAAGCCGCCATGCTCGATGTATATCCCCACCTCATAGAGCGGGTCGGGCTGGAGGACATCGTAGGCGCGCCAGACCTGCGCGTTTTTAAGGCCGTAGCCCCGGCCTGGAGAGTAGAGAGTAGCCGGAGTGACGGCAGTAAAGCCGCTGAGCGGAGGCGACGTGCCGGGGCCGAAGGAGAACGCCTGCAGGCCGGGGACCTTGATACGGTCGGAGAGATCGCGCTCCAGGCGGAGGTTGTCGAAGTAGAGCGGCGCTTTCGTCCCCTCCAGGCTGAAGACAAAGCGGGTGATGTGCGCCTTGTCCAGGGCGCGACCGGGGCGGCTCTTCTCGCCCACATAGAGGTCGGTGGGCAGGATCAGGGTGGAAGCGCCCGGAGGGATGACGGTCTGGTAGTTGACGCGGGTCCAGTAGTCGGTCGTGCCCTGGTCGCGCAGTTCGATATAGATGGGGGTCGGGGTGTCGTTGGCGTTGAAGACGTCGGCCTTGAACAGGTCGTAGCCGGTCCAGTCCTGCAGGCCGTCCCAAACCGCATAGCCGTTCTGCACACGCAGAGCGTACTGCCCATGCGAGGCGTGCTCCTTTACGGCATCCACGACCTGTGGGCTGCTGCCGGTGAAGGGGGCGGGCTTGCCGTCCTCGAAGTCGGCCAGTGGGCGCACTGTCGGCGCATCGCTGGTCACCCGTGCGGCGGCCAGGCTCGCCCCGCAGGCGTAGCACTTGCCCCATTGCGGCATGTTCCGGTAGCCGCAATCCGGGCAGTGAACGGCCTTCGCGCTATCCAGAGCGGCGGGTGGCGCTATGGGCTTCTCCTCCGTGCCCAGCACCGGCCCCTCCGTAAGCGGCGTGTTGTCCGGCACGCGCTCCAGGCGGGCGTCGTCTACCCAGAGTTTTCCTCCCGCCCAGAGGCCGATACGGAAGACCGCCTCCTGCGGCTTCGGCACGGCCTTGACGATCTCCAGGCGCGTCCAGCCGAACGTGCCGCTCTTCTTGAGGGGGTAGTAGGCGTCGTCGGCGAAACTGATGTCCTCGCTCAAGCCCCACGCATGGACGCCGATGTCCAGCCCACGGATCCAGCACGAGAAGCGATACCGGCCCGGCTCGACCTTGACGGCGGGGCTGTAGAGCCGGAATTTGCAGCCCGGCGTGCCGTCCAGTTCCGCGCTGGTGACGCCGCTGTGCGCGACCTTGCCGTTGCGGAAGACACCCGCCCCCTCAAAGAGCCAGCCGCCCCACAGGCGATACGGGATGCCGAACTGGTTAGGCGACTGTGTGGCCTCTATCGAAGGGTCCGGCAGAAGGTTGTCCCCCGTCTGCGCGCCCATGCGCCCCAGCACACACCCCAGAAAGATCAGCAGGAACAAGCCTACCGCAGGCCAGGATCGTTTCATAAGACCTCCGAAACACGCCTCTTGCCTCTAACACCCTGGAGATTTCGCTATGGTCGGGTCCAGCGCGTGCAGGTACGTGAGCAGATCGTGCTGGCAATCGGGCCGAAACAGGGGCTCATGCCCCACATCTATCCGGTACTCCCGATCCACATGCACAAACCCCATGATGGGCAGCGGAAGGTGGGTGATGAGGTCGGCATTGTTGGTAATGCGCCAGGTGTCCGGTACGCGTGCGTCGTAGGTGCCGGCGAACAGCTTGTCCCCGACCGCCGGGCTGCCGAACGTATACACGGTGGGAGTGGCAAAGACTCCGTTGCCGGCAAGATCCAGTGCCAACAGGGTCGCCAGCGCGCCGCCCAGGCTATCCCCCACGATATGCAGTGTCCGGATGGCGGGATCTCCGAGCAGCGTTCGTAGGATCTCGATCACACGCGGGCTGCCCGGGTCCGGGACGATGGTCCCCGGCGTTATGCCCTGGGTGATCCCCAGCGTGGCATAGAGCGAGGTGAAACCGGTCGCGGTACGCCCTGCGCCGGGCACGTAAGGATACGTAACCAGTTGAAACTCAAAGTCCTTAAGCCATTCCAGAATGCCGTTCGTCCCACGTATCGCGACGACGAGATCGCTTCCATCGGGAGAAAGGGCGATGTAACCATAAACGTCGAAGTCGGGCAGGCCGGGAACCAGATCGTTGGCAATGATAAAATGGAGCAGTGTGTAGCCGCCAGGAGGGGTGACGGGGCCTGGCGAGGTTTCCGGGTCAAAGTCCCGGATCTGTACTAAGAATTGACCAAGTGAGACGGCAAGGACGGGATCAAAGGCGCTGGCAGGCATCATAAACTCCTTTTCAAAAAGGTAACCTCAAGGTTACGGATCGGATCTTCAAATTACCTGGTCCAATTACCAGGTCCTCTGGTATTGTACCCGCTGTTGCCCGGTCTTAATCTTTTTTGAACGCTCGATGCGCCTTATATTACGATTGCCCTTCTGAGAGTATAGGCCATAAAGGATCTACAAAATCGCCTTCCGCTATCCCCGCGATGGCAGGCCCTGAAGCAGTTCATGCGATAGCGAACTGACCCGTGTCACGCAGCGAGGACGGGTCGAGGGCGAGAACGATGCGGTCACGCGAAATACCGGCAGCAACCAATAGATTGGCGATCCCTTCTTCTGTGCCGTCCTCATGGATCCAGAGCTTGCCGTCGCGCACCTCGACGTGCGCCCAGACGTGATGGATGCGACGATAACCGTCCCACCCCTCATCTAACAGCAAAAACTGCCCATGCTCCCGGTCGAAAGCCATCAGGGTTCGTTGCTTGCCGGGGGTGGTATACAGGCTGGCGAGAGAGCAGAGCGTTTGCTCAATCTGTTCTATATCCTGATGATAGCGGTCTAATGCCGGCATAATGCCATCCTTGATCGCAACTTCCCACCGAATATTTTCCCCATTATACCATAGCCCTATCTTTTACCCCAGGCCATCTAGTCTACAACTGTATGCTTGCTCAAACTCTTCCTGATTGTCGAAATGCTCCTCGAAAAAGCGTCCTTCAAGGCAGCCATAAAGAATGAGATTCGACTGCACCCGATGCAGAAAAGGAGGCGGCTGTATGCCATTGGTAAGCAGGATTTCCATACGCCCTTCAAGATAACCATAGAAAAAGGCTATGAATTCGTTGATCTCCTGGCGAGAGAATTCGTCTTCAAAGGGAGCATGAAGGATAGGATCTATCTGTGCCGTGCTATCCACCCTTCGGCGCAGGGCAAATTCCAGCATACTGCGGAAATTATGGACTCTCAACAGGTAATGGAATGATCTTTCCCTTTTGATGACGTCAAGCGCGAACGGGAAGGCAAACGAACCTTTGTAATCGTCATAGCACTGGCCGCTTTCGCCGTAGAGGTATTTCAAGATCAAGTAGGTTTCTGCAAAATTCATCCGTCCGCGTTCTTGCCCTTGTGGCCGGAAGAGATTCAACAGAAAGAAGCCGTCCTCTTGAATTGCGAGACTGCGACGGGCTATTTTATAGTAGGCGTCATCATCCAGGCGCGTCAGCACTATCTCTAATTCCTTCAGTGTGAAATGTGTACGTCGTTTCGTGTTTTTTGGACCTTCTTTTTCCAGGTGATGATCTGTCATGGCTGTGTCGCCTCGTTCCATTTCCAGGGTTTGTTCATCAGGCCTATCGTGGATAACTCCGTTCTTTACAGATACGATCCTCGTGCCTACTTTCTTCTTCCTCTTGTGTCCGAACGCAAAGCGGAAACAAAATCAGACCACCGAAAAGAATCTCTTCCCGTTTTGATCTTTTTTGAACTCTCAGTGCGCCTTATATAGCGATGAACATGGAAACTCAGGACCAACGGATGCGCAGGGCGCTGGCCGGGGATCGTCTCGCGGCAGAGCGCCTGCTGGAACCGCACCGCAGGATGGTGACAGCCATCGCCTACCAGGCGCTGGGCAACGCCGACGACGCGTGGGACGTGGCGCAGGAGACGCTCGTTTACGCGCTGCTGCGGCTCAGCGAGCTGCGGGTTACGCGCAAGCTCGCGGCGTGGCTAAAGCAGCTCACGCTCTCGCACTGCGCCGACTATCGCCGCAGGCGGGGCACCCGTCGATTGGGCGAGCCGATCACGTTCCTGAACGAAGCCCGCGAGGAGACCGACTTCGCGCAGCGTCTGACGATCCGCCAGGCCATCGCGCATCTCTCCGAAGCGCACCGCACCACGCTGCTGCTGCACTATACGGGCGGGTGGTCGCTGGAGGAGGTCGCTTCTCTCCTGGCGGTTCCGGTGAATACCGTCCGCAGCCGCCTGATGGCGGCCAAGCGGCTCTTGCGCGCCGACCTGCAGGCGCTCTTCCCGAGCGCTGCGCTCGCTAAAGGAAAAAGAATGCCGACCGATACGTTTGCACTGTCCGAAACACACACATCTCTCATTGAGGCCGCGTTCCCCGGAGCGCGCCTCCTCTCGGTTCAGAACGATCCGGAGCCGTGGCAGCCGTTCACGCCTCGGGTCCGCCTGACACTTGCGAAAGGCGGCGAGAAGATCGTCGATTTCCGGGGCGATATTACGCCCGAACGGGCCGCGCTGCTGCCTGTGCTGGACCGGCTCAACATCCCCGGTCCGCGCATTCTCCAGGGGCCGGTTCCGACCGGTAATGGCTTCACGACCCTCTGCGAACCGGCACGGGGCGAGAACCTGACGCTCTGGGCGCTGGGGGGAACGCCGCACCGCATCCGCCTGGCGACAGAGCGGGCCTTCGAGGGCATTGACCGCCTGCAGGGCATTACGGATGCGCTACAGGCCGACCCAATCGGGGCGACACTGCCCCGCCGCACGCTGGCCGACGAGGTGGAGATCCTTACCGAAGATGCGAAGTGGAACGCCGATCCCTGGCTGGCCGAGGAGGGCGCAGAGCGGCGAGAGTGGCTGCAGGATCCCTGGTTTGCCGGGGCGCTGGCCCGCGTCCAGGCAGCCATCGCCGACATCGCCGCCCCGCTCGTCTATACCAACTACCTGCACTTCTTCCCGCAGGTCTATCGGATCCAACCGGGCGATGGCCCTTTCGACGAGCCGCTGGGCTGGCCGGGCGACCCGCACTACCTGCAGAATCCGCTGGTGGAGTTCACGGAACCCTTCGGCCACTTCGGCGATCCGCTGTTGGGGCTGGCAATGGTCTGGGTCTACGACTGCTACCCGTTTGTCCACACGGGCTTTGTGGAGCAATTCCTCTGGCGGCGGGGCGTAACGCAGCGGGAGTTCGCCCCTCGACTGGCCCTGAAGGCGCTGCAGATAGTAGCGCGCGACCTCCCTGTGGGGCGACCGGCGCAGGGGAGCGACTACTGGGAGGGGCTGCGGGGTTGGGTGGAGCAGGCCCTCGGCTGGATGTAAAAAACGTCGGTGGTGAGGTCTACGGCACCCGCTCTCCGCGCGATGCAACCCAGAGTTTGTACCAATCGGTGCGGCTAAGGGACAGGTTCGCGGCTCCGGCGGCCTCGCGGATATGCTCCGGGTCGTTAGAGCCGACGAGCGGAATGATCTGGGCGGGGTGGGCCAGCAGCCAGGCCAGGGCGAGCTGCGTGGGGGTAGCGCCTTCATAACTGGGCGCGAGTTCGTTCATCGCCGCCAGCACCCGCTCGATCCGCTCCCGCTGCGCCGGATCGTCCGGGAGGGCGCGTTTGCCGGAGAGGTAACCTCTTGCCAGCGGGCTATAGGCCAGCGGGGTGATGCCCAGAGCCAGGCACTGGTCCAGGACGCCGTCGCCGCCCTGCCCCTCGCGCCCCTCATAGAGCGGCGGCAGGTGCAGCAGCGAGAACGCAAACTGATTGGAGACCATGGGGCACTTCAGATACTGCTGCAGGGCGCGGGTCTGCTCCGGATAGTAGTTGGAGACACCGACGGCGCGGATCAGGCCGGAATCGGCCAGTTCGTTCAGCACGGCAGCCGTCTCCGCCGGGTGGCTGAGCGGGTCGGGCCGGTGGAGCTGATAGAGGTCCACATACTCGATGCCCATCCGGTCCAGCGAACCCCAGATGCTCTTGCGGATATGGTCTCCGGAGTGGTCGTAGTAACCGGAGCGGATGCCGACTTTCGTGGCGATATAGATGCGTTCGCGCGCCCCCGGCACGGCGGCGAGGCAGTCTTTGAAAATGGACTCGCAGGCGGTCCCGCCGTAGATGTCGGCATGGTCGAAGAAGGTGATGCCCACCTCCAGCGCCGTCTCAAATGTGGCGATGGCCTTCCGCCGATGCTCCGGCCCGACCTCTGCGGGGTTCCAGGTCCCCGCCAACCCCATACAGCCCAGCGCGATCCGCGAAACCGGCGTTTTCTCCAGGCCGAACGGTTGCGTTGTCATAGATGCGGTCATATTCTCTCCTCAATGGAAATGCTTTATGCGGACAGGGCGTGTTGGGCGGCGTTGCGCACCGTCAGGGAGCCATCCTGCGCCAGTTCCTGCAGGCAGGCGCGATCCTCCGCGTCGTAGGAGTCGGCCAGGGCGTCCACGATAGCAAGCCGGACAGCCTCCCGCTCGTCGGTGAGGAGGCGACGCAGCACGGCGCGCCCCTCCTCGCCGCGCAGGGCCGTCAGCGCCAGCACCACGGCCCGAAGCGCGTTGCCGAAGAGGCGCTGCGTCGCTTCATGGAGCAGTTGGGGGGCTTCCGGCGCGCGGGTCCGGGCGATCATCAGCGCCGCATAGGCCGCCAAGTCCTGGTCGGGATGCTCCAGATAGGGCCTCAGCCACTCCAGCGCCCGTGGGTCTTCCAAATCCACTATCGCCTGCATACACTCCTGCAGCACCTCGACATCCATGCCGCCGGGGAAGCGCAGCACCAGGGCGAGGGGAATCCGGGCGGCGATGTCGCCGGTGCGCGCCAACGCCTGGGCCGCTGCCTTGCGCGTTTCGCTCCGGATGATCGGCGCGTCCGGGCGCGCTCCCACGCGATTACGCCCCATATCGAAAAGGAGAAACGCGATGTCGCAGAGGGCGTCCGGCACATGCGTCTGCGCCATCGCCAGGGCGCAATTCGCCCGCAGGTGCGCCCCAGTATCGAAGGGCACACCGCCCACCGGTTCGATCTGAACCGTGCGAATGCCAATGCGCAGGGCCTCGCTCGCGCCCAGATACTCCAATCGGCCAAAAGCGAAGGCGAGGTTCGCCCGGACGTGACAGCCCGGATCCCGCTTCAGGCCATCCTCGGAGCAGGAGAGGAAGTGTTCCACCATGACGGCCATGGCCGAGAGGTCGGCGCACCTGCCCAACTCCTCCGCCGCCAGCGAAGCCACGTAGTTGCTCTTGTCCTTGAGGGCCGCCAGCAGCAGCGGCTGCTTGACCGGATCGGGCAGGCGCGCCAGACGGTTCACGGCCCGGATGCGGTCTTCCGTGCGCCGCGATTTGAGCAGAGTTTTGATCTCCTCCAGCCTGGCGCTCTCTCCATCCGTCATGACAGCGTCTCTCACATTCCAGGGAGTAGGAGCCTAATCGGTCAATGGCAGAGTGAGCGTCGGCGTGGGAACAGAGTGGTCCTCGGAGATGGATTTGACCGCCGTCCCGACCGCAAAGTACTCGATGACATGGCTGCCCCACCCGTGGCTGCTCTCCTTCACCTGCGCCCCGACGATACCCTCCGCCTGCTCCGCCTCGGCCTCCGCCTGCATCCGCGAGAGGGCCAGTTCGCGAGCATCATAGAGCGCCTGAGTATAGTTCTGCATCTCGACATTCCGCCCCATCTGCCGCAGGGATTGCATCAGGCCCTGGTGCGCGACATGGTAGACGCAAGTTCCCATCACCAGCGAGACCGGGCGATAGCCCGTCCGCAGCAGCGTCCAGAAGTCCTGGCCGCTCAGGTCGGAGGTGAAGGGGCGGTTGTCGGGGGTGCGATAGTGCTCGCCGGTGCGGTGCTTGATGGCCGTCCCAATGGCCATAAACTCCGCCAGGTTCTCGCCCCACTCATAGCGGGTCACATCCAGGCGGACGCCGACGATCCCATCCGCGCCAAGTATATCGGCCTCCTCCTCCATGCGGGTCATCGCCAGTTCGCGGGCGTGGTACATGGCCTGGGTGAGCACCTCCATCTCCTGGTTCTGGTAGAAGTTGGAGAACTGGAAGCCGATATGGTAGATCGAACTGCCCATGACGAGGCCCACCGGGTCGAACCCGGCCTCACGGACCAGCAGAAACTCGTTGATGGAGAGGTCGCTGGTAAACAGACCGCGCTTGCCTGCGCCGCTGCGCATGTCTTCCAGGCGTTTGCGGGCGGCGGCGGGCAGCCCCTCCTCGGAACCGGGTGTATAGGACATGGTGTTTCTCCCCCTGATTGAGTTACTTCAGCGATACGGTATTTAAGACGGAAAAGACGGGCCAGCGACCCTGATACGGCGCAATGGCCGTCCCGATGGCCGTGAAATGGTACAGTATATCCAGACGCTTCTGGTCGTTGCCCAGGTCCACCTCGATCGGTTCGGCATCGACCTCGATATCCGCACCGACGACGCCCTCGGCGTGGACCACACGAGCCTCATGCTCCATGCGCTGCATGGCCAGAGAGCGGGCGTTATAGACGCCCTGCGTATAGTCGGGCAGCTCCTGGTTCTGCCAGCCGCCGCCAAAGATGCCGCCCTGGGTCACGTTGCGTGTATTCCAGTTGGGAATGCAGTAGTAAGAGCAGTTGCCGACCACGAAGCCGACAGGCCGGTAGCCCGCCTGGCGCAGCATCCAGAACTCCTCGCCGGACAGGTCGCTGACAAACGGAGCCACACTGCCGGGCGGCATGGGCGGAATGTCCGCCTCACGAATGGCCGTACCGATGGCGGCGAACTCCAGCAGCGAGGAGCCCCACTCGTACTCCTTGCGCTCCAGGCGCACGCCGACGATCCCGGTGGCGCCAAGCAGCGTGGCTTCCTGCAGCAAGCGCCCGATGGCCAGATGCCGCGCCTCGTAGTATGCCTGGGTCAACACTTGCAGTTCGCCGGAGCTTCCCGACCAGCCGTAATTATAGTTCGGCGTCCACTGCCAGCCGACGTGGTAGATCGAACTGCCCATCACCTGGCCGAGCGGCTCATAGCCCGCCTGGTGGATGACGGCGAGCTCGTTCACGCTCAGATCGCTGGTGAAGAGGTGCTGGGGGGTATTCTGCCGGCCGGCCTGCTCCCGCAGGCGGTCGATCGCATTGAGCGGCAGGCCGCCCTGCTGGAGGTTGAGGATACTGGCCTCGCGCCGCTGTTTCGCCTCCGGACTCTCCTCATTCTTCCCTCCGCCAAAACCGAATAGACGCATTACGTTGCTCGCTTTCTCTCCTATACCATATTCTAGCCTCTGCTTGAAAAGGAGAGGACTGGAGTGAGGTTGAGTCAGGCGCTCTAAGGAGCAGGAACCAGTTGGGTGACCTGGCCGGTATACGCGCCGTTGTCGTCGCTAAACCCGCCGTCGCTCACGCCGAAGTGGAGTAGGTTGGGCATATCCAGCCCGGTACCCTGCCAGGAGGAGCAGCAGAGCCCTCGCGCTAAAGACAGCGAATTGAGATCGCATGGGGTCTCCTCTACGAGATCGTGCAGGATGCATTGCCCGCCTGAACGTCACGGGACACGGTCTCGGCGAAGCATCTATCGGAATTATACCATAGGTTATTCTCTTTCCCGGTACAGCCATAATCCGTCAAACGGCGGATGACAACCCTCCTCTCTTCGATTACAATCAAGCAGATTCAGGTTCGGGATGAGGCACTAAGCTGCACAGCGGCACTTGCATCGAAGGAGTGGCGCAGCAGGTGGGTTTGTCATGAAGAGATTCGCACCCGTTTCGGCCCGAAGGGAGAAGAGATGAAGCCTGTAACTAAACTGGGAGCCTCACTGCTGGTTCTGGCGATGTGGGGCTGCGGAGGTGGCGGCGGAAATTCCCCGGCCTCCTCCGGCAATACCGCCGTTCAGGCGTTTTCCTATGGGGCGCTCTCGGGGCGTGCCGCCAGGATCAACCCACCGGTACTCACCAACAGCAGCGGCGTCTCGGTAGTCGGCCTGACGGGCGTGATCAGTGCGCTGGAATTGCGAGGCACCAGGGATCTTGCCAACACGAAAATCGCCTTGGATAGCACGCGCGATGGCAACTCGGAGATCTATGTGATGAACGCGGATGGTTCCAACCAGACCCGTCTTACCAATAACCCTGCCACAGACCACGTTCCCGTCTGGTCACCCGACGGGTCCAAAATCGCCTTTATCAGCAATCGTGATGGCAACGATGAGATCTATGTGATGAATGCGGACGGCTCTAAACCAACCCGCCTTACTTATCCTGATACAGGCGGGAAACCCACCTTCCCTTGGAATCCCGTCTGGTCACCCGACGGGTCCAAAATCGCCTTTGAGCGCTTTCTTGATGGCAACTCCGTGGGCCTTTATAATGGCAACCTGGAGATCTATGTGATGAACGCGGATGGTTCCAACCTCACCCGCCTCACCCATAGCTCTGCCACAGACGAGTCTCCCACCTGGTCGCCGGACGGGTCCAAAATCGCCTTTAATCGCTTTTATAGCGGCCACTCTGGGATCTATGTGATGAACGCGGATGGTTCCAACCAGAAACAACTCACCGATAATCCTCAAGATAATTCTCCCGCCTGGTCGCCGGACGGGTCCAAAATCGCTTTTCGTCGCTATAATGGGAACTCCACGATCTACGTAATGAACGCGGATGGCTCCAATCTGACTAGCCTGTCTCCTCTCTCCGATCTAGTCGGGCCTCCCTCCTGGTCACCGGACGGGTCCAAAATCGCCTATAATAGTTTTCTGGATAGTCACATCTATGTGATAAACGTGGATGGTTCCCAACTGACCAGCCTCACCAACAACGGCGGTTCTCCCACATGGTCTCCTTTTATTCTATCTCGCAAACTCATCGGAACGGGAGGAGAGATGGGAGCCGCCGCCGGGTTCCTCTTTTCCCAGGTCGGCAATGCCAATCCTGCCAGCATCGTCACCTTCAACCAGACCGCGACCGCCCTGCCTCTCCTGCTGACCTTACCCTCCGGCCTCAACTCTCAGGGAACGGCGCTCGTTTACGACCTTGAAACTGCCGACCTTTCCGCTCCCCTCACCGACGTGCATTATTGGAATCTGAAGGATCCGGCTCCGGTGCAGGTGGCGCTCTCCAATGGCCTGGTCGCCACAGGGGCGCTCATTAGTTTCGGCTCGGAAGACGGATTGGTCCATTCGGTGCTGCTTTTCAATGCCGCGAACCGCTCGGCAGGCGGTTCAGGACATCCCCAGGTGACGGAGGCAAACGGTCAGCGGGTGGCAAAAGGGCATTTCGTGGGAGTATGGGATGGCAAGGGCAAGAACCTGGCTCCGCAGGGCGCATCGGAGGTCAGGATGGACGCCCTCACAGGAAAGGTTCTCAGTGTGAAATGAACGTCAAGTCTAATTCGCCCCTACACAGGGGAGGCGGGCTTGAGGCCATATAGGGCGCACCAGGCGAGTAAGACAACCTCTGCCGGCTGGGAGGCGCCATCCCGCACTCCTACCGCCTCCAGGAAGCGCAGGCGGAGCCGCTGCTCCTCCGGAATGGCGATTGCGGAGGGCATCAGGGTGCGGGCGACCCGATGCAACGCCCACAGACAGGCCCGGTTGTCGCCGGTGGTATAGGCTTTGAGGGCGGCCCGCAGCGTGCGGTCGGGCGCGGAGGCGGGCAGGGCGCGCTGGATCTCCTGCAGCAGGCGCGCGACCGTCTCATCGCGCTGCATGGGGTCCTGTGAGAGCAGCATGTAGACGCTCTCTCCCAGGCCCAACAACCGCCCGATGGCGTGTGCGACCTGCTTCCGCGCCACCTCCGATCCCAGCGTCTGAAGGGAGGGGAGCAGCGCCAGCGCGGCGTCGCCGTCTTCCAGCCGCGCCAGGGCATCCGCCAGCAGGGGGAGGAGGGCCGGGTCGTTCCCGGAGCGCGCCAATTCTTGCCGGAGCGCACCGATGGCCGCCCGGTTGCCGATCTCCCCGCAGGCGCGGACAATCGCCTGGCGCAGGCCATAGGAGATGTCGGGCTGCTCCAGGCGCTCCAGCAGCGCCGGGGTCGCCCGCGACGATCCGGTCTTGCCCAGCGCCGCCACCAGGGTCTCCGTCATCTCCTCGTCTTCGGCCTGCTGCAGCGCCGCCAGCAGGGCATCCACCGCATCCGCACCGCCGAGATCTCCCAGCGCCTGAGCGACCAGGATCCGTTCGCGCCGGGAGAGGCGATCCGGCGCGCTCCGCAGCAGCGCCGCCAGGGGGCCATTGGCGCTCCGATCTCCGATCCGGCCCAGCGCCCGCGCCGCCGTCTCGATCAGGCCGGCGGCAGGGTCTTGGAGGGCGGCGATCAGGGCGTTCACGGCCGCCGGGTCGCCGATCTCCCCCAACGCCCGCGCTGCCTCCTCGCGTACCGCCTGGCTGGGGTCCATGAGCGCCACCTGCAGTTCATCCACTGCCAGACGGGTGCGTGCGCCGCCCAGAGCTTCGGTCGCACGGAGACGAGTCTCCTGATCCCCATGCTGCAACTGGCGGATGTGCCGCCAGGAGCGGGGGTTGGACTGCCCGAGCTGCTGCAGCACCGCCCGTGCGGTCGCCGCGCGGGCATCCACGAGGGGCTGTAGCAGCGGCAGGGCGATGATCCGAAGCAACGCGGCGATAAAGAAAGTGACATGGTAGTTGGTGAGCGTGAAGCCGAAGAGGTGCCCGCTCCAGCCATGCAGCGCCTGCATGGTCGCGCTGCCGAGGAGGGGCGCCAGGCCGCCCGTCAGGCCGGTGACGGCGGCCATCGTCGCCACATAGATGCTGGTCTTGCCCTGCGGGCTGAAGCCGATGAGCAGGTTGAACTGCGCCAGCCCCACCCCGGCCCAGAACAACCCGCCGGCCAGGTTCAGTTCGACCAGCAGCAGGAGCGTGGTCACGGCGTGGTTGGGCGTGGTGAACATCCAGGTGATCGGCAGGGTGAAGACGCCGCACACGCCGATGGCGAGGAGCGGCTTGTTGCCGAACTTGTCGGTCAGGTAACCCCAGAGCGGCATGGAGGCCAGGCTGCTGATACTGGTGATGGTCGCCAACACCTGCAGCCAGGTGTAGTTCAGCTTCAGGACCTGCAGCGCGTAGACGGTGAAGAACGGCGCGGCGAAGAACTGCCCCGTGCCGAAGAGCATATTGAAGAGCATCAGGCGGCGGAAGTTGCGGTCGGCGAACGGGGCGCGGAAGTAGGCGAACATCCCCCGTAGGCCGCCAGGCGCTTCCTCCGAAACGGGCGCGACCTGCTTGGGCGGCTCCGGCTGGCGCAGCAAGAATAAGAAGGCGACCAGCGCGCCCGCCACGCCCACGCCGAAGAGGGTCCCGAAGCCCGCCGCCGCCCAGGGGTGGCGCTTGGTGGCGACATCGAGGAACCAGGCGGCGGGCAGGCTGACCACCATGCCGACGATCCCGGCGATCATGTTGCGGCGGGCAAAGTAGCGGCCCCGATAGTCGGCGGGCACCAGGTCCGACATCCAGGAGGTCCAGGCGGGCACGGGCACGTTGACCAGCACATAGGAGAGGGTGAACAGCAACAGGAACGGATAGACCGCCGCTCGGTGGGGCAGCAGCCAGGCCAGCAGCAGGATGGGCAGCCAGAGCAGGCGTCCGGCCAGCATGAAGCCGGCGGCGAACCCCTTGCGGGTCTTACGCCGCTCCCCGGTATACGAAGAGAGGATCTGCACCAGCCCGGCGAAGGTGGGGATAGCGGTCAGCAGGCCGATGGCGACGCTGTCCGCGCCCAGCCAGAGGGCGTAGCCGGTGAGGAATACGCCCGTGGTCAGCGCCGACCAGACGGTGGCGAACGCGCCCTCCCAGACGGAGATCCGCAGCCCCAGCAGCACCTCCAACCGGTTCAGCCCGCCCGTCGTGCCCTCTGTTGGGGGCGTTCGCTCCTCTGCGTCCTCCTCCGGTTCTCTGACAGCTTCCTCCATCGCCCCTCTCGCCCCCTACCGGCTCTCTCCCGGCATTATACCCCAGGCTGAGGAGTTCCCCTCCGGGCAAATGGGCGCGTCAGGATATTCCTATCCGGAGTTGCGATTACTCTGCACGATAAGCAGCGGTTCTTCCGAAGGTTGGGAGGAAGAAGTGTAGGAGGTAACCGGGCGCGCGGGCTGAGTTTCCATCGTCTGCGGAGTGGCTTCAAGAGCCTGCGGAGCGCATTGATTCAGCGCGCGTTTCAGGCGGTCGATGAGGTTGTGGGTCTGAATACGTTTGCGGGCGCAGAGTTTCCCGAAGCCAACACGACCACTCAGGAATGTGAGGGCGGGAAGCCCCAACAGCAGGGTAAGAAAGAGGTCGGGAGACATCCGTCCGCTTAGGGTGAGCGCCGTGCCGAGGATGGCAGGAAGCATCACGGTAAAGATGGACGGTAGGACATAGAAGAGCGCGCTCCACTCGCCGAATCGGGCGGTGAGGCGCACGCGCGTATTCGGACCGTGCGGCGTGAAGGTGATATGCAGCGGATCGGGCTGCTTGCTCAGCCATTCAAAGCCTTTGCCGATGGTTTTGGGGGTGCCGACGCGCCCGGTGGCGGCGCGCATTTCGTCGAGGAGGAAAGGCCAGTTCTCCTCGGTGACGGTTCCGGGCAAGATCTGATCGTAATCGACTTTCCAGGGTCCGCCCAGCAACCAGGAACCCTTCGTGGCCGTCTCTTCGATCTCGACTTCTCTGGCCGCCTGCGCGATCAGGTCGGGATCCAGCCCGAGTTCCGAGGCGGCTTGTTGGAGTTGGGCCAGGGTCGTGCCTCCGGAGCCGATCCCTCCGGGCGTTCTGGCTTCCTGCAGTTTCCCCGCCCGCTGAAGGATGGCGCGAATCTCTTTTTCGGTGTATTGTCGCTCTGCAGACGGATCCCTGGTCATAAAAGCGATCTCCTTATGATTCTTTACGCAATGGCGAAAGCATCGGCTTCGGATTTCCTGGTGCATCTTCACGCGACATTTTGTGCAAGCGGCTCCAGGAGTCCGCATTGGTAGTAATCGCAGAGGCGCTGCCTGGTTTCCCGGGCACTGAGTTTGCGGTCGGGTTCGCAAGTCCTACGCCCTGTCAGTGAGAGCATATCAGCGACCGTGCCTTTCGAGACACGATTGAGACAGACTTGTGTCAGGGGAGTCTGCTTACGGCGATCCGGTTATATCGAGGAAAATACCCTTTTCGGTTGAAGCATGTCAAACAGGCCGCACTGGACTGGCTAAAGGATCTCGGGCTTGATAGTCCGCCGAAGGATAACGCGCCCGAAGAGTCGACAGAGACCTTCGATATTCGATGGCGTCATATCGTCCGGCACGAAAAGAAAAAGCTGTTTTCGAAGCCGGTTGCGGCCTGTATCGAAATTCAAATTGA
>Ga0070734_10001880_pt1 | contig 28127 bp, 31 predicted proteins | sample Coa_R1_8_FD_66444 | JGI IMG/M metagenome (GOLD analysis project Ga0070734, IMG submission 66444) | Surface soil microbial communities from Centralia Pennsylvania, which are recovering from an underground coalmine fire - Coalmine... | ecosystem: Environmental > Terrestrial > Soil > Unclassified ... | reverse complement strand
CAATACGCTTTTTTCAAGCCTTAATAAAAAAAGGTAAATACCAAAAAGTGCTTGACAATATCAAAGACGAAAGCTCTAACGACACAATAATTGAATAACATGCTTTAATCTAATGGCTGCAGGCAACATCAGGTTTGCCGCAATGCTGGCAGATTCAATAACAATCGGCGGCAAATCTTTAATGGGCTTCGGTCCCGGCAGACATTATTCTATTGGGCATTTATTATTAACTTCAGCATAAAATAAAAACCAGGCTTCAGCAATCGGCGGACGGAAATAAAATCCCAGCACTGCGGCAAGCCTCGGTCGTTAGCCTGCAACCTTTATGAGACGTTTATTAATTGTACTTCTTTTTATTTTTTGTACCAACTTTTCGGAAAATAATAAATTGTTTGCACAAGTTTATCAGGGTACAACTCATGACACAGTTAAGATTATGTCATATAAAGTAACTGCCAAACCAGAAATATTCGAAACTGCTTTTTTTCAAGGAACTCAAGTCAAAGAGGATACATTCTTGCTTAAATTCTACTCTTTAAACATTGGAAATATTGATGTTCAAAATGGAGGTTTAATTGCTTCTGAGCCATGGTGGATGTATGATAAAAAACCTTTTTTAACAAAATTTCCCATTGGAAAATTTCCAGTGCAATTGGCAATAGCAAAAATTAAACAGAATGAATTTGTAGCATTTAGTAGAATCTTATTTTCTGACAAACCAGTTGACCATTGGGAATTTGCTTTAAAAGAAGGACAAGAGCAAATATCTATTTTTGGTGACTCAATATATTTTTATCCTGTTGATAGTGGAATCGGTGGATTTATCGATGATAGCAGTTATAACAACCTTCAGGCTTTGGACACAGCATCACAATCTCAAATAATGGACATGATTACCAAAGGACTTGACAAAAATCAAAACCTCTACGCAAACATTAATTATAAAAATGTAAACATAATTGCATTTAGTTCTGGATTAGGGGACGGTCGATATGCTACTTATATTGGCTTTGACAATGACAATAATCCTTGTCGACTATTGACAGATTTTGATTTGATTGATTGGCGAAAAAAGTAAGGCTGCATACAAAATCAGGTTTGCTGCAATGCTGGCGCCACGAAAGAGCAATCAACGGCAAATCATTAACGGGCTTCGGTTCCGGCGGACATTATTCTATTGAGCATTTGTATTAACTTCAGCATAAAATCATGAGCCGGGCTTCAGCAATCGGCAGACGGAAATAAAATCCAGCACTGCGGCAATCCGGATGCGTTGGCGGTCATGCGATTCAACACTCTTAAAATTAAAACGATGAAAAAAGTATTTATGACTTTTCTTTTTGCTTCCTTAAATATTATATCATTTGGACAACAAAAGGACAGCATTACAAGGGAAACAATTATTAAATCCATCATTCAAAAACAAGAAGAGGAATGGAACAAGCATGACTTTGAAGCGTTTTGCAAATTCTATACAGATGATGCTTCTTTTATTAATTATATAGGGATGTTTTGGAAAGGCAAAAAAGAAATACAAGCTCACTTACATGCTATTACAGATTGCTGCCTGGCATTGACATCTATAAAACTGGATTTCAAAAACCTGAGGTTCCTTAGCCCTGACATAGCTGTAGTACAGAGCGAGGAAAAAATTATTGCCGACAAAGCTTATAATATCCCGGACCATAATTATAAACAAGGGGAAACAGAATATAAAATGATAACACAAGTTTTTATTAAAGAAAATAATGAATGGAAAATAACAGCACAACAACTTACAGGCATAAACCAATTTTATTCACCTCACAATGGCAATGGTGCGAAATGAAACATTATAATTGCTGAATTTTAATTAATGTGGGCCCAAAGAAATTTGGTAGCAAATATAGGAAGCACGAACCGCTAACAAAAGTATTTGCAAAAGCTTGGCAGACGGAAGATTAATCGGCAGTAAATTGCTACGGTACTGCATCCGGGCTGGACAAACAAAAATTCCAAGCCTTCGCAATTACTCGGTCGTTGGCTGCCATCCTATGCAGCTCTCGACTGACAAAACTAAAAGATGGACGAAAGGACAACAGAAATTTTAAAACGCTTTAGCGACTCTTGGACAACGACTGAGAATTTCATTAATAACCTTATTGACAACCATCATGGCTTTGAAAGACTTAAGCCTATTAGACAATTTATCCGGACTTTAAAACAAAATGGCGAGGACAAATTTTTTCGACTTGGCACTTCCGTTCATGTTTTAATTATTTCTCGTTCTGTTGACAATGGACTTCGTGCAGACCAAAAACACATTAGAATAGATGCTTTTGATAATAAGTTTGAGGTAGTATTTCGTGACGGCGAAAAAGTTTACAGAGAATACACGGCAGACAACTTAGATGATATAAAGGTGACAAAATTATTAATGACACTGAAAGACACATTGGTAGATTAACAAGCACGGCAGCCAACATCAGGTTTGCTGCAATGCTGGCAGATTCAATAACGATCAGCGGCAAATCATTAATGGGCTTCGGTTCCGGCGGACATTATTCTATTGAGCATTTGTATTAACTTCAGCATAAAATCATTGACCGGGCTTCAGCAATCGGCGGACGGAAATAAATTCCAGCACTGCGGCAAGCCTCGGTCGTTGTGCGCAACTTCAGCTTCCTTATTAATTATGCATATGAAGTGCTTATTACCGACAATAATTGCAACATTATTTTTTTATAGTGCTATTGGACAAAATAAACTGAATGGCACTTGGACTGTATTTGCAATCTCAACAATAGACGGCAAGATGTATTTCAATTTGGACAAAGATTCATTGTTTGTAGCTACTCCGACAAATAAATCAGAAGACCAAGAAAAATTAAAATCAGACTTAAAACAAGCTGTATCGGATATGCATTTTGAATTTTTGAATAATGGATTTTATAATCTTACACGAGACACGACATCTCTCGGCAAAGGCAGCTATGTAATTTCTGAAAAACAAAAGACTGTCACTTTTATTATCAAAAGCGAACAAGGTTATGCGCATAACTTTATGACAGATTATAAAATCAAGAATGGAAAGTTGCTGATAAAATACAAAATAGAGGGGCAATCAATGAAGCTTTTTTTAAAAAGGTAAGACTGCGCACAACATCAGGTTTCCTGCAATGCTGGCAGGCTCAAAAACAATCAGCGGCAAATCATTAATGGGCTTCGGTTCCGGCGGACATTATTCTATTGAGCATTTATTATTAACTTCAGCATAAAATCATTGACCGGGCTTCGATATCGGCTGACGGATATAAAATTCCAGCACTGCGGCAAGCTTTGGTCGTTGGCGGCAATTTTTCAAGACACCAAAACATGAGACAATTATGAGAATTATTAAATTGACATTTCTAATGTCCATTATGCTTGCGACATTAAAAAGTCAAGGACAAACAGCAATCAAAGAATTAAGAGTTGGGCATGAATTTTTTATCAGCGTTCCAGACTATATGACTAAAACAGTCGGGCTTAACAGCGCCGCATCTGTTCAATTCAAAAATGTTATTAAAGACGTTGCTGGTTTTGTCATAGAAGACCCAAACGTAGATCTGAAGTTAGCTGAATTAAACTTTGCCTCTATAAATGAATACTACGACTACTTCGTGAAGGACTTTTTGAAAGATGAAGAAAAAAGAACAATATCAAACCCGAACGTTTTTAAAAAGGGACAAAATAATTATTTAGAAATAGATGCATCCTATTTTGACAAGGATTCGAAGGTTGATATTTATTATTATGTTTGCCTCATCGAAACAAGAGATTACTATTACAAACTTTTGTGTTGGTCGAGTTTGGAAAACAAAGACAAGTTCAAGTCAGACTTTCAAAAAATAGCATATAGCTTGCGTGACTAAAACTACCGCCAACATTCGGTTTGCCGCAATACTGGCAGACTCAATAACAATCAACGGCAAATCATTAATGGGCTTCGGTTCCGGCGGACATTATTCTATTGAGCATTTGTATTAACTTCAGCATAAAATCATTGACCAGGCTTCAGCAATCGGCTAACAGATATGAATACCAGCACTGCGGCACGCCTCGATCGTTGGCAGTCATTATAAAGTGACATTCCGTTTCAAGAAACAAAAATAATTATGGGACTATTTGACAAACTTTTCGGCGGGACAAAAAAAAGCTCAGATCTTGAGCCGCCTAAAAACACAAACTTCACCTCGTCAGACAAATTAATGGACGAAGACCAGTTTTGGAAAATTATACAAACAACAAAAGACAATTCAAATGGCGACTTTGAAGAACAACAAGAAGAGTTAGCAAAAGAGCTTCGCAAATTGACACCTGACGACATTATCCTGTTTGGCAACAGATTTAGATATTTCAGAGGACAAGCAAATACTTGGGAACTTTGGGGAGCAATTTACATTATTCACGGTGGCTGTAGCGACGATAGCTTTAACGATTTTAGAGAACGGGTAATTGGACAGGGCAAAGACTTTTACTACAAAACAATTAAAGACCCTGAAAGCCTGGTTGAGTTTGACACAGACACGATGGACGAAATTGAATGGGAAGGCTTGGGTTATGTTCCTTCAACTATTTTTGAAGAAATTACAGGACAAGAAATGCCTTATCCATTTCAAGAAAATCACGACACGACAGGAACTGAATGGAAAGAAGAAAGCGATGATTTGAAAAATATGTATCCAAGACTTGCTGCAAAATTCCCAGACCACATTTGACGAGAAGAACAACGAACGCCCAACATCAGGCTTGCCATAATGCTGGCAGACTCAATAACAATCATCGGCAAATCATTCATCGGCTTCTAACGACAAGCAAATGAAATTTGACAAACATTTTCCGACAGAACAGCTAAAGCCCTAGATCAAATATTTTGTAGTGCCGGAAAATGAACTGGAAAATAAGTATAAAGTTTTCCCTTCATCAGGACTTGTTATCGGTTTTCAATACAAAGGGCAACTCGCTGCCATAAAAGAAAATAGAGAAAGCAGACTGTCTTCAGCAGGAATTACCGGGATTACTGACAGCTATAAAATATTCAAAAGCTCTGCCGGTATCGGAACCATATTGGTTTACTTTACTGAAATTGGTTTTACACATTTTGCCACGCATCCTGCCAACGAACTATTTAATGTAAGCCTTTCACTCGACAATGTTTTCGACAGAAACAGCGTAGCGGAAGCAGAAGAAAAATTGGCAGCCGCTACCACCGACAAAAATCGAATAAAGGTTGTTGAGCAGTTTTTAGTTTCACAACTCAAAGACATTGAAACCGACAAGTTGATTGTTGAAGCGGTTAAACTTATTTATCAAAGCAACGGAACCATCCGCATAAAAGAGTTGAACGAAAAATTATTTATCAGCCAAAGCCCATTTGAAAATCGATTTAGAAAAGTAGTTGGCACAACAGCCAAAAAATTTGCCTCAATCGTTCGTTTCAACACAGTTCTTAACAATCTGAACAATGCCAAATCGTTAACTGAAATCTGTTACGATAACAATTTCTTTGACCAGGCTCACTTCATCAAAGACTTCAAACAGTTCGCAGGCGACACACCCGAAAACTTCAAACGCTTGCTGTAGAAAACGATTTTTTACAATTACAGGGATTTTAGCGGTTGCACCTTTGCATTGTAATTCAATTAATCGTTCAACAATCAAAACAAAAAAAATGTTTACAGTAGAACAAATCAAAACAGCTCACAGCAAAGTAAAATCTGGTGCAGACTTTCCTGCATACATTCAGGATATCAAAAAATTGGGTGTTAGCTTTTATGAAACTTTTGTAACTGACGGCCATACCGACTATTACAGTGTGAATGATTACAAAATTTCATCGGCCGCAAGGTATGATGTGTTGACAATTACTGAAACTCCGAACAATGAACAATTCAATGCGGATTTAAAAGAGCATCAGCAAGGCAAAACAGATTATCCAACATTCATTAAAATGTGCACAACATTTGGCATTGAAAAATGGGCGGTTTGTATCGACAAAATGACCTGTATTTACTATGACAAAGCGAGCTACGAAATCCTGGCAGAGCAGATACCGCACTAAAAACTGGTAACAACAAAAGTATTGCTGCAAGCGGGCAGACACAGCACAGCATCAAAAGCATCCTTATTCGTGCCTACGCAAACTCAGACTGTATAACTAATAAAACATGACGCAGAAAATAAATATGTATAACTTAAGGATATGAAAAAAGCAATTATTGCAGGAGCAAGCGGTTTGATCGGGAGCCATCTTTTACAAATTATTTTAGATAGAGACGAATATGATGAAGTGTTGATTTTAGTAAGAAAAGAATTGCCGCTTCAACACAAAAAGCTGAAACAACTGGTGATTGATTATACGCGCTTAAAAGATTATACAGCATCCATAAAAGGCGATGCCATTTTTTGTTGCCTTGGAACCACCAGTAAAAAAACACCGGATGAAACTGAATACCGGAAAATTGATCATGACTATCCTTTGCAGCTTGCTGAAATAGCCAGGGGAAATAATATAGCGCAATATCATTTAGTATCAGCGGCGAGTGCTAATGCATCATCTAAAATTTTTTATTCAAGATTAAAAGGAGAGACAGAAGACGATATAAAGAAAACAGGCTTATCAAGCTTGCAAATATACCGTCCAATGCTTTTAACTGGTAACAGAAATGAAAAACGCACAGGAGAAGGTATTGCTACAGCAATATTTAAAGTGATAGATCCATTATTGATTGGTGGGCTAAAAAAATACAGAAGCATTGCAGGCAAAACAGTAGCTACAACAATATATAAGCAATCTTTGAAAAATGAGAACGGAGTTTTTGTTTACCGCTCCGATAAGATACAGGAATTATCATCCATATAATTTCAGTCTTTTCTATTGTTGATGATGTTCGGCATGAGCAAATGCTTTTAGGTTTTGTAACTTTAGCGTAAAATCATTAATCTGACTTCGCTTATGCCGGCAGATATAAATTTTGAAACTACGGCATCCCGATAGCGTTGTGTACAATTTCAGACAGTCTTCTTTTCAAAAAAACCTTGTATGATTTATACAAACGACGAAGCTGACAAATCTGTCCGACAAAAAAATTTTTACCTTACAGTCTACCTTTTGCCGGTTGCGGTAATATCAGGCATTTGCGTCTTAATTCATTGGGCGGCAACAGCACACTATCTTTCCAGGACGGATACCTATTACGGCTATTTTTTATCACTGACACCGGGGCTTCTTGTATTTGCATACAACAAGAAGAATTGGCTAAAGATGCCCGACGGAACTTACCATAACATAAAAGGCATCGCACCAACAAATAAAATAAACCTGAACGAACCTGCAGCATATGAAGCAGTATATTTTAACTCCAAAAAAGAAAAAATATCTTCTGCGCTTGTGGGCCTGGCATTAATTGGAATCGGCATTTGGTTAGGTGCTAAAGGAGCAAACAGCATACTTATTCCAATCGGGACAAGTGCAGCTGGCTTTTTTTTAGCTTATGTTGGTATTAAAGGATTCCTCGACAAAAGTGCAAAATTGAAGCTTGCAAAAACCGGGCTGTGGACTAACAAACTCGGTTTCGTGGATTGGAAAGATATCACAAAAGCGCAAGTTGTGCAGGATACAAGCGGGCGTGCCCCACAAACAATTTTAGAAATATATTTACAAGGGACAGTTTTTGCTGAAGCCAATCAGCCAGATGAAAGACTTTATCTGACAGACATCGATGGCAAAGAATATGTTGAAACAGTCATTGACAATTTGATAAACAACCGCAATGAAACCACAAGGTAGAAAAGCTGCCAGCAAACTGTTTTACACGCACAACTACTATGGTTCTAAGTTTTAAGATTATTAAATTATTTAACCATCACAATCGGGGGCAATTTATTGCAGCCCGGCAGTTAAATTTCAAAGCACCTGTTGTGATACAAGAAGGAGCATCATTAGATGGCGTTTCAGTGTATCATTATGCAGAGATGTCTCCAATGGCAAAGAATTATAAGGAGCCCGGATTTGATATCTATGTTTTCAGGCCGACAGAATTAGGCGGCTATCCAAAAGATTATTTTCGGGAAGGCCAAATTGTTGAACTCGTACAGATCGATCATTTAAATATGGTTCTAACGAAATTCGGGAATGAAATTCAGGAATCAATCCCTAAGCTGATTGAATTAGCAAGAAGTTTGACATGGAATAAAATTTCAGAGAATTATAAGTTCATTTTATCTGAGATCAGGAATAGCGACAAAGATTTTCATGAACAACAAAAAATAGACAAGAAGAAGAACGACAAAAAAATCCCAATAACTTTCGCTGAACTTACTCCGACATTGCAAAGGCTCTATGCCAGTTTGTATGACATCCATTTGCAAATTTACAGATCTACAAAATCGATGACAATCATTGATTTTCGTTATTACCTGAAGTCATCGCTTGAAGAAACATATCGCCAGAAAATACTAAGCAATCCTCCAATGCTCCACTGCAAAGTGCCGATGCCACCATGGCTATCTGACGGCAAAGAAAAATTTGATATTAATTGGCTTCACAGGCAATGGCTAAAAAGCTGGAAGCTATTTTGGGTGGTCTTTCTTTTCAGCTTTTCAGTCTTTTCCCAGACTGACAACATTATGATTAATAAAATCCAAAAAATTGTTCAGCAAATAAATAATGACTCAGGTTACACAATAAAAAAACTTGACAACGATGAGTTTTTAGACCACACGACTGACGAAGGCGGAGAATTAACTGCTTATTTCAAGAATGGCCAATTGGTAAAGATCATAGAGTGGATCGGGCTTTCAAGCTGTGTTAATATAACCGAATATTATTTGCAGGACAACAAATTAATATTCACTTACACCAAGGGAAGTCAATATTCTTACAACGAAAGTTCAGGAAATTTTGACCGCAATAAATTAAGCAACACTATGGAATGCAGGTTTTATTATGACAATGATAAATTAATCAGACATGCTTTCAAAGGAGAAACACGATGTGGCGGACAACCAACACTTAGCTGGGCAAAAAATGACATGGAAGAATGTGAGCGATACAAAAAACTGTTCATGAAAAAGTAGTTACTGCCAATATTGCAATTGTGTTATGTCGCTAAGAAGATTAATTATTAATCAACATTAAATGTTTTTATAACACAAAATGCCATATAAAATATTTCCAAAATTTATTCGGAGTTTTTGAGTCGTGCGGGCATGAAGCAAGACGATGAATCACTTTACAGCATTTGCTTCCTTAATGAATCTCGGGATATCTGTAATATTAAGAACTCGCTTGTCAAATAAGTCAATAAGATTTTTATCATTGTTGAGGAATCTTCTTATTTTCTTTTTATAAGAAGAAAATATGCCGCCTTCTACGGTCACCGTTTTCTGTGAAGAATCTTCTATCATAAATATGTCCGTGCGATAAGAAGCTCCACCGCCGTAACCGTTCGCAAAATAAAAGCTGTAGTACACACTGAATCTGCCGCCTTGCACTTTCCTGATCAGAAATTTCCATTCGTTATCTTCATTCACTTTTAATACATAGTCATATTTTTGATCATCGAGCACCAATCCAAAGCCGTTTATTTCTTGTTTGTTCGCTTTGTATGTAATGCTATTTCCGGATGAGTCTTCTATAGTAACCTTATCGAAAAGCTCTAACATGGTAACCTTTTTGAAAATCTCAGTTCTGTAGGTTTTAATTTTGCATTTTACTGTATCATTATTTTTTGTAAGAATGTAGCCATCAAGTGTAGCAGCCTTTAAATTAATTGTACCTGTAATCAATAAAAGCAAAAATAAAAACCATCTCATATCGCAATCAATTAAAAATTTTATGCTGAAGTTACAAATCTTCGTTTATAGTCAATTTCAAGCAGGCAGAAGATTTATACAAAATGAATATAAAAAACTATCCCGAGAGATCCAGAACGTATGATTTTCTTGGCGAGATGTATGCAGCAAAAGGGGACAACGCAAATGCGATAGCTACTTATAAAAAATTTTTGTCCATCAAAGAAACAGCAGAAATAAGAAAAAAATTGGAGAAGCTGGAGGAGAAGTAACTTATTTCTGGTGATGGTGATGTTCTAAAGCCTCGGTTCTTGTCTCACAAACCAGAATACTACATAAAATATTTGCGAAGCTTATTGGGCTAACGTTGATGGCTACCCGCATTATCAACAATGTTGGAAGACGATTTTTAACATTCTCTTACATTCCCGATACATAATTTCATGTAGCAAGCATTTGCAATTGATGTATATAAACTAACTACTCATGAAGTCGATACTATCTGTAATTCTGTTCTTCTGTTCTATTGCCTGTTCGCCTTATAAAAAGATAGTCCTGTCTGCCAGTGAAAGATTGACTAAAGATTGGAAGGGCGCTTCCGAAATGAATGTGAGCAAAGCCTACGGCGCATACAAGCAGAAAGTTGTCTTGCCTGATGGGTACCTACTGCGATTTGATTATTCCTATGCTGCAGTTCCAGTGGTGCTACCATCAAATAATGTACAGGTAAGAGCATCCAACCAACATACAACATCACCCATGCTACCCCGCGCTACTGACTCTTATAATAATAACAGAAGCGCAGCAGACAGCATCATCAAACGGATAGATTTTATTTTCGACAAATCCCAGCATGTGCAATATGTTGAGGCTACAGGCTTCCCCGATTCGGTTTATTATATCAAAAGGAAATAAGCAGAATGCTGATAGCGTATCCAAAATTGCGACCAACTTGTTCTTAAATTGCTCCGTTGTTTGTGTTCCTCATCAACAACAGCGGAAAATATAGTTGAAAAAATCTATTTTTGCAGCATAACATTAAATCAAATTTATGCAAAAGAACTGCTACCTAGTTGTGCTGCTATTTGCATGCACTTTCACCAGTTGCAAAAAAAGCAGTTCAGACAACAGCAATGCCGGCCCACAGCTTTATGTTTTCACGAGGCTCGCTTTCAATTGTTATGATTTCCCCTCCAACTCCTATTTCTCCACGTTCGACACCTCTTTCAAAGCGCCCATGGCAGAAGGGACAATGACCCCTGATCAGGTCAAGAACATTGACCTTGCTTTCATCTTCGATAGCAACGATTATAACCCGGGCTTTGCCGATCCGCTCACCGCATCCAAGCACTGGTACAATGATCTTTTTTACACCCCTTTTCTCGTCAATTCCACGGGCACGAGGTTTTATATCTCCACACTTAACGCCTCGAATTTTGATTCCGTGAAAACAAAGCATTCCCTGCTCGCCACCTATTTTAGCGACAGCAGCAAGCTCAAAACAGCTCTTACCGACGATGTTTTCCCAACAGGCTCTATGCTCGGATTTGGCCTGAGCCCCAACGACCCGGTATTCGGCATCTCTTCTGAATTTGCCTTGGATAAAGTGTTCGGCTTTATCAATATCGCCACTGGCAAGCGCGGGCTCATCCATGTCAGTGCTTCTCAGGAGCAGTATTGGCCCATGCCTGTTTATGATCACAATACGTTCATCGATATTATCAAGGAGCAATAGTTGGTAATGATGGCAGAATATCTTTCTGCTGCCCCGGTTTCTATACTCACGAACTGAGATCATAGTAATTTATATGTTTCAAAATTTAAACTAACGTTCATGCGCAACCTGATTTTATTTTTCATATTATTTCCCGCTTTATCTTTCGCTCAATCTTATCAGCATTTCTCAAATGATACGGTTTACACAAAATGCGGTTACAACTTTTACGAAGGCCAAACAATAAAAATTGCTGCGCCAACCAACAACAGGAAATATAGATTTATTGTGAAGCTCCGTGAAATGGGAAACATGGGCGGTTCGACCTATGAAATAACGAAAGTGAAAAAACTCATAGTGTCAGGTATTGGCAACCGCGTTGCTTATCTTGATGGAGTAATCACTTATCACGACAGCTCCAAGGAAAAAATTTCGCTGAAGATTTATGTTGATAGAGCTATTGAGCCATTCGCCGGATTATCTCCTGAAATAGATGTGCCTGAGCCTTACAAATCCCGGATCGAAAAGGGAAGCACAGCCGATGAAATAAAAAAATTAAAAGACTTGCTCGATGCTAACGCAATCAATCAGCATGAATATGATTCTTTAAAGAATGCTGTGCTTTCAAATCATAATTTGTAGCCGTGGTTGGTGATGTCAGCGCAAAGCGACTGGTTAAGGAACCTTCAAATGCCGTGCATAACCCTAAAGGGGTATAGAAGTTTCACTGAACTTTTATTAATATACAAACCGAACGTTTGATTTAATTTGCTATAACTAAAGAGAATGATAATTTCTAAGCCTCCATCGCTGACAACTTCTCTATCCGATATGGAAGGCCCCAAAAAAATGCTCATAGAGCACTTGCTGGCGAATAGGATTTCCAGCAATGGGCTTTTACAATTAAGAAGCATGATCAATTCCGATGATCTGTCTGATATTATTCAGCATATTTATGATCTCAATGAAAAATATATCCTTCAGATTTCAAAGGTAGAGGGGCTCATGCGCATATTCGATGATATCAAAAATCAACGACGCAATAATCTCTTCACGAAAAAGATGAAATCAGGCTTTCGAGGCAAATCACCAAACAACAAAGTTATTTTAGCTGAAGGGGATTCATGGTTCAACTATCCAATCATTCTCACTGATATCATCGATCGCATCTCAATGGAAAAAAATTTTGCGGTGTATAGCCTTGCATCAGGAGGAGACTGGTTGTTGAATATGCTGACAGGGCGACATTACGTTGAAGAATTGTCTATTCTGCACCCGGATGTTTTTTTAATAAGCGGAGGAGGAAATGATTTGGTAGGCTCAAGGCGACTTGCTGCTGTGTTGGAATCGAAACCTGGTGATGAGTATTTGCACAGCTCGTGGGCTCAGCAACTGATCGAAAATGCAGATGGCAAATTTATTCCGTTAAATCGCGATGATTTCAATGAAGGCGTGCGCTATCTTTCAAAAGATTTTTTTGCGCTGCTGATGTTTTTTCATCTTCAATATTATTCTTTGATACATGGCATTTTAAAAAGCGGTAAATTCCTGAACATTCAGATTATCACGCAAGGCTATGATTATCCGATCCCTTCTTCTAAGATAGGAGGCCTGAAAATATGGAGATGGTATATTCCATTTGTAAGAAAATTTTTAGGGCATAGCTCATGGTTAAGCACACCGATGAAAATTCGTGGCATCACCAATGAAGATTTGCAACGCAAGATTTTGTATTCGATTATATACCTTTTTAACGAGATGGCGATCCAACTGGGAGCATCAATAAATGAGGAGTTTCCTGATTCTGTGTTTCATATCGACTCACGCGGCTCGGTTGGAAACGGCGGATGGACAGACGAGCTGCATGCTCGTCCGGAACATTTTTTAAGAACAGGTGAAGTTTTTGCGAATTGCATTAACAAAAGCACAAAACCAGATTATGCTCACACTTACATTGTTGGAAAAATGAAATCTGAAAAATGAAAAATCTTCATTTCATTTTATGGGCACTTTTGATTATTGTCTTTGCTGTTTTAGCAGGGCAAAATTTTTACATTACTCATCACCATGAGTCGCTTCCAATATTTAGCCTTGAAACAGCAAGTGCCAATGAAGGGAAGGCAATCCTTGACACGTTGGCGAAAAAAAATATCGAGGGTGTTTCCCTCTTGCATTTTGCGCAGGTGAATACGTGGCTGGATTTTTTCTTTATCATAGGATATGTCGGCGCAATAATCATGATATCGTACAGTTTGATGCAAAAAGAAAAGCAGCCCTTCATTAATAATTTCCTGCGCTTCGATATACTGTTGGCATTAATAATCGGCTTATTAGATGTTGTTGAGAATATTATTTTGTTAAACGATATGCATGATTACAAAATAGACAAGCAGTATATCTCTAGTATGCATGTAAGTGACCCTAAATGGATATTGGTGATTATCGTTTTAGTAAGTTGGCTTGTCTCTCTATTAAATCGCGCTTTCAAACGCAGCTGATGAAAACCGGATTAAATTGTTGTTGGGAAACATTACACATACACCGAGTTGCTTCTTGATCATTTGTAAATGCAAACAGTGACGAGTGTGATGTATTTTTCTAGTTGTTGATGATGAACACCACAACGACGAAAAAGTTACAACACTGCATTTTTGTTGGCAAGAAACTTGAACAACCAACTATTTCTTATCAGTGAGCTTCTTTTGTGTTTGAAACCACGGATCTGTTATTTTTATTGCATTCATTATATATTCACTGATCGGTTTTGGAATGTCATCCTGTGTTCCGTTAACGCAATATTCAAATCCGATGTCCGATTTATTATCGGAAAAACTAACTGTCACTTTATAAGTTTGTTTTGTAGTGTCGCAATTAAGGTAAGTTTGTCCGCAATAAGAAAGAAGATCATCTGAAACAGTTTGCATTAATGAGTCAAAAACTTTCTCTTCAGTGATACCCATAAAAAGATCTTTATCAACACTGTCAATAACACCGCTACCATTTCGGTTAATAGTACCATCTTTAGCAAGTAAAATAGCTAAACAGGGGTTATTTGAAATATTAACCTCGATGGTCGTTGTTTGAAATTTACTTTTATCAGCAACTGTCTTTTTATTGATAGCCTGTCCGCAAGAAAACAGTAGTAGAATTGGCAAAAAAAGAGCAAAAAAAGTTTTACATACTTTTAGCCAATTCTTTTTGAGGTTCATTAAATTTAATTTAGGGTTATTTTATTATTGTTTGCAACAGCCAAGAATTGCAGCAGTGCCCGCATATTTTCATCTGCCGACTTAGCAAAAGTCTTATTGAAAATGGTATGCTGAAGTTACAAAAGTTCATTTGTTGTTGGTGAGGAACATCAACAACGACGGGAAGAAAAAGCAAAGATCATCAAGAACGAAAAAGGCCTTATCGAAAAACTGGGAGCATATAGACTCTTTCTGAACGTTGCTGCAAACAGCACGGGGGACATGGGACATCGCCATTAAAAAAAGAAGAAAATTTCCTCTATCGGTCATGATTAGATGAATACTTAGCTAAGCCACAGACCTCTGCAATTTATCAAGCAGATAGAACTAAAGCTTACAATAGAATTACTGTCGCTGAGTTCACAGTAGCACAAACGTTTCATCAAACCTCCTCTGCGGAAAGCGGTCCGTCATCGCTTTCCCCTTGACTTTTTTGTTTCTTTTTGTATCAACACAAAAAGAAAGAGCACCTCCCTGCGAAGCAGGAAAAGAAGAGACTTAGAAACAAGGCGACGAGCCCCGCTTGGCAGCGAGATATTTCATGTTCGCATGGCGGAGACTCGCCTGAGAACCTATAAGCTCCCATTTTTCCCATCTATAGATTTTTTATATAGGACAGGGAAGATACCAAAAACGCCCTGTTGTTAACCACCTGCAAATCATGCTATTTAGCAATGGCATTTGAATTGGGATATAAATTGCGATGGCATTCATGACAATCATATCAACCCTGGCCCTTGGTGCCGCTCTTTTCATCCTTTGGAAAGCAGTAAGCCGCAAGGGCAGCGCTCGGCGGTTCCAGACTGCAGCCGAAGGGGTCGAGGTGTTGGTCAGGATAGAAAAGATGACTCCGCATGTCACTGGTTGTGCTATTGGCTTTTCCCGATCAGGCGATGAAGCATCGCTCCATCCGGAGCTGAGCATTGCGCCCCACCGCTGGGGATATGTGCAGTTCACACTACAGTTTGTGGCTACAGGCACTTATGCTCCGGTAAAAGTGCCGGGCGTCCCTTCAAAAGGAGGGTTCCTGGATAGCCCGGCAGCGATGAGGCTGGACGTAATGGCAAGCACGCCTTCTTCCTATACAGTTAGGATGTACGCGTCGAGCCGCGATGGCTTGGGCTTGCACGTGACAGCGAGCCTGCTCTTGCAAAAAGCAATTCCCGAAATTGCAGAAGGCACTGAAAAAATGGTTGTGATCCCGTATTATAACCAAAAGCTAGCTTTCAATTAACCATACCTGTTTTTATAGGCTCACTTCCCTCACACACGCATTGCTCCTTTAGTTTTCGTATGCCCGTGACAGTTAAAATAAGCCTGCTGAACATATGCCAAAGCTGATTTCTGGCAATCTGGACTAATATTTGTTTCCGATGAATCGGACAAATGCACTTCACATGAAAAAATACATATTTTACTCACTGACCATATTTGTAATTATTTTATCTATTAGCAGTTGCGTGCCCACCAGAAGGTGGAAGGCTTCAGAAGCTGCCCTGCAGGCAGCAAGAACGGACAGCGCGAAACTCGCGACCAATGTCGCCGACCTTCAGAGAGAGATTGTGGTGCTCAGGCAACAAAATGGGGAACTCAGCAAAAATATTGAAGAGCTCCGCAACAGGACGGGCGCACTTTCCAGCGATTCTGCTAACAAAGCATCTATGCTCAACCGAAGCGCACAACAAATAGCCAATCAGCAGAAACGACTTGAACAATTGCAAGCACTGATGGACCAACAGAAAAAAGCCATTGATGAGATCCGCAAAAAAATGGCGGACGCTCTGGTAGGATTTAATTCCAACGAGCTGACTGTTGCCGTTAAGAACGGCAAGGTATATGTCAGCCTTCAGGAAAACCTGCTCTTCCCATCAGGGAGCGCGGTTGTCAACCCGAAGGGAAAAGAAGCCTTGGGCAAGCTTGCCGAAGTCCTCAATGCAAACCCCGACATCACCGTGGATATCGAAGGCCATACCGACTCTATCCCTATCCGCGGGCGTTATAAGGATAACTGGGGCCTCAGCACGGCCCGTGCAAATTCCATCGTGCGTATCCTCTCCGACGATTACAAGGTAGACCCGGTAAGGATCATTGCTTCTGGTCATAGCCAATATGATCCCGTTCAGACGAACAGCACCTCAGAAGGAAGGGCACTGAACAGGAGGACCGAGATCATTCTGTCCCCAAAATTAGATGAGCTGTTCAAGCTGTTGTCGAATAGCGGGACTAATTGATCTGGTCAGCGATGAAGCAATGGACATTTTTGTGCATTTGTTGGTGTGAGGACACGAACAAAGGCGGAGGTAGTAATGTTAGGCTGTTGTCAATGTGTGACTTTAAGGTCAAATTTCCCATTCGTAACGGTTTTTACGTCTTGAGTCGGCATTAGGTCGCCTGAAAAAGTTCCAATCACTTCCGTTTCGGTCAATGACACTATGTGAATTACAAAATGTTTATAGCCAAAAACATAAAATGGAGAGCCTGCATAGTAAACACTACCATTTGAAGCATCAGGCATATAGTGTGACACGAGAAACGTATTGGCTGTTGTATCTGTGTAAGTACCAGCAGTGAGGCTTCCAGTTGCATTTATCGTCAAATCATACTTTTCTTTTGTCACTTTATTGTTCAAATATCCAACCATAAAAATATTTTGCCCGTCTGCAATGCAAGAAGTTGAATCGCTGAAAACTTTATTTACACCATTTAATGTGCAACTGACATAATAACGAGGTAGATTAGGCGTGCTTTTTGAACAAGAAAAAATAAGGATTGCTGAAAACAAAATGCAAGAAATATATTTTTTCATTGTATCAGTTAATGGCTTTCCTGCAAAATAACTTTAATAATTGGTTCGGGCAAATTACTACTCATACTCACTCGCCGCAGCTTGTTCTCAAATTTACTAATCAAACTCACTGGCGTATGGCTTCTTGACTATTTGTAACTATAAACTATGATGAGTGAGAGCATTCATATCACACTACGACGAATAAATAGCTTTTAGTTGTTGGTGAAGAAAGTTGCGGCCTAAGTTATCAGAGCGATCGAAGATTTTTCTTGCAACCTGCAAATAAAGTGCACAATAGAATTATCAAATCTCAATTCACAGTAGCACCGAAACTCAATCCAACCTCCTCTCCGAAAAACGGGCCGTCTTCGTTTTCCGGTGTATTTTTTAGTTCTTTTTGCACAAGCAAAAAGAACAATAAAAGAATTACGCTCTTATGCGAAAGGAAAAATAAATATTAATATGCATTAAGTGTAGATCCAGATTCCTGCATGCGCAGGAATGACGGAAAGAGCGTGATTAATTAAAGACTGAATGAATGTTGAAGCTGCTTTTTACATTCTTAATAATGCAAAAAGCCCTGACAACATCAGAACTTTGCAGTCGGGATGGGTAGCCGGAGTTCGAACGACAATTTCAGTGATTTAACGAAAATCTTCAATTTCTAAGATATATCAACAACCTCGCCGCTTATAGAATTCTCCCAAAATTATAGGACGTATGATTAAACATTAGGTAGATTAAACCTAAATCGGCAATACTATTATTTGAGCACTTTGTCAATACCCCCTTAGGGGTATTGACTATTGAAAAAAAATAAATCAATTTGTTCACATACAATCTTATTGGTTCTCAATTTTTAATCCACCTTAAGATTTTGCGATTCATGAATGCAACAACTATACTAGTGGAAGGAGAAGCTTATAATATTTAGTTTTCAACAAAGAAATAAAATTATTAATACACTGCTATATGAGGTTAGAAAAAATAAATGTAAAAGACTTTAAAACAAAAGCATTTGAAATCATTTTAAAAGAATCTTTATCAATTCAAAAAGGCAGTGATAAACCCCTTACGGTAATTTACGATGATGATTTTCTTAAGCTGTTTAACTCCTTATTAAATGTAGTCACAGAATGGAATCTACCGACTATATTTATTTTTATTCCCAAAGATTACCAAGCAATGATTATGTCGAATAAAACATTTTTTGACGACAACAATGAAATTAATCTTCCTCCCCAAATAGCCGGCGCAGTTGAAAATTCAAAATTGATCCTAAACTTTTTAAGTGGAGATTCTAGATACTCTAAGATTAGGGGTGCAATAATTAGCCTACGTAAACAATACGACGCCAAGATGGTACATTCTCCCGGTATTTCCGAAGAGGTGTTGAAAATACTAAATAAGTCCCCTTTTAAAAAAATTCATAAAGAATGTGAACTTCTTGCTTGGGCGTTAGGAAATTCTAATAAATGCAAAATAACAAGTACAGACAAATCTGGAAATGAATATACTTTATCTTTTCAAATGGATGGTTGGGAAAATGAACCATTTATTTCTTCTGGAAGAATATTAGAAAACAGTTGGGGTAATGTGCCTCCCGGAGAGTCTTTTTGTTGCCCGGATATTAATTCTGTTCAAGGTCAAATATGCATAAATGGAAGCGTGCCTGGTTATTTACTGACACCCAATGAAGAGGTCATACTTGATTTTAAATATGGCAAACTCACCCAATGGAGCTCCAAGGGTGAAAAAGTACATAAATACTTTTCGCAATTAACGGAAGATGCAAACAAACGTGGAGATCTAAATTGGAACTCATTTGCAGAATTCGGTATCGGCTTAAATCCTGCAATTAAGAAATTGGTCGGAAACCCATTGTTTGATGAAAAAATGGCTGGAACAATACATGTTGCTATTGGTGATAATACAAGTTTTGGACACGGTGTAAAATCATTTTATCACGATGATCTTGTATGTATTAAACCAACAGTTGAATTAGACGATCATATTGTTATTAAGAAAGGCATATTGAATATTCAAGAAATGAATAAATGGAAAAGTTCGACACTATATGAGATTTTGAAATTTAATGATAACGACTTACTTACTCATTATCCTAAAAAAATGTCTTTTGAAGAAAATATGATGTTCAGGATTTTACTAAAAGGAGATCGTAAAGGGAAAGTGGCTATTAACAGAGGAGAGTTTAAAATTTTACAGACTAGATTTCAAGAAATGTTTCATGAAGGAAATGTAAGATATTTAGAATTGAAAAAAAAGTTTAAGAAAAAAGAGATAAATTCCCTAAACAAGATGTTATCTCTCTTTAATCATTATAAAATAATTAATGTAAAACATAATGAGAAGTGATTTACAATTAATTCAATCTGCCATAGCTGATTTTGACTTCAATAAACTAGAAAACGAATACTTAAAAGATAGTAAATATTTTAATCTTTACAACATTTTACTTCCTTCAAAATTCAAAGGGCTACCTTCAAAATGGTACTTTGCAATATTACCACAGCAAGGGGAGGAAGGATTCAAATTGCTTAACAAGGATGAAATAATAAGCGAAGGCAATAGCCTAATTTCTGAACTTATTGAAAACGACAAATTGCCATTAGTGATTTTATCTGACGATATTCGATTGAATGCTGTAAATGAATTTAGAAATGTTAAGGAAGCAGTTTTCTTTATAAACAAAACTTTCCTACCCGGCCAAGCCGGTGCTGCTCAAATTATCAGGAACACTCCAATTATACAGGCAGCCAAAGCTAAATTAGAAAAAGAAAACTACGCATTATATTTAAGCCCATATACCCCTAATATACCAGTAGATGGTTGGAAATTTTTTGGTCGACAAAAAATATTAAATCAAGTAACCCAATCAAAGGCTAATGTTTTTTTATTAGGTTCACGTAAGATTGGTAAAACTTCCGTCTTATTAGAGGCTGAAGCCCAATTAAAAGCCCTCGGATTTTCTGTACTTCATGTCGGGGTTCAGTATTTACAGAATTTTGGTGCGGTTGTAAATGCAATGGTAAGTCAGCTTTCAAGCAGAGACGCATATTATGCTCAACGAGATACAAATATTTTAGATTCGCATTTTCTGTTAAACGTTTTAAAAAGGTTAAAAGGAGATAAAAAAAAATTCGTTATTGTTCTTGATGAAATAGGGAATGTAATGAGAAAAGATCCAAGAAATGCTTGGAATTTCTTTGGTGTTTTACGTGACTTGTCTCATACCGGAGAAATTCGAGTTTTAGCTTCGGCTTTTCAAGAAGTCTATATTAGAACCTACAAAGACCATGACAGTCCTCTTTTAAATTTCGGAAACATGATTGAAATAAACTTGTTTTCAAAGCATGAAGTTGAGGAATTGCTTATTAATCCATTAAGTGTTTGGTACGAGGTAGAAGACAAAAATGAACTCCTCTCCTTTATCCGAAAAAAATTTGGCTTTCATCCCCTTATTCTACAGTATTTAGGAGAATATATTTATATAAAAATATTTAATTCCTCTAATAAAAGGGTCTCCCACTACTTAAACAAAATACTAAACGAGGATTTAGACTATTTCAAAGGCGCTCATGATGAAATTTATAAAAAAAACCATGATACACTAGAAAAATATGTCTATGTGAAATGGTGTTTTGAAGCGAGAGATAAAAACATTGAACTATCTGCAATCGAATTAAGACAAACTGATTTAGAGATAGTTCTTAGAAAATTTACCATAACATCTTCTTTAGAAGAAAGAACATATTTCTTGGAACGACTGAGCTTAAAGGGGCTTTTTTACCAAGAAGAATCAAATAGATTACAATTTAAAATCGCAACTCCAATAATATATTATTATATAGAAGCCCATAATAACATAGAAGAATTACTTTTTGACTGGGAATATGAAATACCTAATATTAAAAATAATATAAGAATAGATTATCAAGATGAAGGCAGCTAATTTTATTGATAAAAACTGGCAAGCTTCAATTGACTTCCTCTCTCAGGGACAATCCGTTTTTCTATGTGCCCCAAAGAACTACGGAAAAAAATATTTTATTCAACATATAAAAAGTATCAACACATTTGAAAGTTATAAGATTATTACGTTACTCAATATAAAGGATTCGGAGGAATTGAATTTTCAACAGGTTTTAGATCAGTTTGAATCTTCGCTTGAAAATTTAGAAAATAACAATCAATATGAATTCATCACTGCAATAGAATCTTTAATTCAAACTAACTCCTTCCTAGTTTTAATAGCAAATACATTTCGCTCATGCAAGAATGTAAGTCAAATCGTAGATGCCCTTCATGAGGTAATTCTTAAGCATCCCAATGGGCGTAAAAAAAAACTAACCGTGTTCCTAGCGGATGACTATTCTATGTATTACCTTGATCAGGCAAGGGCATCAAGAAATGAATCTTCTCCTTGGTACTTTTTTAAAAAGATACTTATAGAACCAATCGAGGAAACTTTAGGAATTGAAAATCGGCTTTTGAATTTTTTCCATAATAGGCACTTATCAGATGAGTTTATACGTCATATTATAAGAGAAACAGGTGGTCATCAGGGCTTAATTCTTGAAGTGTTAAATCATTTTATAGAAAATTGGCAATCTATAAATTTTGGTACTGTAAATGAAGAAATTGAATCTAAAATATCCAAGTCCTCTATTTTAGACTCTTTGCGGAAAGAATTATTAAATCTTAGTACAGAAAATTTGAAATATTTATGTTCATTTAAGTCCAAAAAATTAGAGGATACAAATTGTAATGAGTTAGTGCAAAGATTTCGTAATAGAGGAGTTTTGGTTAGAAGAAGCAGTGATGGCGACTCATATATTACACTTATTAAAGGAAGAGTTAGCAATTTACTTTTTAAAATAAATAATTCTAAAGCTATGGGACAGCAAAAAAAACTTATACTTTGCGTTCATGGATTAAGTGGGAGTGAAGAAACTTGGGCTAGATTTAAGGAATTTTATTCGAAAGATATACCACTTATGGAGGAATATGATTTTGAGTGTTATACATTCCCTACTTCAATGTGGTGGAATATAAATATTTTAAAATCTCAAAATCCTCCAATTAATCAATTAGCAGACGGATTAAAAACCGAAATAGAGTACAGATTTGATAAATATTCTGAAATAGTACTCGTTTGCCACAGCTTAGGTGGACTTGTTGGGAGAAAATTCCTACTCGAAAAGTACCTTTTAGAAAAAAATGAAAATAATTATGTTACAAATTCCCAAAAAATAAAGAAAATAATCATGTATGCAACACCTCATAATGGTGCAAGCATTGCAAATGTCGCAAAATATATAACAATCCGTAACAGGCAAGTCAGGCAACTTTCTAAAAACTCTGATTTTATACAAGAATTAAATGACAAATGGATGAAAATGGGTGCTCATGACCATTACGCCGGGTGGTATGTCGTTGGTGGGGTAGATCAAATTGTAGATAAAAATAGTGCTGAATTGTTTTGGGGAAATTACAGATGTAAAACTATTATCGACGCTGATCATTTTAGTATTATAAAACCTAAAACTGAAAATTCACTTTCTTATTTAATTTTTAGAAAAGTTTTATTAGAAGATTAAATAGCACCTATTGCAAATGAAGATTAGGTTCTTACCATATCTTAAACTTAAGATTTCCATATTGTACTAATTGGCTTCATTGCAACGTTAGCTAATGCTCCTTGATATTTTTGTAAGTTCTAATATTTTTCATTATTAAAAGAATTGTGAGCTAATTTCATTTATCCATAACTCTTCAGTTTCATCAGTTATCATTTACTTGGATTTTCCAATATTATTACACTTTCTCTTAACTCTAAAATATCAGGGCTATATTTTGTTTTACGTTTTTTTACTTTTCGCATTACTCCTATTTCTTTTAAATCCCATCCAACTCGTGAGCCAATATCACCGATTATTAAATCTACCGGAATTTCATACCCAGCATAAGCAGAGCTAGAAACAACCAACCAAAGTTGTGCTTTCTGCTCAGCAGTATTTTTTAACTGCCCTAAAATCTTATGCATATCTTCAAAATATGCTTGAATCATTAATGGTATATTACTAGTCATCAATAGTTTTTTATTTTCATTGACGTGCCTAATTGCTTGCTGATATAAAACGCCAAAATCTGAGGTTTTCGGTAACTCCCATTTTGCCTGTACATGCGAACGAACTGTCTTCAATCTAAGATTGTATAACTCCTGAGCATCGTAAACGAATTTTCATAGAAATAATTCGGGTCTGTAGATATCTGTATAGTCAAAAGTATTTAAATAAGGCGGCGAAGTAATGCATAATTTAAACTTCATCAAATCATTAGCATTATCTAAAACCTTACGCACATCTCCATTAATGATATTTGATTCTACAGTTATCTTACTAGTGAGGGTATCTTCCTCTATAACTGAAATTTTATTCTGAAGTGTTTCGATAAAAGAATCTGCATTATAATTATAACTTCTCCATGTTAATCGATAACGTAAGCATTTCCCGTCTTTAATAGCATTGCAATTAGTGGATGAAGCTTTGCAAAATAGTTCAATCCCCGACCAAATTGTAATCAATCTAAAGACTGAGATAATCAAAGCTTGCAAGCAAATAGCCGCTATTGATAGCACAACTGAGCCTTCAGCATTATACTCTAATGTGCTAAAATATTTTGATGGCAAGCTTGCCCAAACTAAGTACAGAAGTCCAACATTAAAAACGGCTTAAAAATACTTTCCTGAAAAATGGCTTTTCGGGAAAAGTCGAATATTTATTTATATGACGACCCTACAAGAAAGCAACATTTCCAAGATTGCAAACTTTCTGGTTATTGCCAATAAGGATTTGCTTCAGGCTTAAATGGAAGAAAACTATGAGCAATGCAGCTTCATACAAACGGCTATTGATTTGTACTTGGAGAATATTGCATTAATGATTTCAGAAAAATCTACTAAGCCGTTAGAGGAAATTTATAATGTCATACGGGAACAATCTGATTTAATCTTTTTGACGCTAAAAAAACATGAGATGTCGAAATAAAAGTTCAACCAATTAGTGTTATATTAGTAAATCATTTTACTAAATCTATGGCTAAAACAATAGAAGAAGGCACAGTATTTAAACTTTCAATTGGTCAAGTACTAAGTATAGTTTCTACCATCATTATAGTGATAACTGCTATAATTGCTTTTTTTGTTGAATTTAGAAGCTCTGAACTAAAAATTGAGAACTTACAAAAACAAGAAGACGAATCCACTAAAAAAATAGATGCTTTTGATTCAAAGGTTACACAAGTTAAAAACTTGCTTGAATTTGAGATGGAAAGACGTTCTAAGATTGATTCCAGCTATGCCAATGAGCTTAGAATCTTCCTTGAAAGAAAAAAATTACTGCAATAATTAATAAACGATATGCGAATCGCTGGGGAAAAATATAAAAAAAAGGGTATCACCATACACTTGTCTACTTATAAGGTGCTTGAGGCAATTCGTTGGATTTTACATAATGCGATTTTAGGTTTATTCATAGGTTTTGTATTGAAATATCTTATTTCGTACAATCAAAGAATTGAAACATTACGCAATCAACATAGTGCCAATAATGCCACATTAGAAAACACAAATAACAATTTGAATGAAATCAATGCAATAGTTTCTTTCAATAAAATTTATGATAGTATCAATCCAACTGCAGAAAAACCCGTAAGCAAAAACACCAGACAACTTAACAAATAGATTTACTATTAAAGTATTAACAATCTCCCTTTCAAGTCCTAAATAGCCTTTGAGTTATATAAAGAAAATATAGTCTTATCTGTCTCCGCTGACAGGAATTCGCTAAAAATTCGCTAACTAAAACTAAAAACCCCGTAAATACAGGGGTTTTAGGCTCTAAATGTCGGGATGACTGGATTCGAACCAGCGGCCTCTTCGTCCCGAACGAAGCGCGCTACCGGGCTGCGCTACATCCCGAAAAATGGACTTCAAAAATAAATAAAATCTGTCAATGACCCTTCATTTCAATTCCTAACCCTGATTTGCCTGATAATGTGACCTTCCCAAACTCATATCCAATCCCTGTGGCAACATCTTCTTCCAGTAATAACGGGCCATCCATATCCACAAAGTCAATCAACGGCAGCATATTAGCGATGGCCGCACTGCCAACCGTGCTCTCATTCATACATCCAATCATCACTTTTAAATTTAGGTCTCTCGCTTTTTGAATCATGCGCAACGCCGGCGTGATGCCGCTGCATTTCGTGAGCTTAATATTAATGCCGTGAAAATGATTTGCACATTTCGCTACATCATTTTCAAAAACACAAGATTCATCAGCAATCAATGGCAATGGAGATTGTTCAAATAAAATTTTCATGCCATCCCAATCATCTTTTGCAAGCGGCTGTTCAATCATCTCCACCCCCGCCTCCTGCAATGCGGGCATCATCCGCAATACTTCTTCAGCTTTCCATGCAGCATTCGCATCCACGCGGAACAAAGCATCGGTCTCTTTCCTCATTGCCTGTAATACTTCAACATCTTTATCTGTACCCAGTTTTATTTTATAAACCGGCCAGGGGTTTTCTTTCATCTTCGCAATCATTTTTTCTGTCGTGTCAATGCCAATCGTATAATCAGTGACTGGCCCTTTGTTCACATCCAGATTCCACAACTGATACAATGGTTTTTGTTTCATCTTTCCAAACAGATCCCAGGCTGCGATATCCAGTGCACAGACCAAAAACGGGTTTTGAGGGATGAGATGATGCAGATAATGCCAATATCTTTCAGGAGTTGTCAGCGCAAATTTTTCAATCAGGCTTTTTTTCTGCTCAATATCTTCTATCATTTTCTCAACAGTGATATTATAATAAGCAATGGCAGGTGCTTCACCATAACCTTTGATGCCGAGATGTTCCAGTTCAACAATCAGTGTAGGCTGATGCGTTTTAGTCCCTTTTGAAATCGTGAATGGGTGCCTGAATTTTAAGTTGTGGTGCCAATAGCGGATTTTCATCAGGCAAATGTAACCGAAAGCAAAATGATTTTTTAACAACCAACGAATTTGTCATTAGCATCTGAAACAGATTCTGCATTTCCACTTATTATCATCAGTTCTATTAACAAAAATTATCCATTTGTATTATTTCAGTTGTTTTCGCACTGAGATAATTTTAATGCCTGAGAAAAAAAATCATGCTCATTCATTTCACAAATCTTAAAAAATGAAAAAAATTAATCAGTCTGCTGCATTGTTTTTTGTCATTGCAGTATCCGTAACACTTGTGTCTTGTTCGAAAAGCAGCTCGTCTTCTTCAAATTCATCCGTCACAGTGAGTACGCTTGTGGGGTCAGGTTCTTCGGGCAACACAAATGGCACCGGCACTGCTGCAGACTTCACATTTCCATCTGCAATTGTCGCAATTAACTATGCAGGAACGAACGATCTTTTTGTTGGAGACTTTGGCAATAGTTTGATACGCACCGTCAATATCAGTTCAGGTGCAACCGGCACGTATGCAGGTACAGGCATTTCTGGTTTTGCAAATGGAGCGGCATTGTCAGCTGAATTTAATGGACCTGCAAATATTGCATTCGATGCAAGTGGCGATTTATTCATTTCTGATGAAGAAAACAATATGATCAGAGAAGTTACCACTTCCGGCAATACGATAACGTTTGCCGGCACCGGAACAGCAGGGCTTACAGACGGGCCTGTCGCTACCGCGCAATTGAATCACCCGGAAGGCATTGTAATAGATGCCAGCAACAATATGTATATCGCAGATCTTGGCAACAATGTGATCCGCAAAATAAATATCTCAACCGGCACGATCAGCACATTTGCAGGAACCGGAGCTGCAGGTCTTGACAATGGCGCAACAGCAAACGCAACATTTAACGAACCTTATGGAATGGCTTTGGATGCAGCAGGGAATGTATATGTGACAGATATACTAAATAACTGTATCCGTAAAATAACTGTATCCACAAGCACCGTGAGCACCTTTGCAGGAACAGGTGCAAAAGGTTTTTCGAACGGAGCAGCAGCAAGTGCCACATTTAATCAGCCGCTAGGCTGCATATTTGATTCGGGAGGCAATATGTACGTTTCAGATACTTACAATAATGTGATCCGTAAAATTTCTGCAAGCGGGAATGTGACAACATTTGCCGGAACAGGAGCGCAGGGCATGACCAATGGCAGCGCTTCAACTGCTACTTTCAATTTCCCCATCGGGCTGGCAATTTCCGGCAATGCAGTATTTGTGGCAGACACACATAATAATGTTATACGAAAAATAACGATTGGATAATCTATATATCTGAATTATTTTTAAATTACGCATATACGTTACAGTGGTTCGCGAAAACTGCGAACCATTTTCATGGTATTTACTAATGAAAACATCGTTTTAAAATAATACTCTCCTTTCAATCACCTGTATTAAGATTCCGATGTTTGTACAATCTCTTCAAATAATCAATCACATTCATTTGCTTTTCTTCATTCTGCTTAAATTTTAA
>Ga0070734_10001876_pt1 | contig 28208 bp, 41 predicted proteins | sample Coa_R1_8_FD_66444 | JGI IMG/M metagenome (GOLD analysis project Ga0070734, IMG submission 66444) | Surface soil microbial communities from Centralia Pennsylvania, which are recovering from an underground coalmine fire - Coalmine... | ecosystem: Environmental > Terrestrial > Soil > Unclassified ... | reverse complement strand
CCGAGTGTAATCTTCCAGCACTCTTTGTGAGACGGTCCCCATCCCAAGATGAGAGGGGAGGTTGCTACTGGGGGTTGCATCTGTGAGCTTTCGCATTTCGGGGGAAACCAATCTTAAGGTTGAATTGCAACAGTTCGGCTGTTGCAGGACTAAGGCCGCTTCTTAAAATAAAGCAATTGACGGCTCAACGGCATTATTTTAACCGCGCTCACCTTTTTGCATCGAATGGGATTACGCTCATTTGCATTGGTCATCCTTTGAAGGTTAGGCTTGCCTCAAGGCTGGTGCAGACGCTTCCGTAGGGTTAAGCGACCCTTTAAAAGTTTATTCAACAGAGAACTCCGAGGCTGAAACCGATTTATGAAAGATTTGCAGGAATACCTTGCCGATGCTGAAGTCGCCCATGGGCATTTGTGCGCGGGGCAGATCCTGGGAGTACGTTTGGCGATGCTGGGCATGAAGAAACTCGGCATCGACGATCCCGCAGGGAAGGACCGCAAGAGGGTTGTTACATTCGTGGAGATCGACCGGTGCGCCACCGATGCAATCATGGTTGTGACCGGCTGCCGCCTGGGAAAGCGCGCATTGAAATTTCGGGACTGGGGCAAGATGGCCGCGACCTTTACCGACCTGGAAACAGGCAGGGCAATTCGCGTGGTTGCGCGCGAATCCTCAAAGGCCCTGGCAAAGAGCATGTACCCCGAATTGCAGAACAAGAACCAGCAGCAGATGCGAGCCTACCGCGAGATGGACGATGAGCAACTCTTCCAGACACAGTGGGTCAAGGTATCGCTTCCTCCGGAGGAGTTTCCGGGTTACAAGGGCGAGCGCATTACTTGTGCGGAGTGCGGCGAAGGCATCAACTTTCGCCGGGAGGTTATTCGCGAGGGCAAGACGATCTGCCGCGCCTGTGCGGGCGAACGATATTGGGAGCCCGTTGAATAAAGCACTTAGAGTTTAGAACGCAAACGGCACTAGAGCGAAGCGCCTACTGAGCGGGCGCGCTAACGCTGATGGCGATCCCCGCGATCAGGAAATGCTTCCATGATGATGTTTCTTGTGCTTGTAGTGCCGGGGACGGTTGTCCCGGTTGTAGTCGCGGTCGCGAACATGATGCTTGCTGCTGTCTAACCAGCGAGCATGATCTTTCGCTGATGAAAGGCCGCAGCAGAGCAGCGAGAAGCAGAGAACCGATGCGGTAACGAATCTGCCCATAACAAACCTCGCAAAGCCGACCTAAAAAATAGCTAGCCCGATGCGGGGATATTACCAAGAAAAACCCCTGGCCGAACCAAATTCCTTTCGTACATGTCCCATCATGCAAAACCCTGAGGCAACCCTACGGGTGGAGACCTAGGCGCCAATTCGAGGCAAGGCATATGGGTGCTATAGTTCACCCCATGCTTACAGAAAAGATTGGCCGCAGGGGGCGCGGCGGGCTTCCATTTGTTCATCAATTTACGGGCTTTACGGCTCGGCTCCGCAAAGCACTGGGCATAGGACACATTGTGGGATCCATGGCAGCTTGCGTGTTGCTGCTGGCATTGAGCGTAAGAGGCACGACCAGCGAATATCAACGGCCCGGGCCCATTCACCTGGATCGTGAGGGCGAGCGATGGGCCCAGAAAACGCTGAAGAAGCTATCACTGGAAGAAAAAATCGGACAGATGTTCATGATTCGCGTGATGGGCGGCTTCGTGGATCTGCAAAGCCCGGAGTATCTGAAGTTACGCGAACAGCTCACGCGTTATCACCTGGGCTCGATCCTTCTCACAGTTCCCGCCGATGGCCCCTTTCTCTACAAGACAGGACCGTACGAAGCGGCGATGCTCATCAACCAGCTTCAGCGAGAAGCCAAGCTGCCATTGATGGTGGCGGCAGATTTTGAACGCGGGCCCTCCATGCGTTTGACCGGCGCAACAGTCTTTCCGCACGCCATGGCTTTTGGCGCCGCGGGCAAGCCCGAATTTGCCGAGCAATTTGGAAAGATCACCGCCCGGGAATCGCGCGCGGTAGGTGTGGAGTGGAACTTCTTTCCGGTAGCCGATGTCAATTCCAATCCCGATAATCCAATCATCAATACGCGGGCCTTCGGAGAAGATCCAGATCAAGTGGCGTCGCTGGTAAGCGCTTATATACGGGGAGCGCGGCAGGAAGGCCTGCTGACCACAGTGAAGCATTTTCCCGGCCACGGGGATACGGGCACCGATTCTCACCTGGGAGTGGCGACGGTATCGCGCAACCGGGAGGAGATTGAAAAGATCGATCTCGTCCCGTTCCGGCAGGCGATCGCCGCCGGGGTCGATTCGATCATGGTGGCACACGTTACGGCTCCGGCGCTTGATCCCGACCTCAACCGGGTGGCCACCACATCGCCCATTATTGTGAATGGATTGCTGAAACACGAGCTTGGATTTAAAGGGCTGGTGGTAACCGATGCCATGGAGATGGGAGCGCTTACGCGTCTTTATTCACAGGGAGGTTCGGCTGCTTCCGGGCGGGCGGCCGTAGATGCGGTGAAGGCGGGAAACGACATGCTACTTCTGCCCTCCGATCTGGAGGGAGCTTACCGTGGACTACTGAAAGCGGTTCAGGCAGGTGAGATTGCGGAATCCCGGATCGACGAAGCCGTTCTCAAGGTTTTGCGAGCGAAGGCAAGCGCCGGACTGCACCGGGCGCGCCTTGTGGACGTGAATGCCATGGCCTCGGTTGTCGCCCGACCCGAGAGCCTAACCCTGGCGCAGGAGTTGGCGGGCGCCTCCATCACGCTGGTTCGCGAAAATAATCGAGTGCTCCCCCTGAAAAATTTGCGAACTTTTCCCACCCCTGCCGCGTATTCAGGTACAGGACACCAGACAAGCGATCTGGTCTGCCTGATTCTGACGGACGATCTACGAAGCGAGAGCGGCCGCCAATTTGAACGGGAGCTACGCACACGGGCGCCGGGAGCCAGGGTGATCTATATCGATCCCCGGATCGCGGGCAACATGGCGGCGGACGTTCAAAGCGCGGTCGAGGGAGCTGCCAAGGTCGTAGTGGCCATCTATATGGTGCCAACCGCAGGGAAGGCGGTCAGGAATGAGGGGGCAACTCCTGTGAACAGCGTTGCGTTGGCGCAGACGCCGGCGCAGTTGCTGCGATCCGTCCTTGAAAGAGGACAGGAGAAGACCGTGGTAGTGGCGTTTGGTTCGCCTTACATTGCCGCCGATTTTCCGCAGATTGCAAACTACGTGTGCGCTTATTCCAACGTGCCAGCCGCAGAGACGGCAGCCGCCCGCGCCCTATTCGGCGAGAGTTCCTTTCGGGGCCGCCTGCCAGTCACCATACCCGGCTTTGCCAATCGGGGAACCGGCATTCAAAAATAACCTAACAATAACAAGGAGCAAGTCGAGGCGTATGAACCCAGGTAGACTCTTTTGGCCTTGCGCAACATTTGCGCTTTTTGGGCTCTTCCTGCTGGGCTGCACGGTACGGACGAGTGAAAAGACCAGCGACGGAAACAAAAAGGAAGATGTGGACATTCGCACGCCGTTTGGTTCGCTCAGCGTGAAGACGAATAACTACGACCCCAAGGATGCGGGCCTGCCTGCCTATCCGGGAGCGCGGACAAAGAATTCCGGCGACGAAGACGGCAGCGCGACCGTCAATATTTCCAGCTCGGCATTTGGATTAAAGGTTGTGGCCCTGCAGTTTGAGACCGACGATTCTCCGAAAAAGGTTCTGGATTTCTATCGCAAGCCGCTCGGCCAATATGGCAAGGTCATCCAATGCGAAACCGAAAAGAACGATTTCGAGGTTGAGAAATACCATGACGACTCGCCGGTAACCTGCGACGAACATGGTTCCACAACCAGCTATACCGAATTGAAGGTAGGCTCCAACCACAATCAGCACATTGTGTCGGTAAAGCCACACGGAAAGGGAACGCAGTTCTCGCTGGTTTATGTTCGTACCCACGGCTCAAAAGACGTAATCTAGAGAAAAGATCGCCGGCCTTCCGGGCAGCACGCATATTGAAGGAGGATGAAACATGGCAAAGAGACCAAAGTACTTGCTGGCAATCGCTACGGCATTTCTGACGGCTACGCTCCTGGGCTGTTCGATCCACACCAGCCGGAATGAAGAGGACGGAGATAAGAATAAGGATGTCGATATCAAAACCCCATTTGGATCGCTTAGCGTGCGCAAGGGGGGCGGGGACATCAAAGATACGGGCTTGGCGACGTATCCCGGAGCCAGAGCAATGAAAGAAGACGACGATGAGCACACCAACAGCGCCAACGTGAACATCTCCAGTTCACTCTTCGGCGTGAAGGTGGTAGTGCAGAAATTTGAGAGCAGCGACTCCCCCGAGAAGGTGCTCGGGTTCTATGAGAAAGACATGACTAAGTTTGGAAAGGTGCTCCGGTGCAAAGGTGGAAGCACAAGCGTTCACGGCCACCATGGGAAGAAGGGCGACCCGGTCACCTGCGACGACTCCGGCCACGACTATGAAACCCAGCTCAAGGTGGGCACCGAAGAGAATCAGCGGATCGTCTCTGTAAAGCCGGCAGGCAAGGGCTCTGAATTCGCCGTAGTTTTCGTTCGTACCCATGGTGGCGACAAAGATGACGTAATCTGAACGGCAGGATTGACCGGCCCCTAACATGACGAATCGACGTATTCGCGAATCAGCCGAAGACGCAAGCCGGGAGGATGCGTGAAGTATTATCTGGTGGGCGAGCTCAACCTGACAGACCGCCGTTGGGTAGCCGAATACGTCAAGAATGTGACCAAGTTAGTAGAAGAGCGCGGAGGGCGTTATCTTGCACGGACGGCCACGTTCCGCAAGATGGAAGGCGAACGAGAAACGCCCCAGATATTCCTGCTCATCGAGTGGCCTTCCAAGGAGGCGGCTGAGGCGTTCTATGAAAGCGAAGAATACAGACCTTACCGCGAGAGCCGCAAAGAGGGATCGAGGAATGAGATGGTGCTGATTGCGGGAGAAGACATCAACAAGATTGCGCGGATTGCCGATGAATGAATTTTTCCGGAGCCGCCGGCACGCGATTTGCCAAGGCTTACCCTCTGCTGTAAGTTGAAACCATGGAGCGACCTTGCCACGCCTGTGGAGCAGCCGTAGAAGACCAAACCGTTTTTTGTCCGGCTTGCGGCGCGGCGCAAATCCGGGTTTCGGTCAGGACCGAGGCGGCTCATCCTATACCTTCAGAATCTGAATCGCCGGGTTCGCCCGTTCCGAGCCCCTACCCTTCGCTTGTCGCTCACCCTGGTATCGAATGGCGCAGGTTCCTCCGGATCGCCCTTGCACCCGCGTTGATTGGAGGCTTTGGGCTCCCGTTTCCCCGAGTCGGCCTATTGATTACCGTTGCGATGGTGGCGTTCACTGTCTGGCGCTACTGCCGCACCAGCTCCGGTAATTTGCATGGACCGCAAGGCGCACGGCTGGGAATGGTCGCCGGTTTGCTCTCCTTTAGTGTTTGCGCAGCCATTGCGGGCATTGCCATGGCGACTGAAGGAGATGAAATTCGCCAGAGCCTGATTGAGTCCATGCAGGCAACAGCCGCCAAGCAAGCAGCTAATAATCCCGATTTACACGCTCAGGTTCAGCGGATCATCGAGTGGTTAGGCACGGGCAGCGGCTTTGCACTGCTTATCGGACTCGGCTTATTGTTCCTGCTGGGAATTGTGCTGGTGCTTTCGGCTGTGACGGGCGCGGCCATCGTTTCTCTCGCTCGTAATAGGAGCCGAGGGTAGTTTGGCGCAACCCACGCTCATCGGCTATCATTCGATTAGCGTATGGATAATCCTGTCCTTTCCAAGACTCCCAACCTGACTGAAAAAGGGCGGATCATGTCCGCTTCAGAGATTGAACGGACGCTGGTCCGGCTTGCCCACGAGATCGTGGAAAAGAACAATGGGATCGAGAACCTGGTCCTAGTCGGCATCAAGCGCCGGGGAGTACCGCTCGCAGACCGGCTTTCCAAGCTGATTGAGACGATCGAGAAAAAACCGATTCCGACCGGAACCCTGGACATCACGCTCTATCGCGACGACCTCTCTACCGTTGGCGCGAGTCCGGTAATTCAGAAAACAACGCCTCTCGGCGTAAACATCACCGATAAGAATCTGATCCTTGTGGACGACGTGCTCTATACAGGCCGCACGACACGGGCGGCGATGGATGCCCTATTCGACCACGGCCGCCCACGACGCGTTCAACTCTGCGTACTGATCGACCGCGGACACCGCGAGTTGCCGGTGGAGGCTTCCTTTATCGGACGGACCATCCAGACGACATCCAGCGAGATTGTGGAGGTGCGCCTGAACGAGATCGATCGCGAAGAGCAGGTGATGCTGGTGGAGCGCAGGGCGTAGAGAGCATGGGTGCTTCTCGCTCACTTCTTGATCTGGAGAGCCTGCAACCCAAAGAAATTACAGCTATTCTCAAGCTAGCCCGCAAGATGCACTCGCGGCCTGCCCAGCCCTTGTTGCGAGGCAAGCGCATTGCCCTTCTATTTTATGAAGCATCCACACGAACGCGAGTCTCGTTTGAGTTTGCCGCCAAGCTTCTAGGCACACACACATCGATCATTAACGCGGTCGCATCGAGCATTGAAAAAGGCGAGTCGCTGGTGGATACCGGAAAGACACTACAGGCGCTGGGAGCCGATTGCCTCGTGATGCGCCATCCAAGCTCCGGCGCGCCGAATGTTCTGGCTCGCAACTTGCGCGTTCCCATCGTCAACGCGGGTGATGGAATGCACGAGCATCCTTCCCAGGGACTTCTGGATGCTTATACGATGTTGCGCCACAAGAAGAGCCTGAAGGGCCTGAAGGTTGCGATGGTCGGAGATATTCAGCACAGCCGCGTGGCCCGCTCCAATATCCATCTGCTCTCGAAATTTGGCGCGAAGATTACGCTTTGCGGCCCCGCCGAGTTTCTTCCGGAGGTTGCGCTTACGCTGGCCCCGGACCTAACCATCTCGCGCAAGCTGGATGAGGCCATCGCCGATGCAGACGTGGTGATGATGCTGCGCGTACAAAAAGAGCGGCTGGTGGGATTGAACATCGATACCGAGAAATATATTTTGCACTATCAATTGACGACCGAGAGACTGAAACAAGCCAGGAAGGATGCGATCGTGATGCATCCGGGGCCAATGGTGCGAGGTATGGAGATTCAAAGCGAGGTTGCCGATTCGCGACAGGCGGTCATCGAAGAGCAGGTCCACAATGGAGTCTATGTGAGGATGGCGGTGCTGGCGATGTGCACGGGAGTCGCAAAGTGAGTAACAGCAAAAGCATGCCACTAGCGCTAAAGCGCAAATATATGTGGCACGCGTAGACGCACAGCTAAAGCTGTGCTCTTCCACGGTTGCACCAGGCGTTATCGCGTTTTCGGCATTACTTTATGCTGGTTGCATGGTCATCGTGCGTCTGTGGAAAAGCTGCGCAACGATCTTGATTCCAGCTAACGCTTATGGTGAAAACGCTCTAGCGCCAGCAAAACATAGAAATTTCGGGAACGGGCGCCTGGAGAGTTCAAAAGAAAATGCAATCAAAAAATAGCTTGCTCATTCGCGATGGACGACTGCTCGATCCTGCGCAGAAGCTTGACGGCAACTTCGATCTTTTGCTTCGGGATGGAAAGGTTGCGGAGGTTGCGCCACGCGGAAGCATCGCGGCAACCGGTCATGACGTACTCGATGCCTCTGGAATGATTGTTGCCCCCGGGTTCATCGACATCCACGTTCATTTGCGCGAACCGGGCCAGTCCAATAAAGAAACCATTGCCACGGGTACGATGGCGGCCGCAGCCGGAGGTTTTACATCCGTTTGCCCCATGCCGAATACAGCTCCGATCAACGACACAGCCGCCATTACCCGGTGGATGCAAGACCCCGAGCGCCAGGCTCACGTTGGGGTATTTCCCATAGCGGCGGCGACGATCGGAAGCAGGGGCGAGCGCCTGACGGACTTTTCGGCGCTCAAACGCGCAGGAGCGGTGGCGGTGAGCGACGATGGCCGACCGATCCTGGGACACGACATCATGCGGGATGCGCTCAGCGCGGCAGCCAAAGTTGGCCTTCCGGTGGTGCAGCACGCGGAAGACACCAACCTGACTAAAGAGGCCTCCATGAACAGCGGCCCGCACGCCTTCCGGCTTGGCCTACGCGGATGGCCCAATGAAGCGGAGACCTCCATTGTGGAGCGGGACATCGAACTGGTCAATACTACGGGTGGACGACTTCATGTAGCCCACCTCTCGGCGGCGGGCGCTTTGCAAGCGGTTCGGCATGCAAAAAGTCTGGGCTTACCTGTTACATGCGAGGTTACGCCACATCATTTCGCGTTAACCGACGAGGATGTAGGCGAGTATCGTACGAATTACAAGATGAATCCGCCGCTGCGTTCCGAAGAGGATCGAACGGCGCTACTGGAAGGGCTTGCAGATGGAACCGTGGACTGCATTGCCACGGACCATGCTCCACACACGCAGAACGAAAAGAATGCCGAGTTCGACCGGGCGCCTTTTGGCATTACCGGATTGGAAACGGCCTTGGGACTGTGTCTCGCCATCCTTCACTCCAAGCACAAGGTTCCTATCGTTCGGATCATAGAGTTGTTGACGACCAACCCGGCGCGGATTATGGGGCTGGAGGGCCGGGGCACGCTAGCGCGAGGATCATACGCGGATGTGACCGTCTTTCATCCCACGAAGAAATGGACCTATCGAGCGGATGAAACCTTCTCCAAATCCAGAAACTCTCCTTTTGACGGATGGAAGATGGAGGGGAAGGTTACGGCTACGGTTGTCGCAGGAAAGATTGCTTACCGAAAGAAATAGAAGCGGGAGAAGTAAAGCGACAAAAGTAGAACGGCGATGCCTACAACTCATCGCCGCTTTCGCAAGGAATGATTCACAAGGATTAATCAGGCGCGGGCCGCGGCAGCTTTTTTCGCCGGAGCGGTCTTCTTCGCCGGAACCGATTTTGCCGAGGCCGATTTTTTGGCTCCGCGCACTAGCCACTGTACCTGGCCTTTCTTAAAGTCGTCCTGCGTTACATCGATATCGATTCCGATTCCGTTTTTCTGGACTTGCGGATACAGCTGGATGAGCTGATATCCCCGGCTTCGAACATTGGGAACGTTGCTCTGCGAACGCCAGAAATGCTGGAACTTAAGCTCAGCTAGCTGAAGATCGTCCAAGATCGCGCTATCTCCCACATAGAGGCCGGGAACATACCCAAGTTCAGCCACCGCTGCAAACCACCGATTGCAGTATTGAGCCACATCTTCGGGCTTGGTGTCTTTCTTTACACCTTCCAGGTCGCACCATAGATTCACGCCCGGAGGGAATCCGATGACTCCGGCGTTCTGTGCGGCATTCTTTCCGTCCTGCTCACCCAGATCGCCGGTGGGCTGCCACCCTACCTTGCGGACGTGCTGTACCGCCATAAGGGCCAATCCGGCGCCAAGAATCACATCCGCCTCAGCGGCACTCAGATCGGTTGGACCTTGAGGCCCGCGAGCAACGTATCTCACGCAAAAGCTGAATCCCTGCGCGCGAAATTGTTTCGCGACGGTTGAAGTGATGACGGTGCTTGCGTCGAAGCCCAGCAGTCCAGGCTCGGCGCCTTGAATTGTTCCAGTGAGGGCCATGATCTTCCTCCCTAATGCATTGTTGGCCTACTATGCCCCTTTGCAGGGCAATTGACAAGAGATGAGGGAGTGCCTTGAGAGTTTCCTGCAGATTTGATTAATTGCTCGATGGAGCGGACTACCTAGCTATGAGGAGAACTGCGGTGAGAATGCCCTAATGCAAAGAGCGCGCTCCCATCGAGAGAGAGCGCTCAAAAAGAAGGTTGATGAAAGGGTTTATTTCTCTTCTTCAGCCGGACCTTGGCCTGCCGCCTGTTGCTGTTCTTCCATCTCCTTGCGGATCTTTTCCTGGCGCTTGGTGCGGATCTCCGCCCGCTTGGCGCGCTTGCCTTCAATAAACTTCTCGCTGCCAAGAAGCTCAATCAGCACGACATCGGCGCCGTCGCCTTGCCGCCATCCTTTGTGGATGATGCGAAGATAGCCGCCATTGCGTTCGCCAAAACGCGGGGCCACCGTGTTAAACAGGCGATCGACGGATTCGCGGGTCAGCAGATAGGCCCCAGCGAGACGGCGAGCCGAGAGGTCGCCGCGCTTACCCAGGGTAATCATTTTCTCAACATGCGGACGCATGGCCTTTGCCTTGGCCGTGGTGGTTTCGATCCGCTCTTCCATAATCAGAGAGGTAACCAGGTTGCGCAGAAGCGCACGGCGGTGACTGGTATTACGTCCTAGCTTTTTTGTCGGTTTGCGATGGCGCATGATGGATTCCTTAAGTTGGGTGGCTGCGAAACGCCTGTTGGCGTTCCGCAATTCCCCAATTGTTCTGTCAATTCTTCAAGCTCAGTCTTGCGTGTCTTTAAGTATTCCGAACTAAGTATTCCGAACTTAGTATTCCGGCCCTTCTTCACCGATGGGCGCGGCGACCCCTGCCGAAGGCATCTGGCTGGTAGGACCGGGAACGGCATTGCCCTGTTCATCGATCTTCATACCGAGCGAGAGCCCCATGGAGGCCAGTATTTCTTTGATTTCGTTGAGCGACTTGCGTCCGAAGTTCTTGGTCTTGAGCATCTCCGCTTCGGTCTTCTGCACCAGTTCGCCAATGGTCTGAATGTTGGCGTTCTTGAGGCAGTTGTAGCTGCGGACGGAAAGCTCCAGTTCTTCCACGGACCGGTTCAGATTTTCGTTGCGAATCTGCGGCTTTTCTTCTCCACGCGCCTCGGTCTCAAGCTCCTCTTCAAAATTGATGAAGATGGTCATGTGGTCTTTCAGCAGCTTGGCGGCGAGGCCAAGCGCATCGGCGGGAGCAATGGAGCCATTGGACCAGATTTCGATATCGAGCTTGTCATAATCGGTGATCTGGCCAAGACGGGCGGCTTCCACCGTATAGTTCACCTTGCGCACCGGGGAGTGAACTGAATCGATCGGGATAAACCCGAGGCCAAGGTCTTCGTCAAAATTCTTGTCGGCGGAAACATAGCCGCGTCCACGCTTCAGGCGCATCTCCATGTCGAGCTTTCCACCTTCGGAGACCGTGGCGATATAGACATTTTTGTCCAGCACTTCGACATCGCCATCAGCTTCGATCATGCCGGAGGTGATGACACCGGGCTGGTCGGCTTTCAGGTAGATTGCCTTGGGGCCATCGCCATTCAGCTTGAACGGAATCTGCTTGAGATTCAGGATGATGTCGGTTGCATCCTCCACCACGCCGGGGATGGACTGAAACTCATGCAACACGCCATCGATTTTCACAGCGGTGACGGCCGCGCCTTCAATGGCCGATAGCAACACACGCCGCAGGGCGTTGCCGATGGTTGTGCCGAACCCGCGCTCGAAGGGCTGGGCATAAAAACGACCGTACTTGTCGGTCAATGTCTCGGTGTCGGTCGCGAGACGCTTCGGTTTTTGAAATCCTCTCCAAAGAACCATGTTCTATTCTTCCTTTCAATTCCGCTCCGTTTGGCCCAGGGGACTTCCCAAGGTTGGTTTGGTGCGGTCAATTGCTTACAACGTTCCACAAGGGACTAACAAGAAGGCCAAATTCCCAAGAGTGGCTTCCCGCCGAAGGCGAGAAGCCCTGGGAAGCTACTTACTATAGAGTTCGACGATGAGCTGCTCGTTCACCGGCAGATTGATATCTTCACGCTTCGGCAGATTCAGCACACGGCCCTTAAGATTATCGCGGTCCACTTCGAGCCAGTTGGCCACCGGCTGATGGCTGGCATAATCGCGGGCGCCTTCCACTACCGTGAACTTCCGCGCCTTTTCGCGCACCTGGATCTCGTCACCGGTATTGACCTGGTACGACGGGATGTTGACGCGGCGGCCGTTGACATCGATATGGCCGTGACGGACGATCTGGCGCGCCTGACGTCGGGAGATGGCAAAGCCGAGACGGAAAACCACGTTATCCAAGCGGCGCTCAAGCTGTTGCAAAAGCAGTTCGCCGGTGACGCCGGGCTTGCGCGCGGCTTTCTCGAAATAATTGCGGAACTGACCTTCCAGCGTGAAATAGATACGTTTGGTTTTCTGCTTTTCACGGAGCTGCAGACCGTAGCCAACGATCTTGGCCTTACGGTCTTTTCCGTGCTGTCCAGGAGCGAAGTTGCGCTTATCGACCGGACATTTGTCGGTAAAACACTTGGGGCCTTTCAGAAAAAGCTTCATGCCTTCACGGCGGCAAAGGCGGCAGACTGGACCTTTATAGCGTGCCAATTTTCTTCTCCTTATAAATCAGGTGTCGATCGGTTTACAGGATTGCCACATCCCCTTCGTCCCGATCCGATGGCCATTTTGTTTTTCCCGCGTGGCCAACAGGATTCTTACTTTGAACTTCTAGCGACCAATGGCGGAGCGATTATTTTCCACCAAGCTCAACTCAACATCTCAGACACGACGGCGCTTGGGAGGCCGGCAGCCATTGTGAGGTATCGGCGTTACGTCTTTAATCGACCGCACCTCGATGCCGGCGGCCGCAAGAGCGCGAATCGCGGACTCACGTCCCGAACCGGGGCCGTTGACCTTTACATCCAAAGACCGCAGCCCATGTTCGCGGGCCTGGTTGGCGGCGTTCATCGCAGCCTGCTGGGCCGCAAAGGGCGTGCCCTTACGAGAGCCACGGAAGCCGAGCGAACCGGCGCTCTTCCAAGAGAGCGTACGGCCTTCGCCATCGGCGATGGTGACGATCGTATTGTTGAACGAGGCCTGAATATGGGCGATACCATGAGGAACGTTCTTCCGTTCCTTCTTCTTAAAGACCTTTTTCTTACCTTTGGCTCCGGCTGCTCCGGAGGCCGCTGCTTTAGCCATGATCTGTTGTCCTTGTCGTTATGGGACGCAAAGTCCCTTTACTTCTCAACAGGCATTCCGAGCCTTTTCAAGATGCCACAAATGCCAATCCCGTTCGGGCGGCAACGCTCTTTATGTCTTAGCCGCTGCCTTCTTCTTATTCGCAACCGTACCTTTGCGCGGACCTTTGCGGGTGCGAGCATTGGTGTGCGTACGCTGGCCGCGCACCGGCAGATTACGGCGATGGCGATATCCCCGATATGAGCCGATTTCAATGAGCCGTTTGATGTTCATGGAGATATCTTTGCGAAGATCGCCTTCCACGCCGCCCTCATTTTCGATGACCTGGCGGATGCGGTTGACCTCCTCTTCGTTCAGATCCTGAATTTTCTTCATAGGCTCTACCTTGGCTGCCTCAAGAATCTTCTTGGAGCGCGGATTGCCAATGCCGTAGATGTAAGTCAACGCGATATCCACGTGCTTGTTACGCGGGAGATCGACGCCTGCAATTCTTGCCATGATTCTTATTCTCCTAAGCCCTTCGGTGAGCCAAGCCCTTGCTTCCAAGCGTGCCCTGTTGAACCGGATCTTTTGGATCCTTGGACCTTGGAACCTTATCCTTGCCTTTGTTTGTGTTTCGAATTTTCGCAAATCACGCGCACCACGCCCTTACGATGCACGATCTTGCACTTGTCACAAATCTTTTTAACTGACGCCCTGACCTTCATGTGAATTTCCTAATTCAAAATTTCCGCCACAGCCTTTGGCGCATGCCATACTTTGCGAACCCGGCAGGCAGATGATCTGTAAGCCAGTTTTTTGCAAATCCGGCTTCTTCATCACAGGACAGCAAGCCCCTCTCAAGCAAACACCAAGAGAGCCACGCCAACTCCCTGATTGACTTTGTCTATTTGTACCGATAAACGATTCGGCCGCGGGTGAGGTCGTACGGCGAAAGTTCCACCGCCACCTTGTCCCCTGGAAGAATACGTATAAAATTTTTCCGCATTCTGCCGGAGACGTGCGCGAGCACCTGATGTTTATTGTCCAGTTCTACCCGGAACATGGCATTTGGCAACGGTTCAATCACGGTTGCCATTACTTCAATCGCGTCCTCTTTGCTCACCGATCTCCTGATTTCGGGACTTTGCCCGTCTTCTTCCGCATTTCCTCTAGGAAACGCTCCCCCGTGAGACCTTGCTACCCGCTAACTACTCAACTTCTCTTCCACGCTAACGGCTGGAACACTAACGCCGGCTGCTTATAACTTACGCAGTCAACACCATCGGTCCATTTCTGGTGACCGCCACGCAGTGCTCAAAATGAGCGCTGTAACTTCCATCTTCTGTGACGGCGGTCCACTTATCTTCCAAAACCCTGGCTCCCGGCTTGCCGATATTGACCATGGGCTCAATTGCCAGAACCATGCCTTCGCGCAGCCGGGTGCCGTGCCCCCTGGTCCCATAGTTTGGCACTTGCGGGTCTTCGTGCAGCCGGGTGCCGATGCCGTGTCCGACAAACTCGCGCACCACGCTGAATCCGTTTGATTCTACATACTCCTGCACGGCAGCGCCCACGTCGCCGATCGTCTTACCAAGGCGGACTTGCTCAATCGCGCACTTCAATGAAGCTTCGGTGACATCCAACAGCTTCTTGAGCTCCGGCGCCAGCGTCGTACCCACGGGAACGGTAATCGCGGAATCGCCGTAGTACCCATCCAGCACAACCCCACAATCGATGGAGACAATATCGCCATCGGCCAAAACCCGCTTGGCCGAAGGGATGCCGTGGATGATCTCATTGTTGACCGAAGTGCAAAGAACACAGGGATAATCGTAGTATCCCTTAAACGCCGGCTTGGCTCCCAGCTCCCGAATCCGCTCTTCCGCTACCCGCTCCAAGTGCATGGTGGAGACACCAGGGGCAACTTCATCGCGAACCACTTCCAGTACCTGATGCACAATGTGGCCGCTACGCCGCATTTTTTCCAGCTCGGTTTGTGACTTGCAATTGATCATTACTTCTCTGCTTCAGGCCTTACGAGGGCGGCAAACGTTGCAGCCGTGACCTGTTCCACGGGAAGCTCTCCATTCAACTTCTGCAATCTGCCCTGGTTCCTGTAGTAATCCACAAGCGGCAAAGTCTCGGCCTGATATTTCTCCAACCGCTTCGCAATGACTTCTTCTTTATCGTCCGGACGCTGAATCAGTTGCGAGCCACACAGATCGCAAATGCCCTCCTTTTTAGGAGGATGGGAGTAGATATTGTAGATCTGTCCATCGGAGGGACAGGAGCGTCTCCCGGTAAGTCGTTGCAGTAGTTGATTATACCCCACTTCAATACTGATCACAACCGGCGGCAGATGACGTCCGCCAAAGGTACGGGCTGCGAGAAACTCGTCCAGCCAATTGGCTTGCGCGGCGGTACGCGGAAATCCATCGAGGATAAAGCCTCGAGCACAATCCGGTTGCTGAAGACGATCGGCAACCATGCCGCAAACCAGTTCATCGGATACCAACTCACCCCGATCCATGACCGCTTTGGCTTTCTTACCTAACTCCGTTCCACGAGAAACATTGCTGCGAAGAATGTCTCCGGTGGAAATCTGCGGGATTCCATATCGCTCGGCGATCAACTGTGCTTGCGTGCCTTTGCCCGCCCCCGGTGCTCCGAGGAGGATGATCGGCCCCACAAAGGCCGTTTGGCGACCAGCAGTATCTGCTGCGATAGGAACGGACATTCCTGCTACCATTTCCGTCCGCGAACCCGGCCACTGGCGGTAAAGCCTTCATAGTGGCGCATAATAAGCTGCGATTCAACTTGGCTTACTGTATCCATGGCGACGCCCACCACGATCAACAGCGAGGTTCCGCCGAAATAGAAGGTAACGTTCAAGCCGTTCAAGATGAACGTGGGCAACTTATCGAACAGGTTGCCGCCTAACCAGACCGGAAGGTGGTTGAGGTGGATACCCGCAATCATCCACTCGGGAATGAGCGAGATCAGGATCAAGTAGAGACCGCCCACAAACGTAATGTGGGTCAAGACATCGTTGATGTAATCGCGCGTACGGTGCCCAGGACGAATACCAGGAATGAATCCGCCGTATTTCCGCATGTTGTCGGCGACATCGGACGGATTAAAGACGATTGACACGTAAAAATAGGCGAAGAAGATGATGCCAACGACATACGCCAACGTATACAGCGGCTCGCCCCACTTCAGCTGACTGAGCAGCGGCGTGAAGTAACGATCAACCGTACTGCCATGCCGAATCGCATACTGAAGCATCTGCGGAATGCTCAACAGCGACGAAGCGAAGATCACCGGCATAACGCCGCCCGAGTTCACCCGCAGCGGCAGGTGCGTCGCCTGACCACCCATGATGCGGCGCCCGACAACCCTCTTCGCATACTGCACGGGTATACGCCGCTCTCCACGCTCCATGAATACGATGAAGGCCACCACCAGGATCATCACCGCCAAAAGCACGATGACCGCAATGGGCGTGAATTGTCCCCAATCTCCGCGCGTGACCTTGTTATAAAGTTCGCTGATGCCGCGAGGCAGGCCCACGACGATGCCCGTGAAAATCAACAGCGACATGCCGTTGCCGATTCCGCGCTCGGTGATCTGCTCGCCCAGCCACATGATGAAAACGCTACCTGTGGTCAGCGTGATAATGGTCAACAGCTTAAAGCCTATCCCTGGACTCAAAACCACGCCTGGAGTGTGCTCCAGAGTAATGGCGATTCCCAAGCCTTGCAGGGCGGAGAGGATGAACGTTAGATAGCGCGTCCACTGGGTAATCTTCCGGCGGCCCAACTCACCTTCTTTCTGCAGGCGGGCCAGCGGCTCATAGACCACTGTAAGCAACTGCAGAATGATGGACGAGGTGATGTAGGGCATGATGCCGAGGGCAAAGATCGTCAGCTTGCGCAGGTTTCCGCCGCTGAAGAGATCGTAGAACCCAAGGAGACTGCCTTGCTGCTGTTGGAAAATTTCCTGAAGCTTGCTGGGATTGATGCCAGGCGTCGGGATGTGCGAACCCAGACGATACACGGCCAGCATGCCCAGCATAAACGCAACGCGCTTGCGGAGGTCAGGAACTCGGAAGATATTGGCCAGTTTTTCTAGCATAAGCAGCTACTTCTTCTTTTGAATTTTCTTTTCGGGCTTGGTTTCGTCGGGAGCGCCACCGATCAATTCGGCTTTGCCGCCGGCTTTAGCAATTTTTTCCTGGGCCGACTTGGAGAACCTGTGGGCATGGACGGAAAGCGGCGATTTCAACTCACCATCGCCAAGAACCTTGATCCGATCGTTTTTCCCGACGATTCCACGCTTAACGAGAAGCTCTTGAGTGATCGTGGCTTCTCCCAATTCGGCGAGCCGTTCGAGATTCACGACCGCGTACTCGGTACGAAAGATGTTTGTAAAACCGCGCTTGGGAAGCCGGCGATGCAGAGGCATCTGGCCGCCTTCAAAGCCGCGCATCAGGCGGGAACCGGAACGGGAGCCTTGCCCCTTGTGGCCGCGGGTCGAAGTCTTACCCATGCCGCTGCCCATACCACGGCCCACCCTTTTACGGTTGGCGGTTGCCCCTTTTGGGGGCCTCAAATTTGAAAGATTCGTTGGCACGACGTTGTTTCCTTCTATCAGCGGCCCCATTGGTGCGCCGCCCGGTTTCTAAAGCTTGAATCGCCGCCACTCCACCGGGGAACCCGGCTTTCAGCGCGAAACGATCCAAAACGTAATTTTACCCTTCGACGACCAGTACCAGGTGGGGCACCTTGGCAACCATGCCCCGGATGGAAGGCGTATCCTCGCGCTCAATCACCTGATTCAACCGGGTAAAGCCGAGGCCTTTAATGACCAGCTTATGCTTAACCGGCGTGCAGATTTTCGAACGCACGTACTGAAGGCGAATTTTCTTTTTTTCGGTTGCCATCGCTTACAGCTCCTGTACGGCCTTCCCGCGAATGCTGGCAACCTCTTCACGGTCGCGCAGTTTTGCCAAGGCATCGAAGGTGGCCTTGATTACATTGTGCGGGTTGGCGGTGCCAATGGATTTGGTCAGCACGTTCTGGACGCCTGCCGAGGTCATCACGGCGCGGACTGCTCCACCGGCAATGACACCCGTTCCAGTGGGCGCCGGCTTGAGCAGAACCATACCTGATCCAAAGCGGCCAAGAACCGCGTGAGGAATGGTCGTTTGCGTTAGGTTGACCCTGACGAGGTTCTTCTTGGCCGATTCGATGCCTTTACGAATCGCCTGCGGAACTTCCTTGGCCTTGCCGGAGCCATAGCCCACAATTCCGGCAGCGGGGTCGCCCACGACCACAAGCGCGGCGAAAGACATGTTCTTGCCGCCCTTTACCACCTTGGTCACACGGTTGATGGCAACTACCTGGTCTTTCAACTGGTAGCCGCCCGGATCAAGTTTCTTTTTTACTGTTGCTGTCGCCATTCCTAGAACTCCAGACCTGCTTCGCGAGCCGCTTCGGCCAGCGCTTTAATGCGTCCATGGTAAAGATAGCCGCCGCGGTCAAACACTACTTTCTTGACGCCTTTTTCCTGGGCCCGCTGCGCGATCAACTTGCCAATCTCTTTGGCGCTGGCTACATTGCCGCCGGAGCGCTTGCCGCCTTTTTTGCCGCTTTGCGTGCTGGCGGAGGCCAGGGTCAAGCCCTTCACGTCGTCAATCACCTGCGCGTAAATATGGTTCAGCGAACGATACACATTGAGGCGTGGACGCTCGGAAGAACCGGCCAACCGCAGACGAATACGCTTGTGGATCCGCCTGCGAGTCTTGTCTTTTGAAACTTCTGGAATCATCTCTTTGTCCTTGCTTCGTGGAGTCCCTGACTCGACGATCAAATTTCCTTAACTTTGCTTTTCGCTTGACGGCGATCTCCACCAGACAAGCAATACACCGATCACGCCGAATTTCCTTTGGCGATGAAGCCAGAGACTATTTCGCTCCGGTCTTGCCCACTTTCTTCTTGAGCCGCTCGCCTGTGTAGCGGAGACCCTTCTGCTTGTAAGGGTCCGGCGGACGCAAGCTGCGCATTTCCGCGGCAACTTGTCCGACCCGCTGACGGTCGATGCCGCTCACGGTAACCTTGGTCTGCTTGGCATCGATCACCACAGTAATGCCGGCGGGCAGCGGATATTCAATCGGATGCGAATAGCCCAACGTGAATACCACGGTGCCGGTACCCTTCAGTTCAGCGCGGTAGCCGATTCCAACAATTTCCAGATCCTTCGACCAGCCCTTGGTGACGCCTTCCACAGCATTGCCAACCAAGGCACGCACCAAACCATGTACCGCAGCATACTGATCGCTTTCCCGCGTGACCTGAATATGACCATCGACGGTCTCCAGCTTCACGCCTCCGGGCAGATGATTTTCCACCTTGCCTTTGGGGCCCTGCACGGTCACGGTATTACCCTTGACCTCAAATTTGACTCCCTGCGGGAGCGGAATCGGTTTTTTTCCGATACGTGACATGCTTTATTGTCCTTCTACTCGCGAGTCGCCCGGCTGCTTCCACAACCGAGTTCCACACGGTTTAACTTTCCGCCTCTTGTTCCTTCCGGCTGGTTCCTGCTGGTTTCCGGATTACGAATTCCGTCCACGTTTCCGGACTACCAGACCTCGCACAGAATTTCGCCACCGAGACCGCTTTTGCGGGCTGCGCGACCGGTCATCACTCCCTTGGGAGTGGTAAGGATATTGATCCCCAACCCGCCCAAGACGCGTGGAATCTCATTGCGCCCCACATAGACGCGGCAACCGGGCCGCGAGATACGCTGCAGGTTGGAAATCGCAGCGTGATTGTCAGATCCATATTTCAGGTAGAGCCGCAGAATCTTCTTTCCTTCTTCTTCGGTGGCCTTGTAATTGGCGATATAGCCCTCTTCTTTGAGGATACGGGCAATCTCCAGCTTCAACTTGGAAGCGGGAACGTCCATCTTCTGATGGCGCGCATGTATCGCGTTCCGAATACGAGTTAGCAAATCTGCGACCGGATCGGTCAAACTCATTCTCTTTATCTCCTCTTATCGTCACCCGTTTGCTCCGGAGAAACCGGAGAACCTGCCGTGACGTACTACGAAAGCACACAGCTTTTGGATACCGGGGCTTTATCTGCCGCCGGAGAAAACCGATGCCTGTTTACCAAGACGACTTTGAGACGCCTGGAATCTCGCCTTTGAGAGCCAGCCCCCGGAAACAGAGCCTGCAGAGACCGAACTTGCGCAGATACGCGCGCGGCCGTCCGCAGATGCTGCACCGGTTGCGGTGCTGGGTCGAGAATTTGGGCTTCTTGTTGGTCTTGGCAATCTTTGCTGTTGTAGCCATATTTTCCTTTTGTCCTACTGCCGGAACGGCATGCCCATGTGCTTGAGCAGCGCGCGAGCTTCGTTATCGTCCTGCGCGGTGGTCACGATGGTCACGTTCATGCCTTTAAGTTTGTCGACTTTGGCGTAATCAATCTCCGGAAAGATCAACTGATCGCGCAGGCCAAGCGTGTAATTCCCCCGGCCATCGAACGACTTGGTGGAAACTCCGCGGAAATCGCGCACACGCGGCAATGCCAGATTAATCAGACGATCGATGAACTCGTACATCCGGTTACCGCGAAGCGTCACCATGGCGCCAATGGGCATGCCTTCACGAACCTTAAAAGCCGCAATGGATTTCTTGGCCCTGGTAATCACCGGCTTTTGACCGGTAATCTGCGCCACATCGTTTGCCAAAGGATCGAGAACCTTGGAGTTCTGCGTCGCTTCACCCACACCCATGTTGACCACAATCTTGTGGAGGCGGGGAACAGCCATAGGATTCTTCAACCCCAGCTCCTTCATCAGAGCGGGCGCGATCTCCTTGACAAACTTCTCACGGAGCCTCACTGTCGTCTTGGTCTTTGCAGTTGCCATGTAGTTTCTGTTGTTCCTTTCTCACGGTATCCGATTCAACGGGTTCGTGAGGTATTCCTTGCGCTTTTCGCCTTAAGCCCGAATTTTCGTCCGGTAACCCTACTTCCAGACTTTATTTGTCATTTATCTAGCGGCGAATTGCATTTTTTGCAGATGCGAAGCCTGCGGCTCTCGCGGACTTCATGCCCGATGCGCGAAGGGCCGCAAGTCGGACAGACAATCATGACGGTGGAAATCGCAATCCGCCGTTCCTGTTCGGCGATACCGCCCTTGATATTTCTCTGCGGGTTGGGGCGGACGTGCTTTTTCGCCATCTTGACGTGCTCTACCAGAACCTTGCCTTCATCGGGGAACACGCGTAGCACACGACCCTGCTTGCCTTCGTCGCTTCCCGAGATCACCTTCACGGTATCGTTGCGCTTGATATCGATTCTTTTATGCATTTGGATTCCTCTTCCCGCTGCCTCTAGCCTTTTAGGCCCTTACAGCACTTCCGGCGCAAGGGAGACAATCTTCAAGAATTTCTTTTCCCGGAGCTCACGAGCTACGGGGCCGAACACGCGGGTGCCAACCGGCTCGCCCGCTTCGTTAATCAGCACAGCGGCATTCTGATCGAAGCGAATATAGGTGCCGTCCCTGCGGCGATACTCTTTGCGCTGCCGCACAATCACACACTTGACCACGCTGCCCTTCTTGGCAGTGCCATCGGGCGCCGCTTCCTTGACTGCAGCAGTCACCACATCGCCCAGGCTGGCGTTCAAGCCGGTGTGGCCGCCCAGCGGAAGGATCATCTGCAAGCGGCGGGCGCCGCTGTTGTCGGCAACCTCAAGAATACTTCTCATCATCACTGCCATGATTCGGATCTCCGTTTCCTATGCCGGGAGCAGCGAGATTTGCCACTCCTCACGTTCTGCTTTCTTCGTGTTCTTTCTTCGGTCTATGAGGTGAACCTACCTCCCGACCTTCTTGCTTAGCTGGCAGCGGGCCGCTGGCCCTCTTCACCGGCCACTAATTTGGCCTTCTGCACAATGTTCTTCAGCCGCCAGCGCTTCAGCTTGGATAGAGGCCGCGTCTCTTCGATTTCCACGGTATCGCCAACATGCGCGGTATTGTTCTCATCGTGAGCGTAAAATTTGCGCGTCTTCTTGATCACTCGGCGATAGAGGGCGTGCGATTTACGCATGCTGACTTCGATCACGATGGTCTTGTTCATCTTGGTGGAAACCACCTGACCGATCTTGGTGCTGCGGCGGCTCTCGTTGCTTGTTGTCGCTGTTTCTGCCATTTACTTCTTCCTCTGCGGTGCGCTCTGATGTGCGGCCGATCTCTTGATTGCCGGTTTTGCAGTCGTTTTTACGGCCCTGGTCTTGGGGGTCTTCCCTTTAGCGGACTTCGCCTTAGCCGCCTCGGGTGCGCCGACGGCCTTGACTGCCGGAGCCGCGCTCGCGCCATTGCGAGCGGCGGCCAGCTCTTTCTCCCGGATAATGGTCTTGATCCGGGCGACATCTTTGCGCAAGCCACGAATCTTCGTCAGGCTCTCGGTCTGTCCCATCTTGAGCTGGAACTTCAACCGGAAGAGCTGGTCGTTCAGATCGCGCTGCTGCTGTTGCAGTTCAGCGTCGGTAAAATTCCTGATCTTTTCAGCATCCATGATGTTTTCTTTACGCCAATCCTAAAATTTATGCTTGCTCACGGGCTACGAACTTCGTCCGCAACGGAAGCTTGTGGGAGGCCAGACGCATCGCTTCTTTGGCATCGGCTATACTCACGCCTTCCATCTCAAACAGAATCTTGCCGGGGCGAACGACCGCAACCCAGTGATCAGGAGCGCCCTTGCCTTTTCCCATACGTGTTTCAGCAGGCTTCTTGGTGACCGGCTTATCGGGGAAAAGACGAATCCAGATCTTGCCGCCGCGCTTTACAAAGCGGGTCATGGCAACACGGCTCGCTTCAATCTGGCGGTCGGTAATCCATCCCGGCTCCATAACCTTCAGTCCAAAGTTGCCAAACGCCAGCTCCCCGCCGCGCCACGCCTTTCCACACATGCGACCGCGCTGCTGCTTGCGGTACTTTACTTTTTTCGGCATCAACATAGCTTGAATCCTTCAATCAGCCACCCGGCCGCGAGCCACCAGCCGCCAGGGATCGCTTTCCTTGGAAGTTATCTTTCACTGTTTCGCCCGCCCATTCAGAGCGCAGCACAAAACGCGACACAAAACGTGGCACAAAACGTAACCACGAAACGCAACCGCTAAAACGCTCCGGCTCCGCCAGCGCTCTGCTCAGTTGTCTTCTTCTTGGTCGGCAGGATGTCGCCTTTATAGATCCACGCTTTTACACCAATCACGCCGTAGGTCGTGCGAGCTTCCGAGAAGCCGTATTCGATATCGGCGCGCAGAGTGTGCAGCGGCAAGCGACCCTGCAGATACCACTCGGAACGGGCGATTTCATTGCCGTTCAAGCGACCGGAGACGCGAACCTTGATTCCCTTGCAGCCAAAGCGCAGCGCCGAATCAACCGATTTACGCATGGCGCGACGGAAGCCAACGCGCTTTTCAAGCTGAACAGCAATCGCCTCGGAGACAAGCTGGGCGTCCAACTCCGGCTTGTGAACCTCCTGAATGTCGATGAAAACATCGCGGGAGGTACGCTTTTGAAGGTCCTGTTTCAGCTTATCGATTTCAGCGCCTTTACGACCGATGATGATGCCGGGACGAGCCGTGCGGATGATGATCCTCAGCTTGTTGCCGGGACGCTCGATCTCAATGGAGCTGACGCCTGCCGATTTCAGCTTGTCCTTCAACTCGTCTTTAAGCTTCACATCTTCCAGCAGAAGCTTGTTGTAGTCACGCTCTACGAACCAACGCGACCTCCACGGCTTGGTGTAGCCGAGGCGAAATCCGTATGGATGGACCTTCTGTCCCATAATCTTTTCCTTATCTTCTTCTTTTTCTGCCGGACTTTTCTGCTGAGACGCGACGCCCGAGACGCGCCTTCTAAACTTATTTTGCCGCCGCTTTCTTCACAGTCGATTTTTTGGCGGTGGATTTCTTTGCGGCCGATTTCTTGCCTACCGCTTTCTTTTTGGCGCTTGCACCCGCGCCCGCCTTTTTGCCGGAAGCGCTCGACGATTCTTCGCCAGCGACTGTCGCCAAACTCGCGGCGTCCTTAGCACCCTTTTCGCTCAGGACAATTTCCAGATGTGCGATGCGGCGCTGATAGCGGTACGCCCGGCCCATCGGCGCGGGACGAATGCGCTTCATCCTGGGACCATCATTGGCGACGGCGCTCTTCACGTAAAGCCTGTCGAGGTCCACATCAAAGCCCTTTTCCTGGCTGAGATAGTCGGCATTCTGCACCGCAGAGTTCAGCAACTGAGCCACATCGGGCGCAATGCGCTTCTTGGCAAACATCAGCGTACTTAGAGCGTCTTCGACTCGCTTGCCCTTGATGAGGTCCAGCACCAGCCGCGCCTTCTGCGGCGAAACTCTCGTGAACCGGGCTTTTGCTTTGAATTCCATAACTCTCTCAACCTTGTCCGTAATATCGTTCTTTGATTTGGCCTTGCCCCAATCAGCGGCTTCAATAGACCCTGGCTCTATCACTCACAGCCAGAAACCGGAACCCCGATTACTTCGCTGGAGCCGGCGCCGGCCGGGCGGCAGTCTCAGTGGCCGCCTTTACCGAGTGCCCTTTAAACGTGCGGGTCTGCGAAAATTCACCCAGCTTATGCCCCACCATATTCTCGGTGACATACACCGGAATAAACTTCTTTCCGTTATGCACGGCAATCGTGTGACCCACCATCTCCGGTGAGATCGTCGAGCGGCGCGACCAGGTGCGGACCACTTTCTTATCGTTCTTCTGGTTCAGGTCCTCGATCTTCTTAACGAGGTGGCCATCGATAAACGGCCCTTTTTTAAGCGAACGCGCCATTATTTCTGTCTCCTGCTCACGATGAAGTTATCGGTGCGCTTGTTATTGCGGGTTTTGTATCCACGGGTCGGCTGTCCCCAAGGAGTGACTGGGTGGCGTCCACCGGAGGTCTTTCCTTCACCACCGCCGTGCGGGTGATCGACCGGGTTCATCGCGACGCCCCTGTTGACCGGCTTCTTGCCGAGCCAGCGATTCCGGCCCGCTTTGCCGATCGAAACGTTTTCGTGATCCGTATTGCCGATCTGCCCGATCGTAGCCATGCAGTCGATGAGCACCTTGCGGGTTTCGCCGGAGGGCAGCTTGACCAGCGCATAGTCACCCTCTTTTGCCACCAACTGAGCCGACGCTCCCGCGGAGCGAACCATCTGTGCTCCTTTGCCGGGGCGCAGCTCCAAATTGTGGATCGTGGTGCCGGGCGGAATATTGCGGAGGGGGAGGGCATTGCCAACCAGGATATCGGCGTCGGGGCCGCTCAGAATCTTCTGTCCTACCTGCAATCCGACAGGCTGCAGGATGTAGCGCTTCTCGCCATCGGCATAAGCAACCAGCGCAATTCTCGAAGAGCGGTTCGGATCGTATTCAATCGAAACCACTGAACCCGGAATCCCGGCCTTGTCGCGCTTGAAATCGATCGCACGAAGCTTGCGCTTGTGGCCGCCGCCGCGGTGCCAGATCGTAATGTCGCCGCCGTTGCGACGACCGCCGGTCCGCATCTTGATCTTCGTGAGAGGCTTGTGCGGCTTGCCGGTCGTAATCTCCTCGTTCGTCAGCGTGGTCTTGAATCGCAGTGACGGCGTAATCGGTCTGTAAGTCTTGATCGCCATAAATCGCCTCTAGCTACTAGCTCCACTGGAAACTTTCCAGCTTGCAGCTTGTTTTCAAATTCCTTTTTTCTATCGCAATTCGATTTACCGAATTGCTCCTATTTCCACGCGCTAGAACTGTGCCTTAAAGGTTCTGCGCATACTCGGGCATCTTCTCGCCCTCTTTGAGCCTGACGTATGCCTTTTTCCAGTCGGGACGATAGCCGGCAAACTTTCCGCGCCGCCGCTCCTTGCCCTGGAAGTTCGCAGTCCGAACGGAATTCACCTTTACCTTAAAGATCTTCTGCACGGCTTCCTTGACTTCCGTCTTGGTGGCCTTCGCCGCTACCTCAAAAACCAGCGTAGCCTCGGTTTCCTTCACGCCCAGCCCTTTTTCCGTGATTACCGGGCGGCGAATAATCTGATATGCCGATTTCATTAAGCAACCTCCGCCTTACGCTTCGGCGCGGTGGCCTTCAGCGAGTTTTGCAATTTTTCGAGGGCGGGACGAGCGAAGACAGCGTTCTCGTAACGAAGAAGGTGGTAGGGATGCACTTGACTTCCAGGCAACAACTCAACACCAGCCAGATTGCGTGCGCTTAGTTCCAGATTATGGTTTTCTTTTACTCCATCCACCAGCAGCGCTGTCTTCTGCACACCCAGAGCATCCAGGTTTTTGCGAAAGACTTTGGTCTTGGGCTCGGCCAGCTCAAAACTCTCTACGACGGTGAGCTTGCCATCCGCAAACTTGGCGGCCAATGCCGACCGCAGCGCCCCTAAAAGCTTCTTCTTCGGAAACTGGTAATCATACGACCGCGGCTGGGGGCCATGGACCGTTCCGCCGTGACGCCACAGCGGGGATCGGATTGAGCCGACACGCGCCCGGCCCGTGCCTTTCTGCTTCCAGAGCTTCTTGCCGGAGCCCGAAACCAGCTTACGGTTCTTGGTGGCATGGGTACCGGCACGCTTCGCAGCCCGGTAATGCTTGACCGACTCCCACAACAGGTCCTCATTGACTGCGCCAAATACTTCTTCGGCCAGCTCCAGGGATCCTACCTTCTTCCCGTTCAGATCTAATACATCGATTGTCGCCATAGATAGCTCTTTTCTCTGCGGGCTTTCACCAACTTTATATGGTGAACCCTTTGCGTCCGGCTGCGCGCTTCGGCGCTTACCTTTCGCTCACGTTCTTCATGTCTTGCCTGGCTTATCTCTATCTCTTATTTTTTCTTACCGGCTGCCGCTTTCTTGGCCGCCTTCAACGGGTCAAGCGTGGTTGAACCGGCGAAGCCGCGACGCTCTCTCGGCGGTTTCTTGGCCTTCAAGATCACTACATAACCGTTGCGATGTCCCGGCACAGCACCTTCCACCAGAAGAAGGTTTTCTTCAGGATCGATACCGCGAATTTTAAGATTGCGCACCGTCACCTGATCGACACCCATGTGTCCCGACATGCGCTGGCCTGGAAAAGTACGGGAAGGGAAGGATGATGCACCGATCGAACCTTGAACCTGGAACATATGTCCGTGGGCGGCGGGACCACCACCGAAATGATGTCTACGAACGACACCGGCAAAGCCCCGGCCTTTACTAATGCCGACGACATCCACATACCGCTCGCTAGTAAAGATATCGACTAGCACCTTATCGCCGACCTTTGTGCCATTACCGCCATTGGCGGCCGCTTCGCCCTCAGCGGGCTTGGCAGCTTCGGGAGCCGCAGCTTCCACCGCTACTTCACGTATGAACTTCACCGGCGGCAGGTTGTGCTTGCCAAAGTGCCCTTGCATCGGCTTGGTCACATTTTTACCTTTTACAAACTCGACCAATCCAATCTGCGCGGCCTCGTATCCATCCTTGGAGGCACGCTTTAGTTGGGTAATCACGCAAGGCCCCGCTTGCAAGACGGTGACCGGGCAAACGTCGCCCTTTTCGTCGAAGAGCTGGGTCATGCCGATTTTCTTTCCTAGGATTCCGTTTACCATTTGCTTCCTCTCCTCATCATCCCTAATGCGCGGGACTGTAGGTGGGCTTTAGGCCTAAGCCTGAAAGCTTATTTATGCTCCTTGCCGAACGCCTTGATTTCAACGTCAACACCCGCAGGAAGATCGAGCTTCATCAGCGCGTCGACCGTGTTCTGCGTCGGCTCAAGAATGTCGATCAGGCGCTTGTGCGTGCGAATCTCAAAAGCCTCACGGGATTTCTTGTCAACGTGGGGCGAGCGCAGCACGCAATATTTGTTTTTTACGGTCGGCAGCGGAATCGGCCCCGCGATCTGCGCTCCCGTGCGGCGAGCGGTTTCTACAATCTCGCCGGTGGATTGATCCAGGATCCGATAATCGTACGCCTTGAGCCGAATGCGAATTCTCTCTTTACCTATCAATGTGTTTTCCTCAAAAGAACTCCGCGGTCAGGTCGCATGAAATTCCTTCCGATCGCTGCCGCCGTCTGATTTTTCCTTGCCGGACCGCTAAAAAGCAGATCCGGCAAGAATCCGTTTCTATCGAATCGCCTGCGTACTTACTGAATAATTTCCGAGATAGTGCCCGCACCTACAGTGCGTCCACCTTCGCGGATGGCGAAGCGTAATCCTTTGTCCATGGCTACAGGCGTGATCAGCTCAATCGCCAAGGCCAC
>Ga0070734_10001874_pt1 | contig 28244 bp, 24 predicted proteins | sample Coa_R1_8_FD_66444 | JGI IMG/M metagenome (GOLD analysis project Ga0070734, IMG submission 66444) | Surface soil microbial communities from Centralia Pennsylvania, which are recovering from an underground coalmine fire - Coalmine... | ecosystem: Environmental > Terrestrial > Soil > Unclassified ... | reverse complement strand
ACGGCGGCTCGGAACCGCGGAAAGATGGTTGCGCTGCCGGATATTGATGCAGGCATAAAGTCCCCATAGGCTCCGCCCCGGCAGAAAATATAATGGGCGTTAGGAATCGCCTCCGCGTCCTCTGAGTTTTCTGTGTGCAACGGTGGCGGGCAGGGTTGCGCGCAGAGAACGCGGAGCAAGAACACGAGGGTTGCCACCGGGCCCATTGCCTGCAATCGGAAGAGAGCGATGAACCACCAAACCCGCGTCTATGAAGACATCTTCGAAATGCTGCCCGATGAGCAGAATCCGACCCCCTTGGTGCGCCTGAACCGGATGAATCCTTCGGCCGATTTCTTGCTATATGCGAAATTGGAATGGATGAACCCGTTCGGCTCGGTCAAGGACCGGGCCGCGTGGGCCATGCTGCGCGATCTAGAGCAACGTGGGGAAATCGGCAACGGCCGGGGGATCGTCGAGCCGACTTCCGGCAACACGGGGATTAGCCTGGCGGCCATGGCACGAGCACGGGGCTATGCCATGCGTGCGGTGGTGCCAAATAAGGTCCCGCTGGAAAAGAAAGTGCTCCTCAAAATTGCCGGAGCCGATCTGGACGTCGTGAACGATGATCTCTGCCCCTCGCCGGGCATGGGCGACGGCTCGATCAACCTGGCCAAGGCTCATGCAAAGGCTTCCCGCCAACGCTACGCTCTGCCCAACCAGTACGAAAATGAGAAAAATGTCGAAGCCCACCTGCGCACGACCGGCCCGGAGATCTGGCGGCAGACCGATGGGAAAATCACCCACCTGTTCTTGTCCCTGGGCACTTGCGGCACGGTGACGGGAACGAGTAAGTTCCTCCGGCAAAAGAAGCCAGGCGTCAAAGTCATCGCCGTCCAGCCGACCGAAGGACACGATGTGCCGGGGCTCCGCAACATCCGCCAGCTTGAAGTATCGAAGTTGTACGATCCCGCGCTGATCGATGAAGTTCTTGAAATCGACTACGAACGGGCCTACACTCGGGCGCTGGAGTTGTGCCAGACGGAAGGGTTGCTGGCCGGCCCAAGCTCGGGCCTCATTTACGAAGGGGCCCGGCGGATCATCGAGCGCGACCGGACTGGTTTCGGCGTAATGATCTTCCCCGACAACATTTTCAAATACACGTCCAACATGGTGAAACACATTCCGGAGCTGGCTTCCGGAACGCAGGCATGACCAGAAAGGAGGCCTTGTTTGGCTAGCTACGTTCATCCCGAGGTGCTCGTTGAGACCGATTGGGTCAAGCAGAACCTGGGCAAGCCGGGCATCAAGATCGTCGAGATCGATGTGGATACGAAGGCCTACGATGCGGGCCACATCGAAGGCGCAGTCGGTTTCAACTGGCAGACCCAGCTCCAGGACCAGGTTTCTCGCGACATCATCAGCCAAGAGGCGTTCGAAAAACTCGTCGGCGGCGCAGGGATTTCCCCTTCGGACACGGTGATCCTTTACGGTGACAACAACAATTGGTTCGCGGCCTACGGCTTTTGGCTCTTCAAAATGTATGGCCACAAGGATGTGCGGCTGATGAACGGTGGCCGGATCAAATGGCTGAATGAAGCCGACAAGGAATTGACCACCGACGTGCCGCAACCAAAACCAGTTCCTTACAAGGTGACGGCGGTGCACGAGGAGCTGCGTGCTCTGTTGCCGGATGTGAGCCAGGCGGTGCGGAGTCGCTCGCACAACTTGGTGGATGTTCGCAGCCCCGACGAATTCACCGGCAAAGTCATCGCACCGCCGGGAATGACGGAGACGGCCCAGCGCGGTGGCCACATTCCGGGAGCCAAAAGCATTCCGTGGAGCACGGCCGTCAACCCGGATGGTTCCTTCAAATCCGCGGATGAACTGCGTACCATTTATTTGAAGCAGAACGGGGTCGATCCCGCCAAAGAAACGATCGCCTATTGCCGCATCGGCGAGCGGTCGAGCCATACCTGGTTCGTGTTGAAATACTTGCTCGGTCTGGACAAGGTAAAGAACTACGACGGGAGCTGGACCGAATATGGGAACTTGATCAAGGCGCCGATTGAGAAGTAGCCAGGCTGGACGACGGCTCCAATTGTGGTTCCGGTTTGCCCTCTTGTGCATGGTGCGGATGGCGTCCGTCCGTCGCACCGTTGGGGAGCAGCACGATCAGCCGTTTTGCCGCGTAAAAGAACGGGTAAAGCACGGAGGGAATAAACCGCTTCAAGTGCGCGTCGCCCTCGGTCCCAAACCGAATGGGTTCCTTGTGCCGCTGCGGCATGTGCAGTGTGCAAAAGAGCCAGTCCCAAATCGCAAGGCTGGCGCCGAAATTCTTGTCGAAATGAATGGGGTTGCGGGAGTGGTGGATCTGGTGATGCGCCGGGCTCAGGAAGATCCGCCCGGCCAAACCCGTGCAGGATATCCAGAATTGCGAGTGCTGCAAATGGCCCCAGAGAGCCATGTAAATGGCCCAGAGCAGGCTGGTGAGAGCTGTGCTCGTCAACGAAAACGCATCCCCGGCAAGGTATTGAATCAGTCCGCTCGCGCTGCCGGCGAGGATCGACAGGATATTGATGTAGACAATCGTATCCACCGGATGGACGCGCCAGTTGGCAAACGGCGTCAGGACGGTGGCCGAATGGTGCACCTTGTGGAATTCCCACAAGAACGCAAGCTTGTGCGACAGAAAATGGTCGAACCAATAGGCGAATTCGATGACCATGTAGAGGCCGAAAACGATGATCACCTTGGCGTAAAACGGCACATAGTCGGGGGGTGCATGGGGACCGAACACGCGCGTCAAACTGGCAAAAACACCGTTGCTGACGCCATAGCCGGTTAACAGGCAGTAGCCAAACACGATCGAAAAGCCGAATGTTCCGGCCAGGACGTACTGAAAATCGAGCAGCGTGCTGGGGTGCAGCCAGATGTGCCGGAAAAGCAGGACACGCAGGGCGGTCCGCCAGTGCGTCCGGCCACGTCGGCGCGGCTTCAGCATGAGGTGAGCGAACGCGATGACGAATGCGATTGGCAAACCCGCCATCGACAACGCCGAGCCCGTGGATGAAAGATCGACAGCCATGATCCAATCTGCCTATTGTTTTTCGCCGAGGATGTTCAAGGATAGGCTATTTTTGGGGAGCCTGCCAGTTCCCCCGTGACGCATGGGCCGGTTGCTTTTGCCGGACGCGGCTCGTAAATCGACTGCATGGCCGCGCGCGAACTGATTCTACTGACACCCTACCGTTTGCCAGCCCAGAACTCCCTGATGCTCGCCAGCGAGGACATTGCCGCGCTCTTGAACGGCTATTCCGCGCTCTGGCATCCAGCGGCACTCCATGGCTCGGTTGGTCCTCCCCGCCTCGCCTCGCCCTATGATTACGAGCAGCCCATCGCTGGACATGTTTATGCCGTGCCGGAGAGCCCGCCGCTCGTCTTGCCGGAGGATTGGGAGGATCGCGTCCGGGAGGCCGGCGCCCTCACTTTCCAAGCCGCGGAGGATCGAGCCACGACCTTGGCCAATCTCCTCGAAGCGCTCCGCTCCCAACCGGAGCAGGATGGATCGGCGGCACCGCTCCTGGATCTGGAGCAAGCGAAAACCCGGCCATTCTTCGGCATCGGCTTCGGCTATGTCATGGTCGAGACCCTCTTCGAGGCGATGGAACATGAGAAGGTGCTGGCCAGCTCTGAATACTGGCACGATGTCCAGGCCGCGGTGGCGGCGCTGGCCGATCCAGATGTTGAGGTCTGGCGGCGCTTGCTCCAGTCCGCAGCCGGCCATCTTCTGTCGGCTCGGGAGATCCTGTATCCGGTAGCCATTTACCTTCTGGACATCTGCATCGTCAATCGTGAACACCTCCGCAAACCCTTCCCAGCCGCCTTTGATCGAGGCATTCCTCTGAACCTTGTTGTTCTGGGATCGTTGCTGGAAGAGCTTGGCCAGGCGGATCCTGAGCGGCTGGCCGCTCTCCGCCAACGAGTCCGGACCGATTCCGTGGAGGTTTGTGGCGGGCCATACCTGGAACGCGATGATGCGTTGTTGCCGATTGAATCCCAGTTCTGGAATTTGCTCAAAGGATTGAGCACAGCCAAACGTCTGCTTGACAAGGAAATCCAGATCTTCGCCGGCAGAGGCCTCGCCGCCAATCCCCAGTGGGTGCTGCTGCTCAATAGCGTTGGGTTGCGGCGAACGCTGCTGCTCCCTTCCGACGATGCCGGCTTGCCGGATTATCGGTCGGTTGTGACCAGCTTACCGTCTCCCGACGGCAAACAGGTGGACGCGTTCACACGCATTCCCTACGCGGCGGAGAATCCTCAAACCTACTTTCACTGGGCCCATTACCTGCACAAAACCATTGCCCAGGATCATTCGGCCACGTTGGCCCTCTTGCACACCGCCGCCCCGGCCGCACCCTGGTATGAGGATCTGCTCGAACTGCACCGACTCGGCCCAGTGTTCGGCCAATGGATGACCCTGTCGAGTTTCTTCCGTGAGGCGACAGCCGGGGAGTATGTGACGTCTTCTGGCGATGAATATCATGGCGATGCCCTCGGCCAGAGGACGACGGCCCACGCGGAGGGCCCGGTCAGCAGCTTTGCCCGCCATGTGCGCTACCGCCGCCGGATCGATACGGTCTGGACGTTGGCCGCCCTGAGCCGGGGACTACGGGGTCGGAACGATCCGCTCCATCTGAACGCTCGTTTGCAGGAGCTCGAAGACCGGTTCGAGATGACGGGCGCGGATCCACTTCTGGATCTCGAAAAAGTCGAGCACGAAGCTGCCGAAGCCTTGGCCGAACGATTGCTCGCACGGGCCGAGGGGGACAATCCAGGTTTCCTACTGTTCAACCCGTGCAGCTTCACGCGCCGGGTCGCGCTGGAGCTAGAGGGTTTGAGCGGCACGCTTCCTCTCACCGGACCGCTGAAGATTTACCAAACCAATGGCGAGAAAACCCAGCTCGTGGCCGAAATCCCAGCCCTGGGGTATGCCTGGATCCCGGCCAGGGGGACGCCCGGCGGCAAGGCTCCCCCGGCACGGATGCGGCTGGCGGATGGCAAAACTGTCCGCAACGAGTTTTTTGAGGCCGAGATCGATCCTGCGACCGGCGGACTCCGCGCTTTTCGGGACCATCGCAGCCGGGTCAACCGGCTCGGCCAACAACTGGTCTTCAATCCGGGCAGCACCATGCGCGCCCTGCAAATCGAGATAACTTCGGCGGGCCCGGCCCTCGGAGAAATCGTTAGCACGGGCGAACTGGTCGATGAGCATGAGCGGGTCCTGGCCCACTTTTGCCAGCGGTTTCGCGCCTGGCTGGGACGGCCGGTGCTCGAGATCCGGATCGAAATTACTCCGCAGCATGCACCCCAAGGCTATCCCTGGCACGCCTACTACGGAGCGCGGTTCGCCTGGCGGGATGAACGGGCAGCCCTCTTGCGCGGCGTGAACGGCGTCGGGCTGGTTACGAGCCAGACTCGGCCCGAAGCCCCCGATTATCTGGAGCTGCGTTCGGGACGGCAGGGCACGCTATTGTTTCCCGGCGGGTTGCCGTTCCACCAACGGCACGGCGGCCGGATGCTGGACATCGTGCTTATGCCGGAGGGAGAAACGGAACAGGTTTACGAGATCGGCCTGGCTCTTGACCGTGAATATGCGATGCAAACGGCGTTGGGCATGATCACGCCGGTTCCTGTGTTGCCGCTAACCAAGGGTCCACCGCATGTTGGGGCGGCCGGGTGGCTCTTTCACCTGGACGCTCCCAATCTGGTGTTGAGCAGTTTTCGCCCCGCGCCGGACGGTGCCGATGCCGTGATTGCCCGGATGCTCGAATGTAGTGGCCACATGGCCCAAGCGGAGCTGCGCTGTGTCCGCGATCCGCGGCGCGCCCTGCTCACCGACGCACAAGGGGCGCTCCTGATGGAGGCAAACACCAGCGGGGATGCGGTCCAGTTTGATGTTCCGGCGGGCGATCTGATGCATCTGCGCATTGAATTTGAGTGAATCGATGCAGGGCGTCACCCGGCCTTTTCCCGACGCAGCGGCTGTCGGGCCTGGTAAAGAGAGAGGGCATTCTGTAGCGGTGGCCTCGCCTGCGGCGGCGTTTCATCCAGGCATTTCGTTCGCCATTTCACCGCTTCTTCGAAATTGCCGGCCTCCGCGTGGGCTGCGGCGAGGACAGAGAACCATTCTGTCCGCTTGCCGTTCGCCAATTCCAGAGCGCGCGTTGCATGGGCGACCGCGGCAGAGCCGTCACGATATTCGGCTTCGGGGCACGTGGCCTGAAGCCAGGCAAGGTGCTTGTATGGATTGGGAAAGTGGGGATTCAGTCGGATGGCTTCGCGCAGATCACTTGCCGCTCCGGGATAATCCCCTGCCATGAGTCGCGCCGCCCCGCGGTTATTGAACGCGACCGCGTCGGATGGGTCGCGCTGGATCGCTTCATGGAGGTCGGCAATCGCCCGCTGGAAGCTGGGCGTGGCCAACTTCATGCGCTGCCGTCGTCAAGGCGAGGAGCGATGGGCTATCGAAGGTCACGGCGCTGAGATGGATTTGTCCCTTTCGGGGATGGTAAAAACTCCGCCGGCGCGAGCGGACAAGCCCGATCTCGCTCAGCCCGGCAGCCGCCAGCAATCGTTGGGCCACCAGTTCGCCTGTCATTCCGCAGGAGGCCAGGGCGGTTCCATGCTGCCGGCAGATCCGTTGGTAGTGTTGTGCAGCCCAGCGCATCAGGGCCATGCCGGCCAACACACCGATGAGCAGGCACAGCGACCCCAGTTCATTCGCGATGAATCCGAGAAGGTCGCCGAGATCCATGGTGGCTTCTCTCGTGGCCGGGGGGGCGTGGCTGCACGGGTACGTTCACACGATGGTCGTGATGGCCCACTGAACTATAGCATTCATGGCAGGAGCTTGGTCGGATCCTGCATCCGAAGTGGGAGCGGCAGCACGGAGCCTCGCCGACGCATCGGTTCCCCAGGGCTATTGGGCCGTACAACTGTTCGTCTGCTCGACGTTGTTGATTCCAAATGCATATCTGCTGCTGAAGCCCAGTACCGACACAGGGGTCAGCGCACCTGCGTTCAACACACGGCTCTGTGTGCCAGCTACGCGGAGTGTTCGGAAACGTTCAGGCAGGACAGTCCTATCGACGAGCTTTGCCAGCCAATGGGGCCGCCGGAAGGCGTGAGAATCCAGCTTCACGCGGGATTCGGCGAGCTACAAGCTCGAGGCGCTGGCGAAGTGCCGCAGCTTGCTCCGCTCGCGCTTCAGGCTTGTAGCCTATGTCACCGTTTAGGAACTCTTGCTTGTGTTCCGCGGTACCTTGGCGGCGCAACGCACAATTGTCACGGACCTTTTGAAAGGCTTCTTCTGGAGATACCTTGGGCGACGCTGCATGGGTGAACCGCTGCAGGATGCACCGTTATTCCACGCCCGCCACCATTTCCTCCGAAATGTTCACATTCGAGTAGACATTCTGAACGTCGTCCTGATCATCAAGGGCTTCCATCAGGCGCAGCACCTTGCGGCCGGTGTCGGCTTCCACGTCCACCGGGGCCTTGGCGATCTGACTGATCTCCGCGACGGTCGGCGTGACGCCGTTTTTTTGCAGGGCCTCCTGAACGGCCGAGAAGACGGTCGGATCGCAGGTGATATCAAACGTGCTCCCCGCCCGCTTCAGGTCGTCCGCTCCGGCGTCCAGAGCAATGCTCATGAGCGTGTCCTCGTCGGTGCGGTTGGCATCGACGCTGAACAGGCCTTTGCGTTCAAACAGATAGGCGACGCAGCCGGCGCTGCCCATTTTGCCTCCGCTGCGCTCAAAGACCTTGCGGATTTCGCTGGCAGTGCGGTTACGGTTATCGGTGAGCACTTCCACCAGCACGGCCACTCCCCCCGGGCCGTACCCTTCGTAGGTGACCTCTTCAAAGGTCAGGCCCTCCAGCTCCCCTGTGCCGCGTTTGACGGCGCGTTCGATGTTGTCCTTGGGCATGCTGACCTGGCGGGCCTTGTCGATGGCGTAGCGCAGTTTCAAGTTGGTTTCGGGGTCTCCGCCGCCATGACGGGCGGCGATGATGATCGCGCGGCTCAGCTTGCTGAACAATTTCCCGCGCTTGGCGTCAATGGCCCCCTTCTTGTGCTTGATGGTTGCCCAATGGGAATGTCCGGACATGGCCCCTCCTTCGGAGATGGGAAAGGATGCCTTCGCGGTTCGGTGCCATGCCTTCGCGGCCTCCAGGCGCTACCCGCTAATGACGGGGGCCAAGGCCACGAGAGGATGCCACCTCACGGTGGATGCGCTTCGGAATCCAACAGTTCCAGTTTGTGTTTCAACTCCTTGTAATGTTCGTCCGTCCTGCGCCGTTTCTCCGCTTCGTATAGTACCAAAGATTTTCGCCACACCCTACGGGCATCGTCGATTTTTTGCTGACGAAAGTAGACATCGCCCAGGTGATCCCAGACGGTTGGGTCGTCCTCCCCGCGGGTCAGCTCCGTGGCCTTTTCAAGCCAGGTGCGGGCTTCTTCGAGCTTGCCTCGGCGGAAGAGAACCCAGCCAAGACTGTCCACGAAGGCGGCGTTGTCGGCGTCTCCTTCTATGGTAACAGCGGATCCGATTCTTTTCTGCTGCCGATCCAGCTCGATTGCCTTGCGGATCAAGCGTTCGGCTTCCTCCAAGTTCTTGCCCTGGTCCGCCCAGAGATAGCCTAGGTTGTTGTTGGCCGTGGCGTCGTTGGGATCGGCCTGGAGAATGAGCCGAAGCTGCTCCTCGGCCTTGGCGAAATCCCGCATGGCCGTGTACACATTGTGCAAACTATCGCGGAGGGCACGGACCTGCTCGGGCTGGCCGAATTCCTTGGCCAACGTTTGAGCCAGTGCGATGGCCTGGTCATAGCGTTCGGCCTGGGTCAAGACACTGATCCGGTTTAGCTGGATATCGAAACGAGTCTCGTCGTTGGCGATCTCAACCGCTCGGTCCGCTTCGGCAATCGCTTCGTCGACTTTGCCCAGGTTGACTAGGGCGCGAGAAAGATATTGGCGGAAGAGGAGGTGGTTGGTCGCCTGGGCTTGGCTGAGGCCCCGGCGGCAAATCTCCACAACCGCATCATACTTGCGGGCGGTCCACAAGACGCGAATCAGGCCGGCATAAACGGCGGCTTCGTGCTGGCGGTCGGCGGCGCGGCCCTCTAGACAACGGCGGTAAAAATACTCGGCCTGCTCGAGCTGTTGCACACGGGCAGCCAACACGGCAAGGAAGTAGCGCATCTGCGGATGAAGCTCCCGCCCAGCGAGCAGGGCCGTGTGGGCGGCCGGCAAGAGCGACCGTGTCAGCTCGGCATCTTCACGCAGAGCCGTCAACATGGCTCGGGCCTTGGCGGCAGCCTGGGAGTCGCCGGCAGGTGGGTTGCTGCTCCGGTCCGCTTTGCTCAGGGCTTCATCGAGCAGGCCGACGGCCCGGTCCGTGGCACGCATTTGCCGATAGAGCGTGAACAGTCCGCGATAGATCTCGGCGGTAGGCGACTGCTCCGCCAGGGCTTGGTACACCTTTTCTGCACTGGCCGTCTGCCCTGCTTGGCCATATTGGCGGGCCAGGAGAAGCCGCAGCGCATGGTTGAAACCATCACGCTCGGCGAATTTCTCCAGTGCCGGCAGGATTTCCTCGGCCCGGCCCAATTGCTCCAGGATCGTACTTCTCAACTCGTAGGCCTCGGCTCCTTGGGGCTGCGTTTGCAGATACTCGTCCAGATGTCCCAGAGCTTTGGCCGGCTCGCCTTGGGCAACATAGACCTTGGCCAGGTGGTAATTCAGCCGCCGGGCCAAATCGGGATGCTTGGCCCGGGCCTCGGCAAAGATTTGCAGGGCGCGATCGTAGCGGCGGGCTTGAATGCAAAGCTGGATCATGTGCTCCAGGGTGCTGGACGCCTCTTTGCCGAGATCCGTATGGTTGGTATCGGCAAGGTCCAGCTCCGTCTGCGGGTCGTCCAGGATGCGCACGACCTCCCGGAAGGCCATCACCGCCTGGTCGTAATCCTGGGCCTCCTCGCATAGGCTGCCGAGGTCGGACGAAAGCTGGAGGCGGAGGTCGACGTGATCTGCCAGTCCCGGACAAGCCAGGGCATGGACCAGGGCGGCACGTGCTTCTTTTGGCCGGGCTAGTGTCCGAAGTTGCCGTGCATAAAGCGACCACGTTTCGAAGTCGCCGGGATCGAGAGCGAGCGTTTGCTGGCAAGTTGTCAGCGCGTCCTCGCTCCGGCCCAGAGCCACATAGAGCGGGATCAAGGCCTTGAGGATGGAAATCGCCTCGGGATCGAGGTGGAGGGCGTCTTCGAAGGCATGGGTGGCTTCGATGAGTCGATCTTCGTGTTCACGCAGCAAGCCGAGCCCATAGAGTTTGCGGGCTTCCCGGCGGGCCAGGTCTTCGCGTGTCTGCGGCCGTAGCGGAACGAACGGCTTCCACTCTTCCTCGAGGCTTTGCCCGGCGGCTCCTGACGACCCAAATGCCAGCCAGACGACCCCAAACCAGAGAAACCGCGTGAGAGCGTGCATCTTCCTGATCACCTCCTGCTCCCGATCGGGGAAGCGTGGCGCGTCAGCGGGAATCCTTGGGGCGACGCCCGCCCATCCCGGTCAGCGCGGTTTCGGGCGGTTGATCCGCTCCGCGAAGCCGGAGGCCGTGCCATTCTCTTCGGATTCCGTGCATTCGGGAGCCAGGCCGTCGAATTGCTCCTCCCATGATGGATCATGGGCCATGGCGCTGATCAATTCGATGAACAACGGCCCCCGGGATTTAGGGATCAGGTGCTCGAGACTGGTGCGCAAGGCTTCCAAATCATCCTCGCCGCCATCAATCAGTCCGAGCCGGCGGACGACGCGGAGACTGGGCCCGTCAAGGGGAATGGCGTGGCCGCCCAGGGAATGCTGGATGACCCAGGAGACCGCATAGTCATTCGCGGCCTGATAGCGGCTCAGTTGCTTGGCGGCCTGCTTGAGTCCCTTCTTGTGGAGGGATTCCAGGTCGAACGAGAAGGTGGTTTCGAAAACCTCTTGCAGGAAGCTGATGAGTCGGTTGGCGCGGTTTTCGGCATCGGGGATGCTGCCCAACGCTTCTTCGACTTCGCGGGAAGAGCTGACACGGATTTCATTCCAGTCGAAAAAGCGCTCTTGCAGGTTTCGATAAGCCCGGTCGGCCTGTGCGCGCGTGGCCCCTTCCCGGCAAACGGCGTAAAGGAATTGTTCCAGCACGAGCCGGGGCTCGGGCTCGCCCGGCTCGTAGCGTTTCTTGAGCGTCGTGAAGATCTGGGTCAACACGCGTTGCTTGTTGGTTGCAGTCGGCATGGCCGTTTCACTCACCCCGTTTGCGATTTTCGATTTGTGAATGCTGATACTTGATTGGCCCGCATGCACCGGTCAAGCGATCAACACTCCATCCTCAAAAATCAAAAATGGTTAGGATTCCGATTCCTCTTCTGCCGTTCCGTCAGCAGGCTCCGAATCGACCTTGGGGGCTGACTGGGCCAAGGCCTCGTTGATCAAGCGACTGACTTCAATACTTTTTTTCACTCCCTGGTCCAAGACGAATTGGATCACCGGCGTGAACCGAGTCTTCAGCCGGCTTGCCAATTTGGACTGAATAAACCCGGCTGCGTGCCGTAAGCCATGCAAACAGAGCTCTTGCTCCTTCGCTGTCCCCATGACCGACACGTATACCTTGGCATGCTGGAGGTCCCCGGAAACCTCCGCGCGCGTCACCGTAACGCCCTTGACGCGCGGATCGCGCAATTCGAAGAGGATCGTTTCACTCGCCACCTCGCGAATCACTTCGGCAACCCGCGCTAACCGATGGGCCTTCATTTCCTGAATCCTTCATCCGCAGGCCGAAGCTCGGAACCGCGGATCGACATTAGACTTCGAGCTGATAATCCAGCAACTCGGCCACCGGATGACAGCGCAGCGCCTGAACGATCTCGTTCAGGACCGTCCGGATGTGGCCGCTTTCGTTGCTCACCATCGCCAAGCCCAAGACGGCCAGCTGGCGATGGTCCTGGGCCTCCACCTCCGCTACGGAAACGTTGTAGCGGTTCCGCAACCGATCTTTGATGCTGCGCACTACCTGACGTTTATCCTTGAGGCTTCGCGATTCCCGCACCAGCAAGCGGACGCGGAGGGACCCTACAATCATGGTTTACAGCGTTCGCTGCACCTGCTCGACACGGTAGGCCTGGATCAGGTCGCCCACCTTGATGTCGTCATAACCGGCAATTTTCAGGCCGCATTCGAACCCTTCTCGCACTTCGCGGACATCGTCTTTGAAGCGCTTCAGCGAATCGAGGCTCGCCGTGCGATCGGGGGGCGGATAAATGACCACGCCATCGCGAATGACCTGGATCTTGGCCGAGCGTTCGATCACGCCGGTCGTGACGAAGCATCCGGCAATGGTTCCCACCCGGCTGATCTTGAAGGTCTCGCGGACCACGGCGCGGCCGAGATGCACCACTTGTTCGCGCGGCTTGAGCTTACCCTCCAGCGCGGCTTTAATGTCGTCGGTCAGGTTGTAGATGATGTTGTATTCTCGGATCTGGATTCCCTTTTCCTCGGCCAGGGCGCGGGCCCGATCATCGGGCACTACGTTGAAGCCGACGATGATTGTGTCTTCCGGCGAGGTCAGGGCCAACTGCACATCACTCTCGGTAATGCCCCCGATTGCAGTGTGGAGCACGCGGACACGCACCTCTTCGTGCTGGAGCTTTTCCAGTTCCTTGCGAATTGCTTCGATCGAGCCACGGAAGTCGGCTTTGAGAATCACCTTCAGCTCGGCGATCTGAGCCTTGCTCAGCTCTTCCAGCCGTACCGGCTCGCGCTTGAACAGGCTGGCTTCCAGTTGCTTGGCCTTGCGCTTTTCGGCGATTTCACGAGCCTGAGCCAGGTCCGGGATAACGATAAACGGATCGTCGGCGTTGGGGACCGCATCCAGCCCGGTAATGCGCGTGGGTACACTCGGGCCCGCCTCGTCGATCGGCCGACCCAAATCATCGTACATGGCCCGAACTCGGCCGTAGCTGGCGCCGCAGAGGATGACGTCGCCGCGATGCAGCGTTCCCTCACGGACGAGCAGGGTGGCGAGTACGCCCTCCCCTTCGCTCAACATGGCCTCCAGGCACGTTCCCACGGCTGGCTTCTTGGCATTGGCTTTCAGCTCCTTGATCTCCGCCAGGATCGACAAGTTTTCCAGCAAGAGATCAATTCCTTCGCCCTTGGTGGCACTGGTTTCGACGAACGGAATGTCGCCACCCATGTTATCGGGCAAGAGTTCCAACCCGTAGAGCTGCTGGCGGGTGCGGTTGACGTTGGCATTGGGGACGTCGACCTTGTTGATGGCGACCACGATGGGTACGCCGGCTGCCTTGGCATGATTGATGGCTTCTTCGGTTTGCGGCATGACGCCGTCGTCCGCGGCGACCACGATTACGGCAATGTCGGTTACCTGGGCACCGCGGGCCCGCATTTTGGTGAACGCCTCGTGGCCGGGCGTGTCCAGGAAGGTGATGGGGCGACCATTGTGCTCCACGCGCCAGGCGCGGATCACCTGGGTAATCCCGCCGGCCTCGGTGGCGGCCACGTTGCTTTCGCGGATCTTGTCCAGCAGCGTGGTCTTGCCGTGGTCCACGTGGCCCATGATGGTGACAATCGGCGCGCGCAGCACCAAATCCTCGGGATTATCGGGTTTCTGCAATTCGGCGAGGACGCGATCTTCAGCGTCCGCCGGCCGCTTGATGTCCAGCTCGCAGCCCGCATCCAGGGCAATCGTCTCCGCCACAGCCGGCTCCAGCGTGGAGTTGATGTTGACGGTCGTGAGCCCCTGGCTTTGCAGACGCAGCAACAGCTCGCCGGTTTTCATCCCAATCGCTTCGGACAAAGCACGGACGGTAATGGGAATTTCCACAGGCACCTTGCCTTTGCGCGGCTGGGTCGGACCCTGCTGGCGTTTGATCTTGTGGAGGCGTTGCTTGACGTGTTTGGGCCGATCATCGTCAGCAGTCAACAGGGCGGATCGGCCTCCCTTGAGGTCCACCTCTTGGCGGTCACGCCGTAATTTGGCCCGTTCGTTGCGTTGTTGATGCCGCTTATCGCGACCGGTAACCTGTCCCGGACGCACTTTCCCACCCTTGCCAGCGTCCCCTTCCTCCTCTTCGATCTCTCCAGGGGGAGCGACTGGCTCAACCAGGTTACTTTTGCCGATGAGGTCTTCTGGTTTGACGGCCCGGCCTTCGCGCAGCATTTCCGGCGTCAGCTTCATGAGCGGTTTTTGCGCGGCCGGCTCCTCCGCTTTCTTTTCTTCTTTCCCAGTCCGCTGCTTGAGGGTCGGCAATTTGGCAACCCGAACCACAGCCGGAGTACGCGGCACTGGACGGGCGCCTCGGGGTTTGGCGGGGGCATCGGACCGCGGTTGGCTCAAATCGCGCATCCTTGTGGTCCCGACCGACGGAGGTACGCGGCTGATCGTTTCCGCTGCACGGCCGCCGGCTTCCGGCGGACGGGGCGGCGGCGTTTCCGTGGTCTGTGGCGGTAAGGTCTCGGCGGGCTTGGCGGGTTTTGGCTCGGCCGCCACGGCCGCGGGCGCCATGGGAGCGGGAGCGCTTTCCTCCGTGGCCACTTCGGCAGGAGGCTCTGCAGGCTTGGCGGGTGCAGGAGGGGCCTTGGCTGCGGCCGGAGGCACCTTGGTTGGCTCCGGCTCGCGGCGGAGGGGACGGGATGGATGGAGTACGGGAACCGGGGTCATGACCTGAGGGATGACCGCGCTCGCTGGCTTCGGCGGCGCAGCCACGGCTACACCACCGCCACCCCGTTTGACCAATTGCACCACGGCATCGCGCTGGTGAGGATCCAGACTGCTGAGCTGGTTCTTCACCTCGATGCCGGCCTGACGGCAGAGATCAATGAGGTCTTTGCTCTCCAGATTGAGCTCTTTCGCCAGCGCGTAAACGCGGATCTTCTCTTGCAAATGCAACTCCTGTACTGTCAATCCCTATGTCCCCCAAAGCTGTTTGTACATTTTAACTACCTTCTGATGCGCGGGAAAGAGAATGTTCCCGATCGTCCGCAGCGGAAACCCCAAATCGCGAACGCCGCGCACCCGCTTCTGCCCCAACCTACTCATCCTCCTTCGCTTCCGCGTGCTTGTCGGGAGTTCGGTCGGCATCGCCAAAGACCTGTTCGGCACTCAGCGTTTCCTCGGGCTTGCTGGCTACATCGGGGCCAAACAAGCTTTCCAAGGTGGGCTTGGAAGGAGTCGTCGCGGCCGGTGCATCGGCACTGAAGAGATTGGCGGCCGTGGGACTAGCATCTGGCTGTGCACCCTCCGCCACCGCCTGAGCCCGTGCCTCGGCCTCGGCTTGCTTGGCGAGTCGGGTTTCCTCTTCCACGCGTTCGGAACCTTCTTCGGCGAAGGCGATGATTTCCTCGGCCTGCTCCTCGGTAATGCCGGCCAGTTCAGCCAATTGGGCCGGTTCCAGGAACGTCAGATCGTCGTAGGAGAGGAACCCTTCTTCGATGAATGCCTCGACCAGCTCCGCCGTAACATTGGGAAGCTGCCCGAACCAGTTCTCTGCTTTCTCGATCCCTTCGTTGAGCTCATCATGCGTCATGATCTCGATGTCCCAGCCGACCAGTTTCGAGGCCAGCCGGACATTCTGTCCCCGCCGGCCGATGGCCAGCGAGAGTTGGTCCTCCTTGACCAGCACGATGGCCCGACCTAGCCGCGGGTAAAGGAACACTTCCTCAATCTGGGCCGGTTGCAGGGCGTTCGGGATCATGACCTGCAACGAATCGTTCCAGCGGACAATGTCGATGCGCTCCCCGCCCAGTTCATCGACGATGTTCTTGATGCGGCTTCCGCGGACCCCGACACACGCGCCCACACAATCGACCTTGAGATCGATGCTGGAAACGGCGATCTTGGACCGATAGCCGGCCTCCCGAGCCAGGGCCTTGATCTCGATGGTGCGGTCGGCAATTTCGGGGATTTCGTTCTCGAAGAGGCGGCGGACGAAGTCGGGGTGGGTACGGGAGAGGATAATCTTGACGCGGTGGCCCACCTTGCGGACTTCCAGGATCACGGCTTTGACGCGTTCTCCCACGTGATGGGTTTCTCCCGGAATCTGCTCGCCGCGCGGGAGAATCGCTTCCGATTTTCCCAGCGTGACGGTAGCGGCGCCCCCTTCGAAGCGCTGGACGGTGCCGTGCACCAGATCGCCCTTCATGGCGGCGTATTCATCGAAGATCGCGTTGCATTCGGCTTCGCGGATCTTCTGGATCATCACCTGCTTGGCACTCTGGGCGGCGATGCGGCCCAGGAGAGCGGGATCGATGAGCTCCTCGCCCTTTTGGGCCTTGATTTCCCCGGAGTCGCGGTCGATGCTGACAGCGATGCCCTCTTCATCACCATAGTGCTTTTCGGTTGCCAACTGCAGCGCGGCTTCGATCCCATCGAAAATGACGTCCTTGGGGATGTTTTTTTCTCGGTGCATCAAGTCCACGATCCGCAGCACGTCCGCGCCATTCATAGTCATTTGCCAATGTCCGTAGTCCGTAGTCCGTGATCCAAAGTCCATCGCTCATCGTCCGTAGCTACGGACTACGGACTACGAACCATAGACTGATAAACAAAAAAAGTGGGAGTCGCTCCCACTTCGATGCCTCCCAGGCGGGACCGGATTCCCCGCCGGGAGCGCACCGCTCCCACTAACCCGCGGGCCGGCTACTGTTCAATGCCACCCCGGTCGACCGATCAAACAAATGGGCGTGTTCCATATTAAATATCACATCCACCCTCGGTCCCTGCTTCTGGGGTTCTTTCGGCGGCTGCCTGCTGAGCGATTCATCGCCGAAGGCCACGGCTTGCCAGTTCCCCCGGCGAAGGGTAACCAGGCTCGTATTTCCCAGCGGCTCGATCAGCAAGACTTCCATGCACAAGGACGCTTCACCCGGTTGCGGTGCTCCAATGTGGAGGTCTTCCGGTCGAATCCCCAACGTGACTGCTTTCCCAACATGGCCCCGCCAGCCCTGGACCTTCGTGGACGGCAGTGGGAGGGTCCATTCATCAGTGGCAAAGCACAACCGGCATTCGGTTCCGACGAGCTGCCCGTCGGCGAAATTCATCGGCGGCCAGCCCAGAAAGCCCGCCACAAAACGGTTCGCCGGCCGCTGGTAAACTGCAAGCGGCCGGTCCATTTGTTGCACGACACCCTGATCCATCACGGCGACGCGGTCCGCCAAGGTCATCGCCTCAGCCTGATCATGCGTCACATAGATCATTGTGGCCCGAAGCTGACGCTGTAGCAAGTGCAACTGGTGCCGTAATTCGGCGCGGAGCCGAGTGTCGAGATGGCTAAGCGGCTCATCGAGCAGAAAAACGTCCGGCCGGCGGACAATGGCCCGTCCCAAAGCGACCCGCTGCTGCTGTCCTCCCGAGAGCTGTCCCGGGAGGCGATCGAGGATCTCTTCCAATCCGAGCAGGCGCGTTGCGGCCGCCACCATTTCCTCCGTAACTCCTTCTTGATGTTGGGTTTGAGCGTAGCGAGCCAATCGAAACCAACGCAAGAGGATGCGATGGACCAGACCCCGGCGTCGGCGCAGGCGTAGACTGATCGAAAGGTTTCGCCGGACATTCAGGTGCGGATAGAGTGTGGACTTCTGGAATACCATGGCCACATCGCGCTCGTGGGGTGGTAAAGTGTTCACTACTCGACCGCCAATCACGATCTTGCCAGCTGTGGCAGCTTCCAGGCCGGCGATCAACCGCAAGGTGGTTGTCTTTCCGCAACCCGAAGGACCAACCAGGACCATCAGTTCGCCATCCTCGACGCGAAGGCTCAGATCCCGCACAGCTTCGATGCCGCTCGGAAAGAGCTTGGTCAATCGTTCCAAAACAACCTCTGCCATCACCCCACCGCCTCGGAAAACCTTGGGAACCGGCAATCTCGTATAAAATCAGCATAAAGCCTAACGACGGCAGTATGAATGTGAAACCCAACTCGGTGCCCCGGGGTGAAGCGATGCGCGTTATTCTTCTCAGCACGATTCTGTTAGCGGCCAATGGAATCACCAACGGCGACGCGGTGTCGGAACCAGCTCAATATCCTCGCGCGAATCTCTTGGTGGAGGCTAGCGATCTCGCCAGGCCCGAGTTTGCCAAGGAGTCGCAGATCCTGGATGCCCGCGGCAAGCAGAAGTATGCCGCAGGGCATATTCCTGGGGCCATCTGGGTTGACGCGATCGGCTGGAACCGGTCGCCACTGACGTCCGAGAATCAAGAGCCCTGGGCGAAGCGCATCGGCGCGCTTGGTATCGATCCCGATCGCCGCGTGGTTGTCTATGATGACAACGCCAATAAAGATGGGGCCCGGATCTGGTGGATTCTGCGGTACTTTGGGTTTCGGGATGTGCGTCTCCTCAACGGCGGGTGGCGAGCTTGGCAGCAGAGCGGCGGCCGCGTCTCGACCGAGGAAACGAAGCCATCGCCCCGCAAGCTCGTATTGTCCCCCGTGGCAGCACGTTTGGCCACCAAGGATCAAGTGCTCGATGCGTTGAAGTCGAAAGATGTGCAAATTGTCGATGCGCGATCGCGCGGAGAATATTGCGGCGAGGAAGGATCGGCCAAGCGCGGCGGAGCCATTCCGGGCGCCGTTCACCTTGAATGGTTAGAAGTTCTCGACGACAAGAGCCAACGCTTCAAGCGTCCCGAAGAGCTGTCGGAGCTGTTCCGGAAGAAGGGCATCACGGTGGATCGGCCCGCCATCACCTATTGCCAGTCCGGAGGACGCGCCGCCGTCATGGCCTTTGCTCTGGAGCTGATGGGCGACGACCGGGTGCGAAATTACTACAAGAGCTGGGCAGAATGGGGCAACGCCGAAGACACGCCGATCATCAAACCCCCGAAGTAAGGCTCCGCCCATCTCTCGACGACCTAACGCGAAGCGATTGCTCCCTGATCCATGCACGCATTATGGCGGTCGCATGAGCAGACATCCTTGGGAGCTGTCGCGGTTTCCGCTTCGAATTCGGCGAGCAATTGCTGGAGATCCGCATTGGTTTCTAAATTACTACACGCTCCGGCGAAGGATGCCCCGTTTCGTATCGCGGCAGTCCGCAGAACCGCGTGGAGCCCACACGGCTCTGCGGACTGCCGCGAAACAGTCAGCAATCATCTCCATCTCGGTCTTGCTCGCCGGTCCCCACTCTGGGATAATCCGCCGCGATCGTTGCGGATCATCGGCAGTGACTTGTCGCCAATAACCAGGGAAGGGAGAAACAAGCGATGGCCAATCCGGTGAAGCGGGTTCCAGAAGGATTCCATACCGTAACGCCGCATCTCGTTGTGCGTGGTGCTTCCGAGGCGATTGAGTTTTACAAGAAGGCATTCGGCGCACAGGAACTGAGTCGCGCGCCGGCGCCCGACGGAAAATCGCTCATTCACGCCATGCTCCAAATTGGCGACTCGCGAATTTTCCTGAATGATGAGTTCCCGGACCGGGACGTCTTGTCGCCGCTCGGCTTGAAGCGCTCGCCGGTTACGATCCACTTGTATGTCCAGGACGCCGACCGCGTGTTTCAGCAGGCGACCCAGGCCGGGGCCCGCGTCGTCATGCCGCTCGCTGATCAATTCTGGGGCGACCGCTACGGTATCCTCGCCGATCCGTATGGCCATCATTGGTCCATTGGTTCGCACGTCAAGGACGTGAGCCCCGCCGATATGCAAAAAGCAGCCGCGGCGGCGTGTGCGCAAATGGCCCATCGTTAGCCGGTTCCCGGGAAAGGGGTTCGATCATGCCACACACATCCCATTCGGCAAGGGGAAAATCCATCTACAGCGTGCACCCCGGCGTGGCCATGGTCCAGGATTGGATCGCCCAGCTGCCGCAGAAGACGGGGAGATCCTTGGAGGAATGGATTGCGCTCGTCCAAGAATCGGGGCCGGCAACGGAGCAAGAGCGTCGCGAGTGGCTGAAGAAGGAACACGGTCTGGGGACCAATTCCGCTTGGTGGATTGCGGAGCGCGCCGACGGCAAGGGGACGGACGGAGACGATCCGGAAACGTATCTCAAAGCCGCTGAGCAATACGTCGAAGCGATGTTCGCAGGTCCCAAGGCCGGCCTGCGCCCTATCTATGATGCTTTACTCAAACTCGGCTTCGAGCTTGGCGAAGACGTTCGCGTTTGCCCGTGCAAAACCATCGTCCCCCTGTACCGCAATCACGTATTTGCACAGATTAAGCCGGCGACGCGAACGCGGATCGATTTCGGCTTCGCCCTCGGCAATCGCAAGGCCACGGGGCGACTCATCGACACGGGGGGATTCGCCAAGAAGGACCGGATCACGCACCGTATCCCGATCACGTCCCTTGCGGAGATTGACCAAGAGGTGAAGCAGTGGCTTAAAACGGCTTACGATCTCGACGCGTAAAACGTAGGGGGGCCGCCCGGCGCTGGAGTCCGCACGGACAGTCACCGTGTCCAGGGAGGCGGATAACCTCCGCGGGCGTAGCGCTGGGCCATCTCCAGATAATGGGCACAAGTCGTGCGGGTCCGATCGAGCTCTTGCTGGCTAATCTCCCGGACGACTTTGCCCGGCATGCCCATGACCACGGACCGGGCCGGGATGCGCCGCCCTTCCGTCACCAACGCTCCCGCGGCGATCAGGCACTCTTCCCCGATCTCGCAGCCCGACAGGAGCCGGGCACCAATCCCGATGAGCGTCTCCCGACCGATATGCTTTCCGTGCAGGACGGCCCCGTGTCCGACCACGACCCCTTCTTCGATGTCCTGGGGCGCATCGTAATCGGTGTGGATCACACAACCGTCCTGGATATTGACCCGTGGCCCGAGCGTGATGCGGGCCAGATCACCGCGGACGACCGAACCAAACCAAATGTTCACGCCAGGGGCCAGGACGACGTCTCCGGTAACAACCGCGCCTTGGGCGATGTAATAATCCTGAATCGATTGCATCGGGCACCTTCTGAGAGCGGCAGGGAGCACACCGTGGTTCCCAACAGAGAAGCATTGTATGCCGTCGACTCTCTCCATAGAACACCCTCACTTCAGATTGCCGAGGCCATGTGCCGCATCCCGTGAACACGACGGCTTGTTTCTTCCCGTTTGATCTGTTCGGCAGTGCCGGTTGCCGCGGCGGCGCCGACTTGCTGGCAGATGCGTTTCGGGAAATGCTGGTCGACAACCGCCGCGAACGCCTGCCGACCCGTGCCCGGGCCTATACCGGCAAGGTGCGGATGCGGGAGTTCACCTTCGGCACGCTGCCTGCCTATCAGGACTGGCGCGGCCAAGCTCGCCGGGCCGTCCGCCAGGTCTTCCGTAGAGACGATTTCCTCTTGTGGGTCACCGGCAATCACCTCGGCGTGCTCCCGGTTTATGACGAGCTGGCCCGTGAGCATGCGAGTACCTTGGTCGTGCAGCTCGATGCCCACCTCGATGTCTATAACCTCTCCGATTGCACCGCGGAACTGTCGCACGGCAACTTCCTGCTCCACTGCGCCGGGAAGTTGCCGGCCATCTGGAATTTGGGCAGCCGCGAACTCCTGCTGCGCCCGGAATACGTGGGGCAGTATTACCAGTGTGTCGTTCCGGCGGCCGCGTTTGCGGTGGATCCCGAGCCGGCCCTGCTTCAGCTGCGTGAAGTGAGTCGAAAGGCCCAGCGCGTTTTCCTTGACCTCGATTGCGATGTTTTCGACCCCGCCTTTTTCCCTGGCGTCACCCATCCACTCCCATTCGGCCTGAGCACGCAGCAAGTGCTCCGCATCATCGCAGCAGCCTGGTCGGAGCGTGTCGTTGGCCTGGCCATCTCAGAATTTGATCCGGGGCGCGATCGCAATGATCAAAGCCTGTCGACGCTGGTGTGGCTCGTTGAGCATATCTTGTTGAAATGTTACGAGTCCGACGAGAAGTGATCTCGCAGCCGACGCGAATCTCATGCCAGGCCGTCCGTGGCCGGCGAGCGTGACCTATACTCCTGGAGGAATCGGAACCGAGAAGCCCGAGCCCAAACGGGGAGGCAACCGCATGAAACCGTCCACAACCGACTCACCGGATGTCATGACACTCCAGATCCGCCGTGATAATTCCGGCCGCGCCTCAATCCCTGATATCGACGTGGAAACTGCTATTCCGGCGGCAGAAACTGCCCCGCTGCCGGAAACTACTCCCCCCGCAGAAACCACTCCCGCAGCTCCGCCTTGCCCGCGGTGCGGCGGCAGGTTGACCAACCCGGAGGGGCTTGGTTGGTGCCCGGGCTGTGGATATTGCCGGTCGCTGGAACAGGACGCCAACAAGGCCGCCCTGGCAGCACCGCCGGTTGCCCGGCGACCGTCTCCCTTCGGTGTGGTCGAATTCGTGGAAGTGCTCGGGAAGCTGCCGCGCTGGTTGTGGGTTCTTCTGGGCGGCACGGCCATTTTGGTCGTCGGCTCGTTTGGTGCAGACTTCGTGCTGGAACCGAATTCACTCGCGCGCGCGCTGTGGAGCTCGGTCCAACTTGCACTGGGCGTAATTGCCCTGCTGGCCGCACAGGTCTGGGCCTTTCTCCTGCTGGCCCCCGAAAGCGAGCACATGAGTGCCAAGGACCTGATCTTATCAGCACGGCTTTGGAGCATGACGTGCCGCCGCCTGCCCAAGACCAGGCCACAGGTCTGGCTGGGGGCATGGGGCATGGTTGCGGGGACCTGTGCGGTCCTTGTGGTTGGTGGGCTCGACTACTGGTATCAGTTTTACAAGCCGAAAAAACTGGTCGACCGGGGCTTGCTGGCAATGATCCAAGATGCGGCAAATAAAGCCCACAAGAAGAACCAGTCGATGGAAGAGGCGTTGGACGAACTTGCGGGAAAGCAGGATCTCGCCAAGAAGAAGGATGAGCCAAAGAAGGAAACCAAGGACGATCGACGGCCGGTTGTGGATTGTGTAATCGTCGGCTACACCGTAGCGACCAACCAGAAACTGGGCAAAGAACGGATAACGAGCTTGATGCTGGCGACGCTGATCGATGGCAAGATCAAATTCGCAGGCGTGGTGCGGCGGGGATTTGAAGGACGGGCCTCGGATGACCTGCTCAGGCGGCTGACTCCGTTGGTTCAGAACGAGCCCTTCATCCGGGGTCTAAATACCCAGGCCATCTGGGTCAAGCCGAAGGTGTTCTGCGAAATCCGCCAGTCCGGATTCGACGCCGATGGCCATTTGAAGGATCCCAATTTCAAGGATCTGCTATCGGAATGATGATGCTGGATCGACTCATCCCGTGGCGGGTCCGAACACCAACTCGTAACCCACCGTCAGGATGGCGGCGTCGATGACGAGGTGGCTGATCCAGGACGAGTAAATCGTACCGGTGCGGTGATATAGCCACGCCCACATCGCACCGCCGGCCGCAACACAGAGCGCGAATGGCAAGGCGGCGGCAAAAAAGTGCTGCGGCAAATAGACGGCCAGCACGATCACGTGATGAGCCATGAAGGCTAACGCCGATAACGCAATCGCCAGGGCCACGGGAAGCCGCCGCCTCAATTCGCCGAACACGAACCAGCGCCAGTAATACTCTTCCATCAGCGAGTGAAATCCAGCCAAGAACACAGCCAGCCCCAGATATCGTCCTGGCGTCTGGGCGTGGAACAGAATCAACTTGTCACGGATTCGCCCCGGCAGATCGGCCAGAATGGGGCTGTTCTTCAAGAGGCCGTGATAGGTGCCCAGGATCAGCGCCGTCACGGCGATCCCGAACACCAGCCCGATGGATAAACCTTGGAAGCTCGGCACGGCGGGGCGGAGGCGGCGGCGTTCCACTCTCAGCAACCAAAAAATGGGAAAGCCAAACTGAATCACCTTGCCGGCCAGGTACGCCGCCAACGCAGCGGCGGAAGGCCTCCCAGTCTCTCGCATCGGCTGCGCGAGGACAACGAAGTACAGCCAGGCCATCACCGCGGGAAAGCACATGGCGAAGATCAGGGCAGATCCGTGGAGGACGGCGAAGAAGCCCGTGGGTGGGGGCGCCGCTGGTACATTGGGAACATCTCGGTTCACGCTAGCCCTTCATCTCGCCGATGACGCGCCGCACCAGGATGCGCAATTGCTTCTCCGCCGCATTGGCCGTTGCGACGATTTCTTCCAGAGAAACCGGTTCCAGGGCGTCGGGCAGGCAGACATCGGTAATCACCGACAAACCGAGATTGCGCAGCCCGCAATGAACGCCGACAATCACTTCCGGCACCGTGGACATGCCGACCACGTCTGCCCCGATGCCGCGCAGGAAGCGATATTCGGCCCGTGTTTCCAGGTTGGGTCCCGAGACGGCCACGAATACGCCCTTGTGGCAAACGATTTTTTCCTCCCGAGCGACCCGCTGCGTCAGAGCGATCAATTCCCGATCGTAGGCCCAGCACATGTCGGGAAACCGGGGCCCAAGCCGGTCATCATTTTTGCCGATAAGCGGATTGTCGCCGAGGAGATTGATGTGGTCTTCGATGACCATGAGATCGCCTTTGCCGAATTGCGGGTTCATGCCCCCACAGGCGTTGCTGACGATGAGCACTTCGCAGCCCAGCGCTCGAAAAACCCGCACAGGAAGGGTGATTTGCTGGAGGGAATAGCCTTCGTAGTAATGGAAACGTCCTTCCATAGCCACGACGCCTTTTCCAGAGAGCCGGCCGCATACCAGGCGGCCGGCGTGCGAATGGACGGTCGTCCGGGGAAAGTGGGGAATCTCTTCATAGGGAAGCCGGACGTCGGTTTCGATATCTTCGGCGAGGCCGCCCAGCCCGGTGCCCAAAATGATGCCGATGCGCGGCTGCGTCGGCCAATGTCCGCGAATGAAAGCGCTGGCTTCCTGGATTTGTTCGTATAGGTGCAGCATAGCGTTGGCCCGTAGTCCATCGTCCGCAGTCAGCACAGTATAATGAGATTTGCCGTCCAAGGAAAGGAGTCCATCGGACGGCGGTTTGGTAAACCACGGCCGGACCGTCGGACCGCTATCAGGTGGATCAACCATGGCTGCCAACTTGACCCCGCAGTACCTCGAAGCCGAAGCCGACTACAAGCGTGCCCAGAGCGCTGCGGAGCGGTTGGAGTGCTTGAAGAAAATGTATTCGCTGCTGCCCAAGCACAAGGCCAGTGAAAAACTCCAGGCCGATCTCAAGACGCGGATCAGCGATACGAAGAAAGAAATCGAGCACGAACGGAAAAGCCCCAAGAAAGTCGGCGTCAGCCACAAGATCCCGAAACAAGGTGCCGGGCAATATGTGGTGCTGGGGGCGCCCAATGTGGGCAAGAGCCGGCTGTTGACCCGCCTCACCCGGGCAACCCCCGAAGTAGCCCCCTACCCCTTCACCACCCGTGAGCCTCATGCCGGCATGATGGAGTGGGAAGATGTGCGCGTGCAGCTGATCGACACGCCGCCGATCACGCCCGATTACCTGGAGAGCTATCTGTCGAGTATGGTGCGGGTGGCCGACGCGGCCTTGCTGATGGTCGATCTTGGCGAAGATGATGGGCCCTTTGCAGCAGAGGCCGTCATCGAGCAGCTCGCAACCACGAAGACCATCTTGACCGGCCAGGTCCCGGCGACCGTGGACGATCCGACCATTCATCACACGAAAACGATGCTTGTGGCCAACAAGATTGATCGGCCAGGTGCGGCCGAACGCCTGGAGATCGTGCGCGAATTGTATGGTGCACGGTTTCCGATTCACACGATCGCGGCCGAGCAGTCCACAGGTTTGGATGAGCTTCGGACCGCCATTTACCAATTCTTGAACGTGATCCGCGTTTACACCCGCCAGCCTGGCAAGCCCCCGGATCTCGAATCTCCCTTCACCTGTCCCGTCGGCAGCACGGTCGTGGAAATGGCTGCCCTGGTCCATCGTGATTTCGCGCAAGGGCTCAAATCGGCCCGGATCTGGGGGACGGGCGTGTACGACGGCCAAACCGTGAAGCGCGACCATGTCCTGCACGACAAGGACATCGTCGAGCTGCATTTGTGAAATCTGCGCCATCCCGCCATATAACATCGGGATGAACACAACACCCTGCGCGAAGCGTGCCGTGATGCTCGTGCTCCTGGCGATCTTGCCAGCCCCTGCAAGATGTGCAGACCGCCAAGCGGACCCGCTGCTGGCCGCCATCAAGCGGGTCGGCCGGGAAGGTGCGGGCAATGTCGAAGCTCGCAAAGCCTGGCACGAGCTGGTCCGGCTCGGCCCGGCTGCGCTGCCGGCGATCTTGGCCGCATTCGATGAGAGCGATCCTACCGTGGCCAACTGGCTCCGTCCGGCCGTCGATACGATTGCCGAGCGCGCCCTTGCCGCCCACCAGCCGTTGCCCAAGGCAGAGCTGGAGCAGTTCATTGCTCAGCAAGGACACAGTGGCGTAGCCCGTCGTCTCGCTTACGAATGGCTGGTACGGATCGATTCTGAGATCCCTGGCCGGCTCCTGCCTGGCATGCTCCACGACCCCAGCCTAGAGCTGCGCCGCGATGCCATTGCCCTGGTCCTCAAGGATGCTCGAGAGCGTCTGGACAGGGGTGACAAGTCCGGTGCGACGGCCGCCTTCCGCCAAGCGCTCTCCGGAGTCCGCGACCGCGATCAGGCGGATGAGATTGCCAAGAATCTCAAGACGTTGGGCGTGGCGGTTGATGTGGCGGCCCACTTCGGCTTCGTTCGCCGTTGGTTGCTAATTGGTCCCTTCGATAGCAGCGGCGGCAGCGGATTCGAGAGAGCATTCCCGCCTGAAACGGAGATCGACCGCGCTGCCCAGTATTCCGGCAAGAATGCCAAGCCGGTGCGCTGGACGGGCTACACGACGGCCGATCCCTATGGCGTAGTTGATCTCAACAAAGCCCTCGGCAAATCGATGGGAGCCGCGGCGTATGCATTTGCTGCAGTCGTTTCGCCAACCGAGCAGCCGGTACAGATTCGCGCCGCTAGCCAAAACGCGATCAGGATCTTCCTGAACGGCAAATTGATTCTCTCCCGTGAGGAATACCACCACGGCATGCAAATGGATCAGCACATCGGCAAGGGCACCCTCCGCGCTGGCCGCAACGAGATCCTCATCAAGATTTGCCAGAACGAGCAGCCCGACGATTGGGCGCAAAACTGGTCGTTCCAAGTGCGGATTTGCGATTCCACCGGCGGCAGCATTCCGGTGACGGTTTCGGAGGAAAAGCCATGACAAGGATCAAGGAACAAGGAACTGTGAACGGGGAAAAAGGAAAATATGCGAGCCCGTCGCTTCTTCCATTCGCCTGTTGCCTTTTGCCTATTGCCTTGATCGCGGCGGATTGGCCACAGTTCCGGGGACCGGGCGGCACGGGCGTTTCCGTCGAGAAGGCGCTTCCGATTCGATGGGGGCCGACGGAGAATATTGCTTGGAAGGTGGAGCTTCCTGGCCGGGGAGTTTCCAGTCCGGTGGTGGCAGGCGGACGCTGCTACGTCACCGCGTGCAGCGGCTATCAACAGCGCCGCCTTCACGTGCTCTGTTACGATGCCGCCACGGGTGCCAAGCAATGGGAACGGCAGTTCCAGGCAACCGGCAACACGTTCTGCAATCCCAAAACCTGCATGGCTGCTCCCACTCCGGTCACGGACGGCGAGCGCGTGTATGCCCTGTTCGCCACCGGCGACCTGGCCTGTCTCGACCGGGAAGGCAACTTGATTTGGTACCGTTCCCTCGTGGGCGACTACCACGATATCACCAACCAGGTCGGCATGGCGGCGTCACCCATTCTTTGGCGCGACATGCTGCTCTTGCCCATGGAAAATGTCGGTGCATCCTTTGCCGCCGGGCTTGATAAGCTCACCGGCCAGAACCGGTGGAAGGTCCCGCGGCCGCGGGACATCAATTGGCCGACACCGCTGCTCGTGGAGCGCGACGGCCAAGCCGATGTGTTATTCCAGGCCCCGCAGGAGTTGGCGGCTTACGACCCGGCGACAGGTCAAAAGCGGTGGGCGTATACCGGAGAGGGGATGAGCTCCGTCCCATCGCTGGCCGCGGCCGACGGGCTGCTTATCTTGTCCGGCGGAGTCGCATTGCGGCTACCTGCGGCAACTGCTTCATTGGATCGTGGTAAGCCGGAAACGACTCCGCAGGTGGCGTGGAAATCAACCAAACTTCGGCCAGCGTATGCGTCGCCGCTGATTTGCCAGGGCCGGCTGTATGCAGTCAACAATTCGGCCATCCTTCTCAACTGTACCGATCTACAGACTGGCAACGTTCTCTGGCAG
>Ga0070734_10001872_pt1 | contig 28281 bp, 23 predicted proteins | sample Coa_R1_8_FD_66444 | JGI IMG/M metagenome (GOLD analysis project Ga0070734, IMG submission 66444) | Surface soil microbial communities from Centralia Pennsylvania, which are recovering from an underground coalmine fire - Coalmine... | ecosystem: Environmental > Terrestrial > Soil > Unclassified ... | reverse complement strand
TCGCCGACCTGCTCCATCTCCGCACCCCCGAAGCCCAAACCCTCCGCCTCCTCGCCCGCCGCTCCGCCTGATGCTGCTTCCCTGGCACGCATCGCATCGGCTCTCCCTCTTACGGCATGCGATCGGTCTATGGTATAATATCCGTAAACGGATTTCCGCGAACGGATTTCCGTTTTCAGGAGAAAAGAGATATGGAAACTACCGTTGAGATTGCACGCAGAGGTCAGATCACCATCCCGAAAAATCTGCGCGATTCCCTGGGTATCCAGGAGGGAAGCAAGTATGGTTTGCGAGCGCTGGAGGGTGGTATTCTCGTGTTGACGCCACGGGGCGGGCAAGCGAACGCGGCACGAAAACAATTGCGTGATTCGCTCATCGGAAAAGGCGCATCTCTGGATGAGATGCTTGCGGAGCTGCGGCGGATGCGTGAAGCCGGGAATGAGTAAGCCACGTCTCTTCTGGGATAGTAGCGCCCTGCTTGACGGCCTCTTTGCACCGGATGATTCACCCTATGCCGACCTCTTTGAACTGGGAGAGGTCGGGGCAGTAGATATGCGGATCAGCCCGGATGTAACGCGCGAGTGCGAGGCGATCCTTCGCCCCTACGGCGAGGGGATGTTGGGCTTACTGGCTATTGTTCTGCATGAGGCGAACTTTGCCACTATGCCTCTGCCGAACCGAGAGACGGTGGACTACTGTGAGCAGATCACAGGATACCGCAACGATGCGAGAATTCTTGCTGCCGCCGAAGAGTGCCTGGCGGATCTGCTCGTAACGCACGATAAGCAGCATTTTCTTGGCAATTCCCTCATCAGCCCTCCGGATACCCATTGCCGGGTCAAGTCGGCAGAGGAAGCGTTGGAGTGGTGTCTACAACAACTGATGACTGCCGAAGAAGAGACATAAGGCGGAGCGGCGGGCCGCCGCTCCGCCTGACGATCTCCTTATAGCCCCGGGAGAAGTTCACCGTCCGAACGGTCGTCTTTCGAATCGAGGACGTTGCGCACGGTACGGATCAGTCGGGCAGGCGAAAAGGGCTTTGGCAGCAGGATCACGCCGGGCTCCAGCATGCCCTCGCGCATGATAATATTATCCGTATAGCCCGAAGCATAAAGCACCTTCGTCACCTTCCCCTCGGCCCGAAGGCGCTCCGCCAGCTCCTTGCCGCTCATGTTCGGCATGATCACATCGGTCAACAGCAGCGAAATGGGTCCCGGATACGCGTCCGCTTTCTGCAGCGCCTCCGCACCCGAGGCCGCCTCGATCACCCTGTAGCCCTGCTTGCGCAGCGCACGGGCCGCCATATCGCGCACCAGCGGCTCATCTTCCACTAGAAAGATGGTCTCCGCCCCACGCGGCAGGGCGTCGGGTGTCTCCTCCAGAGGCATCGCGACGCCATCCTCTTCGCATGGCAGGTAGATATGGAAGGTGGTTCCCTGCCCCGCTTGGCTCTCCACCTGAATGTCGCCATCGTTCTGTTTGACGATGTTGTAGCAGATCGCCAGGCCCAATCCGGTCCCCTTCCCCGGCGACTTGGTGGTGAAAAACGGCTCAAAGAGATGCACTTTTACCTTTTCCGTCAGGCCGACACCCGTATCCCGTACCAAAAGGTGCACGCATTTGCCCGGCCGGACCCCATATCCCTGGGCCTCCTCCACGGTGGCATTGGCAGTCTCGATGCGGAGTTTGCCCCCCTGCGGCATCGCGTCGCGGGCGTTGACGGCCAGATTGATGAGCACTTGCTCCATCTGAACGGGATCCACCCGAACCTGCCCCAGTCCCTCCTGCGTCCGCACGATCACCTCAATGTGCTCTCCGATCAGGCGTTGCAGGATATTCTCCAGCCCCAGGATCAGTTCGTTGAGGTTAATCACCTGGGGGGTGATGGTCTGCTTGCGGGAGAAGGTCATGAGTTGGCCGGTAAGGTTGGCCGCACGCTCGGCAGCCTCTCGGATGCGCGAGAGGCAGCTTTGTGTCGCCTCCTCATCCGGCAGGCTGTCCTCCGCCAGGGCGGTATAACCGAGGATGGCGGTGAGCAGGTTGTTGAAATCGTGTGCGATCCCGCCGGCGAGCCTTCCCACACTCTCCATCTTCTGGGCCTGCAGGAATTGTGCCTCCATGGCCTTGCGGTCAGAGACGTCCCGCAAAATGACTGCGAAGACCTGTCGCCCCCCCTCGGTCCACTTGGAGATGGTGGCTTCCGCGGGAAACACCGCGCCGCTCTTGCGCCGTCCCGATACTTCGTGCCGTCTCCCCATCAGCCGGGTGCTCTCCGGAGCGAGACCGAAAGCCTGGACGAACGCACGGTGGGGTTTGGCGCATGAAGGGGGCAGAAGCAGATCCAACGGCTGTCCCAGGACTTCCGCCGCCTGGTATTCGAAAATCTGTTCCGCACCTCGATTGAAAAGCTGAATGCGCTGGTCAGCATCTATGGCGATGATGGCGTCCATACAGATGTTCAGAATGTGCGTAAGCGCCACCGCGTTCGGATGGAGCGCTAAAGTACTGGGTCGCATGTGGCCCATGCTGTGTTTTTCCTCTCCGGCGTCAACAAGGCGTCGTCTATCACCGAATTATAGCGCTCCCGGGCAGGCGAAACATCCCCCAATTGGCGGATTGTGAGGCAGACCGGGTAATATATTGGGGTCCGGGTGGAGCAGTCGTGCAGCGTTTGCTGTTCCCTGCGCTTAAGCTCAAGGAGCGCGCTTTGCAACGACGAAGCTTATCCCGCTATCGGAAGAAGGAGTTGGAAGTGACACAGCTTATGGCGATGGAGACCATTCTGGAGATGGGATTGCCGGACCGCGCGGTGGATGCCGACGCCCTGCCGTGGGTCCCGCAGGGGGAGCGGGTCTGGTTCAAGCCGCTGCGCTTCGATCTCGCCAACGGGCGATGGGTCAATCTGCTCAAGGTGACCGGCGGCGGCAGGGTCAACCGCCATCGGCATAGCGGCGGGCAGGTGCTGGGCTATGTCCTTCAGGGCGGATGGCGCTACCTGGAGCGCGAATGGGTCGCCCGCCCCGGCACGTTCGTCTATGAGCCGCCGGGCGACATTCATACGCTGGTGGTGGAGGAGGGGGAGGAGATGCAGACCCTCTTCATTCTGGAAGGCGTGGTCCAGTATCTGGACGATGACGACCATGTGATTGCACAGGACGACGTCTTTACCAAACTGGAGCGCTATCGGAACTACTGTCGCGCGCAAGGCCTGCAGCCGGTTGACCTCTGTTACTGAACCCATAGTTACTTCGAGACACGATAGATGCTGGATGCATTTCGCCTGGAGGGAAAAAGAGCGCTGGTCACAGGAGCGGCGCAGGGGCTTGGCGCGGCAGTAGCCCTGGGGTTGGCGGAAGCAGGAGCCGATGTGGCGCTGCTGGATCGCCAATCCTGCGCCATCGTTCTGGGCCAACTGGAGGCGCTGGGTCGGAAGGGCTGTGTGCTACAGACCGACCTGGCGGGAGTGACACCGGAACGCGCGCGGGAGATCGTCGCAACATGCGTCGCCGGGCTTGGCGGCCTGGATATTCTGGTGAACAATGCCGGGATCATCCGGCGGGCTCCGGCGCTCGACTACTCCCAGGAAGATTGGGAAGCGGTGTTGGAGGTGAACCTCACCAGTGCCTTTCTCCTCTCCCAGGCGGCGGCGAACCACTTTGTGGCTACGCAGTCCGGAGGGAAGATCATTCAGATCGCCTCTATGCTCTCCTTCCAGGGCGGCCTCTTTGTACCGGCGTATGCGGCGGCCAAAAGCGGTATCGCCGGATTGACCAGGGCGCTGGCAAACGAATGGGCCGGTCTGGGCATCCATGTCAATGCCATCGCGCCGGGTTACATGGTCACGGAGGTGACCGCAGACCTGCGCAACGATCCGGTTCGGAGCGCCGCGATCCTCGGTCGTATCCCCTGCGGGCGCTGGGGCGAACCCGAGGACCTCAAGGGAGCGGTAGTGTTTCTGGCTTCGGAAGCCTCCCGCTATATCCATGGCGCGATCCTACCCGTAGATGGAGGATGGCTCGCACGTTAAGCGGATGCCTTGAAGCGGGAGGGGGTCCTCATACCAACAAATGACGTCAAAGGCTTTGGGTATGTCCCGATTGTGGACGAGGACGCGGCGGCAGCCCTTTCGCCCCAGGCGCTGGAGGAGGCGCGTACCATGAACCGCCGCGTCGAAGTGTGGGTACGCCATCCCTAAGCGCAGGGACCGGATTGGCGATAGTTCCCTTGTTACTTTCCCAACTCCGCAACGACCATGCTATGGATCGCCAGGACAGGCACGGTGACCTCCACGCCCTCCTTGGTCCGCTGCATCGGAAGGGCGCGCCCTTCCGGTTCCAGATGGATGCGGGTGATGTTGTGGCCTGTAAAGCGGACGCGAATGTCGTGGATGGGAATGACCTCCTCGCGGAGCGGCACGTCGTCATCCGGCTTGGCATGGCCGCCGGTGCTGTTCAGGTCGTTATAGAGGTGGACGATCAGGCGCTCGCCCTGCGCGTTGCGCTGTCGGAAGTAGGTGGCGTGGACGCACATGGGAGCCTCAACGCGCAGCGAACTCGGTTCGCAGGCCGCCCAGCGGATGGCCTGCGCCAGGAGTAGTCGCTGATAGGGGTAGGAGTAGAGGTAGTAGGCCGCATCGAAGCCCGCCGCGCAGTAGACCACCCGCCCCCTGCCATAGGTCCGCGTTACGATGGCCGGAAGCGGCGCGCCCTGCCCGCCATGCGCCCCGAAGGTCCCGGCGATGCTGGTGTCCGCGCTCCCCTCCCCGACAGCGACCGCCTGCCCCTTGAAGGTCACCGGGGCTTCGCCCAGGTAGGCGTGCAGGCGCGGGTCGGTAAACAGCGGGGACTTGCCCATCTGGAAGTCGAAGATATTCTTGCGCTTCTCCCAGTAGCTGGCGTCCAGCCCTTTCAGAAAATTGACGTCCAGCGCCTCCGTTTTGCCCCCCTCGATCTTCGGCACGCCCTTGTAGTGGATGCCGAACACCTCCGCCAGCGCGAAATCCTTGCGGGGCTCGCCCATCTCATCGCAGAGGGAGGCATCCATGGTGGCGACCAGTCCGCCGCCTCGCCTCACAAAGTCGGCCACGGCGTGCGCCTGTGCGTCGCTCAGGCAGGCCGTATTGGGCAGGATCAGGACCTTATAGCGGGCCAAGTCGGCGGCGTTGAGGTTCCAGTCGGCGATGACCGTCACGGGCAGATGCTCCTCTACCCCCGTGCGGAACACGCCGAGGACATTCGCCAGATAGCGCTCCTCGACCCTGCCGGGCTCCCGCCCATAGAAGACCCGCGTGTTGTCGCTCATCACCAACGCGGCCCAGGGTTCGGGCTGCACATGGGTCATCCAGGGCGTGCGCTTCTCGATCTCATGGAGGCTTTCATAGATCGCGCCCTGCAGCGGCGCGGGCTGCGCCAGGGCCATGCTGGGCCGCGCGCCGTAGGTGAGGGCCAACAGCACGCGAGGCAGCACCTCCTGCGGCGGAAAGCTGTCCGCGCCGTAGGGGTTGCCGTGCGAGAACAGATAGGGCGAACTGAAGGCGACCCGGTGATCGCTGTAGGCCCAGATGACGGCGTTGGCGAAGGCAGGGATGAGCGTATTGCCCCGGTTGGTCTCATCCATCCAGAACTCCTGGTCCGGGGCGTCGAAGAGGAGGTTCATTCGGGCCGACATGTTGCGCGGAATGTCCAGGAAGTGCCCGAACCGGCCCGCGTTGGTGGTCCAGGTCAACAGCGCCACTCCCGGCTTGATGCCTTTGAGCCGGGTCTGCATCCGCATGAGGAGGGTCTCCAGTCTGCGGTCCTCCCAGAGCAGGTAGCGCCGGAACGCCGGATCGTTCATGTCGATATTGGGGATCTCCTGCCCGGTCTCCTTGCGGTAGTTCTCGCGGCAGTGCTGGCAGTAGCAGGGGCCGGAGTGGTGGATGCCGTCGAAGCTGAAGGCGTCTATATCGGGATACTTCGTCAGGGCTTCCGCCAGAAGGTCGATGAACGCATCGCCCCACGGCCCCAGCAGGCAGAGCGACCCGCCGAAGGGCTGCTCCTTCAGATCTACCTGCGGAATAACGGTGGTATTGGCGGGGATGCGTCGCCAATCCGGATGCTGTGCATAGACTTCGCCCTGCAGGCCGGGAGGAACGACCGCCAGGATGCGCACATGCCGCTGCTTGTACTCCGCGATCTCTTTCGTGATATAGTCCGGGGGCAGGTTGGGGTCGTGCTTTGTCAGCAAGGCGCTGGGGTAGTTCACAAAGAACGGATTGACGAAACCCATCTCGCTGATCTGGCTGCCGGCCTGCGCTGCCCTGTCGCGCGTGGCCGAATCGATGACCGAGAAGCAGTAGGTCACACGGGTCAGGTCTTCCAACCAGTCGGGAATACGTATCTCATGGAAGGGCTGCTTATCGTCCGCCTCCAGCGGCAACGCCCTGTCCCAGATTGTTGGGGGTGAATTTTGTTGGCTCGCCTGGGCTAAGGCATTGATACCCAAAATGCAGAGGAGCAGACAGGTGAGAGGCAGCGTAAGGGATCGCATTAGGGTGACTCCTACCGAAAGGCTGACGCGTTGTGCAGGCTCCTATACCCCGGAACGACAATGCGCGTTACGGAGGTAGGAGCGTGAGTAACCAAATCCGTTACAAGTTTCTGAAAGCCTGCGCCTTTTCCGAGAGTGGCCCTCCGTATCAATTGTCCTTCCCAAGCAGGATGCGTGCAGTTCATATCGGCCTTGTGTGTCTTGGGATGGCCCTTCCGGGAGCCGTGATGTTATGTAGCCCGCCTGCCGAAGAAGGTGCACAAACACCAGGCAGGCGGGCTAATAACTATCAGGGAATGGATCCCATATCGTATGGTGCGTAGGGGAATCTTACTAGGAAAGGCGGATGACCGAGCGGATGACGTTGCCCGTCTCCATCTCATGGAACGCGGCCTCCACGTCGTCCAGCCCGATCTCGTCGGTTACCATGCCGTCCAGGTTCAGTTTGCCCTGCAGGTAGTAATCCGCCAGCAGCGGGAAGTCGTGCGAGGGCAGGGTGTCGCCCGCGTGGCAGACCGTCAGGTTCACCTTGTTCCAATAGACGCCGGTATCCATGTTGCCCACATTCAGCGTCACCTCATCGGTCGAGGCGGGGAAGCCGATGGTGCAGGCGATGCCGTTGTAGTTGACCATACGGACGCACTGCTCGATGCAGGGCATCCGGCCCGTGGCCTCATAGGCGAAGTCCACGCCACCCTCGTAGCCGGGCCAGGGATCTTTCACCAGGTTGCGCACGGCGGCCACGGGGTCGCTATCCCGCGCATCCACCACATCGGTCGCGCCGTAGTTCTTCGCCCACTGCAGCTTCACCGGGTTGATGTCCACGGCGATGATCTGCTTCGCATGGGCCAGTTTCGCGCCCTGAATAACGCTCAACCCCACACCGCCGCAGCCGACGACTGCGACGCTGGCGCCGGGAAAGACCTTGGTGGTGTTGAAGGTCGCGCCCACGCCCGTAATGACGCCGCAGGCGATCAGGCAGGCCTTCTCCAGCGGCATGTTCGGCGGCATCTTGATGGCCGCCTTGCTATGCACCACCGTGTGGGTGCTGAAGGTGCCGCAGCGCAGCACCTGCGAACAGAGCGCCCCATCCTTCTTGCGATGGATGCGCTGTTTCGGGCGGAGAGCCATGTAGCAGTGGCGGGGATCGCCGCGACGGCAGGCCGGGCACTGCTCGCAGGGGGCGCGATAGGCGATGACGACCGGGTCGCCCACCTGCAGGTTGGTGACCCCCTCGCCCACCTGCTCCACATAGCCTGCGCCCTCATGCCCCAGTACAATCGGGAACGCCATCCCATTGCCCTTCAGCATCTTGACGGTCAGGTCGGTGTGGCAGACGCCACTGGCGACGACGCGCACCATGACTTCGTTCGGCCCCGGCGGGTCCACAAGGATGTCTTCTACGGAGACGGGAGTTCCGGGTTCGTTTAACAGGGCCGCTCGGCCCTCGACCACTGGCATGATGATGATCCTCCTTTGGAATAGAGTGAAGTCAGTTGGAATTCGTGCTGGTTTTGTCCTGCCCCGTAGCGGGATTGTCCGATTTGGGCGGATTATCCGGTTTAGAATTGTCCGGCTTGGAGTCGTCCGGTTTCGAGTTATCTGGATTGGAATCGTCTTGCTTTGTCTTCTCTTTCGTGGCGTCGCTATCGCTGTGGCGCCGCCGGCGGCGATGGTGGGGCGGGGCTGCCGTTGTGGCGTCCGCAGGCTGATCCGGGTCCTCGACGCTGCCGGGCGGAGCCAGCGCGTTGTCGGCGAGTTGCAGCGCGGTCATGGTATCCGGATCGGTGGGGCGCTGCAGTTCGCCCATCAGCACGATGCTGTGGGGCACCGGGCGGGAGGGGATATTTTTGGCGGTGTGCCCCGTGACGATGATCTTCCCGTCGTAGACCAGCGAGGTGGAGAAGCCGGAGTCGAGCAGCACCGCCTCCTGCACGCCCGCCGCCGCCGCGGCTTCCGCCAGCTTCATGGTGGTGATGACCTCCAGCGAGGCCCCCACCACGATCTCGCCTGTGGAAGTGAAGCCGAAGAAGGCCCGGCGGCGCGGATCGCGGAAGTCCCCGGCGGAGTAGGCCTTCATCTGCGCCTGGGTGCGCGCCACGCCGTCATGCACGATCCATGCGCCCGCCATAAAGAGGTCGGTATAGTCCGGCATCAGGGCGTGGAAGGGCTGCTCTTCGTTCATCGTTCCGGACTGGAAGGGGAAGATGGCGATCTTCTTTGGCCCCCATATCACGAGAGGACGGTTGACGATCCGTTTCAGGCGGTAGTCATCGCTCTCCGGGATAAAGAGGTTGTCCGGCACGGTCTGCGAGGGACCGATCAGGGTGGCGTCGGTCCCCCGGATGCGGGCGTCGGCGAAGAAGGTCCCATTGATCCCCGCAACGCCGCCGGCGTCCTGAATAAACTGCCCGACGCTCTCACGCCCCAGGAGGCCGCGCCGGGAGGTGGGTGTGCCTCCCCGTATCAGGCCCAGCTTCACATCCGCATACTCCGCCACTTCCAGCCGGATCGGAGTAGGCGACAGATCGTGTTCGACATAGGCGGCGGGCGCGTTCTCGCGGGCATTCTCTGCGTCCTGCCAGGCTTTTTGCAGCCGCGTCTGGATATAGCGGTTCACCAGCAGGATGTCCGGCGACTCCTCCGCCAGGCCATTATCGATGGTGAAGGCCATGGTGTAGCCCACTTTTCGGGCCACATCGCGGGTGGTTGCGTCCGCCTTGCCGTTCGGATAGGCGAAGTAGGGGATGGGGTGGCCCAGCTTCTCTTCGAGTACGCGCTTCGCCCCCGTCATCTCCTTCTCCTGCTCTTCGGGGGAGAGGAGGCGCATATCGTCCGGATGCGAGAGGGTGTGCGAGCCGATGGTGACCAGCCCCTCCTTATCCAACTGCTGCAGCGTCAGCCAGTCCATGTGGGGGTGGTCGCCGGTCTTGTCGCCGACGAAGTTGGTGTGGACGAACATGGCGGCGGGGATCTTATTCTGCTTCAGGAGGGGGTAGGCGTAGTCGTAGAAGCCCTGATAGTTGTCGTCGAAGGTGAGGACCACGGCCTTAGCGGGCACCGGATCGCCTTTCGAGAGGTGGCGATAGAGGTCATCCAGCGAGATGGGATGCGCGCCCTGCTCGGTAAGCCACTGGATCTGCTCCTCAAATTCGGCTCGGGTGCAATCGAACCAGACGGAACCCCGCCCGCGCTTCGCCACGATGTCGTGGTACATGATGACGGGGATACGCTCCGATTGGGCGCGGGGGAAGATGTTATCGTAAGCGGGCGTCTCCGGCGACGGAGCCGGCTTTACGATGGGCGGCGCAGGAGCCAGATTTGGAGCAGGCGGCGGGATGGCGGCCTTGCGTCCGAACCAGGCTCCCGCCCCGAGAGCCAGTCCTACAACCATTATCAGGGCCAGAACAAAACCGATACGACCTTTCACCAAAGCTCTCCTCTTGCCGTGCCGCTTTGAAAACAGCGGACTTTCCTTCCAACTTGCTCCCTATTTCGCGCCGCTATGGCGAGATTCCTGCCTGTTGCGCCATGCATCCCACACCGGTTTGAGAGAGGAATCGGGCGGGGTGATCCAGAAAGAGGGAGCATCGTTCCTTCAAGGAGATTCGCCATGCCGGACATGCTCGTGCATCTGTTGAAATTGCCGCCCGTCGCGCCGTTGCTGGAGACCCTGCGCGCGCAGGGCGTGGTGGTGCGCCGCGCCCACCCCTTTGAGATTACCCCGATCCGAATGTTCATCGAGAAGCACTTCTCGACCGGTTGGGCCGACGAGGTGATGCCCTGCTATGCGCGCCAGCCCATCTCGCTCTATATCGCCCTGCGTGAGGGCAAGGTGATCGGCTTTGCGGCGTATGAGGCGACCATGCGCGGCTTCTTCGGGCCGACCGGCGTGGCGGAGGCGGAGCGCGGCAAGGACATCGGCAAGGCGCTGCTGCTGGCCTGCCTGTGGGGAATGCGGGAAGCGGGCTATGCCTACGGGATCATCGGAGGGGCCGGTCCGACGACCTTCTATGAGAAATCTTGCGATGCGACCGTCATTCCGGGCAGCACCCCCGGCATCTATACCGACATGCTCCAGAAGGACGGATAACGCGCGGAGGTTCCCTTGCCCCAGCGATTCAACGGCCTCTGGCAAAACCGCGACTTTCTCAAGTTATGGGCCGCAAAGACGGTCTCCAACTTCGGGACCATGATCAGCGGCACGGCGCTGGCGTTCACGGCGATCCTGATGCTCAAGGCGACCCCGGCGCAGCTCAGCCTCTTGCTGATGGCGAACCTGCTGCCCAGGTTCCTGGCGGGGCTGGTGGCGGGCGTATGGGTGGATCGCCTGCGCCGCCGCCCGATCATGATCTACGCAGACATTGGGCGTGCACTGCTGCTGGGGACGATCCCTGTCGCTGCGCTCCTGCACCGGCTCCGCATCGAGCAACTGCTCATAGTCACCCTCCTGGCCGGCCTCCTCACGCTCTGCTTCGATATTGCCGACACCTCTTACCTGCCGGCGCTGGTACGGCCGGAGGAGTTGGTCGAGGGCAACAGCAAACTGACGGCCAGCGCCTCGGCTGCCGAGTTCAGCGCCTTCTCGCTCGCAGGCTGGCTGGTGCAGTGGTTTACCGGCCCGATGGCTATCCTCATCGATGCGCTCTCTTTTGTATGGTCCGCCATCCTCCTCGGGCGGATCCGCACCCCGGAACCGCCGCCGATCCCACACGCGGAGCGGGAGGGGATAGCGCACGAGTTGAAAGGGGGCCTGCGCACGGTGCGGGCAAACCCCTATTTAACCGTTTTGACGCTTGTCGCCCTGTTTCAGGGAGCGGCGCACGGGATCTTCGGCACGGTGGTCGTCGCATTTATGGCCCGTGATCTCGGCTTCCAGCCGGGTGTGTTGGGCATGATCTGGGCCGTGGGCGGCATCACCTCCATGCTCGGCGCGCTCGGTGCGGGAACGGTTGCCCGCCGGTTGGGAATGGGCCGTACCCTTGCCCTGGGACTGTTGGTCTCCGGTCTCGGCAGCCTGCTCATTCCCCTGGCGCATGGGGCGACGCTCCTGGCAGGCGCGCTTCTGGTGGGCGCTCAGGTCGTTTGCGACCCGGCGGCTACCGTGTATGATATCAACGCCGTGAGCCTGCGCCAGGCCGTCACCCCCCTTCCCATGCAGGGGCGGGTGAACTCGATTGTGGAGTTCACCGGATTGGGAGCGAACCTGCTGGGGGCGCTGGCCGGCGGCATTCTGGGCGCGCGGATCGGCCTGCGGTCCACCCTGTTTGTGGGCGTGAGCGCGCCCCTTCTCGCGGCGCTTCTGTTATGGTTCTCCCCGGTAGCCAGACTCCTGGAACCCCCCGTCGAGGCGCAGCAAATGGCGCCCATGCGAGAGGCATAGAGACGCAGGAGCGGTTCCGTTATCTCGTCCGCAAGGTCCATCGCAAACGCGGGAACGAGAATACCGAAACCGAAGACCTCAAAGCCTCGTCTGGTTTGCACAGTGCCTCTCATCAAGGTTTTCTGGGGTCAGGGGATCGATGCGGATTTTACCTGACACAAAGCGGGCTTTTTGTTGACAAATGACAGCAGAGTGTGCTATCTTTTGCGGCTATTGTCCGCGGGAGAGGCGATCCGGCGGCTTTACCGGCCGATTTCATGGAAATCCCGGTATCCTTCCGACCGGTACGGGAGCAGAGTCACGCATTTTATTCGTACTTGTGTTAGATGAGAGAGGCTTTACATCACGCACTACCGGTACGAGGGAGATTCAGGGAATGTCGCAGGAATTGGAGATCGTGCTGACGCCACGCGGTCGCGATAAGCTGGAACAACGCTTGGAGCATCTGCGGAATGTGCAGCGGCGAGAAGTCGCCGAGCGCATCCGCGACTCGAAACAGTTTGGAGACCTGGCAGAGAACGCTGAATACGAGGATGCGAAGACGGAACAGGCGCTGGTAGAGAGCCAGATTTCCGAATTGCGCCGTGTGCTGCAGATGGCGCAGGTGCTGGATTTCAACGAGATCCCTACCGAGCATATCGGCCTCGGTTCCATCGTGCGGATGACCAACCTGGACGACGACGACGAGTGGGAATTCACTCTGGTCAGTTCCGTCGAGGCGGACCCGGAGAACGACCTGGTTTCCGACGAATCGCCGGTGGGCGAGGCGCTGTTCGGGAAAAAAGTGGGCGACATCGTTTCGATCCGCGTTCCCAACGGCCTGCTGCAGTATCGCATAGACAGCATCCGCAAAGACTGATGCAACCTGTTGGAAAAAGGGCGCGGGAACGCTCCCGCGCCCTTTTTGCTATGTAGCCCCTCCCCTATCCTTCTCTCGCCTATCCGGGTGTCCTTCGAGACGCCCAGGGGAGGGCCAGTATGTTTATTCAAGAGGACAGAGAACCGTGAGTGAGATAGAAGAAGAACCGGGCGATCAGCAGGCGCAGCGCCTGCGCAAGCTGGAAGCGCTCCGTGCCATGGGCTACGACCCCTTCCTCATCGAGCGCTATGAGCGCACCCACACCGCCGCGCAGGTGACCGCCCCGTCTGCGTCCCACTGGGCATTGCCGGAAGAGGAGCGCCAGGCGCTGACCTTCCGTGTCGCCGGGCGGCTGACCGCGCATCGCACCAAGGGCAAAGTGACCTTCGCGGATCTTACCGATGAGACCGGGCGTGTGCAGGTCTATGTGCGGCGCGACGATGTGGGGGATACGGCGTTCGAGCAGTTCAACGAATACGACCTGAGCGACATCGTGGGGGTGGCCGGCTATCCCTTCATCACGCGCACGGGCGAGCCGAGCATCCATGTTCGGGAGTTCACGCTGCTGGCGAAGGCGCTGCGCCCCGTGCCGTTCGGCAAGAAGGACGCGGAGGGCAATGTCTATAACGCGCTCACGGACCGGGAAGAGCGCTATCGGCGGCGCTATCTCGATCTGCTCGCCAATCCCGATGCCAGGGAAGTGTTGATCAAGCGGAGCAAGACCGTCACCGCCATGCGCCGCTTCCTGGATTCGCAGGGCTTCCTGGAGGTCGAGACGCCCGTGCTGCAGCTCATTGCGGGCGGGGCGTCGGCGCGGCCCTTCATGACCCATCACAACGCGCTGGATCATGACTTCAAGCTGCGCATCTCCCTGGAGCTCTACCTGAAGCGGCTGATCGTGGGGGGCATCGAGAAGGTGTACGAGATCGGGCGCGTCTTCCGCAATGAGGGCATGTCCACCCGGCACAACCCGGAGTTCACCATGATGGAGCTCTACCAGGCGTATGTCAATCTGGAGGACATCATGGAGCTGGTGGAGGCGATGTATGTCTCCATCTGCACCGAGGTCAACGGCGCGCCGACCTTCGCCTGGGGCAGCGAGACCGTGGACGTGTCCGTGCGGCCCTGGCGTCGCCTGCCGATGCTGGAAGGCATCCGGGAGTTTGCGGGGGTGGAACCGGAGGCGTTCGATACGCTGGAGAACGCCAAGGCCGCCTGCCGGCGGGCCGGGCTGTCCCGGATCAACCTGGACAATGAGCCGACCCTCGGCGGGCTGATCGAGAAGCTGCATGAGGTCTATACCCAGCCGAGCCTCATTCAGCCGACCTTCATCACGGACTTCCCGACGGAGACCTCGCCGCTCGCCAAGAAGCGGCCCGACAACCCGGCGCTGACCCGCCGCTTCGAGATCTATATGGCCACACAGGAGCTGGGCAATGCCTTCTCCGAGATCAACGACCCGATAGATCAGCGGGAGCGGTTCGAGGGACAGGTGCAGCAGCGCGCGGAGGGCAACGACGAGGCGCATCCGATGGATGAGGACTTCCTGCTGGCCCTGGAGTATGGGATGCCTCCGACCGGCGGGCTGGGCATCGGCCTGGATCGCCTCGCCCTCGTCCTGACCGGCGCCGAAAGCATCCGCGATGTCATCCTCTTCCCCCTGATGAAGCCGGAGACGTCACCATAGCCTCTGGACGCCATAGGCATCAAAGACACGGGCCGGGAAAATTCCCGGCCCGACTACTTTTCAAAGCCTTCCGGAGTAGCGTCGAAATCTTTTGCCATGCTATGCGGCAAGTGTTTCGCGCTGCCCGCCTTGCGCGGCAAGCGTGGCAGGGAGACAGGCACGATTTCCGCGACGGGCTGATCGCCCTGCGTCAAAATTGGCCTCTTTCCCATTGTTAACCTCACGTACCAAATCCGCTAACTGTGTGGACGCGGTTTCCAATGCGATTTGATGCATGGCGAGACACCTCCAGCTTCCATTGTATGATGACGCCGCCCGGAAAGTCAAGTTGCGTTCTTTCTGAGCCTGCTGGCGTTTTCTATGTAGCTGCATGACCTATGAGTGTGTATTCAATATCAGGCATTCGACGGTAATATCTCTCAGCGAATAGGCGTCATCGGCTGTTGCGGAAGAAGTAGGCCGCTATGATACTGAAGAAGGGAGTGAAAAACTGGCCCAAATTCTTCAGGTACTCATTGAGGTTGTTGCCCGTCAGTTTAAAGAGGCCCACAAGGTATAGGCTCGTGAATGCGAGCACGAACGAAACGGCAATCCACGATGAATATGGTTCTTTCTGCTTTGGAGGCTGGCGATTATCCTGCCGGGGAGTTGTGATAATGATAGATAGCTCGCTCTGTTGCTCCGAATTCTTGTTGATTTCAGATGTGGAAAAATTATTAGATATGACTGGTCCCTTGCTCTTCTGCATTTCTCTCCTACTTTCTTTGCATAAGGTTCGTCTGATAGCAATCCTATGATAACGCGATAGGGTATACTCATACCAGATCTTAGAAATCACTTTAGAAATCACGGGGCAATGAGTATTCTTTCTTCCACACGTAGGGGCGGTTTCACGGCACTGAAGTGCCGGTCTACGTTTGCGAAGCCCACCTGCGTGGGCTATTGTCCTCTGTGGAGTCCGCGAAGGCGGACTTTGCAAACGTAGACCGGGGTTTCAACCCGCGTCTTGTCAAGGAGCCAGATAACAATGCCAAGAAAAAAGCAAATAACTGAAATTCAGAGTAAGGCTGACCATAGGAATATGGAATTGAACTATACTCATGTTCGGATTATGTCTCCCGTCGAGTATCCTAAGGTTGAACTGTGGCGTATTGCCTACAAACCGACACAAGAGGGTGAAGGATTTATTGAATGGGGCGGACTGAGTGAAGAATGCAAGTTCGTCGAGGTTGATGTACGAGCCTGCATGAGCGCCTTTCTTGAATTGGGAGACGCCACGGACTCGAAGATTTACGACTTTGCTAGGAAGTGGGGGCCGCTAGGTGTTGAAGTTAACAATAAGAAAGATGAGCGTGGTTGTTCTACCTATGTTTATCGGGAAGCGACGGAAACCTATCGCCTTTATGCGAGAGAAGCACAAGCGATTTTGCGATTGGGTACACGACTGATGGGAGAAGCGATTCCTCCGATTACTGAGGAATTCATTGCCGATTGGACTGCACTCTGGCCTTATCGCCTTGCACCTCCGTATGGGTGTCAGGATATTCGTTTTCTTCGTTTGAGTGTAGGAGACGCTGTGACCCGCTGGCTCAACCTATCGGGGGTTTTTCCCTGTTTTCTCTGGTGGGACAGCGATATACCCTATTGTGTGTTACATGAACCGGAGTTAGCACGTCAATGGGATGCGGAGGAAAACTGGCGACATCTGGATCGGATGGCAGGACGAGACCCCAATAACCCAAACCAAAAGACGGGTCTTTCATATTTGCCGCATCCACCTCATCGCCCGAGCCGATTGCTGGCTATACTCGCGATGTATCTTATTGCAACGCTGGCCTCACCCAAGAGCATGCGGCTTTGTACACGTTGTCAGCGAATGCCAATACAACCGGAAAGACATAAGAAGGTCAACCTTTGTCTGGACTGCAAGAAGGCAGCCCATGCAGAAAATCAACGAGAATATCGGCTGAGACAGAAAGCGAAATAGTCGTAGCAGGGATGTCATCGTTTCCTCTGATGAAGTCGGAATGAAGCTGAAGTGAAGAGAAAGAACCGACATGGTTGCCCAACCCCAAAAACCCTATATTTCACCGGAGGCATATCTGGCCCAGGAGCGCGCGGCGGAGTTTCGCAGCGAGTACTGGAATGGGGAAGTCGTCGCGATGGCGGGCGGATCGCGGAACCATAATCGGATTATCCGCAACCTGATCCGTCGGCTCGGCAATCAACTGGATGGAAGTTCCTGCGAAGCGTTTGCCAGTGAAACCCGCGTGCGTGTGCCGGAGTGCAACGTCTATTTCTATCCGGACATCCTGATCGTCTGCGATGGGGCGCACTATGAGGATACGGAAGCGGAGACGTTGCTCAACCCTACCGTCATCATGGAGGTTCTTTCGCCAGGAACGGAGGCTGCCGACCGGGGGCGAAAGTTCGCCTGCTATCGCACCCTTCCCTCGTTGATCCTCTATGTTCTCATCGAACAGGATGCTCCTAACATAGACCTCTATACCCGGCAGGCCGATGGCAACTGGCTGCTCACAGCGCTGAGCGGCCTGGAATCGGTGCTGGCGCTGGACCCTCCCAGCGCCTCGCTGCCATGTATCGAGATCTATCAGGCGGTCGAGTTCCCTCCGCAACGCGGTTTGATGCTTGCAGAGAGCTTCCCGACGGAGGGGGCCTGACAGATAGGATGGCTGCTGTGGAAAATATCACAGAGAATAGCCTTGACAACGAAGAGACGGTATGGTAAATTCTCCCTGCGCTTGACGAACGAACAGAGTTCGCGGAGCGTAAAGACAAGATAGAATGGTTCCTCGGTAGGTGAGGTTCCCGTGCGACACACAGGCCACTGCCCTACGGCGTCCAGAGACGCCCGTTGTGGTAGAGCAGGCGTTCCCGGTCTAAGGGTCCGCCTAAGGTGGCTGAGGCAGAAACGCCTCTTACGGTGCACGGTGCCGAAGCTCAAACGAGTGGGGAGAACGCAGTGGGTCGCGACCTCATGGCTTGCGCCGCCTGCGGTCAGGCCACGCGCCCTTTCCCCACCGGGAAGGGGTTTTTTGTTGGCACCCCCCTTCCCCTCCGCTTCCGAAGGGCAGCGGACGTTGAGACAGCGCTCGGCGCCTGGAGAACAATCATGGAATCCGGCAGTCATAGGCCTCCCGAAAAGGGAGGCGATCCCATCAGAGCGTCCAACCGGCGGCTTTTCGCGATAGTCTGCTAATCTCTCTCCTATCGCCTCGACCCTCGCCTGTTTGACGCCCGGACAAACACGAGGGGTGCGAGGCGGCCTTCCATCCTGCCGAAATATCTCGGCGACCTGCCTTTCTCTCGCCTCTTCCTGCAAACACCATCCATCGCGCTGCTTGATAGCGCCTGATATCGAGAGAGGAGGCAATCCCATGCGCCTGATAATCTTCATCCCGGCGTTCGCCTTCGGACGCGCCCTGCCGCCGTGCCTCCGGCGGGCTGCGGCGCTCTGGTTGCTCCTTGCCCTTATGGCGCTCCCTGGACTGCGAGCGGCAGCGCAGGAGGCCCCGATGGGCGACACGCCTTCGGAGGACGATACCACCAAACTCGGCTACCATCCGGGCCAGAAGAGCGGTCTGCCCTACGAACTGGGACTACAGGCTACCCTGATCGATCAGAACCTCTTTAAGTTCCGCAGCCTCTACCAGGGTTCCAATAGCCTCCTCGCTCGGAACGAGAACGAGAAAACGGACACCTATACTGTCTTTGCGGGCGTGCGGATGACACGCGGGCTGGAGTTTTTCGTCAATCCGGAGATGGCGCGCGGCAACGGGATCAACACCGGGCTGGGACTGGCCGGCTTTATCAACGGCGATGTGGTCCGCAACCCGGCGTTGGGCATGGACCCCTATCTAGCCCGCTACTTTGTGCGCTACACTCTCTCCACCGGACAGGGGCAGGAGAAGATCGAGCCGGGTGAGAACCAGATCGAGGGCATGCGCCCCACCCACCGGCTGGTGCTCACCGCAGGGAAAATAGGGGTCCCCGACCTCTTCGATACCAACACCTATGCCAACAACACCCGAACCCAGTTCCTGAACTGGGCGCTGATCAACAATGCCGCCTACGACTATGCCGCCGATACACGCGGCTATACCCTGGGAGCGGCGCTGGAGTGGATCCACCCGGACTGGGCCGTGCGGATCGGGCGCTTCCAGATGCCCAAGGTCGCCAATGGCATCGACTTGCAGGAGAACCTGTCTCGGTTTCATGGCGATGAGGTCGAGTTGGAACTGCATCCGCATCTGCTGCGCAAGAGAGCGCCGATGGTGGTGCGTCTGTTGGGCTATGCCAACGTGGCGCACATGGGCAACTACCGCGACACACTGGCGCTGGCAAAGCGGACCGGAACCACGCCCGACATCACAACGACCGAGCGCAACGATGCCATCAAGTATGGGTTCGGGATCAACTTCGAGCAGCCGCTTGGCGATGACGGCGACACGGCCCTCTTCGGTCGCTACGGCTGGAATGATGGCGCAGCCGAGAGCTTCGCCTACACGGAAGTGGATCGAACGTTCTGCCTGGGCGGGCAGCTCTCCGGTAAGCGCTGGCGTCGGCCTGGAGACCGGCTCGCCATCGCCTTCGTCCAGAACGACCTCTCGGCGGCGCATCGCGACTATCTGGCGGCGGGGGGCGTGGGATTTCTGCTGGGGGATGGTACACTCAGCTACGGGCCGGAGCGGATTATCGAAACCTACTACTCCTACCAGGTCGCCAGGCCGCTCTCGCTGGCGCTGGACTACCAGTTTATCGCCAATCCCGGCTACAATCAGGATCGCGGCCCCGTCTCCGTAATCTCGGTGCGGGCGCATCTGGAATTCTGACGACAAGGAGGGACCCGATGGCAAATCTGACCTATATCCTGCAATCGGTTCGAGGCATGCCCCGCCCCGGTTGGCGCGATGCGCTGCTCTTCGTCGCCTTCTTCGCCCTCCTGGTGGGCACGCTGCATCTGACGAAAGCGATGCACGCGCCCTTCTCCCCCGAAGCGCCGATGGAGATAGATCTCTCTCCTCTGGCGCTTCCGGGGTATGCGGCCCGCTCGCTGCTGCGGATGTTTCTGGCGTTCGGCGCCAGCATCCTGTTCACCCTGGTCTATGGCTATGTGGCCGCCTACAACCGCAGCGCCGAAAAAGTGCTGGTGCCGCTGCTGGATATTCTGCAGTCGGTCCCGGTGCTGGGCTTCCTGTCGGTGACGGTGACCGGCTTTATGGCCCTCTTCCCCGGCTCGCTGATGGGATTGGAGTGCGCCAGCCTCTTCGCGATCTTCACGGGGCAGGCCTGGAACATGACCTTCTCGTTCTACCAGTCGCTGCGGACGATCCCGAAGGAGCTGAGAGAAGCCTCCACGGTCTATCAGTTGACCTGGTGGCAGCGCTTTATCAAGCTGGAAGTGCCCTTCAGCATGATCAGCCTGGTCTGGAATGGGATGATGAGCTTCGGGGGCGGTTGGTTCTTCCTGGCCGCCTCAGAAGCCATCTCGGTGCTGAACCATCAATTCAAACTTCCGGGAATCGGTTCGTACATGGCGACCGCCGTGGATAAGGGCGATATGCGGGCGGTGGCGTGGGCGGTAGTGACGATGGTCACGATCGTCGTCCTGGTAGACCAGCTCTTCTGGCGGCCCATCGTCGCCTGGGCGCAGAAGTTCAAATTCGAGCAGACGGAATCGGGCCAGGAGCCGACCTCCGCAGTCCTGGATCTGCTGCGGAAATCGGTGCTGTTGCCCTGGCTGGAAGAGCGGGTGTTTGCGCCGCTGGGCAAGCGGATAGACCGGCTGTTCTCGCGCAGTGCGCAGTGGGGACAGGAAATGCACCTTCCGCCTATCATCGGGCAAGCGATCCGGATCGCCTTTACGGTGGCGCTGGTGGGACTGGTAGGTTACGGCTTATGGCGGACGGTGCAGGTGGTAGGAAGCGGCTTCACCTGGATGGAGGCGCTCCATGTGGCCTACCAGGGGCTGCTCACACTGCTGCGTGTAGCCGTCATGGTGATCGTGGCGACGGTAGTCTGGACGCCGATTGGGGTCTGGATCGGCTTCTCGCCGCGCCTGGCCCGCATCGCGCAGCCGCTGGTGCAGATCGGCGCTTCGTTCCCGGCCAACCTGATCTTTCCGGTCGTGGTGCTGCTCTTTATCAAGCTGCACATCGCGCTGAATTGGGGCAGCATTCTGCTCCTTGCACTGGGAACCCAGTGGTATATCCTGTTCAACGTCATCGCGGGCGCCACCGCCGTTCCCGGCGACCTGCGCGAAGCCGCGGTGGTCTTTCGCCTGCGGAACTGGACGCTCTGGCGCACCCTGATCCTTCCCGCTATCTTTCCGGCCTGGGTGACGGGCGCGTTGACGGCGGCGGGCGGGGCGTGGAATGCCAGCATTGTGGCGGAGGTGGCTTCGTGGGGCACGCAGAAATTGCAAGCGGAGGGGTTGGGCGCCTATATCGCGCAGGCCACGGAAGCGGGCCACTGGCCCCAGATCATCGTCGGCATCGCCATCATGTCGTTGTATGTCGTTCTGCTGAACCGTTTCGTCTGGCGACCGCTCTATGGGCTGGCGGAGACCCGCTACCGATTGGATTAACCTCCGTAGGGGCGCTGCTTGCATCCGGCGTTGAAACGCCGTTCTGAAAGTCGAAACCCGCCTTCGCGGGTTCGAGATGCAGTCCGCGAAATCCGCGAGGGAATAGCGGATTTGGGCTGCGCGAAGCGCGACCTTATTCGCGGACTTTGCGTTTCAGAACGGGGATTGATCCCCGTAGGAAGAAGAGAGGAGGTGTGAAATGGCTGCGACCACTCTAACCGAGAACGCGACGCTGTTGAGCGCGGAGAAGGTCACCAAGTACTACGGCGAAGATAGCAAGCGCATTCTGGTGCTGCACGATATCAATCTGGCGATCCGGGAAGGCGAGATCGTCGCTATTCTCGGCCCCTCCGGTTCCGGAAAGTCCACTCTGCTGCGTATCCTGGCGGGGCTGATGCCGCCCTCCGAAGGCGTGATCCGCTTTCGCGGCGAGGAGCAGAACGGGCCGAATGCCCATGTCGCCATCGTCTTTCAGACATTCGCCCTCTTCCCCTGGCTGAGCGTCTATCAGAATGTGGAAGTGGGCCTGCTGAACTCTGCCTTGTCGGAGACGCAGCGTCGCCGCCGCATCCTGGAGGCCATTGACGTGATCGGGCTAGACGGCTTCGAGGATGCCTATCCGAAGGAGCTGTCGGGCGGAATGCGGCAGCGGGTGGGCTTTGCACGGGCGCTGGTGGTGCAGCCGGAGATCCTGTTTATGGATGAGCCGTTCTCCGCGCTGGATGTCCTGACCGGCGAAAACCTGAAAAAGGAGTTGCTGTCGCTGTGGCGCTCACGCAAGATCCCGACGAAGTCCATCGTCATGGTGACGCACAACATCGAAGAGGCGGTGACGATGGGCGACCGCCTGATCGTGATGGGCCATAATCCGGGCGTCATCCGGGTGGACATGGCCGGGCTGCCGATAGCGGAGCGGAACAAGGAGCACCCGGAGCATCTCCGACTGGTGGATTACCTCTACGGCGTAATGACCAATCCCAGCGGGGAGGTGACGCCTTTCCGCACGGAAACGCCCGTTGTCAAAGCGGCCGGGGAGCCGACGCGCGCCTACCAGATGCTGCCGCACGTTCCGGTGGGGCAGGTGACGGGCCTGGTGGAGCGGCTCCATGCGGATGGCGACCGCGAGGACGTCTTTGCCCTGGGACGCGAACTGCAGATGGAGATAGACGACCTGCTGCCCCTCATTCAGGCGATTGACATGCTCAATCTGGGCAATGTCGAGGCGGGCGATGTGTTCCTGACGCCGGAGGGCATCCGCTTCGCCGAGGCGGGGGTGCTGGAGGAGAAGGAGGTCTTTCGGGAGCAAGCCATTGCCCACGTCCGCCTGATCCAGCGTATTCTGGAGGATCTGGATCACGCCCCCTCCGGGCGTGTCCGCCAGGAGACCCTCCTCACGATGCTGGAGGAGAGTTTCAGCCGGGAGGAGGCCGAGCGGCAGATAGATACCGCCATCGATTGGGGCCGCTATGCGGAGTTGTTCGCCTACGATGACCACGAGGGCGTGTTCTACAGGGAAGAAGCGGAGCCGGCCAGTCCGGAGTAATAGGATACATGCGTCCTCCCGAATTTTGCTCGAAATTCGGGAGGACGCACTCTTTCAGCGCACAATCAGAACGGGACAGTGGGCGTGGTGCGCGACATGGTCCGAGACGCTGCCCAGCAGGAGCGACTTGAACGCGCCCATGCCCCGGCTTCCCATCACGATAAGGTCGCAGCCGTAGTTCTCCGCGTAACGCACGATGGTCTCGGCGGCATCTCCCTTTACCTGCTCGACTTCATAGGCGATCCCTGCCTCCGTCGCCGCTTGCTCCGAACTCTCCTGCACGGCCTTACGCACCTGTTCCGATACGCGATCGAGGTCGGAATACGCGATGGAGGCTTCGGGATAGATCGGCGGTTCCTCGAAGACATTGACCACGACCAGCGTCGCCGCGAACTTCTTAGCGATTGCAGCGGCGGTTTGCAGCGCCCTGTGCGCCCCCTCGGAGCCATCGGAGGCCAATAGGATGCGGCGGAACGGTTTCGACATCGCCTGCGTCACCAGCACCGGGCAGTGCGCATGGTGTAGCACGCCGCCGGATACGCTGCCCAGCAGCAGCGACTTCCACGTCGTCAATCCGCGATTGCCCATGACGATCAGGTCGGCTTTCTCCTCCTTAGCCGCCTCGAGAATGCTGCTCACCGGGTGCCCTATTTTCCGGATGGGGACAAAGGCGATCCCTTCGCCTGTAAGGACCTTGCCGGTACGCGCCTCGACGTCGTCCTGCACCATGGCAGCGTAATGCATCAGATGCTCCTGGTCAATTTCGGCCTCCAGAGGCCCCAGCGACGGCACAGTAACCGCGTTTATATCGAAGGCATTGAGCAACACGACCTTCGACTCGAACTTCCGCGCGAACTCCACGGCTGTCTGCGTGGCATGCAGCGCCGCGTTTGAGCCGTCCGAACAGACAAGAAGGGTCTTGAACATGGTCTCTCTCCTGAAGGGTGCAACCAGACGATGGTCTCGCGAGGATCGTTGGTTTAGATGCATTCATTGTAGCGGAGAGAGGCGGGCGAAACCATCCGCGAAATGGCGTATTCTTGTGCGACAATTTGCGCACCGAACGGATTTTGCTTCCACAGCAGGCGGGCAAGCAGGAAATTTCTGCTGAATAGCGAATAGAGTGATATGGACCTGACAGGCAAGGAAGAGATTAGCATGGCCCCCCGGCTCGTACCCCTGACGGAAGAGGAAGTTCAGAGGTTGATGGCCCAGATACGCCGTATCGTGCGCCTCTCCCGTTTTCATCGCCGTGTGTATCTGGGCTTTATGGCGGTGTGGATAGCAAGCATCCCCCTCTATTTCTGTCTGAAGGCAATATTCGGTTGGAAGGACTACTTATCCTATATCACCCCGATCCTGCTGGGCTTCAATTTCCTGATAACCCTGGTCGGCTTATGGGTGCGCGGGGGAAGGGTGAGCTACGAGATGAAGAAGCTGGCGGCCTTTGTGGAGGTCCGCCGGGTCGGCGAACTGGCGGACATGCTGGCCATTTCGGAGACGGGGGCACGTAAATTAGCGGAGCGAGCGCTCCTGGCGCTGCTGCCCCAACTGAAGACTTCCGATGCACGCCTGTTGAATACGCGGCAGCGCGAGAACCTGCACAGCATCCTCATCGATCCGAGCAATGTCGTGGAGGCCGCGCTCAAAATGGATCTGAACCGGCGTAGGCGCGCACGTACACAACAGGCCTATATTGAAAAGAGCAGACCGCTGGCATTGGCGCTGATCCAGGCCTATCAGCAGGTGGGGGATGAGCGTGACCTGCCGGTCGTACAGAGGCTCGCGGAGGGCAACGGCGTGCTTGCAAAAGACGCGGAGATCCGGGCGGCGGCGCAGAATTGCCTGCCGTTTCTTCAGGCCAATGCGGAGCGCAACCGGACCAGCCAGATGCTCCTCCGCGCCGCGCCTCCGCCCTCGATGACCTCCGCTGAGCTGCTCCGGCCGGTGGCTGCCCTATCGCCCAACGATCCCCAACAACTGCTGCGGGCGACAGACCAACCGCTCTGAGGGGCTAGAGCAGACTGCCCATGTTGCGGGCCGTAGCGGATTTGCCGCTGTCCGGATCGTACACATGGTCGCAGCGCGAGCAGTAGTAGAGGTTATCCCAGCGATCCATCGCCTGTTTCCACTGGGTGTGTTTCTCCTCATATCGCTTGGTCTGCCGGTCGGAGACGCGCTTCGCCGGATCGTAGATCATACTGAAGGCGAAGAGGACCACCACGATCCCGGTGATGCAGCCGCCGGTCCAGCCGAACAGATTCTGAAACAGCAGGGCGGAACTCAGCCACAGGCAGAACAGCAGGGCGGTGCAGAAGAGCAGCACCATGATCATCCCCACATTGGCCGGCTCTGTCGGCGGCTCCAGCATCTCGGCCAGGCGGGTCGCGCCCTTGCTCCGTTCGCTAAAAGGCTCCGTCGCCACGAATGGGCGTCCGCGCCGATCCCAGCGAACGCCGTGCCGGGTCCCATACGAGGATGAGGTCCAGGTGCCTCGGTTATAGACGGCGGATACCTTCTCGACCTCCTCATTCTGACAATGCGCACACGGTTTCACGGACATGGATTGCCTCCTTCTCCTCTCACCGAATCAGGGATTTCCATCTCCTCTACGGCGCGATCCCATCCTGGGTTTTAGATTTTTGCCGCTGTGATGCAAAAAAGATTCCGCTGTTGTTCATGCCAAGGGCTACGTGTGGAGACATCTCGGAAGATCATTCTCCTGCCGCGGAGCGCCCCGAAGTGCCGAACGGCTTGACAGTAGGCGTCCGTCGTGTTACACTCTTGCAAGGCAAGACCAATTCCCCCAATGGATGTGGTGAATGGTTCCCCGATGGCGTATTGTCTATCTCCCTATGGTATGGTTCGCGCTGGTGCTTTCCGGCTGTCATTTTGGGAACCCGGCCCCTTCCCCACGCGCGCTCTTTGTGGATGTGGCGGCGCAGGCGGGCGTAAAGTTCACCCATACCAACGGCGCTACCGGGCAGTTCTACTACATCGAGAACACCCCGGCGGGCTGCGCCTTCCTGGATTACGACAACGACGGCTGGCTCGATATTCTGCTGGTGCAGTCCGGCTCCTCGGAACCGCCCGCTACGGTGAAGGATCGCCCCCATTGCGCGCTCTACCATAATAACCGGAACGGCACGTTTACGGACGTGACCGCCGGTTCCGGCCTGGACGCCGATCTGGGCTATGGGCAGGGCGTCGCCATCGGCGACTACGATAACGACGGCTACGACGACATCTTTATCACCGGCTACGGCGGCAATCACCTGCTCCACAATGAGCACGGCTCCGGGAAGTTTACGGATGTCACCGTCAAAATGGGGCTGGATAAAGTGCACGGCGCGGGGTTTGCCACCAGCGCGGCGTTCGGCGATTACGATAACGATGGTAAACTCGATCTCTATGTCTGCTACTACAGCCCCTGGACCTGGAACAACGACGTCCCCTGCCGCTACTCCGGGCAGCAACTGGACTACTGTTCGCCCGAAGTGTATAGCCCGGTGACGCACCGTCTCTATCACAACGAGGGGAACCGCTTTGTGGATGTCACCGAAAAGGCGGGCATCACCAGGGCGAAGGGGCGCGGCCTCGCGGTCGCCTTTTACGATGTGGATGGAGATGGGAGGCAGGACATTTTCGTCGCCAATGACCTGGGGCCGCAACTGCTCTGGTATAACCACGGCAATGGAACCTTTACGGAAGTAGCGGGATGGGCCGGATGTCATGGCTTCGACGGCACGTACATGGCAGGGATGGGGATCGCCATCGCGGATTATGACCACTCCGGGCGGGAGAGCCTGTTTGTGACCAATTTCTCTGCAAAGCCCAATATGCTGTTCCGCAATATCGGCGGGGGGCAGTTCCAAAGCGTGGGAGTGGAGGCGGGCCTGGGGACGCCGCACCTGAAGTTCCTCTCGTTCGGCTGCGAGTTTTTCGATTATGACGCCGACGGCTGGCCCGACCTGATTACCGCCAACGGCCATGTCCAGACGCTCATCGAAAGCCAGAGAGGCGGCATCACCTACAAAGAGCGCAAGCAGCTCTACCATAATGAGGGCAACGGAACGTTTCGTGAGATCGCCGATGCCGACCTGCTGGGCGATTTGAACACCCCGACCGTGGGGCGCGGCCTGGCGGTGGGGGACTTCGACAACGACGGGCGGCTGGATGTGCTGGTGAACAACCAGAACGGCCCCGCGCAACTGTTCCGCAATCGCGAGCATGGCGGCAACCACTGGGTCTCGTTCAAAACCATCGGGACCAGGAGCAACCGGGACGGGTTGCACACCCGTTTCGCCCTGACCGCGGGCGACCTGAGCCAGACGGCGACGGTACGGGCCGGTTCGAGCTACCTGTCGCACAGCGATACCCGGGTCTATTTTGGACTGGGGAAAAACGATCGCATCCGGAGCGTCGTGCTCCGGTGGCCGAGCGGCATACAGGATACGCTCACCGATCTGGCAGCGGATCGGTTCTATACGGTCACGGAAGGCAAAGGCATCACCGGGCAGGTGGCCCCTGCGGTTCCGGAACCTTGAGATTCCGTGCGTTTTGCGAGGCGTGCGGTAGAAGATAGGAGAGCGGCGGACGGAGGTTGCCCGCGTTCGGCGCAAATCTGTTCGTGATTGAAATGAAATGGCAAGAAAGAGACTGAAACCCTCACAGCAATCCCCGGCATCACCCCGGAAACATAGCAATCGTGCGGCACTGCTCGGCCTGGCGGCTCTCGTAGTCGCCATTCTGTTGGGCATCGGCATCTTCCGGTTCGTCAATAGACCGACAGCGGAGAAGTTGTATCAGCAGGGGCTGGAGCTGTCGCGGGCGGGCAAGGGGGCGGAGGCGCACGTTGCCTGGGAGCAGGCCGTTCATCTCGACCCGAAGTATGCGCCCCCCTATCTGGCGATTGCGCAGCAGGCGGAGCGCGCCGGGGATATGGGGGCGGCTATTCGCACGCTGGAGATCCTCCATCGCAATAATCCGAAGGAGCCCAACGTGCTGGGGCAACTGGCGCAACTCTATGGCATGGCAAATCGCTTCGAGACGGCGCTGACGACCGCGCGGCAGGCGATACAAGCCGATCCGAACGATGTGGACGCGCACAACGCGCTGGGCATGCTGCTGGAGTTGGCGGAGGATCATACGCACGCTGCCGAGGAGCTAGGCAGAGTGCACGCATTGAGCCCAGGCGACAAGGCGCTGACGCTGGACTATGCGCGCGTGCTGGCCCTGGCCGGGCACGCGGACCAGGCGTTTCCGATCCTCAGTGAAATAGAAGTGCAGTCGCACCAGACGGACTATGCCACCCAGGCGGACTACCTGACAGGCTGGCTGCTGGCGGAGTATGGCAAAGATGGTCGCCATCCGAACATGAAACTCGCGCTGCCCTGCCTTGAAAATGTGCTCAAGTACGATCCAAGGAATATTGCCGGCAATACCGAGATAGGGCTGATCTATGAGCGGCAGGGCCAGGATGAGAAGGCGCTGCCCTACCTGGAGCGCGCAGCCCAACTCGGCCCCTCCAATGTGGAAGCTATCCACGCGCTTGTCCGCGTCGCTCTCCGTCTGGGCCGGGCGGACCTGGTCATCGCCGCGCAGAGCAACACGGCGGTGGACAGAGTGGTCGCGTTGCGTACGGCCCGGAACCGCTATTTGAACCACCCGGAAG
>Ga0070734_10001871_pt1 | contig 28293 bp, 20 predicted proteins | sample Coa_R1_8_FD_66444 | JGI IMG/M metagenome (GOLD analysis project Ga0070734, IMG submission 66444) | Surface soil microbial communities from Centralia Pennsylvania, which are recovering from an underground coalmine fire - Coalmine... | ecosystem: Environmental > Terrestrial > Soil > Unclassified ... | reverse complement strand
ACGACCGGCAGCGGCGGGACGACGGGGACGGGCGGGAGCACCGGGAGCGGCGGAACGACCGGCAGTGGCGGGACGACCGGCAGCGGCGGGACGACGGGGACGGGCGGGAGCACCGGGAGCGGCGGAACGACCGGCAGTGGCGGGACGACCGGCAGCGGCGGGACGACGGGGACGGGCGGGACGACCGGGAGCGGCGGCGCGGCCGGCGGGAGTGGATTCGGCCAGCCCGTGTGCGGGAACACCGCCGCCGGGACGGCCATCGGAAAGGGCGTCACCTGCACGGCGTCGGATCCGCAGCTCTGCTACAAGACCTGCGGCCCGGGCAGCATCGGCGCCAAGAGCGAGACCTGCACGGGCACCGCGTACGTCGAGATGTCGAGCCCCGCGTGCGCCTACGACCCGAGCATGAGCTACGCCTGCTACAAGATTCCGACCACCCAGGACCCGAGCTGCCCGACCGCCACGCCGCAGGCGTCGATGGCCTGCACGGTCAGCACCTGCGTGGTGTGCAACGTGAACGGCATGTACCTCGACTCGAAGGGCACCGCGAACACCGGCTACTGCGTCTGCCAGGCGAGCGGCAAGTGGACCTGCGCCTCGGCGAGCTCCTGGCCGTGCCCCGGAAACTCGGGCTGCTGACGCGTCAGCCGGTCGTCGCGCGCGGCGCGCGGAGGCGATAGAGCACGTGGCGCCGCGCCGGGCTTCCCGGCGCCAGGTTCGGGTGATCGAAGTCCTCGGCCGGGTCGCGGTGCATCCCCAGCTTCTCCATCACGTGCCGCGAGCGGGTGTTGGCCGGCGTGGTCATGGAGACGATCTCCGCCAGCCCCGCCGGCCCGAACCCGAACGCCAGCGCGGCGCGCGCCCCCTCGGTGGCGTAGCCGCGGCCCCAGTGTGCGTGGGCGAGGCGCCAGCCGATCTCGACGCAGGGGGTGAAGGGCGCGCTGAAGCCCGGCTCGGCGAGCCCGATGAACCCGATGAACGGTGCGACCCCCACGACCTCGACGGCCCACAGGCCGTACCCCTGGGCCTCGAACGCGCTCCGGATCTTCGCCGCCGAGGCGTCGCTCTCCACGCGCGACAGACAGGCGGGGAAGTGCTCGCGCACGCGCGGGTCGGCGTTGAGCGCGGCGAACGGCGGCAGGTCGTCGTCGCGCCAGGGGCGCAGGACGAGACGCTCGGTCCGCAGCACGCCGGGCTCACCCACCCTTGGAAGCATAGCCAACGGGACCCGGTCCCGGCAGCTCGACGTCGGAGGCGGGCGCTCAGGCGGCGGGCGCGGCGCTGACCACGCGGTTCCGGCCCTCGGCCTTGCCGGCGTAGAGGGCGTCGTCGGCCTGCTTGAGGCAGGCGTCGACGCGCATCGGCCGATCGAACACGGCGACGCCGAAGGTGAGGGTGATGCTGTCGCCGAGGCCGGCGGTGTCGGAGAGGCGCGCCTCGATGATCGCGCGCAACCGGTTGGCGACCTCGCAGGCGGTCGGCATGTCGGTCTCGGGGAGGAGCAGCAGGAACTCCTCGCCGCCCCAGCGGGCGACGGCGTCCCCGGCGCGGAGGCGCTCGCCGAACAGGGCCGCGACGGCGCGCAGGACGCGGTCGCCGGCGGCGTGACCGTGGAGGTCGTTGATCCGCTTGAAGCGGTCGACGTCGGCCATCACCACGCTGAACGGGCGCCCGGTGCGCTGGAACCCGTGGGCCGCGTCGCGCAGGCGCTGCTCCATCGAGCGCCGGTTGAGCAGGCCGGTCAGCGGATCGGTGTGCGCCATCGACTCCATCCGCCGCTCGGCCTGCATCGAGGCGCGGCGGAAGTAGAAGCTGACCAGCGCCAGCGCCAGCACCGGGATCGCCAGGTTGCCGTAGCGAAGGAGCGGCGCGAAGGCGCCGGTGGGAGCGCCGGGAGGGGCCAGGACCCGCAGCGCGATCAGCGCGGCGAACACCCCCGCCGACACGGCGGCCACGGCGCGGCCGCGCAGCCGGTCGTTGAACATCACGAACGGGATCAGCGGGATGAGGTAGTACTGGAACCCGCTGGCCCAGCCGAAGACGCCGACCGTGAGGACGGCGTGAGCCACCACCTCCACCGTCACCAGCCACATCGCCGGCGTGCTCTGGCCGCGCCGGTTGAGGATCGCGGCCGCCAGCCAGAGGGCCAGGCTGGCGACGTTGACGGCCGCCAGCCGCGGGTGCCCCATCGCCGCGAACATGGGGATGAAGCCGGCGTGCGCGCCGATGCCGACCCAGACGACGTAGCGGATGACGGCGGCGATGCGCGGCGGCGGCGGCACCACCGCCGGAATCCCGGTGGTCACTCGCCGCGCCGGGCCGGTGTCGTGTGACCCCGTGGACGGCACGCGTTGAGGCTCAGAATAAGGAGCGTGTCCGGGCAAGTAAAGCAGGCAGGCTGCTAGGGCGCGTTCGCCAGCTCGGCGGCCACCGGCGCGCGCTCCTCCTCGAGCAGGGCGCCGTGACCAGCCGCCTCCTCCGGGTGGTAGCCGGCCTCGCCGTGCTCGGCGTCGTCGAGCCCCATCTCCTCGTCCTCGACGCTGGGACGCAGGCCGAGCGTCGCCTTGAGCCCGTACCCGATGAGCGTGGTGGCCACGATCGAGAGGCCCAGCGTCAGCCCCATCGCCTTGAGCTGCTCGAGCCACAGCGTGTGCCCGACGATCCCCGAGAGGTTCGCCGAGAGGTTGGGGTTCGCCTCGGGCGTCGCGAAGAACCCGGTCACCAGCGCGCCCAGCGTCCCGCCCACGCCGTGCACGCCGAAGGTGTCGAGCGCGTCGTCATAGCCGAAGTAGGCCTTGAGCTTGGTGCAGGCGACGAAGGGGACCACGCCGGCCAGAAGCCCGATGGCGACCGCGCCGGTCGGCGTGACGAAGCCCGAGGCGGGGGTGATGACCACCAGCCCGGCGACGGCGCCCGAGCAGAAGCCGAGCACCGTCGGCTTGCCGCGCGTCAGCCACTCGAGCGCCGGCCAGACCGCGGCGCCCACCGCGGTCGCCAGCGTCGTGGCGGTGAACGCCGTGGCGGCGATCCCGTCGGCCGCCACCGCGCTGCCGGCGTTGAACCCGTACCAGCCGACCCACAGCATGCCGGTGCCGACCATGGTCAGCACCACGCTGTGCGGGAGGAAGGCGCGCTTGCCGAACCCCGTGCGCTTGCCGAGGATCAGGCAGAGGATCAGCGCCGACCAGCCCGAGGACATGTGGACCACCGTGCCGCCCGCGAAGTCGATCGCCTTGATGCCGGCGCCGGCGTTCGCCACCCCGTTCATGAAGCCGTCGGCGCCCCAGATCATGTGCGCCAGCGGGAAGTAGACGACGAACATCCAGATCGCGATGAAGGCCATGATGGCCGAGTACTTCATCCGCTCGGCGATCGCGCCCACGATGAGCGCGGGGGTGATGATGGCGAACATCAGCTGGTACATCGCGTACACGTTTTGCGAGACCCAGGGCGCGTAGTCGCCGTTCGGCAGCGAGGTCACGCCGTGGAGCAGGGCGAAGTTGAAGCCGCCGACGATCGGCGACCCCTTGGCGAACGCCAGGCTGTAGCCGCACAGCCACCAGAGGATCGTGACCAGGCCCGCGCAGCCGAGGCACTGGGCCATCACCGACAGGATGTTCTTGCGGCGGACCAGGCCGCCGTAGAACAGCGCCAGCCCAGGCAGCGTCATGAACAGCACCAGCGCCGTCGAGGTCATCATCCAGGCGTTGTGGCCGGGGCCCGGCGACTGCAGCGCGGTCGGCGCCGTGTTGCGGACGTAGGCCTCGAGATCGGCGACGCGGGCGGCGAGATCCGGTGGGGGCGGGTTCATGCCGAATATTTCGGCGACCTGCGTGCCGACGATCAAGCGAATTGACGGTCCCGACCCCCAGAATAAACGTCGCTGAAATACCGCAGAAACAAGCAAGAAACAGAACGAAACACGCGAGAAATAATTCCGCCTCCGTTGGCGGGGCAGTCGCGCGCGCAGCCCGGCGCGCGGCAGTCTCAGGGCTTGGCTTCGAGCTCGAGCGTCAGCCGCGCCACCCCGACGGCCGCCACGCAGATCGAGGCCGCGGCCACGGCGATCCCGGCCACGACGGAGCCCTTCGAGCCTTGCCCGGCGCGTAACAACCACTGGAACGGAAACGCCATCGCCAGCGCCATCCCCAGCATTCCGCTGAGGATCGACCTCATCTTGCAGGCGTTGGAGAGATCGAAGTGGCCGCTGCAGGCCTGGCAGGTGAGGACGCGGTTGTTGTCGCGCGAGGGGAGCAGGTTCCACCAGGAGAGGCCGGCGGGCCTGCCGCAGTGCGGGCAGGCGTCCCGCGCCCGCGTCGTCGTCGTGTTTGACATGCGATCGACCTTATCAGAGCGCGCGCGGCGGGAACGCTTGCGCCGACGTGCAAACTCAACAACGATGGTCTCGTGAAATTCGGATTCTTCGTCGACCCGGACACCACGCGCTTCGCCGGGCTGCGCCTCCGGCGGCTCAAGGAGGCGCTCAAGGACCCGCGCGTCGGCGAGGCGCTGGTCGAGGAGCTGCAGGTCACGGGCGCCTCGGGAAAGAACAAGCTGCCGGCGGTCGAGCGCCGCATCGAGGAGCTGCGCGCCAGCAAGAGCTCGCTCTGGTTCGAGGTGCCGGCGCCCGAGATCCTGGCGGCGTCGATCTTCCACGCCAAGCCACTGGCCAGCGTGGTCGACGAGCTGTGGAAGCGCGTGGCGCGGGTGCAGGACCTGGCGGCGCCGCTGGCCACCTGGTTGAACCTGGCGGGCCTGACACCGCACACCGGCCCCACGCCCGCGACCGGGCGCGCGAACATCCTCGGGTACCGCGGCGGCGGCGTCATCGCGGCGATGCGGGTGGTGGACATCGAGGCGACGAACGACCCGAGCGAGCTCGCGCGCTCGCTCGACGAGATGAAGAGCGCGAAGCGGCACACCAGCGCGTCGTACATCGCCTGCACGCCGGCGCTGGTGGCGGAGTACCTCTGGGCGCGGACCGCGACGGCGCCGCGCTGGGAGCCGGACGCGCTCGCCTCCCGCTTGCGCGCGGCCGGCCTGGGCTTGCTGGTGCTCGAGGGCGACGCGGTCGCTCAGGCGATCCTTCCGCAGGAGCGCAAGCCGGACAAGATCAAGCTGACCGAGGTCGCCAAGGCGATCCTGGCCGACAAGTAGCCGGCGCGCCGCCGCCTCGAATTCCTGAGACCCGGCCGCCCGTCTCGGATCGATCTGCCCGGCAAGACCCCAGTGGCGCCCGCAGGGACGCGGGCCACGGGGTGGCACGGCCCGTGCTGCTTCGAGACCGCGGTGGGAGCCTTCGGCGGAATCGCGGCGGCAATCCTGGTGATCCTCTCCCTCGCGGGCTGCGCGGGGGAGGGGGGCGAGGACGTCGATGCGGCCAGCGCGCCCGACACCGCGATGAGCTGCGGCCCGACGTTGACGTACGCCAGCTTCGGCGCGGGATTCCTCGCCACCTACTGCGGCGGCTGCCACGGGTGGACCCAGGCCAGCGCGCAGCAGGAGGGGAGCGTCCTCTCCAGCGTGGTCACCAGCGGGGCGATGCCGCCGGGCGGCGGCGTCCCGGCCTCGCAGCGGCAAGAATTTGCCGACTGGATCAGCTGCGGAGCGCCCTAGTGAAGGGCGGGTCGCACATGAGCCAGCGCTTGCGGCGCCTTTGCGCGCCGTGGGGACTCTTGGTCTGCTCGCTGGTCGCCTGCTCCGGTTCGTCACCGAGCAACGGCGGCCAGCCGCGGGACGCCGGGCACGACACGTCGGCCGGAGCTTGTTGGAGCTACTCGGATTGCCCCGTCCTCGAGGCCTGCGTCGCCCCCGGGCAGATCCTCTGCCCGTGGGCCGTCTGCGAGACCGTCGCGCACCCGTGCACGTCCGACTCGGACTGCGCGAGCGACGCGGGCGTCGCCCAGATCTGCGAGCTCGATCCGTGTCCCGACAGCTGCGCCCCGGACGCGGCCCAGATGGGATGCACCGCTGGTTGCTCCCGAGACGCCGACTGCGATCCCGGCCTGGTGTGCGGCACCGACCACCGCTGCGCGGCGATCGCCTGCGGCGCGCAGGGACAGACGTGCCCGGCGGACTTCGCGTGCGGGAGCAGCGGCACCTGCGAGCACAAGAGCTGCACCAGCGACAGCGAGTGCTCGAAGGCGTGCGTCGAGGGGCACTGCTACGGGAGCACGGGGCGCTGTCAGTCCGAAGGACCCTAGCGCGCTCTAACCGAGGTCGAAGACGAGCAGCTCGGCCGCCTCGTCGGCGCGGATCGCCAGCGACGCCTCCTCGCTGACGGCCGCGCCGTCGCCCGCCGCCAGCTTGGTCCCGTTCACCTCGATGGCGCCGCCCGCGACCTGAACCCAGGCGTGGCGCCCGGCGCCGAGGTCGTGGCGGACCTGGCGTCCGGTCTCGAGGCGCGCCACGTGAATTGCGGCGTCCTGGTGCACCGTGACCGACCCCTCGCGCCCATCCGGCGAGGCCACCAGCCGCAGCCGGTTCTGCAGCTCGGCGGGCGGGATGGTCTTCTGCTCGTAGCTGGGGTCGAGGCCGCGGCGGTCGGGGAGGATCCAGATCTGGAGGAAGTGGACCTCCTCGGCCTTGGAGTGGTTCCACTCGCTGTGCGTGACGCCGGTCCCGGCGCTCATCCGCTGGACGTCGCCCGGGCGGATCACCGACCCGGTCCCCATGCTGTCCTCGTGCGCCAGCTCGCCCCCCAGGACGTACGAGACGATCTCCATGTCACGGTGCGAGTGGGTCCCGAAGCCGCTCTCCGGCCGGACGCGATCCTCGTTGATGACGCGCAGGGCGCGGAAGCCCATGTGGCGCGGATCATGGTACTCGCCGAACGAGAACGTGTGCCGCGTGTCGAGCCAGCCGTAGTTCTCGTGCCCCCGGTCCGCCGCACGCCGCACGCTGATCATGCCTATGTTGTATCCCAGATCTCGGTCGTCCACCGGCGCGCGCCGCGGGGAAGCTGCTGGCGGGCGGACGGGGAGGCAGGCTATCATTTGCGTATTCATCGCTTCTTGATCCTGGGCGGGCTGTGGGCGGTGTGCGCGGGCGGGGCGCTCGCGGGAGCGTGCGGTGACGGGTCGGGGACGCCGCGCGAGCGGATGACCGGTAGCGGTGGGACCAGCGGCCAGCCGGTGCAGCCGCAGCTGCCGCAGGTGGTGAACCTCGGCGGGCCGGTCCTGACCGCGCCCAAGGTGTTGCCCATCGTCTATTCGTCCGACCCGGGCGAAGGCGACATCCTCGGGTTTCTGCAAGAGCTGACCTCGACCAGCTACTGGAGCCAGACGACCGCCGAGTACGGCGTCGGTCCGCTCACGCTGCTGCCCGCGGTGACGCTGACGATGCCGGCGCCCAGCTCGATCACGGACGCCACGCTGCAGTCGATGTTGGACGCCAACACCACCGGCCAAAATCCGAGCTGGGGGGCGGCCGATCCGAACACCGTCTACCTGTTCGTCCTGCCGCAGGGGACGGTCGAGCAGGACTCCGAGGGGGCCTGCTGCACCGACTACGACGGCTACCACTACGAGACGACCGTCGGCTCGGGCGCGGGCGCCGTCTCGATCCCCTACGCCGTCTCCTGCGCCTGCCCCGGGTTCGACGGCCCGAACGTCACGGCGGTGCAGGAGCGGACCGTCGACATGAGCCACGAGCTGGTCGAGGCGGCGACCGATCCCTTCCCCGACAGCGCGCCGGCCTACACGCAGGAGGACGACGCGGACATCGTCTGGACCTTCGTCACCGACGGCGAGGTGGCGGACATGTGCGAGTTCAACGACGACGCCAACGTGGTCCCCGCGGGGTCGACGTACATGGTCCAGCGGTCGTGGTCCAACGCCGCCGCCCAGCGGTTCGAGAACCCCTGCGTTCCGGTCGTCACCAGCACGCCGTACCTCAACAGCTTCCCGCAGCTCGGGACCATCTCGTACGACGACGGGGCGGGGATCATCTCGACGCAGGGGATCGACGTCCCGCTGGGGACGAGCCACACGATCGACGTGGCGCTGATGAGCGCGGCGCAGGTCGGGGGAAGCTGGACCGTCGACGCGTACGATTACGATCAAGTCATCGCCGGGACCAGCGCGGGCGCGACCTTGAAGCAGGACGCGCAGAGCGGCGCCGCCGGCGACGTCGTGCACCTGACCATCACGCCGAAGACCGCCGATTCGTTCCTGGGGGGCGAGGCCTTCATCATCTGGTCGGACTACGGCAGCCCGGGCGCCCCCGACTTCGAGAGCCAGCTCACCATGGGCCTCGTGACCAACCACTGAACGTCGGGTTCGTGAGCCGTGCCCGGCAGGCGCCGGCACTTTCCAGCATCGACATGGTGCGCAAGACCATTTTCAGCCTGGGTGTCATCAGTCTGGCGGTGGTGGGGTGCGGAGGGGGGAGCGGGACGCCCAAGAAGGACGGCGGCGGCGGCGCCCAGGACGGCGGGAAGGACCACCCGACCTCGACCGCGGACGGATCGCCCGACGGGCGTTCGGACGGGTCGACCCAGCCGGACGGCGGGACCAGACAGGCGTACGCGCTCACGGTGACGGCGGTCGACACCACCTTCGCGACCGAGGACCACTTCATCGCGGCGGTCGAGATGCAGCTCTCGGGCGAGCCGTTCGCCGAGGCGATGGGGCGCGATCTCGGCGGGTACAGCCGCGACTACGCCTGCCAGGACGCGGGCTGCCAGGCCAGCGTCTACACCGACCCCAGCTCGGCCGACGGGGGCACGGTGGTCGATCTGCCCGGCTTCGGCTCGGCCGTCGAGTCGTACGAGTACTCCAAGCAGCCGATGAACAACATCGCCTTCGAGTCGGGGGCGGGGACCTCGCTGCTGTTCGGGCCGGTGCTGAACCCGACGGGGGCCACGGGCGCCGACGCGCTCGCGCTCGCCGGCACCTGGTTCGCGCACATGGCCAGCGGGAGCAACGCCACCGGCCGGTTCGTGCAGCCGATCAGCGCCGCCACGCCGCTCGGCTGGCCGGGCCTCTGGCCGGTCCTGCAGCCGTTCGCCTCCTGGAACCCCGCGATCGCGCCGACCAACAACGCCGGCACCTGCAACCTCACCTCGGACGACAACCGCGGGCCGCACGCGGGGCTGTTCTCCGACGACTACGAGTGCGACTACACGACGCTCAACCTGCCCGAGCGCGACGCGCAGGTGACGAAGACGATCGGGCCAGGCTCCTCGGGCTGGACCGACTGGAAAGAGGCGCTGTGGACGCTCAACTACCTCCAGGTCATGCACAACGTGAAGGAGGCGTCGGTCGACAGCGTCTACGTGGGCGACCTGGATCAGGTCGGCGTCCCCGGCAACGCCGTCCCTGGGAACATCCTCCCCGGCACCTACCTCGGGTCGAGCGACGTCGAGGGCTTCCAGGCCGGCAACTTCATCCAGATGCTCGACAACCAGGCGGCCCAGTGGCTGCTCCAGCTCACCACCACCGACGGGGCCGCGCTGAGCGGGTTCGCCAGCCTCGCCGACGCGCTGAACTACAGCCCGACCGCGGCGGCGCGCTGGTTCCCGGCCTCGATCGGCGTCACCGAGAGCGCCGACGCCAGCGGCTTCCCACGTCCGAGCGCCTACGCCATCAGCGCCGGCGGCAGCCATCTGCTCGATCTGGCCGGCCTGCTCGGCGCGTACGCCAGCGTGTACGCGCTGACCGACCAGGCGAACGCCGCCGTCGGCGGCAGCCAGCCGGCCCAGGTCTACTTCGACGGCGATCCCTTCCCGGTCCAGAACCAGACGCCCAACGGCTCGGCGACGCTGCACGACCGCGCGCTGGGCATGATCCGCGTGGCCGTGGTGAACATGGATCGCTTCCACGTCGATCCGACGAGCGGCCTGTTCGTCGACGACGCCGCGCTGGCGGGCGGCACGCTCGGGCCCGGGACGTCGCTGTCGGCCGACGTGGCGGCCTACACCCTGCTGTCGCTGCGGACGGCGCGGCGCGCGCTCGACTCCCAGCTCACGCTCTACGCCAACACCAGCCCCGACACGCAGGGGATCCCGTCGCCGCTCGACAGCTTCGCGCAGGTCGACGGCGTCACCTTCGCCGCGCGCCTCGACGCGCTCATCACCGGCCTCTCCAACACCTTCTACGACAAGCTCACCACCGCCACGGGCGTCGCCTACGCGGGCTGGGACGTGGCGGGCGGGAAGGCGACCGACGCCGGGGCCAGCCTCGACGCGCACAGCGCCGCCGTGCGTGGGCTGCTGGTGGCCTACCTCGCCACCGGCCAGACCAAGTTCCGCGACCGCGCCACGCAGGTCTTCGCCCACCTCGACGCCACGTTCTACGACGCGGGCGCGCGCATCTACCGGCCCACGGCCGGCGACACGTCGTCGACCGTCACCTTCACGCCGCGCCGCTTCGGCCTCCTGCAGGGGGCGCTGCGCGACACGTACGAGCTCATCGCCACGCTCCCCGGCCAGGACGCGCTGGCGGCGCGGGTCCTCGATCGCGTGGGGCGCCTCGACAAGCTGGTGCTGAACGGCTGGGACGATCGCAACGAGAACCAGATCGTCGACTGGCCCGGCGAGTGCGCGCAGCTGGGGACCGGCCCTGACGGCCAGCCGATGGGGAAGGGCGCGCTGCAGATGGCCGAGCGCACGCTGTCGGGCGAGACGGGCTCGCTGGCCCCGTTCACCCCGGACGCCGGCGATCGCGTCATCACCACCGACCGCGAGCACGACTGCGTGCCGGAGATCTCGGCCGCCAAGCTCCCTTCCGCGCTCGCCAACTCCGTGACGTTCACCCTCACCCCGCGCTGACGCAGTCCGGGATCGGACGCCCGGGGTACGAATTATGAGCCGCTGAACGAGGGGGTAGGCACCTCGCCTCTATCCGCACCCCGGAGGAGACCATGCGCCCGACCCGACGATCGTCGCTGTTGAAATTGTCCCTGTCCGCCCTGCTGCTGGTAGCGGTGGCTGGCGCCGCGGCTCCCGCGCGCGCGCAAGGGACCTGGACGAAAGTGGCGAGCGGAGGCTGCGCCTCGTTCGGGATGTGGCTGCTCACCGACGGTCGCGTGATCGGCCACGGCTGCGGCGGCCTCAACACCTGGATGATCCTGACGCCCGACAAGGCCGGGAACTACGCCACCGGGACCTGGAAGAACGTCGCCAACAGCGCGCACGCGCGCGGCGGCGCGCAGCAGCACGTCCTCAAGGACGGCCGCCTCTTCGTCGGCGGCGGCGAGTACATCGACGGGCCGGCCTGCACGGCGGCGCTCTGCAACACGGCCGAGATTTACGATCCCGTCTCCAACACCTGGAAGAACACCGCCAACGCGCCCTACGACATCGGCGATACCGGCAGCGCGACGCTCTCGGACGGGACGATCCTCGAGAGCACCCGCGCGGGTAGCCAGATCACGATCTACGACCCCGTCAAGGACACCTGGACCGCCAAGGCGTCATCGCTCGTCGGCAGCGGCGACGAGAACGCCTGGGCGTCGCTGCAGAACGGGGACGTGTTGCAGGTGGGCTACGCCAACTCGGGCGCCGACATCTACATCCCGTCGATGAACAAGTGGGTGAAGACCGCCACCCCCTCCGGCTTCAATACCGGAGACATGGCGGGGATCTCCCAGATGTTCGACGGTCGCGTCTACGTCTACGGCCTCGCCGGCAAGGCCTATATCTGGACGCCGGGCTCGACCGTGACGGATCCCGGGAGCTGGGTGACGACCTCGCTCATCACCACCAACGGCGCGACGGAGAATGAGGACGAATACACCGACACGCTGCCAAACGGCATGGTGTGGAGCGCGCTCGTCGCGAAGATGTACGGACCGAGCGTCGTGCTGCAGCAGTTCGATCCGTCGACAAACACCGCTACCGCGGTGACCGGGCTGCCCAACGAGAGCAACCCCGATCCGATCAGTTACCTCAACCTGCCGAACGGTCAGGTCATCATCGCGCCCGAGAACGGTCAGAGCAACTGGGTCCTGACGCCCGCCGGGGGGCCGCAGGACGCCTGGCGCCCCGTGGTCACGGGGTACACCTACAACAGCTCGACCAACAACTACACGGTGAGCGGCACGCAGCTCAGCGGCCTGATCAACGGCGGCGACGAGGGCGACGACATGACGATGGCGGAGAACTATCCGATCGTCTGGCTCAAGGACTCGTCGGGCAACGTCACCTACTGCAAGTCGTCCAACTTCAGCAGCATGATGCCGACCGCGGGCGCCCAGACGGCGGACTTCACGCTGCCGAGCACGATCACGACCGGCACGTACCAGCTCTACGTCACGGCGGTCGGCGTGCAGTCGAAGACGGGCTTCCCGTTCACCGTCGGTCAGAACGGCACCGGTGGCAGCACCGGCGCCGGCGGCACCACGGGCACCGGCGGCACCACCGGCAGCGGCGGGACGACGGGCTCGGGCGGCGCGGCCGGCAGCAGCGGAACGACCGGCGCTGGCGGCAGCGGCGGCACGACCGGCTCGGGCGGCAAGGGCGGCACGACGGGCAGCGGCGGCTCCGCCTCGGGCGGGACGACGGGCACCGGTGGCACGACCGGCGCTGGCGGCACGACGGGCAGCGGCGGCTCCGCCTCGGGCGGGACGACGGGCACCGGCGGGACCAACACCGGCACCGGCGGCACGAATACGGGCAGCGGCGGCGCGGGCACCGGCGCCGGCGGCTCCGTGTCGACCGGCGGCAGCACCGGCTCGGGCGGCTCGAGCAACACCGGCGGCACGACGGGCAGCGGCGGCTCCGCCTCGGGCGGCTCGACGGGCGAGGGCGGCTCCTCGACCGGCACCGCCGGAACCGGTGAGACCGGATCGTCGACCGGCTGCTCGTGCGCGACCGCGCCAGGTGGCGGCTCGGGCCTGACCACGCTGTTCGGCTTCCTTGCCATCGGCCTGGTCGGCGCGCGGCGCCGGCGCCGCCGGTAAGCGGACGGCAACGCCTCGGGGCCGCCCGCGCGGACCCCGAGGCCGGCCGCCCCGGCGGCCAGAGCCGGCCCAGCTCAGCCGTGGCCTTCGCGCTCGGCCGGCTTCAGCATCCTGGCGGCAACGTAGGTCAATGGACTAGGCTGCATGCCAGCCGATGTCGTCGGAGCTCCGTCGAATCGTCGTACGCGCGCTGGCGCTGCCGTTCGCTCTCGCGATCCTGGTGGCCACGCTGACCTCGACGGAGATCTTCTACCTGCGCCGCCTGGCGAGCGCCGTCGACCACACGCGCATCGTCCTCTTCACCGCCTCGCGCGCGTTGCGCCTGGTCATCGATCAGGAGACGGGCATCCGCGGGTACCTCCTGACCGGCGCCCCCGAGTTCCTGGAACCGTACACGCTCGGCGCCGACCAGGTCGCCCACACGCTCGCCGATCTCCGGCACCAGGTGCGCGAGAACCCGACCCAGGCGGCGCGGCTGGCCGCGCTCGATGACGCGGTGGGGAGCTGGCAGCGGGCGGCGCGGCAATGGATCGCGATCGCCTCGACCGACCCCGCCGGGCGGGCGCGGGCCAGCGATCTTCCGGCGCTGCGGATCGAGAAGGGGCGCATGGACGACATCCGCGATCGCCTCGACGCCATCGCGGACGACGAGCGCGCCGACCTGACCGAGCAGCAGCGCGCCTTCCTGCACGCCTCCCGCGTCCTGGTCTGGGGGGGCGGCGGCCTGGTCCTGGCGCTGGCGGCGCTCATGGCCTTCGTGCTTCGGAGCCAGATCGCGGCCATCGAGCGGATCTACCGCCAGGCGCTGACCGAGCGCGAGGCGAGCGAGCAGCGCGAGCGCCGGGCGCGCGGCCAGGCGGAGGCCGCCAACCGGACCAAGGACGAATTCCTGGCCACGGTGTCGCACGAGCTGCGCACGCCGCTGACGGCGATGCTCGGGTGGGCGCGCCTGCTGCGCGGCCGGCGGGCCGACGAGGCGCGGACCGAGCGCGCGATCGACGCCATCGAGCGCAACGCCGTCGCGCAGGCGCAGCTCATCGAGGACCTGCTCGACGTCTCGCGCATCGTCTCGGGCAAGCTGCGGCTCGAGCTGCACGAGACCGATCTCCGCAAGGTGGTCGAGGCGGCGATCGACTCGGTCCGACCGGCGATGGAGGCCAAGCAGATCCGCTTCCAGACGCTGATCGATCCGGCCGGCGCGGACGTGCTCGGCGATCCGAACCGGCTGCAGCAGGTGGTCTGGAACCTGCTGTCGAACGCCATCAAGTTCGCTCCCAAGCAGGGGAAGGTCGTGCTCTCGCTGGCGCGCATCAACTCGCACGTCGAGCTGACCGTGCGGGACGACGGGCGCGGGATCGACCCCGACTTCCTTCCCCGCGTGTTCCAGCGGTTCGCCCAGGAGGACAGCGGCGAGTCGCGCGCGCACGGCGGCCTGGGGCTGGGGCTGGCGATCTCGCGTCACCTGGTCGAGCTTCAAGGCGGGACGATCGAGGCGGCCAGCGAGGGCGTGGGGAAGGGCGCCACCTTCACCGTCAAGCTCCCGATCCTGCCGGTGGCGCGCAAGGCCGCCGGCGAGGCGCACCCCAGCCTCTCGCGCGAGGTGCGGCTCGAATCGCCGCCCGAGCTCCAGGGGTTGAGCGTGCTGGTGGTCGATGACGAGCCCGACACGCGCGACCTGCTGCTCACCACGCTGGCCGACTCGGGGTGCGAGGTGCGCGCGACCGCCAGCGTCGGCGAGGCGATGCAGGCGGTGGCCGCGGCACGCCCGGACGTCATCCTGTCGGACATCGGCATGCCGGGCGAGAACGGATACGACCTGGTGCGACGGTTGCGGCAGCTGACGCCCGAGCAGGGGGGACGCGTCCCGGCGGCGGCGCTGACCGCCTACTCGCGGCCGGAAGATCGCCGGCAGGCGCTGCGGGCCGGGTTCGAGATGTTTCTCCCCAAGCCCGTCGAGCCGGCCGAGTTGCTGGCCGCCGTGGCCACGCTGGCCCGCATCGGCGAGGCGATGAAGTAGCCGCGGGCCTGCCGGCCGTCAGCGGAGGTGCGGGCCGGCCAGCCGCAGCGCCTCCGCCTGGGCGTGCCGCCACATCGTCTCGGCCGTCCCGCGCGCCGTGGGCGAGAACCAGGCAAAGGCCATCGCCGCGGCGATGGCCAGCAGCGCCAGGCGGCGCGGCGCGCGGTAGAGGAGCCCCCAGCGCATCCGGCGGATGAGCCGGCGCGTGGGCAGCCCGGCGGGCGCCGACGTCCAGGTCGCGGGCGCGCGGTTGGTGTTCGAGAACGGCAAGGTGATGGTCTCGGGCTCGAACGACTCCGGCGCGGCCGCCAGGGCCTGCTCGAGCGCCACCACCGGCGCCGGCGTGCGCACGGGCGGGGGCTCGTCGCTGGTGATCACCACGGGCGCCGGCGTCAGCGCGCCTTCGATCGCCTGGCGAAGCGCGGTGGCGAACGCCAGCACGCTGGGATATCGGCCAGCCGACTCCTTGGCCAGCCCGCGGAGGATGACCTCGTTGACGGCCGGGCCGAGGCGCGGGACCAGCGCCGCGGGCGGGACCGGATCGGCGTGCACGACCTGGTAGAGGACGGCGATCGGATCCTCGGCCACGAAGGGCTCCTGCCCGGTCAGGAGGGTGTAGGCGATGGCGGCCAGCGAGAACTGGTCGGTGCGGGGCTCGATCGCGTCGCGCAGGCCCTGCGCTTGCTCGGGGGCCATGTACTGCGGCGTGCCGGCCACCTCGGCGTCGTTGGTCAGCCGGGGGCGCCAGCTCGCCTGCGAGATCCCGAAGTCCAGGATCTTCACGAAGTCCTGCATCCCGTCGCACGAGAGCAGGATGATGTTGTCCGGCTTGAGATCGCGATGGACGATCCCGCGCGCGTGCGCGGCCGACAGCGCCTGCGCGATCTGCTCGATGATGTTGATGGCGGCCGAGGGGCGCAGCGGCTGGCCGCCTGCGATCCGGCGGGCCAGCGGCTCGCCCTCGAGCAGCTCCATCACCAGGTACGGATATCCTTGATCCGTGACGTTGAAGTCGAGCACCTGCACGATGTGCGGGTGGCGCAACGTCGCGGTGATCTCGGCTTCCTGCCGGAAACGCGACAGCACCTCCGCGTTGTGCTGCAGCCCGCGGTGCAGCACCTTGATCGCGACGCGGCCCGGAAGCCGCGTGTGATCGGCGAGGTAGATCTCGCCGCAGCCGCCTTCGGCGAGCGGGCCCGCGATCCGATACGTCCCCTGGAGGATCGTTCCGGGTGCGAACTCGTTCGCCGCTGTGTTCGTTTCGTGGGTCATCCCGCCGCCGTTCCCGATGCAGCCGGCGTGCCGCCCGGCAAGCGCGCCGTGCGTCACCCGTTTCGCCGGTCGGCGACGCCCCGGCGGCGTTTCCGAACGGCAACCTCGACGGGAGAAAGTTCGGATTTCGTAACACGGCAGGGGAGACGCGGTCGGGATCGGCGCGACCTGAGGAGAATTACTGATTGGCATGGCGGATGAAACGTCTCCGCTCGAGAGGAGGCACCATGCTCTGGACGATTGCTCTCATTCTTCTCGTGCTTTGGGCGCTGGGTCTCGTGAGCTCTTACACGCTGGGCGGGTTCATTCACCTGCTGCTCGTCGCCGCGATCGTGCTGGTCCTGGTCCGGGTGATCCAGGGACGAAGGGTCGTCTGACGGCTCGCGCGTCTGACGGCCTACGCGAAAAATCATACATATCCCGTAGGGGGGGCTAGCCGGGCGGCGCGGGGCTCACATATTTCCTCCGTTTACTGACTTCCCGGAGACCCTCCCCTGCATGAGCAAAGACGACAGTAAGCCCGCCGCGACGGGAATCAGCGGTCTCGACGACATCCTGCGCGGCGGATTTCCCGCCAACCACGTCTACCTGATCCAGGGCGACCCCGGGACCGGAAAGACGACGCTCGGGATGCAGTTCCTGCTCGAGGGCCGCCGCCGGGGAGAGAGCGGGATGTACATCGGCCTGTCCGAGACCGGCGCCGAGATCCGCTCCATCGCCCAGTCGCACGGCTGGACGCTCGACGACATCGGGGTGTTCGAGATGCAGTCGATCGAACAGCACTTCTCGCGTGAGGGCGAGAACACGCTGTTCGAGCCGTCGGAGGTCGAGCTGCGGGAGGTGATGCAGCGACTGCTGCTGGAGATCGATCAGGTCAAGGCGTCGCGGGTCGTCTTCGATTCGCTCTCCGAGCTGCGGCTCCTGGCCCAGCATCCGCTGCGCTATCGCCGGCAGATCCTCATGCTCAAGCAGTACTTCTCCGGCAAGCAGTGCACCGTGTTGTTCCTCGACGACCGGACGGCGCCCGAGGACGACCGCCAGTTGCAGAGCATCGTCCACGGCGTGGTCCTGCTCGAGCAGTCGGCGTCCGCCTACGGAAACGAGCGCCGGCGGCTGCGCGTGGTGAAGATGCGCGGGCTCGCTCCGCGGGGCGGGTACCACGAGCTGTCGATCGCCAAGGGCGGCATGCGGGTCTTCCCGCGCCTGGTGGCCGCCGAGCACCCGCATCAGTTCGACCACGCCGTCCTGCCGAGCGGCGTCCCCGAGCTGGACGTCCTGCTCGGCGGGGGCATCGATCGCGGGACCGCCACGTTGATCCTGGGCCCGGCGGGCTCGGGTAAGTCGTCGCTGGCCCTGCGCTACGCGCTGTCGGCGATCGAGCGCGGCGAGCACGTGGCGCTGTTCGCGTTCGACGAGCGGATCCACACGCTCCTGCTGCGCGCACGCGGGCTGGGGCTGGGGCTCGAGGCCGCGATCGCCAGCGGGCGCCTGAGCATCAAGCAGATCGATCCGGCGGAGATGGGGCCGGGCGAGTTCGTGGCCACGGTCAACCGCGCCGCCAACGAGGAGCACACCCGGCTCATCGTCATCGACAGCCTCAACGGCTACCTCAACGCGATGCCCGAGGAGCGGGCGCTGGCGCTCCAGCTGCACGAGCTGCTGGCGGTCCTGGGCCAGCGCGGGGTTTCGACGTTCCTCATCATGGCCCAGCACGGCTTGCTGGGGCCCTCCATGCAGAGCCCCATCGACGTCAGCTATCTGGCCGACACGGTGATGATGCTCCGCTACTTCGAGGCCAACGGCGCGGTCCGCAAGGCGATGTCCGTGGTGAAGAAGCGCAGCGGCCAGCACGAGGTGACCATCCGCGAGTTCCGCATGGGTGCGCCTCACGGGATCAGCGTCGGGGAACCCCTCTCGGGTTTCAGGGGGGTGTTGACGGGCGTGCCGAACTACGTCGGCGACGCCGGGACGCTGATGCTGAACGATCTCTCCAGGAAGCCCAGGACGGATGTCGAGGGGTGAGCCGCGGTCGATCCGATTCGCTGGCGGTCGCCGTGTTCGCGCCCATCGGGCGTGACGCGCTCCTCGCCTCCGAGCTCCTGGCGCGCGACTCGGTGGAGGCGATTCCTTGCCGGGACTTCGACCTCCTCGTCCGGGAGATCCGCGACGGGATCGGCGCGGTCCTCATCACCGAGGAGGAGCTGACCTCCGGGCGGCTCGAGGCGCTGACGGAGCTCCTTCGCGCGCAGGCGCCCTGGTCGGACCTGCCGATCGTCGTCTTCAGCTCGCTGCCCGGCGAGCTGCGCCTGCGGTCACTCGGCGAGCTGCAGGACGCGGGGAACGTGTCGTTCGTCGATCGGCCGGTCCAGCGACGGACCTTCCTGGCGGCGATGCACGCCGCGCTCCGCGCGCGCGAGCGGCAGTACGAGGCGCGGCGCGCGATCGAGTCGCGCGATCAGTTCCTCGCCATGCTGGGTCACGAGCTGCGCAACCCGCTGTCGGCGGTCAGGTTCGCCACCGACCTCATCGTCCGGCGCACCACCAAGGACGGCTGGGTGGCCAAGCACGCGGAGACGATCGAGCGGCAGACCACGCACCTCAACCGGCTGGTCGACGATCTGCTCGACGTCTCGCGCGTCACCTCGGGCAAAGTCATCCTCCGCAAGGAGCCGACCGAGCTGGGGGCGCTGGTGCTGCGCTGCGTGGAGTCGCTGCAGACGATGGCCGACGCGCACGGGGTCTCGCTCGAGCACCGGGGGTCGAGCACGCCGGTTCCGGTCGATGGCGACGGCGTCCGGCTCGAGCAGGTGGTCAGCAACCTGGTCACCAACGCCATCAAGTACACCCCGCGCAGCGGACGGGTCGAGGTGGATCTGCGCGCGCAAGACGAGCTGGCGATCCTGGTCGTGCGTGACACCGGCGTGGGGATCCCGCCCGAGCACATCGACTCGATCTTCGACCTCTTCTGCCAGGCGCCGACCGGGCTCGATCGCGCCAAGGGGGGCCTGGGCTTGGGGCTGACGCTGGTCCGGGCGCTGGTCGGGATGCACGGGGGGACGGTGGCGGCGCGCAGCGACGGGGCCGGGCAGGGGAGCGAATTCAGCGTACGCCTGCCGATGTGCACGCCCGGGGCGGCCACCGCGCTCGGCGCCGCGCCGCCGAGCGGCAGCGACGGCGTGCGGATCGTCCTGGTCGACGACAACGTCGACATCCGCGAGACGTTGAGCGAGCTGCTGCTCCTCGACGGATACCGGGTCAGCGGCGCCGCCGACGGGCCGCAGGGGCTGACGCGGATCCTCTCCGAGGTCCCCCACGTCGCGCTGGTTGACGTGGGCCTCCCCGGCTTCGACGGCTACGAGCTGGCCCGGCGCGCGCGGGCCTGCCTCGGTCAGGACCTGGTCCTGATCGCGATGACCGGCTACGGCCAGCCCGACGATCGGGCGCACGCCTTCGAGGCCGGGTTCGACGAACACGTCGTCAAACCCGTCAGCGTCGAGGATCTGGCTGCCGCCATGGAGCGCGCGCGCGCCCGGAAGGCGCCTCCCGGCCAGGACGCCCCGCGGGCGGCCCGGGCGGCCGAAGGGCTCGGCGCCCGCTCCCGATCTGCATCGGGACCGCCGGCGGGGCCCGCGCGCATTTTGTGACCCCTGGGCGGCGTCCGGCGGCACTTGCGGTCGAGAGGTGACCATGCGCCGAGCCCTTCCCCTTGTTGCCGCCGTTCTCTGGTTGTCGGCCTGCGCCCAGTCCGAGGGCGGACCAACCGGGACGGGCGGCGCGCCCGGCCAGGGGGGATCGTCGGGCACGACATCGACGGGCGGCACGACGGGCAAGGGCGGCTCGACCGGCAACGGAGGCTCGACGGGCAGCGGCGGCGCCACGGCCAGTGGCGGCTCGACCGGGACGGGCGGGACGACCGGGAGCGGCGGCGCGACGGGGAACGGGGGAACGACCGGTACGGGCGGCACGATCGCCACCGGCGGGACGACCGGGAGCGGGGGCGCGACCGGGACGGGCGGGACGACCGGGAGCGGCGGCGCGACCGGCACCGGCGGAACGACCGGCACGGGTGGCGCGACCGGCACCGGCGGCAAGGCGACCGGCGGCGCGACCGGCACGGGCGGCGCGACTGGCACGGGTGGCGCGACGGGCAGCGGCGGCACGACCAGCACCACCGGCACCGGTGGTGCTGCCGGCGCGCCCGGCAGCGGCGGCGCGACGGGCAGCGGTGGGACGACCGGCACGGGTGGCACGACCGGCACGGGCGGTTCGCCGGCCGCCTGTACGTCGGCGCTGTCGAGCCGCGTGCGGATCACGGAGATCGACGTCGGCGTGAGCTACGCGTACAACGAGGTCGACAACAACGGCGCCGGGCTGGGGCTGACGCCGCTGGCCATCTCGCCGATCCCGGGCGGCGGCTCGCGGCTGGCGTTCCTGGGCAAGGGCGACAGCACCGTCCACGTCGTCACGCTCGACGGGAGCGATCAGGTGACGGGCAGCGCCGTCTCGATCCCCGGCTACGATTTCCAGGATATCTACGCCGACGCGAACGGCGGCGTGATGCTGATCAGCCGCACGGCGATGGGGTCCACCGACAACAACAACTGCGGCAACATCAACAACCTCTGCGGGCTGACCAGCAACTACCCGACGGCGGCCTCCTGCTACGACATGTACATGGTCCGGTTCGACGGCACGACCGAGACCTGGGCGACGAAGTTGACCGATACGACGGCCTCGCTGCCGGCGTACGGCACCAGCGCGACCGGCGGCAGCAACGTCATCTTCATCTGGTCGGAGTACGCGCACAACGGGCGCATCGCCTTCGACGGGACGAACTACGCCGGCTACTTCGGCGCCGCCATCACCGTGCCCGGCCAGGGCTGCGTCGGCTCGAGCACGCTCACCACCGGCGTCAACATCCACCAGGGCGACCGGATGAAGGTGGTGAACGGCAGCGGCGCGCTGCAGTCGAGCGGCTTCGACTGGGGCTGCAGCCACAGCGGCTACGAGCGTGTGGTCTACGACGCCGCGGCGAAGAAGTTCATCCCGGTGTGCAAGAACGACGCGATGACCGGCAGCAAGTCGGGGCGCATCGCGCTCGCCCCCAACACCTCGACGATCGACCCGGTCGACCTCAGCTACTCCGACCTCGGGAACGTGCTCCCGGCCGGGGGCGGCGGCGACTGGATCATCACCAGCGACATCCGCTCCGGCCAGACCGCGAACTCGAACGGGCTGGCGGACATCCACCTCCTGCACATCGCCAGCACCAGCGCGCTGACGCCCGACAAGGACCTCATGCTGGTCAGCGACACGAAGAACGACCGGGCGCCGCACCTGGCAGCCTACGGGTCCCAGGTCCTGGCCGCCTGGGAGGAGTCGACCGCCACCGGCGATCTGGCGCAGAGCGACAAGAACCGCCAGATGTACCTCCAGGTGCTCGACAGCACGACCGGGATGGCGCCGGCAGGCTCGACGGCCACCTCGTCCGGCCCGCTCATGCTGTCGCCGAACGTCCTGGGAAGTCGATATCAGGATTTCCGTGCCTTCCCGGACGGCTCGGTCGCCTATCCGGCGCCCGGAAGCAGCGGGACGAGGATCAAGATCCTCCGCGTCCTTCCCTGCAACTGATCTGGCAGCTGATCTGTGCGATTTTGTGAGCTGAGGGGGCTCGACCGAGCCACTTACATCCGATGAGGATGCGTGGGCTGGTGCGCCGAGTAGCGCCCTCGATGGCGGTGGCACTTCTGCTGTCGGCCGGGGCAGCGTTCGCAGACGAAGCGCGCCACCCGGCGGGCGGGACGATCGCGCCGCCGGCCGGGGTGCCCGCTGGATACGTCCTCACCCACAGCGGCTGGTTCCACCCGTCCTGCGTCGTGCGCGTCGGCTCGGACGAGACGGTGGGCGCCGACATGGTCGTGCGCGGACGCGACGACGGCACGCCGCGCTTCACGTTCGGCGCCTGCGGGTACCCGCGCTTCGACCTGCGCGGGCAGGCGACGCCGGCGGGTGCGCCGGCGCACCTGCCGCCCCAGCCCGCCGCCGCGATCTACGACGGGTACATCGTCTATTACCAGTCCTACGGCAGCATCACCCCCGGCTCGACGCTGGTCACCGAGGAGATCGTCCCTCCGCCCCCGACCAACGTCGCGAACCAGGACATCGCCTTCTTCAACGACATCCTGACCACCGCCGGCGGCGGCGACATCTTGCAGCCGGTGCTCGACTTCAACGGCGAGACGCGCGGCGTGTGGTCGATCGAGAGCGAGCACTGCTGCATCAACAACAACGACATGCAGACCACCCCGGTCGTCGTCGCCCCGGGGGACCTGATCCGCGGCACGGTGACCGGCACCGGCTGCGCGTCGAGCGGCGTCTGCTCCGCGTGGGCGGTGACGACCGCAGACGTGACGACGGGGAAGTCGACGACGCTCAACACGACGGCGCCGAACGGCGTCCCCAACGGCGTCAGCCCGGCTTCGCTGGAGACCTACGGCGTCATGTCGTGCGACATGTTCCCGGCGGGCGGCGAAACGACCTTCACCGGCAACACGCTGACCGCGCCTGACGGTACGGTCCAGAACCTCAAGTACCAGTTGAACAATTTCAGCTCGAACGGCGTCGCGTCCGAGGTCCCCACCAACTGTGGATATGGCGCCAGCACCTCGGGCAACGACTTCACGCTCATCTACGGGAAGGTCACCACCGGGACGGGTGGGTCGTCGGGCACCACCGGCACGGGCGGCGCGACCGCGACGGGCGGCGCGACGGGCCAGGGTGGATCGTCGGGCGCGGCCGGACACGGGGGCAGCGGGGGCCACGCAGGCGCGGCGGGCGGCCACGGCGGCGGTGCGGGTTCCGGCGGTGGCGGCGAAGGAGGCAAGGCGAGCACTGGCGGTCACGGTGGCGGCGGCGCCGCCGGGCAGGCAGAGACGGGCGGAGCGTCCGGCACCGGTGGCGTCACGGGCGCTGGCGGAGCGACGGGCAGTGGCGGTACGACGGGCCAGGGTGGCGTGACGGGCTCGGGCGGCACCAACACCGGCACCGGTGGGGCGACCGGCACGGGCGGCACCAACACCGGCACGGGTGGCACCAACACGGGCACGGGTGGTGCGACGGGCACCGGCGGCGCCACGGGCGCGGGCGGCGCCACGGGCGCGGGCGGCGCGACGGGCCAAGGTGGATCGTCGGGCGCCGCCGGTGACACCTCGTCATCGTCCGGGTGTTCGTGCGACGCGGGCGGAAACCCGACGCCCGGCTTCGCGTTCGTCTTCGCCTTCGTGGCCGCCGCGGTCTTGGCGCGCGGGAGGCGCCGCTCGTGATCGCGCGGCGTCCTGGCCTGGCGCTCGGCGTCTGGCTGGCGCTGACGGGCGCCGCTGGCGCGGCGGCCGCCGCGAACACGGTGGACCAGGTCTGCCAGCGCTGGGTCTGCGACCGCGCGGACATGTCGGAGGGGGTCTCGACCGGCAACGTCTCGACCTGCGACCCGGGTGATCTCCTTCCGCCCGGGCGGCCGAACGCGCTGAAGGCCGTCAACCTCTATCGTTTCCTGACCGGCATGCCGGAGGTGACCGAGGATCCGACCTTCGACACCGACGCGCAGGACTGCGCGATCATCCAGGCCGCGAACAGCCTCTCGCACACGGTGACGACGTCGGCCACTTGCTACAACGCGACCGGCGCGACGGCCTCCAACCGCAGCAGCATCTGCAGCGGTCAGGCGGTCGGGTGCATCGACCTCTACATGGACGACAGCGCCAACGCCACCGGCGCCAACTACGGCCACCGGACCTGGATCCTCGCGAACTCGCTGGGCCCGGTCGGCTTCGGCTCGGTGGGGAGCGGCCGGTCGATGACCGCGTCCTGCTTCTACCAGGTCGGCGGCACCGGCAACGCCAAGGTGTCGTACGTGGGCTGGCCGCCGGCCGGCCCGGTGCCGCTGCAGGCCTTCACCGCCACCGAGCTGGACAAGGCGGGCTGGAGCCTCCAGAGCGATTCGATCAACCTCAACTCGGCGACGGCGACGGTGATGGACGGGACGACCAATCAGCCGGTCACGGTGTCGACGAACCTCGGCTCCTACGGCGCCAAGTACGCGATGGGGATCGTGCCCAACGGCTGGAAGTCACAGGCCGGCCACAACTACACGGTCACCGTCACGCCTGGGGGGACCGCGGCGGCGATCTCCTACACGGTGCAGGTCGTCGACTGCTCCAGCTACTCGACCAGCAACTGCGCCGCGACCGATGCGGGCGTCGGCACGACGGGGCAAGGTGGGTCGTCCGGGAGCACGGGGACCGGCGGGACCACGGGCCAAGGGGGATCGTCGGGCGCGACGGGCAAGGGCGGCGCGGGCGGCACGACCGGGGCCGGCGGGACGACCAGCACCACGGGCACCGGTGGCGCGACGGCGAGCGGCACCGGCGGTGCCGGAGCGGGCGGCGCCGCCAGCACGGGCTCCGGCGGGAGCGCGACGGATGCGGGCGGCGGCGGCTGCTCTTGCAGCACCACGGCGGACGATGATGCCCCGTTCGTGGCGCTGCTTGCGCTGGCGCTCTTGGTCGCGTTCGGCGTGCGCCGCCGACGTTCGGCCTAGGGCTTCGCGCGACGGCGCGTGTGGACGGTGACGAACCGCAGCCACGCCCGTCTGGAGCCGCCCCGCTGGCGCTGCGAGAACTGCTCGTCGGTGTGATCGCAGTCTACTCCGCGGGCGTCCTCGACGGGCGGTGCTAGAGGCCGCGCAGGTACTCGACGAGGGCCTGCTGGTCGGACACCGAGAGGGTGGGCGCCGTCTGTCCCGCGCCCACGGTGGCCTGGAGCATCGACGGCAGGACGTCGTCGAGCGTGGCGGCGCTGCCGTCGTGCAGGTAGGGGGCCGAGTCGCTGAGGCCGCGCAGCGCGGGCGTGTCGAACAGGCAGGCGCTGCGGTCGTCGCCGTCGATGTCGGTGTGGTCGGCGTCGAGGAAGTCGCCGGTCGTCACGCAGGTCCCGACGTCGTGGAGGAGGACGCCGCCCGGCGTCGGCGTGGAGACGATCGGGCCGGTCAGGTCGAGCGTCGGGTTGTCCATCCCCGAGTCGGTCTTGGCCGGGCCGGTGTGGCAGGTGCCGCAGCCGACGTTGGAGAAGACGGTCGCCCCGCGCGCGCGCAGGGCCGCCAGCGCGTCGCCGCGCATGCTGTGGCTGGCGTCGACGGACGGCGGCACCGGCGTGGGCAGCGCCAGGTTGACGAACGCCGCGATGGCGTCGAGCAGCGGCTTCTGCGTGGCGTCGGTGATGCTGAAGTGCCCCCCTTGCTCGACGTTGATCGTCTTCCAGTAGTCCTGCACCTGGCTGCGGTCGGCGGTGCGGAAGAGGAAGCCGGTGTCGGCGACGCCGCCGGCGTTGGTCGGCGTGTCGCGCGGCCCCTGCTCGAACCTCCAGGTGACCGCGTCGCTGCGCCCTTCGACGTGGCAGCTGGCGCAGGCGACCCAGTGGTTCTGGGTCACCGGCACGTCGTCGCTGTTGGCCGAGTAGAACAGCTTTTGGCCGAGCCGCAGCGTGGCCGGCATCGGATCGGTCGCCAGCGTGGCGATGGGCGCGCCGTCGGCCGTGATCGAGAGGGCCGAGCCGCTGCGGGCGACCTTGAAGGCGGCGATGTCCTCGCTGTTGCGCTCCTGGACGTAGAGCTCGCCGCCCGACCAGACGAGCCCCTCGGGCAGGTGCCCGGGCAGCGGGCGGATGAGCTGCGTCTCGACGCGCGCCGTGGCGTCGACGACCAGCACGTCCTCGCTGTCGGTGTCGGCGACGAAGGCCAGCGCGCCGTCGTCGGAGAAGGCGATCGCGCGTGGGCCCGACACGACGTCGCCGAAGGCGCCGCCGTCGCCCGGGTTGGCCCGCACCGACAGGCGCGCCAGCTGGGTGCCTGTCGGGCCGAGCAGCGACAGGGCCGGGAAGACGGTGCGCTGGAAGTCGAGCGTCGGCTGAGGCGTGTCGATTCCCAGCATGAGGTGGGCCACCCACAGCTCCGTGGTGCCGGGGCGCACGGCGGCGTCGTAGATGCCGCGCACGGGGCCGTGCGGCTCGGTCGGGTCGGCCGGATTGCCGACCGGCGGGCCGTCGGCCAGCGGCCAGGTCGCGCCCAGCGCGAACGACGTGGTGGCGAAGCTGCTGACGCCCGGCCCGAGGAGGTGCGTCGCCAGGAGGGTCGTGCCGTCGGCCGCCCAGGCGAGCGCCCACGGCTTGCGCGGGCAGGGGACGCGGGCGATGACGCTCAGGTCCGCGGCGTGCAGCTCGGCGAGCTCGTCGTCCTGCGCGCAGGCGACGAACAGCGTGGCGTCGTCGGCGCTGACCAGCACGCCGATCGGCTCGGCGCAGATCTGGGCCGAGCGGGTGACCGTGCCCGAGGCGACGTCGACGGCATAGACCGAGCTCGACCACTGGCCGGTAACGTACAGCGTCCGTCCGGTCGAGTCGTGGGCCAGCGCGCGCGGGCCCACGGCGGGCGCGTAGCGGCCGGTCGCGTCGGCGGCCGGGGCCGCCGCGGCCAGCAGCACCTGGTGCGCGATCGCCCGCGACGCCAGATCGATGACGCTGACGCTGTCGGCGTCGGGGTGGACCACATACAGCTGCCGGCCGTCGGGCGACAGCTCGAGCGACCCGGAGTGCGACTGGACCGCGCGCGCCATGGGGACGCCCCCGTCTCCCGCGGCGCCCCCCGCGCCCCCCGCGCCGCCGGAGCTTCCCCCGGTCCCGCCGTCGCGCGCCTGGGTGCCGCCGCCGCAACCGGCGACCGCCAGGGCCAACGCGCAGGCCCAGGCGATCGTGCGGCGGGGATGCGCGGTCATGGCCCGCTGAGAAGGTGCGCCAAACTCGCGGCCACGGCTCACAATTTTCGGCTGCGCGCCCCGCGTCACAGGGCGCTCAGGGCGATGATCTGGACCAGCGCGTGATCGTCCTCGACCCGGCGGGCCAGCTGGTAGGTGAGGGCGAGGGGCACGCGCCAGACCGCCAGCTCGAGCGTGACCGCCGTCCCCCCCGCCGCGTGCGCCGGGCCTCCGTGCGCGTCGGTGGCGGCGCTGCCGAACAGCTCGAAGTCGATCTGGCGCAGGAAGGAAGACGGCAGCACCCAGAGCGTCGAGGCCGTCCCGCGGTCGATGATCAGCGGATAGCGATAGGCGGCCTGGGCGATGAAGATGCGATCGGTGGCGATCGGGTAGTCCTCGTAGCCGCGCAGGGGCTCGAGGAACCGGATGCCGGGGAGCGAATCGATCGTCACCTCGCGCGGCACCGGATCGTCGGGGCGGCGGCTCACCGCCAGCGCCGTGAGGCCGCCGCCGACCTGCAGCCACCGCGCGCCGGCGGGCAAGCCGAAGAGATCGCGGCCCACGAGATCGAGCGAGAGGGTGTGGCGGCGTGACAGCGGCAGCGGGACGACGCCGAACGCCTCCAGCCGCCCGTCGGTGAGCATGGCCCCGGCCGAGTTCCAGGCGCCCGGATAGAGGTGCAGGGCCGGCTGGAGGAACAGCTCGCGGCGCACGCCGGTGTACGGCGTGGTCTCGACGCCCGCGTAGGTCGCCGCCACGAACGGCCCGGCCGCCCGGCGGTGCTTCACGAGCAGCGTCGGCTCGTCCGGCTGGTCGTCGTCGACGGCGCTGAAGCCGGCCGACGCCGGCGCGCCGTAGAACGAGCGGTTGATGAAGAGATCGGCCTCCAGCAAGGACTTGTCGAGCACGAACGGACCGATGTCGCGCGGCGTGGGCGACATCAGGGGACCGGGTGCAGGCCAGGTGTCGTGGTATCTGAGCGCCATCGCGTCGGCGGTGATCGAGAACGGGGCGAACCGCTCGTTGGTGTAGGCGGCCGAAGCCCCGTAGCCCGTCCTGTCGCTGCCGAGCTGCAGCAGACCTTCCAGCGCCCAGCGGTTGAATTGCAGCCGGTCGGCGCCGCCCAGCACGACGCCGGCGAACACGCCGTTACGGCCGGCGCTGGCCGCGCTGATCCCGTGCGTCTGCAGCGCGAACAGATGGTCTTGCTGGCTGTAGGGGCCGTCGCTGAGCACCTCGATGGGCCGCGGGTCGGGCGGGGCGGGCCAAGGCGGCCAGGTCGAAGTCGGCCACAAGCTC
>Ga0070734_10001869_pt1 | contig 28310 bp, 25 predicted proteins | sample Coa_R1_8_FD_66444 | JGI IMG/M metagenome (GOLD analysis project Ga0070734, IMG submission 66444) | Surface soil microbial communities from Centralia Pennsylvania, which are recovering from an underground coalmine fire - Coalmine... | ecosystem: Environmental > Terrestrial > Soil > Unclassified ... | reverse complement strand
TAAGCGAGCGAAGAGAATCGAACTCTCGTCATCTGCTTGGAAGGCAGGGGTTTTGCCATTAAACTACGCTCGCATCGTTTCAACCTAAACCACCCATAATATATCACGCCGAGCGGCCTGCCGTCAAGGGCAGGCCACATCTTCGCACGTACTCGATTCTATGAACAATCGATTTCAGGCGGCTTTTCGCGTCTTCCGGCGGGACTTGATAACCGGAGGAGCGTTCAGTGTGTGCTCTTTGGCTTCCACATCCGATTCCTGCTCGCTGCCGAGCGCGCCCAGGGTCACCAGGAAGGCATGTTCGAGGGCATGGTAGCCCGGATAGTCCTTCAATACCTCGCGAAACCGCATATAATCCAGGGATGCGCCGTGGAACAACCCTAACGCTTCCTCGCGCTCTCCCATCAGCGCCTTGGTGCGCGCCTGCGCCATCCGCTCCGAAATCTCTTCATAAATATCGCCCAGTGTGAGTTCAGTCTCCATCCTTCTTGCTCCATTTCCTGATTTCCAGCAGGGATTCTTCCTCTCATTCATAAACTATACGGGAGGATGCCAAACCGGAAAGTTCCGTGCGGCTCATCCCACACTGTTTTGAACGCCTCGACTCTCAGGGATTTTGTGAATCGGGCGGAAAAATATTTTTCACCACCCTTTCCGGGTTTTTCTCTATGGCCCGTAGTGGGTGTGGTGTAGGACGACGTGGAAGCACGACACGTTCGACGGAGAAGAGGATGCACGATCACAAAGCGCATAATCAGCCATCTACCTCTCTCCATCCCTTACAGGGGGATGGGCGTACACGAGAACCGGTGGTTGAAAGGCAGATCATGCGATTGCTGGCGTGTACGCCCGGTGAGCTTCGCCGAACCCTACAGATCACGGAGCGCGACGCGCCCAACTTTGTTCAGGAAGAGGCGCTGGTCTATCTGTTGCGCGCGAAAATTCGCCAGGGCGATCATCAAGCCTCCGGTGATATCGCAGAGTTGTTGGTCGAGCGGTGCGCCAGTTTTATCTACCGGCAGGTAGCCGTGTGGAAATCGCTGTCGGAATCCCAAAAGGATGACTGCATCGCCGACATCACCTCGCAGATGTGGTTGGACCTGTTCAACCTCAGCGCCAGTTGCGAGTTCTGGGAGATCCGGTTCTGGCTCTGTCTGCGCAGGCGAGCGCTCAACAACATTCAGAAGTACCGCGTGATCAACGAAAATGAGTTCCAGCCGCAGCCGCTGATGGGCAGCGACGGCCAGGAAGCCGATGCCATCCATTCGCTTCCTGCGCCGGAGCACCTCTCTCCGGAATTTCAGATGGAGATGAAAGACGCCCTCGCAGCGCTGCCCGAAAAAGAGCGACAGGTTTACGTCCTCTACCACCTGCATCGGTGGACACAGGACGAAATCGCGCAGAGTTTACAAATGACGGACCGGACCGTACGCAACGTTCTGGGCCGTGCCGACAAAAGACTCGCCGCATGGCGAGCAGGAATCCAGGGTGATCGGTGAGAAATATGAAAAAGCACAACGTAGAGCAGAGTGACGCACTCTATATCGCCTGGGCGGAAGACCGCCGGACCGGCGCGCCCAAGTCGCTTCGCGAATGGGTAGCCGCCCACCCCACGCAGGCCGAAGCGCTGATCCAGTGGGCATCCGAGGAAGTCGTGGCCGAAACTGCAGCCACGTACAGCCTCTCCACCACGGAGGAGGCTCGCGCAAAGGAGATCGGGCGACAGGTTGCGGCACGCCTGCGGGCACGGACTGCAGAGCCCGTTCGCTCGCTGCTGGCGTTGGCCCGAGAGCAGGGGCAAGATGCCGATGCCCTCGCCGAACAACTGGACCTGAGCGAACCGCTGGTAATGAAGCTGGAGCGTCGCCTGATTCGCTTTGCCACGCTGCCCGCCCAACTGATGGAGCGGGTCGCCGACGCACTACGGGTCACCACCCAGCAGATCCAGGCCTACCTGGCCCTGCAGCCCGCCCTGGCGAACGGAGCCTCCTATCGCTCCGAGACCGTGCCGCAGGCCATGCAGCAGGATTTCGACCAGGCCATACGTAACGACTATGACCTGACCGACGACCAGAAGCAATTCTGGCTGACAACCCAACCGGAAGGATCGCACGGGGACGCCTGAGCATTCGAGCCCATGTTGGCCCGGATGCTCTCCCCGGTCGCAGTCTGAACCGGGGAGAGATAATACATCCATGCCAACTCCCGACGAGATCCTCGATCAACTCACATCCCTATCTCACTTTTTGGGCGATCCCGCCCGCGACCTCGCCATACTGGGCGAAGGCAACACCTCCGCCCGTCTCGACGAAGAGACGTTCTATGTCAAGGCCAGCGGGCAGCAGTTGGGGACCATCACGCCGGACGGGTTCTGTGCCGTCCAGTTCTCTCGCATCCTCCCCTGTTTCGATGGCCCCGACCTCACCGATGTCCAGGTAAAAGAGGCCCTCCTGAATAGCAAAGCCGACGGCAGTTCGGAAATCATGCCCTCCGTCGAGACCTTCTTCCATGCCTACCTCCTCACCCTGCCCGATGTCCACTTTGTGGGTCACACCCACCCCACCGCCGTCAACGCCATCCTCTGCTCCAATCAGGCCCGTGAGGCCGTCTCCGGTCGCCTCTTCCCCGATGAGATCGTCAACTGCGGCCCCGCCCCCTGTTTTGTGGAGTATGTAGACCCCGGCATCACCCTCTCGAAGCTCATTCGCACCCGCGTGGAGGAGTACATCAACACCTACGGCGACAAACCGAAGATCATCCTGATGCAGAACCACGGCTTTATCGCGCTGGGGCGAACCGTGAAAGAGGTTCAGAACATCACTACCATGGGCGTAAAAGCGGCGCGGATCCTGCTGGGAACCTATGCGCTGGGCGGGCCGAACTTCCTCACCGCCGAACACGTCAATCGCATTCATACCCGCCCGGATGAACACTATCGCCAGCGGATGCTGGGCCAGAAATAAGGGAAGGAATGTTCGATGAGTCATACCACGCTGGAAGCGTATAAAGCGGCGCAATCGCCGCTCCCGCAGAAGATGCTCCGCTGGCACCTCTATGGCGCCGGGTTGGAGAACCTGGGCAAAACCGGCCACCCCGAAGAGGTAGCCGTGCCCGCCTACGGCCCATACGAGCTGCTGGTCCGGCAGGATGCCTGCGGGCTCTGCTTCTCCGACACTAAGGTCATCGGGCTGGGCGTGAACCACCCCCGCATGACAGGTCGCGATCTGGCGCAGGACCCCGTCACCCTGGGCCATGAAGTGTCGTGTACGGTCGTGGGCGTGGGGGAGAAATTGCAGGAGCGGTTCCATATCGGCGACCGCTTTGTCATTCAGGCGGATGTCTTCTACGGGGGCAAGAGCATGGCCTACGGCTACGCCATCTCCGGCGGATTGGCGGAGTACAGCATCATCCCCAGGGAGATCATTGATGGGGACGAGGGCTGCTACCTGTTGCCGGTCCAGCCCGATACCGGGTATGTGGAGTCCGCCCTGACCGAGCCCTGGGCCTGCGTCGTCTCCGCCTACGAACAGGCGCATCGCGACGGCCCGAAGCAGGGCGGCAAGATGCTGATCGTGGGCAGCCCGGAGATCGCCATTCAGAACTACGCCTGGTCGCTCCTGCTTACCCCCGGCCACCTCCCGGCGTCCATTACGGTCGCCAACCTGGGGGGGAAGGCGCTCGGTACCCTCCGGGCGCAGGCGAAGATGATGCGGGTGCCCTTCGCGAATGCCGATGCCAACACGCGCTTTGACGATATCCTCCTCCTGGGCGACATCGAGCCGGAAGTGATCGAGCAGGCGTCCACGCGCATCGCCGACCACGGCATCGTCAACCTGGTGCGCTCGACGCCCGTGCCGCGCAAGCTCAGCCTCGACATCGGGCGCATCCACTACAACTGGCACTACTATCTGGGCACTAACACCAACAACCCGCAGGACGCCTATCGCGAGAACCGCAACGCGGACCTGCTCTCCGGCGGTGTGGCCTGGTTTATCGGCGCGGGCGGCCCCATGGGCCAGATGCATGTGCAGCGCGCCGTGCAGCACAAACACCCGCCCCGCCGGATCGTCTGCACGGATGTGGACGCCGTGCGCCTGCAGAGCGTCGCGGATCGCTTCGGCAGCATGGCGCAGGAGCGGGGGATCGAACTTGTCACTCTGAACCCCAAAGATCTGAGCCAGGAGGACTACAACGCGGAGATCCTGCGCCTGGGTGAGGGGCATGGCTACGATGACATCATCTCCATGGTCCCCGTCGCCGCCTTGATCGAACACGCCGCCGACTACCTCGCGGAGGGGGGATGGTTCAACATCTTCGCCGGGGTGGCGCGCGGCACCATGGCCCATCTGGATGTCAACCCGATCATTAACCGGCGGCAGCGCTACCTGGGCAGCAGCGGCTCTTCGCTGGCGGACATGCGCGAGACCCTGGCCCGCGTCGAGAGCGACGAACTCTCCACCAACGCCTCGCTGGCGGCCATCGGCGGCATGGTCGCCGCCAAGGAGGGCCTGCAAGCCGTCAAAGAGGGCTGGTTCCCCGGCAAGACGCTCATCTTCCCGCTGATTCACGATCTGCCGCTGACGCCTCTCCCGGAACTCAAGGAGAAGCTGCCCACCGTGTATGCCAGGCTCAAAGACGGTCAGTTCTGGACCCAGGAAGCTGAAGAAGAGTTACTGCGCCTCACGTTGACAGAGTGATCCATACGCGTTTGCACCTAATCCAGAATCGTTGTGCGGAAGGAAAAAAATGACACGTTTGCAAGATCGCGTCGCCCTGGTAACAGGGGCGGCGCAGGGCCTGGGCGAAGCCATTGCACGTCGTCTCGCGGTCGAGGGCTGCCGGGCCGTCACCATCGCCGACATGAATGCAGAGAAGGCCCAGGCGGTTGCGGAGAGCATTGCCGCCGAGTTCGGCATCGGTACCTTGGGGATTAAGACCAACGTCGCCAACGAGGCGGATGTCGCCGCCATGGTTTCGCAGACTGTGGAGCGGTTCGGGTCGCTGGATATTCTGGTCGCCAACGCCGGCATCCTCAAATCCGGCGACATCACCGAGATCTCTCCCATCGAGTGGCGCGCCGTCATCGAGGTCAACCTTATCGGCTACTTTCTCTGCGCGCAGGCCGCCGCCCGTGTGATGGTGGAGCAGAAGCGAGGCTGCATCATTCAGATCAACAGCAAATCGGGCAAGAAGGGCAGCTTCCGCAACAGCGCCTATGCCTCCAGCAAGTTCGGCGGGATCGGCCTCACCCAGAGTATCGCCCTGGATCTCGCCCCGCATGGCATCCGTGTCAATGCGATCTGCCCCGGCAACCTGCTGGATGGTACCCTCTGGCAACAGAGCCTCTACGAACAGTACGCCAAGAACCAGGGTATCACAGCGGAGGAAGTCCGGCGCAAATATGAATCGCAGGTCCCACTGGGCCGGGGCTGCACCTACGAGGACGTCTGCAACATCGTCGCCTTCCTCGCCTCCGATGAGGCGAATTACATGACCGGACAGGCGATCAACGTCACCGGAGGCCAGGAGATGCGGTGACCAAAATGTCCATGCACTATGTAGGGGCAGGCCCCGTGCCTGCCCTCACACGAAGTTCTTTAGCATACGCCCCCACCCCGACGATATAACTAAGATTACGCGCTCATGGCCTCCCGCCGTCCGCCTACTCGGCCCGCGTGGACTGCCTCCGAAGCGCATCACGAAAGGAGGTGGGTAAGTTGGTTAATTTCGCCACTGGCGCCTCGCTTACCCGCTTCTCCGACGTGCAGGCTTCCAGCCTGTAGGTTGTGTCGGGCAAGCGAGTGGAAAGCCCCCGTTCCGGTCCGCCGGACGGGGGCTTTCGTCTGTAAGGCGGCGAATTTGAATAAATCAAACCATAAATCATAGAAGGAATTTTCCCATCCATGGCGAACTCTCACACGCAAGTGAATATCTCAGAGAGGACACTTCCATGGCGAAAAAGCAGATCAATGTAGCCCTCATCGGCTATCAATTTATGGGCAAGGCGCACAGCAACGCCTACCGGCAGGTGGGGCGGTTCTTCGATCTCGATGTCGAACCGGTGATGAAAGTGCTGGTCGGGCGCACGGAGCATAAGGTCAAAGCAGCGGCGGAGAACTTCGGCTGGCAGGAGTACTCGACCAGTTGGGAGGATGTCATCGCCCGCAACGATATCGACCTCATCGACATCGGCACCCCCAACGACACCCACGCGCTGATCTCCCAGGCCGCGCTCAAGGCGGGCAAACACGTCCTGTGTGAGAAGCCTCTCGCCATCTCCGTAGCGGATGCGAAGGCGTCGGCGGACCTGGCAAAGCAGACCGGCCTGGTGAACGGAATCTGCCACAACTACCGCAAAGCCCCGGCCATCGCGCTGGCGAAGCAGCTTGTCGCCGAAGGCAGGCTCGGTCAGATCCGCCACTTCCGGGGCACCTACCTGCAGGACTGGATCATCGATCCCTCCGTGCCGCTGGTCTGGCGTCTGGATAAGAAGATCGCCGGCAGCGGCTCGCACGGCGACCTGAACGCCCACCTCATCGATACGGCCCGCTTCGTCATGGGAACCGAGTTTGCAGAGGTCAGCGGCATGGCCGAGACCTTCATCAAGAAGCGCCCGCTCCTCGCTGACACAGAGGGCGGCCTGAGCGGCTTCAAAGCCTCCGGCGAGATGGGTGACGTCACTGTAGACGACGTGACTGCCTTCCTGGCCCGTTTCGAGAACGGCGCGACGGGTACCTTCGAGGCCACGCGCCTGGCGCCCGGACGGAAGAACTACAACCGCTGGGAACTCAACGGCGAAAAGGGCTCCATCGCCTTCAACCTGGAACGCATGAACGAGATCGAGATCTACCTCACCGACGATCCCCAGGGCCTGCAAGGGTTCCACACCATCCAGGCGACCGAGAGCTTCATGCCCTATATGGAGGCGTACTGGCCTGTCGCGCACATCATCGGGTATGAGCACACCTTCGTCAACATGATGCGCGACCTCTTCGTCGCCATCGCGAAGGGCGAACAGTTCACCCCCGACTTCCAGGATGGCCTGAAGAACCAGGCGGTGCTGGAGGCCGTGGAGAAATCCGCAGCCTCCCGCCAGTGGACCCGCCCCGAAGCCTAGTGGAGGAAGTGCCGGACGCCGGTGAAGACCATTGCAATGCCGTGCTGGTTGGCGACGTCTATGGTGTCCTGATCTTTCTTGGAGCCGCCCGGCTGGATAATGGCAGTGATGCCCGCCGCCGCCGCGGCTTCCGGCCCATCCGGGAAGGGGAAGAAAGCATCGGAGGCCATGACCGCCCCCCTGGCCGCCTCGCCCGCCTGCTCCACCGCCAGGCGCACGGAGCGCACGCGGTTCATCTGTCCCGCCCCGACGCCCAGCACCTGGCGCTCCCTGGTGAAGACGATGGCGTTACTCTTCACATGGCGCACGACCCGCCAGGCGAAGAGGAGTTCTTCGATCTCAGCGTTGGTAGGAGTACGCTCGGTGACGACTTTCAGATCGGCAGGCGTGATGACGAGATGATCGGGGGTCTGGACGAGGAGGCCGCCTACGACGCGCTTATAGTCCATGCCGGTTGCTGCGGCCCTGTCGCGCCAGCCGCGCAGGTCGCCTACGGTTAGTAGGCGGAGATCCGCGCCCCAGCGTTTGCGCTCCGTTAAGATTGGGATCGCCTCCGGCTCGTAGTCGGGGGCGATGATCGCTTCGAAGAACGTGTTTTTGCCTGTGATCTCCTCTGCGGTCGCCACGTCGAGCGTGCGGGTGACGGCAAGGATGCCTCCGAACGCGGAGATCGGGTCGCCCAGCCGGGCCTTCAGGAACGCCTCGGCGAGCGTCTCTCCAAGGGCCGCACCACACGGGTTGGTGTGCTTGATGATGACCGCTGCCGCCTGCCGCTCCTCACTGAACTCCTTCACGGTCTCCAGCGCGCCGTTCAGGTCATAAAAGTTGTTGAAGGAGAGCTCCTTGCCGTGGATCTGCTTCGCGGTGGCGACGGAGGGCTCCGTAACGCCGGTCTTGATGTAGAAGGCGGCCTGCTGGTGGGGATTTTCGCCATAACGGCAGTCCTGTGTCTTCCGGAATCCGAGCGCCAGTTCGTCCGGGAAGACGAGCGCCGTATCTCCTTCGGCGGCGAAACGGGCCGTTAGCCATCCGCTGACGGTTGCGTCGTACTGCCCGGTGTGCGCATACGCCTTGGCGGCGAGGCGGCGGCGGGTCGCGAGGGCGACCTGGCCGTGATTCGCCTCCATCTCGGAGAGCACGGCGGCGTAGTCGGCAGGGTGGACCACGACGATGACGCCGGTATGGTTCTTGGCAGCGGAGCGGATCATGGCGGGGCCGCCGATGTCTATGTTCTCGATGGCCTCCTCCAGAGTGACGCCAGATCTGGCGACAGTGGCGGCGAAGGGGTAGAGGTTCACACAGACGAGGTCAATCGGCTGGATATTCTGGTCGGCGATGGCCTGAAGGTGCTCCGGCTTGGCGCGGTCGGCGAGCAGGCCGCCATGCACTGCCGGGTGGAGTGTTTTGACGCGACCCTCCAGCATCTCCGGGAAACCCGTTATGTCGCTGATCCCGGTGACGGGGATGCCGGCGTTGGCGAGTGCCGTCGCCGTCCCGCCGGTGGAGATGATCTCGAAGCCGAGTTGGTGCAGACCCTGAGCGAAGGGGATCAGTCCGGTCTTGTCGGAGACGCTGAGGAGGGCGCGGCGCGGTGTCGTGGTGTCGGTCATGGGATTGGCTCCTTCTTGTGTTCGCGAGGGGCCGAAATAAAAAATCCCGGACTCCCCGCAGTCAGTGACGATGCAGGTGGCCCAGGCGTGCGGCAATCTCCGAAGCGCGCGCTTCCCCAGGGTGAACTCCCTGCGAACGCCGGTCACACGCGCCATCCCTGTTTTTCAATGCATGCGGAGTCTACCCCGATTTCGCTTCCATGTCAATAGAGGTGGCAGCGAACGGTCTGCCCCTCACGGGGCGAGGTGACTTGCGGCTCGCTCTGATCGCAGAGATTGGGCAACCGGCGGGCGCAGCGGTCGAAGAAGGGGCAACCGGGGGGCAGGTGCGCCAGATCGGGAGGCTGGCCGGGGATGCTGGCCAGGCGGCGTCCCCGTGCGGTATCCATCTGCGGCAGCGCCTTGAGCAGCGCCTGCGTGTAGGGATGCTGTGGGACGCGAAAGATCTGCATCACGGTCCCCGATTCCACCACCTGCCCGGCATACATCACCAGCACGCGGTCACATACCTCGGCAACGACCCCGAGATCGTGCGTAATGAGCAGGACCCCCGCATTCGTCTTCGCCTGCATCTCCTGCATCAGCGCGAGGACCTGCGCCTGCACGGTAACATCCAGCGCGGTGGTGGGCTCGTCGGCAATGAGAAGTTCGGGATTGCAGGCGAAGGCGATGGCGATCATGATGCGCTGCCGCTGCCCTCCAGACACCTGATGTGGATACTGCCGATAGCGCGTCTCCGGCTCCGGAATACGCACGGCCTGTAACAGCCGCAGTGTCTCCGCCTGCGCCTCTGACTTGTTCATGCCCTTGTGCAGTCGGAGCGGTTCGGCCACCTGCTCGCCCAGGGTCATGGTCGGGTTGAGCGAAGAGAAAGGGTCCTGAAAGACCATCGCCATCTTCGCGCCGCGCAGCCGGCTCAACGCGCGTTCGGGTTTGCCGATCAGCTCCTCGCCCTCCAGGCGAATCGAGCCGCCGGTAATGCGTCCAGGCGGGTTGGGCACCAGGCCCATCAGCGACAGCGCAGTCACGCTCTTCCCGGACCCGGATTCCCCGACGATCCCGACGGTCTCGCCCCGCTCGATCCGAAAACTGACCCCGCGCACGGCCTGTACCACTCCGCCCGCCGTCTGAAATTCCGTCTTCAGTTCCTCAACTTCCAATAAGGGAGCTTCCACTCGGTTCTCTTTCAAGGGCGTAGCGGTTCGCGCGCGAATTCGGCCAACCGCGCGTTGGCCCAGCCCTGGTCCACATAGCCGCGGTGTGTCTGCAAACGATAACGGAAAGAGAGGCTTTCCGCAGGCGCGAGGGCGATCCGATGTCGCAGGAAGGGTGAGGGAGAGAACAAACCCTCCTCGCTTGCGAGCCAGGGTGTGGGTGAGAACGGGTTGTGTGGGTGATCCAGCACCACAAATCCGACGGTCTCCCCCTGCACGACCCCGACGCATCCGCACCAGGCCGCGCTCCGCCCATTCACCGCTTCCACTTCGTACTCGCCCAGGCTATTGCGAAACTGTCCGCCGCCACCGGGAAAGAGCGGACGCGCGGCCCGGATCGCCAGAAAGGGCGCCTCAACGGCATCCAGTATCGCCTCTTCCGTATCCGGTGCGACTAGCATGATGGTCAGATCGATCAGGCTGCCTGCGCTGGAGCCGGGATGGACTCGCACCGTGCGTACGTCACGCAGCCAGACGCTCCCCCCTGGGCCGATCCAGGCGCACTCCTGCCGAAACCCTACCGACTGAGAGCCACGGCGCGCCACAAATTCGGTCGAGACGATACGGCCTGCGTTTTCCGAACTCTCGGCATACGTCATCCCGAACGCCACGCCGTTGACGCTGCCATGGGCGACCCACAAGCCAGCCCCCGTCACCTCATCCGCCTTGAGCATATTCCGACCGTCGGCTACGGCCAGCGTCGCAAATCCGGGAATGGGGGCATGGGGCAGATAGGCGGCTGTCCGCTCTCCCCGCACCAGGAACTCCACTCCCATCGGGCCGGTCTGTAAGGCGACGCTCTGCGGAATACGCACGATCCTTCCCTCAGAAACGGCCGCCTACCGGTTGCCGCGCAAATGAATATACTCCGCCAGCGCGGCTTCCCAGGGCGGCAGATCGTCTCGCCCTTGAAGCTCCAGCGCATAGTGGCGCAACACGGAGTAAGCCGGGCGCTTGGTCGGCGAGGGATACTGCGTAGAGGGAACCGGTTTGACCTCCATGGTATGCACCCCCGCTAACTCCAGGGTCTTCTTCGCGAACTCAAACCAGGAGCAGTGCCCGGAATTGGTGATGTGGTAGGTGCCATACAGCGGCGAACCGAGCAGAGAGACCAGGGTCCGCGACAGATCCAGGGTCGAGGTCGGGCTACCGACCTGATCCACCACCACAAAGCGCTCCGTATGCGTCTTCGCCAATTCAAGCATGGTGTTCGGGAAACTCTTCCCGTTCACCCCGAACAGCCAGGAGGTGCGGCAGATGAAGTGCTTGCGGCAGAGTTCGGCGACCAGCTTCTCCCCCGCCAGTTTCGATGCGCCGTAGTAGCTGAGCGGATGGGGCGTGTCGAATTCGGTATAGGGCTCTCCCTTGTGGCCGTCGAACACGAAGTCGGTACTGATGTAGAAGAGCGTCGTGTTCTGCTCCCCACAGGCCGCCGCCAGGTTCCAGGTCCCGAAGGCGTTGACGCGGTAGGCGAGGTCCGGGTTCCGGGTGCAGCCGTCCACATCCGTGTATGCCGCTCCGTGGATCACTGCATCCGGACGGTGCTTCGCCACAAACTGCCGGGTCGCCTGCGTGTCGGTAATATCCAGGGTGTCCCAGGGCGGGACCTCCATCCCCTCCTTCACGCCAACGTCAGTGCGGACTACTTGATGCCCGGCCTTTTCAAGCAGCGCGCACAGGTCCAGTCCGAGCATTCCGTTTGCGCCGGTCACAACTACCCGCATACTCCCCTCCTATCCCAGGCCGAAGAGCGGCTTGCCTACGATGTCGAATTTGAACAAGAGCATGACGACGATAAACCAGAGAATGACGACGACTTGAAGCATACGGTCTTTCAGCAGCACCTCGTCCGGCGCATCTCCCCAGCCTTTCTGATAGACGAGATAGAGATAGCGACATACGCCGAAGATCACGATGGGCACCGTGATCCAGAGGTGGGTATGCGTTTTGGCCGTATCCGATTCGATGGTATAGACGGAGTAGCAGACGATGGTGACGCCCGCCACCAGGTTCATCATCTGATCCAGGAAAGGCAGGCCGTAGTCGCTCAGGATCGCGCGCGTCTTCTCCGCATTCGGTCCCTGCTCGCGCAGCTCCTGCCTCCGCTTGCCGAACCCGAGGAAGAGCGCCAATTGGAGGGTACACAGCACAAGCCAGTGGGAGATCTGGGCGTGAATGACAAAGCCGCCCGCGACCGTCCGCAGCACAAAGCCTGTCGCCAGGGTGAACACGTCTATCAGCACTATGTGCTTGAGCCGAAAGCAGTAGGCGATCTGCAGCACCAGATAGGCGCCCAGCGTTACGGCAAACAGCGTATTGAGGCGCCAAGCTCCGATCATACCGCCGACCGCGAACAGCACAAAGGCGCCCCAGGCCACTCCGACCGGCAACTCCCCGGACGCAATGGGCCGAAACCGCTTCTTGGGGTGCTGCCGATCCGCCTCCACATCCATCAGGTCGTTCAGGAGGTAGACACTCCCCGCAACCACGGTGAAGAGCAAGAAGGCCAGGGTCACCATGCCAAAGCGCAAGGGATTAAGCAGTTGGCCGGTGAAGAGGAGGGCAGCATAAACGAACAGGTTTTTGAAGGCTTGCTTGGGTCGGATCGCCTTTAAGATCGCCCGTGGGATGCCGAGCATACGACGTAGCGACGATGTCTGCATGTGACTTCCTGTGCTCTCGGATGTTGTGGATACAGGTTCAACGCTCATGGTTTGTTCGTGGCTAGAATTCGGGTTATGATGTCCGACGTGGAGTGGCCGGGTTCGAACGGCAGAATGACGACTTCGCCCCCACCCCGCCGGACAATCGGGGTTTCAGGCATCTGCTCCGGGTGATAATCGCCGCCCTTGGCATGAATATCCGGGCGTAAAACATCCAACAACGCATTTGGGATCGGCTCATCAAAAAAGGTCACATAGTCCACGCACTTCAGAGCCGCCAACAGTTCCGCCCGCTCCTCCTCCGGGACGATAGGGCGTGTCGGTCCCTTCAACCTGCGCGTACAGGCATCGCTATTGACCCCAACGACCAGCAGATCGCCCAGCGCGCGGGCCGCTTTCAGATAGCGCGTATGCCCAACGTGCAGCACATCGAAGACACCGTTCGTCGTGACGATCCGCTCTCCTGCTGCCCGCCGCGCCTCTAATAACCCCGCCAATTCATTCCAATCCCGCACCACCTGCCCCATGCCTATACCTTTAACTTATCTTCCCTTCAACTCTGAAGCATCGCATTCAACAGTTTCAACTCATCGGGACGCGGATCGGCAAAGAGCCAGGCAACTTCCAGAGCGAAACCGGGAATGGTCTCGAATGTCAGTTCTCCGCCCGTCAACTCTCTCCGCTCGTACTCGCTTCCTCGCTTGCGGAGCAGAGTGACACGTCGTACCTGTTGGTCAACAAAAACAATCTCCATCACGCCAATCGAACGCTAATGCACTTCTAGCCCAGACATATTTGATGGTTGATCATTGGGTGCAATGATTTCAAGAATAAGGTCTGGAGCCCCATAAATGGCATCCTGTTGAAGGATGCCATTCTGTTCCTGCCGCACGCAAAACAGATCAGGCAGCCGCCCATTATAATCATCTATACGTACTGCTGTCTGTGGCCCTCCCGTTATGCCAATCTGCTTCTTGTTTGTAAACACATACAGGAGTGAGAAGAGCCAAATTCGAAGCTGCTCATGGTCCCACCATGCCCTCACCTTCTGTACCATCACTCCTTGAATGAGATCCATATCGCTACGGACATCAAGAGCCAGAAACTCCTCGAACGTGATGGGTTGTCTTCCAAACCGAACAATGCGCGCTTCCGCTTCCTCGTTTAGAGTTTAGAGTTATACTGCTCATTACTCACACCCTTATTCTCATTTCTTCACCGGGCCGTGAACGAAATTCGCGTAACAAGCGAATTTGGACTGCACCGAAGGTGCGACCATTATTCGTCTAGGGGGCCTTCGGCCAACCGCCCTGCGGGCGGACAATGCATTCCCGGTCGCAGACCGGTTGGCGGCGTAGCCGCCCTCTAGGCAGGTCCTTCAGGGCCTGACCAAAAATGTACGGTCGTGAAATTCTCATCACGCTGCCCTATTATAACATACTTTCGGTGAGTGACTTTTCGCTTGGAGGCCAGTTCATACACGAGTTCGCACCTCTGACGAAATTAAAGATCCTCACCCAGATACTTGCCATAGAAGCGCTGAACGAATGCCTGATAGTCCGGCTGGGCGACGATTTCGCGCCACCAGGCCTGATTGTCCACATACCAGCGGACTGTCTGCTCCAGCGCCGCCTCGAACTCATAGACGGGCTTCCAGCCCAGCGCCCGGAGTTTACTTGCGTCGATGCTGTAGCGCTTATCGTGCGCCCCACCGCGCGGATCCCCAATGGGTTTGATAAGTATTTCCGGCTTACCGAGCAGCTTGAGCAGGCGGTGTGTGATCTCCAGGTTGTTCATCTCGCCGTCCGAGCCGATGTTGTAGGCTTCGCCCAATTCACCGTGGTGTAGGACATGGTCGATGCCTGAGCAGTGATCCATGACATAAACCCAATCGCGCACCTGGAGGCCGGAACCATACAGCGGCACTTTCTTGTTGTCCATCAGGCGGGAGACAAAGAAGGGGATCAGCTTTTCCGGATACTGGTAAGGACCGAAGTTATTGCCGCACCGGGTGATAAGGGCTGACGTGCCATAAGTAATCCGATGGGCGCGCACTTGCAGTTCGCCACCCGCCTTGCTTGCGGAATAGGGAGTGTTCGGCTCCAACGGATGCTGCTCGGTGAATTGCCCATGATCTATCGTGCCATAGACCTCATCCGTACTCACATGCAATAATCGCTCTAAATTGTGATTTCGCACGGCGTCTAACAGAACAAAAACCCCATAAACATCCGTCTGAATGAAGCTGCCGGGGTCCAGAATGCTCCGGTCATTATGCGATTCAGCAGCGAAGTTGACCACAAAATCCACCTTCTCCGCCTTGATGAGACCGTTGACGACGGTCTCATCCTGGATCTTGCCGGGATAGAAGCGGAAACGCGACGCCGTGGCCGGATCGTTTTGCATATCCGCCATCGTCGAGAGATTGCCCGCATAGGTGAGCGCATCCAACACTACGACGCGATAATCCGGATGCTGTTTCAGAACATAGCGGCAGTAGTTGCTCCCGATGAAGCCCGCGCCACCCGTGACCAGAACCGTTTTGCTCATAATAGTTTGAACTCCGAGTCGTTCTCCTCGTGGCGGATCTCATCCACGGGCTCCTTCTTGCCCCACCCTGCATAGAGCCGATCCGGGAAGTTGAGCACAAAGGCATCCTGCTCCCCCACATTCCGATACGCATGGACGACGCCAGGTGGCACCACCAGAAAGATCGGGTTGGCCTCTCCGGCGAGGATCACCTGTTTGACGCGCTCACGTCCGGAGCGGTTTTCCCAGAGGGTGATCTCGAAGGTTCCGGACAGGAACACAAAGCCATCCGACTGTTCACGATGCTCATGTGGCCCGCGCGCGATGCCCGGATGCGTCAGCGAGAGGTAGCCCATCGTCGGCTCGAAGCCCTCCGGCAGTTCGTCGTCGCGAAACAGTTCGACCAGCCAACCCCGTGGGTCGGTGTATTTGCGCAGAGATTTCGTTATGACGCCGGGGATCGGATCGGTTTCTATCGTGCTCATACGGTTGCTTCTCTTCCTTGGATTGGGAGTTTAGCCCAGTTCAAATGTCGTGACCCCATAGATCTCCGAGAGCGGCAGATCCGGAGCGGGGCCAGTATACATGCGGGCGGTCTCAAAGACGGGTTGCATTCCATAGCGCTGCGCCAGGGCCAGCGCCTCTGGGTTCACTTCCGGCACATCCAGAAAGACGGATTGGCCCGCAGGCTGCGCCCTGAGCGCCCGGAAGAGGAGATCCGCGGTCGCGGGATCTTCGGCAAAGAGAGGGCCGATCAGATAGCCATGGACCGCAGGGCGCACCAGACCGTAGCCCACCAGGTTGCCATCCTGTATCACGCCGAGCGCGGTTGCGCCGCGCTGCCTTATCCAGCCCTGCAGAAACGTCGGACGCGGAGCGAAGAAATGACGACGGTCATAAGCTTCCAATTTCTCGAAGGGCACGGCGGACAGAGGCGTCAGGCCGGAAGGCATCTCTCCCCCGCCAGCGACGCCGAAGCGGATGTTGCGATACGCCAGCCGAAAACCGGAGCGCTTGTAGTTCTCCTGCTGGGCGATCACGCCGTCGAGGCCCACATTGCGGGCGCCGAGATAGTCCATCGCTGCCCGAAAGAGTTGAATGCCGTAACCGTGACCGCGCAACTCCGGCTTTACGATGTAGATGCCGATAAAGCCGAAAGTATCGCCATAGGCCACGCCGCTTATGCTGCCGACCGGCTCCCCGTCCCGTTCGCCGAGGAAGAACCCCTGTGGGTCGGTGGCAAAGAAGACCGCATGGTCGTGCAGGCCGATGTTCCAGCCCTCCTGAACCGACCAGGTGAAGGAGTGGTTCAGATCGTGCCGAACCATGCGACGCACGCGGAAATCTCTCGATGTTTGTAGCGCTGACAAACGCTTCCTCCTCGCGCGCTCTGCAGGGCCGGGCACAGAACGTGCCCGTCTGGAGGGCCTTCGGCCAAGCGTCCTCACGGACGCGAAAAGTTGTTTTGCGGCGGGATCACTTCTCAGGGCGGTCTGCTGGGCGCTCCGCGACCAGGCGACGCAGATACTGGGCGTACTCCGATTTGCCCATCCGGTCCGCCTGCGCCAGGACCTGCGCGGCATCAATGTAGTCCAGGTCGTAGGCGATCTCCTCCAGGCAGGCCACCTTCAGTCCCGTGCGATGCTCCAGGACCGCCATAAAGTTGCTGGCATCGAGCAGCGAGTCGTGCGTGCCGGTATCCAGCCAGGCGAAACCGCGCCCCAACAACTCCACATTGAGCTGATTGCGTTCGAGGTAGACCTTATTGACGTCGGTGATCTCCAGCTCCCCGCGCCACGAGGGCTTGATGCTCTCGGCGATCTCGGTGATCTGATTATCATAAAAGTAGAGGCCGACGACGGCGTAGTCCGACCGGGGCTGTTTCGGCTTCTCCTCCAGAGAGATCGCGCGCCCTTCGGAATCGAACTCCACCACGCCGTACCGCTCCGGATCTTTAACACGATAGCCGAAGATCGTCGCCCCCTCGGAACGCTGCGCCGCCTCTTCCAACTTCTGGGGCAGACCATGCCCGTAGAAGACATTATCCCCCAGCACCAGGCAAGCGGGTCCGCCCTCCAGGAAGGCCTTGCCGATAAGGAATGCCTGCGCAAGCCCCTCCGGATTGGGCTGTTCCGCATACCGAAACTGGACCCCAAACTGACTGCCATCGCCGAGCAGGCGCTGGAAGAGGGGCAGATCGTGGGGGGTGGAGATGATCAGGATCTCCCGCAGTCCCGCCAGCATCAGCGTAGAGAGGGGATAGTAGATCATGGGTTTGTCGTAGATGGGCTGCAGTTGCTTGGAGGCCGCCATGGTCATCGGGTAGAGACGCGTACCGCTCCCACCAGCCAGAACGATTCCCTTCATGGTGATCTTCCTTTCAGAAGCGCCGGTGCTGCTCCCACTTCCAGGCAGTCGAAATGATTGCATCGAGATCCTGGAATTGCGGTTCCCAGCCCAGTTCCGCCTTTGCAAGGGCCGCGCTGGCAACCAGGCGAGGCGGGTCCCCGTCGCGTCGCGGTCCCTCTACCTTCTTGATCGGTTTGCCGGTGATCTTTTCGCAGGCTGAAATGACTTCGTTGACGGAGTACCCCTGTTCGACCCCCAGATTATAGACCGCGCTCGGCTGCCCTGTGCGCAGCCGATCCAATGCCTGGGCATGCGCCTGGGCCAGGTCCAGAATATGGATGTAGTCCCGAATGCAGGTCCCATCGGGCGTATCGTAGTCCGTTCCGAAGACGCCGATGCTCTCTCGTTTTCCCTGCGCTGTCTGTAAGATCAGCGGAATGAGGTGCGTCTCCGGGTCATGGCTCTCTCCGATACGCCCCTCCGGGTCCGCGCCTGCTGCATTGAAGTACCGGAGCGCCGTATAGCGGAGACCATACGCATAATCGTAGGCTTTCAGCATGCGTTCGACGAAATACTTGCTCTCCCCATACGGATTGATCGGGTTCTGGGGGTGCTGCTCGTCCATGGGCACATACTGGGGATTGCCAAAGGTAGCGCACGTCGAGGAGAAAATAAAGTGGTTTGCGCCATGATCCCGCATGGCATCCAGCACATTCAGCGTGGCGACGGTGTTGTTATTGTAGTATTTCCTCGGGGCGGTAACCGATTCACCGACGTAGGCGAAAGCGGCGAAGTGAACCACCGCCTCGATGGGATACTCGGTAAAAACCCGATCCAGCAGCGCCCGGTCGCCCATATCGCCCTCTACAAACGGGACGTCCTCCGGGACGGCTTCCCGATGCCCGTAGGCGAGGTTGTCCAGCACGACCACCTCTTCGCCTCGCTCCCTGGCATACTGTACATAGTGGCTGCCGATATACCCGGCTCCGCCCGTAACCAGAATCATACTCACGCGCCTCTTCTAACCTCCTCTTTGCGGGAGGGGATCAATCGATAAAACGGTATTTGATGATCGTCCAGATCGCCTGAACGCCGTCTTTCCAGCCGATCTTCTTGCCCTCCTCATAGTCGCGGCCACTGTAAGAGATCGGCACCTCGTAGATCCGGCAGCGCCGCTTGGCGACCTTGGCGGTGATCTCCGGCTCGAAGTCGAAGCGATTGCTCCTCAGGTTGATGCCTTTCAGCACCTCCGCCTTAAACACCTTATAGCAGACTTCCATGTCCGTCAGGTTCAGGTTGGTGAGCAGATTGGAGAGGAAGGTGAGGACGCCGTTGCCCAGCCGATGCCAGAAGAAGTGGACGCGATGCGCGCCGCCACCTATAAAGCGACTGCCGAAGACGACATCCGCGCGCCCATCCAGGATCGGTTCGAGCAGGTTGTAGTATTCGCGAGGGTCATACTCCAGGTCCGCGTCCTGTACGAGCATAATGTCGCCTGTCGCGTGGTCGATTGCGGTGCGAAGCGCCGCGCCCTTGCCCTGATTGTGTGCGTGATAGAAGACCCGCACATCGGGATAGCGCCCCTCGATCTTATCGCGCATCAACTCTCGTGTACCATCCGTCGAGCCGTCATCCACGAGAAGGATCTCTTTTTTGATCTCTACATCCCGCACCCGCTCCAGGATCTCCTCCAGCGTGTTGATTTCGTTATAGACCGGAATCAACACCGAGAGCAAATACTCTTTGCGTGGGCCATGCAGCCGCGACAAGCGTTTCTCTACGGCAGGCGACACGTCACCACAGACAATCGCCTCTTCCGTCTGCACCCGCTCTCCCTCACTCCCCCGTTTCTCCAATGGCACCAGCCCCCTTAATCGATCCGATTGCAAATAGAATACCACAGAGCCATCCCGTTTGCATTCCCACATGCGTTACCTCTTTGCGGCATGCAATGCAACGGCCTGCACGCGGGGAATGCGTACAGGCCGTTGCACCTGTCCATAACCTGGAAGAGGAGGAGATCGCATGGGACATGCGTGGATGCGACGTAGCGCTCAGTGCGCTCCCTCCCCGAGAAAGACCGCCGGGATGGTCTTCAGGATGATCTTGAGGTCATTGAAAAAGGACATGTTCTCAATATACATCAGGTCCAGTTCTACCCAGCGCTCGAAGGAGATATTGCTGCGTCCGCTCACCTGCCACAGGCAGGTGAGGCCGGGCTTTACGGCCAGACGCTGCCGTTGGTACGCGCTATAGGCGCTCACCTCACAGGGCAGCGGGGGGCGCGGTCCCACCAGGGACATCTCTCCCTTGAGCACATTGATAAACTGGGGCAATTCATCCAGGCTGAATTTCCGCAGAAAAGCGCCGAGCGGCGTAATCCGCGGGTCGTTCTTGATCTTGAAGACGGGGCCGGAAGCCTCATTGAGCGACATCAACTTCTCTTTTCGGGTTTCCGCATCGGCGCACATGGAGCGGAACTTATAGCAGGTGAAGGGACGCCCTCCCTGTCCGACCCGCTCCTGCCGGAAAATGACCGGGCCACGGGAGGTGAGTTTCACCAACAGGGCGATCAACAGAAAGCAGGGCCAGCTCACCAGCAAAAAGACGGCGGAGAAGAGGATATCGAAGGCTCGCTTGGAGCGCGCATAGGAGACCTCCCGGCAGGGAAATACGGGGGTATCATAGTCTGCTGCGAGGTGTTCGGAATGCTTCCGGACGGCGATTGTTCGATATACGGCTGCTACCGATTCATCGCGGTTCTCAGCGCGCTCTGCACCGGACAGAGCGTCACTATGCGACAAAGAGTTCGTTGTTTCATGATCGGGAGCGCTAAGGAGTGAAGTTTTGACTTCATGAAGAGTATCCATCACGACCGATTTCTCCTCACCAGCGCAGTGGAGCCGAAATGCCACCAGGCGCGTTCCTATTCCAATTAGGGCCTTCCACAACGAAGGGGACATCGGTTACCGCAAAATGTGTTCTCACTACGAACGGGGCTTCGTCCCTCACCACACGTTCTCATGCTTATTGGGGGCGCGTCCGTCCTCCGTCGTCCTCCCTGACGATGGGTACCGTGAGCGTGGGACGTCGAGGTAATCTGGGCGATGGAAGCGCAATGCAGCGAATGGCGGAAGAGTACTCTCCGTATCTCTCTCCAGCATAACAGGAGCCACTACGCGTTGGCCAGAGGGTCTCCAGAAAATAGTCCGTGAGGGGTTGTCTGTCTATCGAATGGTTCTCATTCGGTTGGAGCAGACCGCTCTGGTGACCGCGAGCGTGTGAATCTGTATCACTATGCTTTGCCTTCTTGACCATCACCTGAACATCCTTCCTGATGCGGATATGAGAGCCATTGCCTGCGGAAAAGTCTGCAGAAGGAATATTCTGTTTACCTCACCCACTTATCCTGCATATTCCGTGCCATCACCGTATAAAACCGAGGGGACCAGAAAATTTTTCTACGCCCCTCCAGCCCTCCCATACGCGCATTCTCCGCAGAGGTTCCCTTGGCATGGTTTATGCAGCATTCCAGATGGCGCTTTATCGGTCAATCTCGGAAGTGCGTGGCTTCCAGCCTAAACGCCGCACCCGCCACAACCGATAATCAATTTGCGCCTTAGAGCACAGAAACCGTTTCCACTGCCATTGCAATCTCGTGCCCTCCACGGATAGGACTATACCTTATACAGAAAGGGGGATGCAAGGAGGCGTCAAAACCGGGTACAGACGAGTTTGCCAATCGGAACCTCCTCTCTCTCCCGGCCAGGAAAGCGGCTCCTCCTTGTCATGACGATATGAATCTATGTGTGATTGGAACGGGTTACGTCGGGCTCGTAACGGGCTGCGTCTTCAGCGATCTGGGCAATGAAGTGGTCTGTGTAGATAAGGACGCGGATAAGATCGCGATGCTGGAGCGGGGCGAAATGCCCATCTACGAGCCGGGGCTGGAAGAGCTTGCCAGGCGTAACGTCGAAGATCGTCGTCTCTTCTTTACACAGAACCTCCACAAGGCCGTGGAACACTCCGATGTCGTGTTTATTTGTGTGGGAACGCCCCCCCTGGAGAACGGGGACCCCGACATGCGCTATGTCGAGGAGGCGGCGAAGGGCATTGCAGGCGCACTGAACCGCTACAAAGTCATTGTGAACAAATCCACGGTCCCGGTCGGCACCGGCAATCGGGTGCGCGAGATCATTGACAGGCATAAACGGCATGATGTAGACTTCGATGTGGTCTCCAATCCGGAATTCCTCCGGGAAGGCAGCGCCATCAAGGACACATTGGAGCCGGATCGGATTGTCATCGGAGCGCCGAGCCAGGTCGTCGCCATGAAGCTGCTGGAGCTCTATGCTCCCCTGGAGCGCCCGATGATCATCACAGATGTCGCGAGCGCCGAGATGATCAAGTACGCCTCCAATGCCTTCCTGGCGACGAAGATCAGTTTTGCCAACTCGATTGCCAACATCTGTGAGGCCGTCGGGGCGGATGTAGTGCAGGTGATCAAGGGCATGGGCATGGATAACCGTATCGGCCCGGCGTTTCTGAACGCGGGGTTAGGATACGGCGGTTCGTGCTTCCCCAAGGATAGTAGCGCCCTGGCCCGCACGGCGGAAAAAGTAGGGTACGATTTCAAACTGCTCAAAGCGGTGATGGAGGTCAACAAGGAGCAGCCGGTTCGCTTTCTGGACCGCTTGAAGACCGCTATGAGCGGATCGTTCGAGGGCAAGATCGTCGGGGTGCTGGGGCTGGCATTCAAGCCGAACACCGACGATATGCGCGACGCCAAGTCCCTGGAGATCATCGCGAACCTGCTGGCCGGAGGCGCTTCCGTCAAGGCGTACGACCCGATTGCCATCGAAAACACCCGCCGGATCTTCCCGCAGGTTTGCTATATGCACAACGCCTACCAGGCGGCGGAGGGGGCGGATGCGCTGGTGATCGTAACGGAGTGGAATGAGTTTAAGCTACTGAACATGGAGCGCATCAAGGCCTCCATGAATGTGCCGTTGATCTTCGATGGGCGCAATATCTACGACCCTGCGAAGCTGCGGAGACTGGGGTTTGAGTATCACTGCGTGGGCAGACCGTCCGCCCCGCTGAAATAATCGGAGGAGTTCCATGTCATTGTTGGGAAAAATGCTTGGCTTCGGGCGCAACGATCACTACGATAAAGGGATACGCCTGTTCGATCAGGGGCTGTACGAAGAGGCCATTGCGGAGTTCGCGTTGGCACAGGGCGTCAAGGGCAAATCCGACCCTCTGACCGAGCGCCTGGCGTCTTTCTACACGGCGGAATCCTATGCGCACCTGGGCCACACCGCGATGAAACATGGACAGTGGGATAAGGCCGAAACCTGCTTTCGCCATGCCCTGGAGATCCATCCCAACTATGCGGACCTCCACTTCCATATGGCGCTGGCGCTGCGGGCCAGCAAGAAGCGGAATGAAGCGATGGCCGCCCTGGATGCCGCCCTCGCCATCAATGCCCGCTTCGCCAAGGCCCACTTCACCCGTGGATTGCTCGCCTACGAAATGGAAGAGCGTGGGAATGGCATGAACTCTCTGGCACTGGCCCTGGAGTTGGAACCCGGATTTAAGACCGAAGCCTTCGCCAAGGGGCTGGCCTACCACCAATCCGGCGACTACCCGGCGGCCCTCCACTCCTTCGAGCAGGTCTCCCATACGGAAGTGGACGACATTCTCTTCCACTTCAAGCTTGGGGACGATCTGTATCGGCGCGGTATGTATGATGAAGCCATCGGGGAGTACCAGAAGGCGCTGACCCTGAACCCGAACTATGCCGACATCCGCAACCATCTGGGGATCGCCTACACTGCCAAGGGCCAGGTGGCGGAGGCTATCGCGGAATTCGAGGCAGCCATCGCCATCAACCCGCGCTTTGTGGACGCCCTGCTCAACCTGGCGATCACCCACCGCGATAATGGACGCACCATCGAAGCCCGCAGCATTTTTGAGAAGGTGGCGGAGATCGAGCCGGACAACCCCATCGCGCTGCGCAACCTGGGGAAAAGCGAATTAGGCCACAACCAGGACGGCCGCTGTGCCGCCTGACCACGCTCCCCTATCCCAAGGATCCTAGCGAAGCGCCCGAACGCCGCCGGTGTTCGGGCGCTCGCTTTGCCGGGAAGTGCCGTAGAGCACGTATGTCCGCATCCAGGCCCACTCGGGGCACACCTGCCCTCTCTCCCTGTTGGAATGCACAGAGGCGTGGACAAGTCTAAAATAAGACCTTGACATCCGATTTTGAATTGTGGTATAGTTCTATAAATTGGACCTTTCTATCCGATTATCAATATTCACTCTCCGTTTACCGCAAAGGCCCCTGCGGGGCATGCGAAAAGGCACGCACATGATTGGAGTGCGACCGAGAAGACATTATGGTCGGCTCGCCGTATGGTTGATGCTGGCGGTCATTCTGCCTGCTGCCGGGCTGGCCTGGGGCGCGGGCCAACTCGAATACGATGCCGATCCGATCCGCTACACCACCACTCCGGCCAACGACCCCATCGCGCGCCTTCAACAGCAGATGGCGCAGGGCAGAGTAAAGCTGAAATTCGACAGTCAGCATGGCTATCTGCTCTCCGTGCTGCAGCAGTTGAAGATCCCCACCTCCTCGCAAATGCTGGTCTTCTCCAAAACCAGTTTTCAGCACGACCTCATCTCGCCGGAAACCCCACGGGCGCTCTACTTCAATGCGCAGACCTACATCGGCTGGGTACAGGGCGGCTCCGTGTTGGAGGTCGCTACCGTGGACCCGCAACTGGGCGCCGTCTTCTATGTGCTGCCTCAGGTAGAGAGCGGGTCGCCCAAGTTCGTCCGCCAGACATATGAGTGCCTGCAGTGCCACGATTCCGGCATGGCAGGCAACGTTCCGGGCTTGATGATGCGCTCCGTCTATCCCGACCGCACCGGGCGCCCCCTTCTGACGCAGGGGACCTATGTCACCACCGATCAGAGCCCGCTACGGGAGCGATGGGGCGGCTGGTATGTCACCGGAAAGCATGGCAATCAGGCCCATATGGGCAATATGGTTGCCCGGAGTGAGACCGCGCCGGAGGAGACCAATTGGGGCAGCGGCGGCAATGTCACCGACTTGAAGCGGCTGGTGGACGCCTCGCCCTATCTCATGAAAACCAGCGACATCGTGGCTCTGATGGTCTCGGAGCATCAGACCCACACACAGGACCTGATCACACGGGCCAACTATGAGACCCGCCGGGCAATGAAGTATCAGCAAGACCTCAACAAAGAGCTGGGCCGCCCGGCGGATGCCGAGTGGGAGAGCGTCCGGAGCCGTATTCAGAGCGTGGGGGAACCGCTCCTGCAGGCGCTGCTCTTCTCCGGCGAGGCTCCTCTCACGGAGCCGATCACCGGCACTTCAGGCTATGCCGAGCAGTTTTCGGTTTTAGGTCCGCACGACCGGCAGGGAAGAACGCTCTATGCGCTGGACCTGCGCCACCGCCTGTTCCGCTACCCCTGCTCCTACCTCATCTACTCCGAAGCCTTCGACGGCTTGCCCGCTCCCATGAAGGACTATCTCTATCGCCGCCTGCTGGAAGTCCTGAATGGCAAGGACAGGACGCCTCCCTTCGCCCATCTCACCGATCCCGACAGACAAGCCATTCTGGAGATCCTGCAGCAGACCAAGCCCGACTTCGCCGCCTGGCAAGCAAAACAGGCCCCCGCCCTGTTAGTGCTCACAGGGCGGGGGCATCTGCACCCCCTATGCTTGCCTTCCTAAAGCGCAAACGCAGGTAGAATCAAGTTTAATTGTCGAGCAAAATCCTAACGTCGAACGCTTCCTGATGAATGTTCAATGGATTCATCATTCCAATAAGCAAAGCTGTGTAGGAATGACCAGCAGTTAGAATGGCACCTAGCTTTAATGTGTTAGAAGCAATGAGCGCACCCGTGGTGGAATTGTGAACGGTTAATGTTAATGTTGATGAGGATGAGATTGAAACGGGCGCATAGTTAGAGGCGTTTAGGTAAGTTATGTTGGTAAGACCGGCAATCGGCATTCCAGCAGCATTTGCCGTCGTAGAAGCATAGAGGTCGAGCGGAGGGCTATCCGGGCTTAAGTTGACAATTCGCAGTGCCGCCGTCGTAGGTGCCGGCGATGACGGAAATGTAGGAAATGTATCCGTTAGCGGGACTATTTGAGGAGCTGGCGTACCCTTCAGGACCCCAACCAGTATAAGGGTTTGAGCGGTGTTCGCGGGAATAGTAAACTGTTGTCCAGAGATAAGCGGTATATTGCCTCCGGATGGTACTACACTGATCGTAGTCACTCCTGAATAGGCCGGCATATATGTTGAAGCTGCGCCGAACGGAATATCAGCAAACGACAGATTTCCATTTACAACTGTTTGCTGTGCTGCAGCAATCGTTGTTACGTTGACAGCATCAGGATTGGTGTTCGTGCCTGGGTAGCTAACGCCAACCAAAGCATTGACGACGCGTGCTTCCGAGGAAGGAATGGGCTGTGAACCGCTTGTGCCACAGCCAGCGATTTCAGGCAACAGACATACTATGAACCCAATGGCGACTATGCCCCAATTCGGACGAGTTGAAGGCATCTGATTTTCCTCCTAATCTATAGATTGTGCGACAGAATCCACGAGGGCTTGTAAGTTTATGAACCGTATCTGTACACGATATGCCTTCTAAGGAAGCGAAAAGCTATAGCCGAGACCAAGGTAAAAGCCAGATCGCGTGGCATTTACTGTATTCACTGTGGAGCCGACAGGAGGTTGGCCCAATTGCTCTCCATTCAGTTCCGTGACGGAGCCGATCGCTAAACCCCCCGTCAAAACGAGACGGTCTCTATGTCCATAGGCCAAATCTAAACCGAGTAGAAAACGCGGGGTACCACTGGCAGTCACTCCAATCGTTGGCCCAAGAGACCAATGGGATGTAATTAGGTAGTTGTAATGGATGAAGGCTGCTCCTCCTGCATCGTATCTGTCCCCTGTCCCCAGAGCGACCGTTCCTGCGGGGTTCAGTCCTGCAATCGGTGAATGTGCAATGTAGTAGTTGCGGCTTCCAAGCGTTGTGAAAGCCATGCCGACACTAAACATCACCTCCCAACCCTGGTCCACATGGATCGTCCTGGTTTGGGGGGCAAACGGTCCGGAAGGCTGTGACTGTGGATTGTTCGCCCCTTGTGAGCCCTGGCCTCCACCAATATTTTGTTGTTGTCCGCCTCCTCCCGTACCCTTTTGAGATGGCCCTCCCCCACTGCCTGGATTTGTACCTGTAGAACCGCCAGGTTGAGGGGTCGTTGCGGGTGTCGTGTTAATTGGTGTCGTGTTACTTGCAGTTGATTTCTGTGACTGTTGGCTGACGGGAGTGATGGTTACCGTCACCTGCAAATCATCGCCTTGTACATTATCGAAGGGCTTGACAAGCATAGCAGGTGTTGCCCCAACGGGGTTGGCATCGAGTAGGACGTTGGCAACAGTGGCCGCATCGGTAAACAGCGACGCTATCGTCTGTTGACCGGGCGTGGTTGCCGTGAAGGTCTGCATGAGCCCGGTTATGGTACTCTGCATTGTATTCGCCAGGCTATCTTCGACTTGCAAGTGGTTTGATCGTTCCTGTACGGCATCCAGAACGTTCTGTACACTCTTTGAATCACCTGTCACAGCCTTGCCTGCTAGCATTACGATGTCTTTATCGCCTGCTTGTTGGTTAGAACTTTTGGCTTCATCCTTTGCAGCGTTCACCAAGGCATTTATGTTATCTTGGCTTGGTGTTGTAACAGCAGTCATCGCTGCCATCAATGTTGCTGAAATCTTTTGCGTCACAGGTTTGACAAATGTTGTCCACGCCGCCCCCTGGATATTGAAGTCAATACTCTCGCTCTGCAGTTGATTGTTAAGTCCCGTTAGCAGCATGGGCACGTCATCTACGATTTCCTGAAACGCCCTTATTGCTTGCCCGCTCACTGCTGTGGACGGATCGCTTGGTACAAATGCTCGCTCCTTATCTATAGGCTCCGGAGTGAATTTAAGGACCTTCTGAATGTCATCAAGATGGGATTTTGTTGCCAAAAACGAATCCTTGTCGCTCGGTTTAGTTTCCTTTGCCTTGGTTTGTTCATTTATGAACTCAAAATAAGCTTGGATATCGCTTGCATACGCTTTCATCCACGATGTAAGGATCACCATACAGGCTCTGCGCCGGGCTTCATTGGAGTTAGGCAGGTCAACTGTTCGGTGGAGTGCGTCATCAATCTCAGCGGCATTGATGAGTGATTTAAGTTTTGGCACGATGGGATTTAGCGCGAAGGCATTGTAAGCTTTAAGCAGGTTCGTAAACTGCATGTCATCTTCACCACCCTCCTTCTCACTGGCTGCATTTGCTAGTGACGTGACCGTTGGGGCCTGGGCCAGGGCTATTTGGCCGAGCGCTGTCGGAAGTACCGATGGCCCATAATTGATGGTAGATCCCTGCGCCTGATACGTATAGTGCATTGTATCCACATTAACCACCACGAGCCAGACCCTTGATCCTTTTGTAATCCTATGCGGTAGGCTAATGAATGAATTGGAACTTGCGTCAAACAACAGAATGGCATCATGATCGTTATAGTCGTTCCTTGTCTGCTGAAGGTAACGCTGTGCTAAACCGAGCCACTTATTTTTGAGAAAGTCGACATGCGCTTTATCATGTAGCTCGCCAAAAGGCGGGAATGATGTTCCTTGTGTATTGTCCGCTTTGCCTTGACTCCATGCATACTGGCAGAGTAAGCATAGGATGGAACAAATAAGTACCAAGCGTTGCAGTTTCATAATATCCT
>Ga0070734_10001868_pt1 | contig 28332 bp, 23 predicted proteins | sample Coa_R1_8_FD_66444 | JGI IMG/M metagenome (GOLD analysis project Ga0070734, IMG submission 66444) | Surface soil microbial communities from Centralia Pennsylvania, which are recovering from an underground coalmine fire - Coalmine... | ecosystem: Environmental > Terrestrial > Soil > Unclassified ... | reverse complement strand
CTTCTCGAGCCATCCCTGCTCCTGAAGCGACATCGCGGGAGCAGTCTTCACCAGCTCGTCGTAGTCCTTCACGTGATTCGAATAGATCATCGAATCCAGGATGCTCCAGAAATATCCCGTCTCGTTCAGTAGCCCCGTCAGCCAGGGCTTCTGCCACGTAACGTGCACCGGCCCGCCGCCGTTGATGCAAGCTTTCAGCCGTTTGCTTTCCACGTACGCCATCTTGCTGGCCCAATATCCGGCATAGCTGCGGCCCATGAAGCCCATGCGCTTGCCGTCCAGATCGGCGCGCGAAAGTAGGTATTCGATGGTTGCGATGTAGAGCCTTTCCGCGTCGGGCGTGTTCCACTGTGGGCACTCGCCTCCGCCCGGCATATCCATCGAGAACGACGCCGCACCGATGCGCAGAATATCGTTCGTAGCGCGCTCCTCTTTATATACGTCCACGCCGCCCGTGGTGATCACCACAGGCGGACGCGTCGTGCCCTTGGGCTTGCGCAGGTAGCCGATGATCTCCTTACCCTCATACGGAATGGTTACGCGCTCCATCGGTGGATCTTGCGAGCGAGCGCCCTTGAGATAGTTCTCAACGTCCTTCTTGTATGCCGCCTGCTTGGCCGGATGATTGATCACCGGGAACCTGGCGATGCCGTAATACATAGCGGCCTTCAGGTACGCCTTGTTCGCGTCGGCCCTTTGCCCCTTGGCCTCCAGCTCCGCCGCCTGATGCTCGAACGGCGAGGCGAGCCGGGTCCACTCGTTTACCCAGGGCTCGGCGTCGAGCGACGTCAGCGTGTTGAAGATGCGCTCCACTTCCATGGGATCGGCTCCGCGGCCGATAAACTCTTGCATACGCATCTTGGCGCCGTCGGAGAAGGCGGGATCTTTAAACGGATTCACGCCCGGCCGATGCTGGATCGCCAACTGCACCCCGGTTTGCGCCTTCAACTGCGGCGCGGCGTTCAGCGCAATGCTGGCTCCGGCGGCAATCTCCAAAAATCCGCGGCGCGTAGATTTGCCCCCGGTAGGTCTTTCCAACCATGACAGTTTCGATGTCGGCATGATGTTCCTGGCCTTTCCCAAGAAATTATGTCACGAAGGCGGCTGTTTCCGTCGGATGGCCGGCCCTCGAAATCGCCGGTTCCCAGCCATCGCTCTTCGCGACACTTCGGCGCTTCCCCGTTTTCCGGTGACCTCGCATATTATGTAAGTAACACTCACGAGAGGTTCGATGATATGAACAGAGAAGTGAAGCGTTTTGTTGGCTTGGCTGGAACATGGTTCTTGATTCTGATCAGTCAGGCCGCCGTGATGGCTCAATCCGCTGATGAAATCGCAAAGGCCGTCCTCCCCTTGCCCGAAGATCTGCGTGCCGACGCCACGATCTACGTCTACGATGAGAATGGCGATCGCAAGATCCTCCGCCCGGGCAGAAACATGGTCGAGTGCCTGCCGAAGAACCCCGAAGACGGCTTCACCCGCTGCTACAACAAAATAACCGCTGATCGGCGCGACTTCGAAGCCAAACTAAAAGCGAAAAAGAAGTCCCAGCAGGAGATCACCGCGGCAATGGACCAAGCCACCAAGGAAGGCAAAATCAAGCCCGCTCCGTACGGCGTGATCAACTATCGCTACTCGGATGACGACAAACGGATCAAGCTGCTCTGGATCATGTCCGTCCCCAACGCCACGCCGGAAATGGTGGGCGTCTCCACGGTGTCCCAGCAAGCCGCCGCCCTCAAAGGCAAAGGGCTGCCCTGGATGATGCTCCCCGGCACTCCGGGAGCCCACATCATGATCCCGATCAACAACACGCCGCTCAGTAACCACGAGTAGGCAAGTGAAATTTCCGCTGACGTTGCTGCGAATCCGGAAAGCGGACATCATCATTCAAGGCATTTAGGCCGCGACTGAAGCCTCGCCTGTGGAGGGCCAATTTCAGCGGCACGGACTTGCTCTTGCTCCGGACGGCAAGCGGCCGCCTGTGGTTGTGCAAAGGGAAGCGCGCGGCGGAAACGATGCGAGGAGCCACGAAATAGGAACGATACTCAGGATTATCATACAGGATCCTTTGGACTCGACGGCGCGCGGTGCTCAAGCTTCTGTCGGCGTTACCCAAATTTCGATCCCGCCGATCCCTCCTCCGCTGGTCCTCCGCTGCTCCAGGGGATCCGCGAGGAACAGGCCCCGGCCGCAAACTGCCCCGGATGGGCAGCACCGACCTGGCCGGCGGTTTCCGCTTCATCGAGGGGTGGCCCCCGCGCCAAACCATCGTCATCTCCGACGGCCTGCCCGACGATGCCCGCGCCGCCGCCGCCATCACCGGCTCCATCGACACCATCTATTGCGGCCATGATGGCGATGCCGCCATCGAGTTTCTGCGCCGTTTGTCGCGCGACTCGGGCGGTCAGCAGGCTTTTCACCGTGCCCGCCGCCCAGGTTGCCGGTCAGATCGCAGCTCGACGGCCTCCGGTCAGTACAAGCGACGGCTCCTATGAGGTCGCACCCAGTCTCTTACAACTCCACCACACGCCCGTAACGCAGATTTGAGAGGCGGCCTGGATGGACCGTAAGTTCTTTCGATTGTTTTCTCCAGGAGAAGTCTTCAAAGTTGGTGAACCACGCCGTGACAGCATCGAGAAAGTCAATCGAACCCATAAAATGTTTCACTTTGCGCTACACGGTCCGCTTGCGCCAGCATGTAGGAATCGCGATTGGTTCGCGGAGAGGATTTGTGCGCTTTTCGTCCTATCAGACCGGCGGGCTCTATGACGAGATGTTCGCGGCCGACGATCTGCCTCGGCCGCAGGCGCGCCTGTTGCTGGATACGATTCAGTCCCTGTCCGAAGGCCAGCTACTGCGCTGCAAAGTTGCCGCGGAACAACTGCTGCTGCAGATGGGAATCACATTTAATGTGTACGCCGATTCAGCAGGCACGGAACGGATCTTTCCGTTCGATCTGGTGCCGCGGATCGTGCCGGCCGAGGAATGGAACTGGGTGGAGCGCGGATTGCGGCAACGGATCCACGCCCTGAACGAGTTTATCGACGACATCTATCATGACCAGAAGATTCTCAAAGACGGCGTGATTCCGTCGGAAGTAATTTTGTCGGCGGCGTCATACCGGCCGCAGTGCCTCGGACTAAATCCGCCGCGCGGCATCTGGTGCCATATCGCGGGCATCGATCTGGTGCGCGACCGCGACGGGCAGATCTACGTGCTGGAAGACAATCTGCGCGTGCCTTCGGGAGTCTCATACGTTCTGGAAAATCGCGAGGTGCTTAAGCGGACGTTTCCCCAGGTGTTCGAGGGGTTGGCGGTCCGCCCGGTCAATGAATATCCGAGCCGGCTTCTGGAGACGCTGGAATCGCTGGCGCCCGCGAGCGCGGCCAACGCGCGCGCGGTGGTGCTTACGCCGGGCGTCCACAATTCCGCCTACTTCGAGCACAGTTTTCTGGCGCAGCAGATGGGACTGCAACTAGTGGAAGGACGGGACCTGGTGGTCAGCCGCGGCGCGGTGTACATGCGGACGACAAAAGGACTAGAGCGCGTGGACGTGATTTACCGGCGCATCGACGACGATTTTCTCGATCCGGAAGCGTTCCGCGCCGACTCGCTGCTGGGAGTGCCGGGGTTGATGGCGGCGTACCGCTCGGGGGCCGTGGCGCTGGCCAACGCGCCGGGCAATGGCGTGGCCGACGACAAGGTGATCTACGCGTATGTGCCCGATATTGTGCGCTATTACGAAGGCGCCGACCCGATACTGCGGAACGTGCCGACCTACCTGTGCTGGAAGGATTCGGACCGGCGGTACGTTCTGGAGAATCTGGAGAAACTGGTGGTCAAGGCGGCCAATGAATCGGGCGGCTATGGCATGCTGGTGGGGCCCGCGTCCACAGCCGAACAACGGGAAGAATTCGCGGCGAAGATCCAGGCCAATCCACGGAACTATATTGCGCAGCCGACACTAGCGTTCTCGCGCGTGCCCACAATCATCGACGATCACTTCGAGGGGCGGCACGTCGACCTGCGGCCTTATGTGCTGTACAGCAACGACATCTACGTGCTGCCGGGCGGCTTGACTCGGGTAGCATTGCGCAAGGGGTCGCTCGTGGTGAATTCGTCGCAGGGCGGCGGAAGCAAGGACACCTGGGTGCTGGCCAATCCGATCAATGGGCAGTTCGAGCCAGGAGGCCAGCAATGAATTCAAAACCTCTGCTGAGCCGCGTGGCCGATTCGCTCTACTGGATCGGCCGCTACATTGAGCGAGCCGACAACGTGGCGCGCTCGGTGGGAGTGAATCTGCAGATGATGCTGGACCTGCCAGCCGAGAACACCGGCCAATGGCAGGCGCTGGTGCAAACGAGCGGCGACAACCAGATATTTCGCGAGCGGTACGGCGCGGCGACGCAGGACAACGTGATCCGGTTCCTGGTGTTCGACCGTGAAAACACGAACTCAATCGCGGTGTGCGCAAACGTGGCGCGGGAGAATGCTCGCTCGGTGCGGGACACGATTTCATCGGAAATGTGGGAGCAGGTGAACCAGATGTACCTGCTGATCAACTCCAGCCCCAGCCGGCTCGCGCCGGACGCGCTGCCCGAGTTCTTCTACCGGGTGCGCACAGAGTGCCACCTGTTTCAAGGGCTGACGGACGCCACCATGAGCCACAACGAAGCCTGGAATTTCCTGCGGCTGGGACGGAAACTGGAACGGGCCGACAAAACGACTCGCATTCTGGACGTGAAGTATTACATGCTGCTGCCGGCGCTGAGCGATGTGGGAACGCCGTATGATGACGTGCAGTGGTCGGCGGTGCTCAAGTCGGTCAGCGGGTTCGAGATGTATCGGAAACGCTACGGCCGGATCGCACCCAACCGGATCGTCGAGTTCCTACTGATGGATCGCGAGTTTCCGCGGGCCGTCCACTACTGCATAAATTGCGCGGACGAATGCCTGCACGCGATCACGGGAATCCCCGCAGGAAGCTTCTCGTGCGTGTCGGAGCAGAGGCTAGGCTTATTGCGATCAGAATTGCATTACACTCATGTCGACTCGATTCTGGCAACCGGACTGCACGAATTTCTTGACGCGCTACAGGTGAAAATGAATAGAATTGATACAGCGATCCTGGAGGACTTTTTCGCGGTCCGCGCCGATGTTGAGGCTGCCACGGGAAGCACGGGATCGGGTCAACGATGACGTTCTGCCTGGGAATCAATACTAACGACGGACTGGTCGCGATCGCGGACACCCGTGTTTTGGCCGGAAATGAGTGCCTGGTGGCGCGGAAAGTGGCGTCGTATGCCGGCCCGGGATTTTCCTTTTTCATCATGACTTCGGGTCTGCGGTCTTTGAGTGACAAAGTGCTGCTGCACTTCGAGGAAGCCTTCGCGCGCGACACGGCGGCGCGCGATCGCCTGTACAAGACAGTGAAGCTGTATTCGCAACAGGTCCGCAAGGCAGCGGAGGAGGACCGGGCTGCGCTTCACAGCTCAGACCTTAATTTCAATATTCAAACGCTGGTCGGCGGGCAGATGGCGGGCGACTCCGCGCACCGGCTGTTCCTGGTTTATCCGGAAGGCAACTGGGTGGACATCGGAGCGGACACGCCTTACCAGATCATCGGGGCATCCGGATACGGGAAACCGATTCTGGGCCGAAGCCTGACCTCGGCCGATTCGATCCTCTATGCGTTCAAGGTCGGCATTCTGGCGTTCGACGCGACGCGGCTGTGCGCGGCCGATGTCGATTTCCCAATCGATGTGGTGCTTTACAAAAGGAACAGCTTCGAGCTGATCGAGCACCGGTTCCATCAGCAGGACCTGCAAGAGATTTCCGACTGGTGGCAGGAACGGATGCGCGCGAGCGTGAGAGACCTGCCGTCGGAATGGATCGAGCTGGCTTTCTCGAAGCTTACGCGCGACGGCGTCGAGCAGGTGCACTAAATCGCGGCCTATAGCATGAAAATTTCGGTAGCGCACTCGACGGTGTACCGGTTCGAACACGCGGTGGATCTAGAACCGCACACGATCCGGCTCCGGCCGCGCGACGATGGAAGCCAGAAGCTTCTTTGCTATGACTTGCGCATCCAGCCGGATCCGGTGAGGCGCGCGGAGGGAACCGATCAGGACGGTAACGTGGTGACCCACGCGTGGTTCCAGGAGCCGGCGCGGTCGCTGGAGGTACAGAGCCGGTTCACGGTCGAAACGCTGCTCGAAAATCCGTTCGATTTTTTGCTGAGCGAAAAAGCGATGGCCACGCTGCCACTGAAGTATCCCCAGGCGGTGCGGCCCGTACTGGCACCGTACTGCAACGGGGAAGGCGCGGGGGCGGTCATTGAGTTCGCGCGCGCGGCGGCTGACGCCGCGGGCGGGCGGACGATTGATTTTCTGGTAGAACTGAACCGCCGGATTCGGAGCGGATTTGATCCGGTGGACCGGACGGAGGGGCCGGCGCGCTCCGCCGCCGAGACACTAGACGCGGGCGAGGGCGCCTGCCGCGATTTTGCGGTGCTGTTTTGCTCGGCCTGCCGCGTGATGGGGCTGGCGGCGCGGTTTGTCAGCGGCTACGAATGTGAAGCAGCGCGCGATCACGCGCACGCGTATATGCATGCGTGGGCTGAAGTGTATTTGCCGGGCGGAGGGTGGAGAGGGTTCGACCCATCGCGGGGTCTCGCCGTGAGCACGTCTCACGTACCGGTGGCGGCCGCAATCGAGCCGGCTCTGGCGGCGCCGATCAGCGGATCGTACCGGGGCGTCGCACAATCGGCTATGGAGACATCGATTCGGATGGAAGCGTCGGAGTAGATGCAGGCAGAACGATACTCAGGATTATCATACAGGATCCTTTGGACTCGACGGCGTGCGGTGCTCAAGCTTCTGACGGCGTTACCCAAATTTCGATCCCGCTGGTCCTCCGCTGCTCCAGGGGATCCGCAGAGTGATGAGTTGGTCGGTTGGACGGGCGGTCCCAGCTTTTGACGGGGGATAGCCGCCTGCGACTACGATAGCCATCGGAGCGATGATCCGAATTGACAAGGCTTTGGCTTGTAGTAATCCGGATCTGCAAACTTGGTATTGAAGATTTCTTCCCAACGCGCACGAGGCGTTCACCTATCGTGATGCGGTGCGATTCTCTGATGGCAGCGTCGTCCTGCTGCGGAAGCTTGCGGTGGGCCAGCGGGTTTACGTGCTGAGCTTGGCTTCGGATGGCGAGTTTCGAAAACCGGCTCCTCACAGCTTGGAGCGCGCACTTTCGGCATAGCGGTCTCGGAGGGCCGTCTGTGGGCGGCATCCTAAGCACGATTCCTGCGCGCCGGGACTCTCTCTCACGCTGCAGCCCTTCATGATTTCGGATTGCGAGCGGGAGCAGCGCAGACAAAAGAGCTCGCAGATCTGAGGTTGCCTGTGTCGGGCGGCAGCCCCCCGCTAGGCCGGCGTTTGGCACTTCGCGGTATTGGGGCGTCTGATTCGATAGCAGTCGGTCTAACCAGCCGCGCTCGGCCATAACTCCTGCTGCGGACTCATATAGTCCCGGCATTGCTGCTTTAAGACGGTGCCGATCACGTTCGCTGCCCAAGAATAGATATTGTTCTCTCGAACCACACTGCGCAGCGATCGCATTCGATAGTGCCGCTCTCCGGGCGGCATTGTCAGAGCGCGTCGAATTGCCTGTGCCATCTGATCTGAGGAGAACGGGTTTATCGGTAGCGCCGAGGTCAGCTCCCGCGCCTGTAAAGCTGCTCAGCACCAGAACACCGTCTTCGTCTGATCGGCTCTCCGGTGGGATCGGTGGGATGCTTGCCATCGCCTTGAATCCACGACATAGACGCTAAATTCTGTATTTGCAATCGAGGACCGGTTTCCCAGGCTGCACGTCGGGGGCTCGAACCCGTCTCCCGCTACCACCCTGAGCGCTAGGCTTCCATCGGGCAACGTCGGGCGATGCGGCATGGCATCAATGGCAACCCGGCAGCGCTGGCAACCTGAAATCTGCAACTTGCAGAAAGAGTTATTCCGCGGAGGAAACAATCCCCCCTCTCCGCCAGATCTGTTCGCGGCTCGAAGTCCTCGGCGCGGCCGCTGAAGTCCTCGGCGTGGCCGCTGACCCGGGCCAGGAGATCTCCCTAGATCTGGTATTTTTTGGCTAGCCAAAGTTAGTGCGAAAGAGCACGATTTTCGCGGTATTATTGGGTACATGGTCCGGCGGTTTTCCCCTGGGTTCCTTGGTGTCCTGGTTTCCCTGATCATCCTCCCCGTAAGCGCTGTCAGTGCCTCGGCGCAACAGCAAACTTCTTCAGAGTCCGCGCGCGATTGCGCCCGCATCGCCGAAACATACGTCACCGAACGGCTTTCGGTTTGGCAGCAACGGCTCAAACTTCAGGACTGGAAGATTTCCATTGTCATGGCGCATCCCACCGACCTGAAGCCGAAGACTCTGGGCAACATCCACTGGGACGCCGACAAGAAGTCCGCTGTGATTCGCGTACTCGACGCCTCGGATTATCGCCTGGCTTGCCGCGACATGCTGGATGACATGGAATTCACCGTCGTCCATGAATTGATCCACCTCGAGCTTTCGTCGCTGCCGCGCTCCGAAGCCAGCCGCCGCGACGAAGAATACGCCGTGAATCAGATCGCCGACGCCCTGCTCGCGCTCGACCGCCACCGGTAGCTTCCCTCGAAAATCCGCCGCATTCCCCGCCGCGCCTTGCGGCTATACCGCGTCATTCGTCATAATTAACAGGAACATCCACAGTCTGAACCGCTCATAGCACCACGGGCGGCCCACGCCGCGGAAAAAAGAGAGGGAAGAAGCCATGGTCATCGATGCGCACGCGCACGTCACGGCGCCGGACAAATTGTACGTGTATAAAGCGGGAATTCTCGCGCACCGGGGCGGGCACGGCCGCGGCAGCGCCGGCGTAACCGACGACGACATCGTCAAAGCGTTGAACGCCCCCGTCTTCGGCGGTTCGTCGCATCTCGCCCAGCTCAAAGAAGCCGGCATCGATATGCAGCTCATCTCGCCACGCCCCTATCAGATGATGACCAGCGAGAACCCAAAGCTGGTGCAGTGGTTCACTGAAGAAACCAACGACATCATAGCCCGCGAAGCGAAGCTGTTCCCCAACATCTTTCGCCCGGTCTGCGGGCTGCCCCTCACCCCGGCAATTCCCGTCAAGAATGTCGTGCCGTACCTGGAGAAATGCATCAAACAGGACGGCTTCGTGGGATGTCTGCTGAATCCCGATCCCGGCGAGTGCAGCGGGGTGGAAACACCCCCTCTCGGCGACCGCTACTGGTATCCGCTCTACGAAAAAATGGTCGAGCTGGATATCCCCGGCCACATTCATTCGACGGGCTGCAAATCGGAGCGCCTCACCTATTCCCTGCACTTCATCAACGAAGAAAGCATCGGCGTCGTGTCGCTGCTTACGTCCAATGTGTTCAACGATTTTCCGAATCTGAAGATCGTGGTGTCGCATGGCGGCGGCGCCATTCCGTATCAGTGGGCGCGCTTTGAAGCCAGTTCGCTGCGGCGCCCCGGCTCCGAGCGCTTCTCCGACCGCATGCGCAAGCTATATTACGACACGGTGCTGTATTCGAGCGATTCACTAGCGCTGCTGATCAAGACCGTGGGCGCCGATCGCTGCCTGTTCGGAACCGAACGGCCGGGCATCGGCACCGTAAAAGACCCCAAGACCGGCAAGTGGCTCGATGAAACCCGTCACCTGATCGAAGCCTTCGACTGGCTGAGCGCGGCCGACAAGAAGCTGATCTTCGAAGACAACGTGAAAAAGGTTTTCAAGCTGGACGCAGCCAAAAGCGTCGCGTCCTGACGTGGGGCAGGTCTCCGGCCTGCCAATTAACCATGGTCAAACTCGAGATTGCGCATCTCTCGAAACGCTACTGGCGGGACAACCGCGACGTCCTCGCGCTGTCCGACGTCTCGCTCTCCGTCAACGACGGCGAATTCCTCGCCATCGTCGGCCCGAGCGGCTGCGGTAAGACATCCCTGCTCAACATCGTAGCCGGCCTGCTCCCATACGAAGAAGGCGCCGTCACCATCGACGGCAAGAAAATCTCCGGCCCCGGCACCGACCGCGCCGTAGTCTTCCAGCATTCCAGCCTTCTCCCCTGGCGCAACATCGCCGGCAACATTCGTTACGGAATGGAAATGCAGCGCCGCTTCGACGAAGCCAAGATGTGCGAGCGGGCTGACCACTTCATCAAGCTGGTCGGCCTCACCGGTTTCGAGAAGCATTACCCCTCGGAGTTGTCGGGAGGCATGCAGCAACGCGTCAATCTGGCGCGGGCGCTGGCCGCCGATCCCGCGGTGCTCCTGATGGACGAGCCTTTCGCCGCACTCGACGCCCAGACGCGCGAATTCATGCAGGCCGAGCTACTGAAAATTTGGGCCCAGGCGCGCAAGACCGTCCTGTTCATCACGCACCAGATCAACGAAGCCATCTATCTGGCCGATCGGGTGGTTGTCATGAGCGCGCGGCCCGGCCGTGTGAAAGACGTCTTCCAGATCCCGTTCGACCGCCCCCGCGCCCTCGCCCTGAAGCGTGACCCACAATTCCTCGCCATCGAAGATAAAATCTGGCAGTTAGTGGAAGAAAAGCCCGAGCGCATCGGCATGATGATGACGAACTGAGTATGGCGCAGGCCCCGCTGATCGATACCGAAGCTCCAACCGCCGCCGGGACGCTGCCCCCTCGGCGCAGCTTCTACAAGCGGCATGAATCGCTGATCCTCGGAGGCGGCGCCGTCGTATTCACCCTCGCCGTCTGGCAAGCCTTCTGGTCCGCGGGCAAAATTTCCCCGTTATTCTTTTCCGGTCCTTCCGCTATCGTGCAGCGCTTCTGGGATGAGTTCCTGCACGGCCGCCTGCGCGCGGACATGCGCTACAGCGGCCTGAACTTCGTACTGGGCTTCGCGATGGCGCTCGTCCTCGGTGTGGTCCTGGGCGTCATCATCGGCTGGTACCGCCGTATGGAGATGGTGCTCAACCCGTTCGTCAATTCGCTCTACGCCATTCCGCGTGTGGCCATGATCCCGCTGATCATCATCTGGTTCGGTATCGGCATCTGGTCGAAAGTCTTCATCGTCTTCATGACCGCCTTTTTCCCGATCCTGATCAACACGATCGGCGGCATCCGCGCCACCGACCCCGACTTGCTCCGCGCCGCCCGCTCCTTCTGCGCCTCGGACTGGCAGATCTTTAAAACGCTCGCCGTTCCCGGCGCCGTGCCGTTCATCCTCACCGGCATCCGCCAAGGCGTTGCGCTGGGGCTGATCGGCGTGGTGGTGGGCGAAATGTTCGGCGGCAGCGAGGGCATCGGCTTCATGGTGGCCTACGGCTCCCAGACCTTCGACACCGCGCAATTGTTCGTAGGCGTCATGGTGATTGCCTTCGCCGGCATCCTGCTTACCGCGATCACTGAGCGCCTCGAACGCCACTTCTCGCGCTGGCGGCCGGAAAGGTGAACGCTTCCATGGACGACCTGATCGCACGCTTGAGCCGGGTGGATTCCTGCGCCGTCTCCGACGCGCTCGACAAGCTGGAATTGCCCAGCGCCGTCAGTGGGCTTCACCGCTTCTCCACCGAGCGCCGCATCGCCGGGCGCGTGCTCACCGTGACGCTCGCCTTGGCCGGCGGACGCCCCGGCGCGTCGCGCCATCTCTGCACTGCCGCCATTGCGGCCGCGCAGCCCGGCGACATCATCGTGGTCGAGCAGCGCACCGGCCTCGACGCCGCCTCCTGGGGCGGCAATCTTTCGATTGGCGCGCAGATTCGCGGCGTAACCGGCGTCATCGTCGAGGGCCCCGTCCGCGACATCGATGATAGCCGGCGTCTCGATTTCCCCGTTTTCGCCCGTACTCATACGGCCCGTACCGCGCGCGGCCGCGTGGTCGAGGTCGCCACCAACGAGCCGATTACAGTCGGCGACGTCACGGTGCTGCCGGGCGATTACGTGGTTGCCGATGGCAGCGGCGTCGCGTTCATCCCGCAAGCCGAAATCGCGCGCGTCCTCGAAACCGCCGAATCCATCATCCAGCGCGAGGAAGCCATGGCCGCCGCCATCCGCGCCGGCACCCCGATCACCCAAGTCATGGGCGCCAACTATGAGCGCATGCTGAAAAAATAACCGACATGCCAGATCAAGATCCCAACGTTCAACGCGCGTCGCGGCTGGACACCACTTCACTCAGCGACGCGATGGACCGCCTCGGCATTGCCGGCCAGTGTCTCGGCATCAAGCCGCTCGACCACCGGTTTCGTCTAACGGGCCGCGCTTACACCATCCTTTACGGTCCTGCCGGCAAGCCTCCGGGTACAGTCGGCGATTACATCGATGATGTGCCCCCGGGCGCGGTCGTCGTGCTCGACAATGGCGGCCGCGAGAACGCCACCGTCTGGGGCGACATTCTTACCTGGGTCGCCTATACCCGCGGCGTGGCCGGCACCGTGATCGATGGCGCCTGTCGCGACGTGGCGCTCTCGCACGAACTGGGGTATCCCATCTACAGCCGCAGCTATTCCATGCGAACGGGCAAGGACCGCGTCCAGGTAGAAGGCACGAACGTGCCCGTCAATATCGGCGACGCCCGCGTCCATCCCGGCGACCTCCTCCGCGGCGACGCCGACGGCGCCATCGTGATCCCGCGCGCTCACGAAACCGAAGTGCTCCAAATCGCCGAAGAGATTGACGCGATCGAAGACCAGATCCGCCGCGCCGTCAAGGAAGGCAAGAGCCTCGCCGAAGCCCGCCGCGCCTTCGGGTATCACCAATTGCAAAGCAAGCGGTAGCAACCCAAGCTTCTCCCTCGCGCCTGCACAGATTTCGCTGCGAACGGCACAGCCGCTCATTTAGAATAGCCAGAATGGCAAATCTCGGATACATCGGATTAGGTGTGATGGGCAGTCGCATGGTGAGCCGGCTGCTGGAAAAAGGACACGCCGTCACCGGATACAATCGAACGCGCGCCAAAGCGCAGTGGCTCATCGATAAAGGCATGCGCTGGGCGGATTCGCCGCGCGCGGTAATTGAGGCGGCCGACGTCACGCTTTCCATGCTGACCAACTCCGCCGCTCTTGAAGAAGTCGCCGCGGGGCCGAACGGCGTCGTGGCCGGCATGCGCGCCGGCAAAGTCTTCGTCGATATGAGCACCGTCGCCCCGGCCGCCAGCCGCGCCATCGCCGGTAAAATTCGCGAAAAGGGCGGCGACATGATGGATGCCCCCGTCTCGGGCAGCGTCATCACGCTGGAACAGGGAAAGCTCTCCGTCATGGTCGGCGGCCGCAAGCAGACTTTCGACCGCGTCCAGCCGCTCCTGCTCGATCTCGGACCGAAAGTGACCCACGTCGGCGATAACGGCCTGGCGCTGGTCATGAAAATCGCCACCAATCTCAGCCTGGCCGTGCAAATGTTGGCATTTTCCGAGGGAGTGCTGCTCGCTGAGAAGAGCGGCATTTCGCGTGAGACCGCCGTCGATGTGCTGACCCATAGCGTAATCGGTTCGCCCATGGTGCAGTATCGCGGCCCGTTCGTCCTCAAAATGCCGGAAGAAGCCTGGTTCAACGTCAACATGATGCAAAAAGACATGCTGCTGGCCCTGGAGTTGGGCCGCCAGGTAGACGTGCCCCTTCCCACCACCTCGGCCACCAATGAACTGCTCACCGCCGCGCGCGCCATGGGCTTGAAAGATCGAGACTTCGCCATTCTCTTCGAAGTCCTCGCGCGACTCGCTGGTACTACTCTGTAGTCGTTCGAGGTGCTTTTAAAAATAACGACTTAGCGGATAGTACTATAGCGCTCAGCACTATGGTTCTGAGGCGAGCTGGGATACGATTCTGCTATGCGCCGAATCGGTGTGTTCGCTTTGCTCGTGCTGGCCGCAGGCTGCGGCAAGAGTCCCCGTCAATATGTCGATGCCGGCGACCGCTTCCTGGCAGCGCACAAATACGCTGACGCTTCCATCAACTATCGAAACGCCATTCAGAAAGATTCGAGGTTTGCCGAAGCCTATTACGGATTAGGGAAGAGCTATCTGGCACAGGGCAAGGCGCGCGAGGCTTACGCCGCGTTCGCCAGAACTGTCGAACTGGCGCCTCAGAATATGGACGCCAAGCGCCAACTGGCCAATCTGGCGTTGGCCGGTTATCTGGCCGATCGCCGCCGTCCCAAAAATCTCTACGATCAATTGAACAAGCTCGCCGCCGACTTCCTCTCTCGCGATCCCAATTCCTATGATGGCTTACGCCTGAAAGCTTACATAACGCTCAACGACAATCAGCGCGCCGAGGCCCTCGGCTACTTCCGCAAGGCGCTGCAGGTCAAGCCCTGGGACCCGGAGATGGCTGTCATGCTGGGCCAGGTTCTGATGCAGGAAGACGCCACCGCGCATGAGGGCGAGAAGTTGATTCTCGATCTGATCCAGCAGCACCAGGATGCGGGCGCCGCCTACGACACGCTATACCGGTATTACGCGAACGCCAAGCGGCAGCGCGAAGCCGAGGACATCTTGAAGCGCAAGGTCGCGGCCAACCCGAAGCAGGCAGGCTACATTTTACAGTTGGCGGAGTACTACCGGCGCGCCGGCAACATTCCGGAAATGAAGGCCACGCTGGCCACCATCCTCAACGATGCCAAGACTTTTCCAAAGGCCCTGATGATTACCGGTGACTTCTACAATCAGACGGGAGACCGGGAGCAAGCGCTCAAATATTACGAGCAAGGCGCGCAAACCGCTGGCGATGATCAGCTGACCTACCAAAAGCGGCAAGCTGCCACGTTGACGGCACTGGGGCGTGCGGATCAGGCTCTCTCGGTGCTCGACGCGGCGTTGCGCGCGCACGCCAAGGACTCGGAGCTCCACATGGCCCGGGCATTGATTCTGCTCTCCCAGGGCAAGGCTGATCCGGCTCTGGCGGAATTGCAGCAGCAGGATCAAGAGCACAGGGACAATGCCGCGGTAAAGTACCAGCTGGGACGGGCTCTGCTCCTGAAAGGCAAGGGACCGGAAGCCACCGCGGCGTGGCAGGAATCCGCCAAGCTCCAGCCCGGTTATGCCGAGCCTAAACTCGCGCTGGCGACGTACGCGCTCCAGAACCGCCAGTATGAGGAGGCGCAGCGCTGGGCGGACCAGACTCTTGCCGGTTCTCCGGGAAACGTAACGGCTCAAATTATTCGCGCGGACGCATTGCAAGGCCTCGGCCGGATCGAGGAAGCTAAGACGCTGCTCTCCAATCTGCGCCGGCAGATGCCCGGAAACGCCACGATTGACATGGAGTACGCCCTGCTGAGCTTGCGCGATAAGAATCCCGCAGAAGCCGAGAAGATCTTCCGGGCCTACTACACCCCCGGACAGGAGAATCTGCGGCCGCTCAACGGATTGGTCGAGGCGCTCTTCGTTCAAAAGCGCGGCGAGGAAGCCGTGAGCCTCATCAAGGCGGATCTGGCGAAAGCTCCCGGCAGACCGGCAGTCGAGATGTTGTTAGCCAACAGCCTGGCAGTCTCGGGTCAAACAGCAACGGCCATTCAAGCGCTCGATCGACTTGCGGCGGCACATCCGGATCTGCCCGGAGTCCGGATGCGGCTGGGTCAACTGCATGGCGTTGAGGGAAATATGGACGCCGCGCTCGCCAGTTTCCAGAAAGCGCGCGAGCTCGCGCCCAAGAGCGCCGATCCGTTACTCGCAATCGCCGAAGTCGAGGAGCGCGTAGGCCGGACCGATGCCGCGCGTCAGGATTACCAAGCCGCCCTAAAATTGGATGCCGCGAACCCTGTGGCGTTGAATAACCTTGCGTTCCTGACGGCGGATAGCGGCGGAAACCTGGACGATGCGTTGCGCATGATCACGACTGCGTCACAGAAATTCCCCAAGCAGCCCAACTTGTCCGATACTCTCGGGTACGTCTATCTGAAGCAGAAGAAAGTGAGCAGCGCGCTTCGCGTCTTCGGAGACCTCACCCAGCAATATCCGCGCAACCCGACGTTCCTGTTTCATCACGCTCTCGCATTGCTCGAATCAGGCAGCAAAGAGCAGGCACGCAAGGAATTGGAAGCCGCGCTGGCCGCCAAGCCTCCCGCGGATCTGGCTTCGAAAATCAAGCACGCGTTGGGCGGCGTGAGCTAGTCTATTTCGCCGTCTTAATGGCGAAATCCCAGATCTGCATATTGAGCTTGCCCGCCGTGTACTCGACCACTGCGTATTCGCCGGGCGCCAACGGCTGCTTCGGCCAGATCTTGTACAGGCCTTCGGGAGCAAGCTGCGTCTGAAAGATGTCGACCATTTGCGGCTCCTCGACCACTTCCTTGGTGACCGGCATGAACGTCAGATTTTCGACGACGCGCACGTCTCCCTTCGGCGTGACTTTCGCGATTCCGAACCGCTCGACATCCGATAGCTGAAAGTAGAACTCCTGCTCGGGGTTGGTGAACACATTGGCCGAATGCGCCCCGGCGAGTTCGACCGCGCCTTTGCCCGAGACGACCGGCAGCGGTGCCAGACGGCTGAGCACGGAACGGCCCTTGTTGGTATGGACGGTTGACTCGGCCTGCTTCAAAACTTTCGTCTCTTTGCCGTCGAGCCAATACACCCCTGGGTTCTGAGGGATGCGAGAAACCTCCTGCTGAACCTGCCGCTCGACTTTCTCTTCCTCCTGAGCGAGCTTGGTCTCTTTGTCGAGGGCGGCCTGGCGGTCGGCCGCCTCGGTTTCGGTGCGTTTCACGTCGACCAGGTCCAACGGGATCTCCTCCCATTGGCTGCGTTCGACACTATAAAAGCGCACGCGGTCGGGTTCGATCTTGTACTCGCGGACAATCTGGTAACTGCCATCCTTCAAGTACAACTTGACATTCGCCGCCCAGGCCGAAACGGCGACCGCGAGTAGCGCCAGCAGGATTCTGCGCATGTCCCTAACGATTACTTTAGCGCGGCTGCAGCGGCGGCGGCGGCCCGCCGGTGAGCCACGGCACGCTAACTTTAAGCGAACTCGACCGTCCCTGAGTACGTAACTTGTTACGATGCAGATTACGGTGGGCCACGTGTGGAATCGACCTGCCGCCGTTCTCCTGCGAGGTTTATACCTATGATTCGATTGCAATCCACTGCCGCAACTGTGCTTTGCGGCCTGTTGAGCGTTCCCGGATTCGGGCAAGTCTCCGAGATCACGCCACCTCCGGAAGGCGGCTTTCTATCCCGCCTTACGCAAAATTACCGGCCGCGGCCGGTACGGAGCACCAATTTCAGCGACTCCGGACGAATCGATAAACTGATGCGCGCCGGCAGCGTCTATTTATCGCTGCGGGACGCTATTGCATTGGCGCTGGAGAACAACCTGGATATCGAGAACGCGCGTTATAACCCACTGTTGTCGGACGCCAACCTGCTGCGCGCCGACGCCGGTACGCTGCTTCGCAACGTGTCGAACAACATCTCGCAAGGGCCGTCGTCGGCATCCCTGGGCGTGAACGCGGGGGCGCAGGTGGGCTCGGCCGCGGTTCAGCAGAGCAGCAACCCGCAGCAGGGCGTGCTGAGCGGATTGAACGTGCAGCTTGCCGGCACGAGCATTCCGAATCTCGATCCCACGTTCTTCGTGGTCAGCCAGTTCGCGCACCTGACGCAGATCAATACCGCCACCAACATCAGCGGCACCAATTTCCTGACCAACCAGTACAAATCGACCGCCTATGGCATCCAGAAAGGATTCCTGACCGGCACCACCGTCAGCCTCTCCATGAGCAACCAGTTCGGGGTGACGCAGAACTCGCCGGTGAACAGCGTGAACCCGTTCACGCAGGGCAACCTGCAATTGGGAATCCAGCAGAACCTGCTGCAGGGGTTCCGGCCGTCCGTCAATAATCGCGCGATTCGTGTCGCCAAGAACCAGCGGCATGTCTCCGACCTGACATTTAAAAATCAGGTGATGACGACGGTAGCGAACGTGGTGAATCTCTATTGGGATCTGGTCTCATTCAACGAAACCCTCAAAATCCGGCAGCAGACATTGGAGCTGAACACAAACCTGTATCACGACAACCAGCGGCGCGCGGAACTGGGCGCGATCGCCCCGATCGACATCATCCAGGCGCAAGCCGAGATGAAATCCGCCGAGCAGGACGTCACGAACGCCCAGACTCAGGTGCTGCAGCAGGAGATGATCCTCAAAAGCGTGCTGACTCGCAACGGGGAGGATAACCTGGAGATCATCGACGCGCGCATCATTCCGACCGACCATTTCGATGTCCCGGCGCAGGAGCAGGTCCGCCCGATCCAAGATTTGATCGCCGAAGCCGTGGCCAACCGCCCCGAAGTGGAGCAGAGCAACGTCAACCTCGAAGACGCTCGGATCAATATGAAGGGAACGCGTGACGCCATGCTGCCGCAGCTGACGGCATTCGCCAACCTGCAAAACAACGGACTGGCGGGGGTTCCGAACACGGTCCCCTACCCTGCCTCGCTGACCGGGGGCATTCCCGGATTTACGGGTTCCACGGTGACGCCGCCGAATCCGTTTATTCTGGGGGGCTACGGCACAGTTCTCAGCCAGATCTTCAGCCGAAATTTTCCGAACTACACGGTCGGAGTGCAGCTCAGCATTCCAATCCGCAACCGCTCGACGCAGGCCGATTTCATTACCGACGAGTTAAATTACCGGCAATCACAGATCCAGGACAAGCAGCTGAAGAACAATATCAAGCTGAACGTGATCAATTCGCGAACCGAAATGACGCAGGCGCGGGCCGCCTACGAAAACAGCGTGGAAGCGCGCCAACTGGAAGATCAGACGCTGGCTGGGACGCGGCGCAAATATGAGCTCGGCACCGCGACGATTATCGACCTGCTGACTACGCAGCGCGACGATACGGCGCGCGAGCTGGCCGAATCGAGCGCGCGCAACCAGTACATTCACGCTCGCGTAAACCTCGAAAGCGTGCTCGGCAGCATCCTCCAGGATTACGATGTGAGCATCGATGAAGCGCTGAAAGGTCAGGTGAGCCGGCAACCGGATCCGATTCCGGCCGTCACCCAGCCGTAAGTTGTTATGCTGAGGATTGGCTCAAATCTACCCGTTTCAACCCTACCGCTACACGGAAAAGGCGGGGCCGCCGGACAAGCTGCTCACGCAGCCCTACGACAAGATCTCGCCCGCCATGCGCACGCGTTATCTGGCGCTCAGTCCGTACAATCTGGTTCGGATTATTCTCGGCGAGCGCGCTTCATCGGACACAGATTCGGATAATGTTTACACGCGCGCCGCATCCCACTTGAGCGCGTGGATCGCATCCGGCATCCTGGCTCGGGACAGCGAACCTGGCGTGTTTCCCTATTTCCAGGAGTTCACGGTCCCAGACACGGGAGAGCGGCTCGTGCGGAAAGGGTTCATTGCACTCGGTGCGGTGGAGGAGTATGCGGCCGGCATCGTGCACCGGCATGAGCAAACGCTTTCCGGCCCCAAACAGGATCGGCTGCAATTACTGCGCCACACGCGGGCCCACTTCGGCCAGATCTTCATGGTATACCCGGATCCACCGGGAGCGATCGATGCCCTGCTGGACGCAGGCTCGCGCGGGCGCCCGCTGGTCGAAGTAACCGATGAGTACGGCGCCGTGCATCGCATGTGGAAGATCAGCGATGCCGCCGGTATTCAGAAGCTCATGGCCGACAAGAAACTCGTGATCGCCGACGGACATCACCGCTATGAAACCGCGCTGGCGTTCCGGCGCGAGAACCCGGGCCTCGCCGGCGCCGATCGCGTGATGATGACTTTCGTCAATATGCATTCGCCCGGATTGAAAATTCTGGCGACGCACCGTCTGGTAAGCGGCGTGAACGCGCAGGGTTTCCCGCAGAGCGCGGAGCGGGATTTCGCGATTGAGTCAATTGACTCCGCCGCCCGCCTGCAGCAAGCGTGGCGCGATCGCCCGGGCCGAACGATAATCGGAGCCGCCGTGGGAAGCCGCCTTTATCTGATGGAGGCTCGTGACGGCAGCAACGAGCTGGACGTGCGCGTGCTGCACGAGCGGATATTGGGAAAAGCGCTGGGCATCAGCGAAGACGCTGTGCGCGAAGAGAAAAACATTCATTACGTCCGCGGCATTGATGCTGCACTGGAAGAGGTGCGCCGCGGCTCGACGCAGATCGCGTTCCTGCTGAAACCGACTTCGATCGAGCAGGTGGCCGCGACATCGTTCGCCGGCGGCGTGATGCCGCAGAAATCCACCGATTTTTATCCAAAGCTATTGTCGGGGCTGACTATTTACAAGCTGGATTAACGACTCACTGTGAGAGCGATGGGCGATTTCATTAATCGATCCCTTTCGCCTTCACGTCCCAGTTCGAATTCGTGCAGAGGGCGCAGTCCTTGCCGGTGAACATCGCGCCGGCTTTCTTATCGCCTTTGAACGTCCACAGGAGCCAGTTCGAGGCCACGTTGGCGAACTCGCCGCCCCCGGGATGAAAGTATGTCGCGCTATGGCCGGCATTGTGGCGCGCGCCGTAGAACGCCGGCACCCGATTGATTGCTTCGAAGGTCGCCAATGATGCCGGCATCAGGAAGTCGGGGTCGCTGCCATTGAGGAGCAGCACCGGCCCATGCAACTTCGGCAGCACGTCCGGACCAGGTTGCGGCGACCGGCCACCGGGCGCCGCGTTCTGAACCCCGGAATTGAACACACCGATGGTCTTGACGCGGGGGTCGGCGCCCAGCGCGAGCGAGAGAAATCCCCCGCACGACGTACCCATGACCGCGATTTTGTCTACGGCGATTTTGCCTTTCAGGTGTGAGCCGGTTCGTTCGTTTTCCTTGCCGGTCCAATCGATCGCGGCGCGCATATCATCGGCGGTCTCCTGCGCCCGGGCGGCGCCTTCCTGAGGGACCGTGCCGATCACCAGGACACCGTGCGAGGCGATCGTTGTCAGAAAGGCCGAAAAGTGTGTGCTGTCGATGTTACAACCGCCGTTGCCCCAGACCATCACCGGTAGAGTGTCCTTCACAGGAAAGGCGTCCAGCGCCGCCGGGCGATAGACGTGAAGGCCTGGCGAACCGAACGCCGGTTCGGACGTGACCTGGTATGGCCCAGGCTCCGCCTTCGGTGCGCCTTCGAGAGGCAGTGCCCGCTGGATCATCTCGCGGGTGATGCCGGGCGGCTGCGCGAGGCACACTGCCGCGGTTGTAACTAGCATTACGGCGATGGTCTTGTACATGGTTCGTCCTCCGGGACCGGCATTATCTCAAATCGAGAGCAGCCCGCGCTACACTTTTCTCATGACCCTGTACCTGAAACCCACTTGAACCTCCTGCCGGAAAGCGAAGAGTTGGCTTCGCGACAAGGGAGCGCAGTTTGAAGAGGTGGACCTCAACCGGGGGTTGACGGTGGCGGAACTCGACCGGCTGATCGGAAAGCGGGACTACCGCGAGTTTCTGAATTCCCGCAATGAGCTATACCGCGAGCGCGGGATGAAGGAGAATCCGCCGCCGCGCGAGGAAGCGCTGCGGCTCATGGCGGAGAATCCCAACCTGATCAAGCGGCCCATTCTGGTGAAAGGCCGCGAGATCGTGTTAGGGTTCGATGAAGAGGCCCTTTCAGGCCTGGTGTAGCTCGCCGTAGTTTCGCGAGAGATCCGGTAACATCGGCGCAGCCACTACTGCAGACGGCGGCACGGCCTGCGTAGCGGGCGTGCCTTCTTCTTCCTGTACAAAGCAGCTTTCAAAGGCGCGCGTCAGGATGGCTTCGTTGAGTTCGAACGGCAGCTTTTCGAAGTGAATCAGATTGAGCGCGTGCGAGAGGACGTCACGCGGATGGCATCGGCGAAATTGCTTGCCGGTGCTCCGGTAATAGCGGTCGATGAAACGCTGCGGCAGTCCGCTGGGGCAAGGGACCTGCTTTTGCGCGCAGAACTGTTCGAAGATCTGCGTGAATTCGCTTTCGCTCGGGCCGCGCAGCAACATCTTGTACTGAATGCGGCGCAGAAAGGCTTCGTCGCCGAGATCGGCGGGATTCAGGTTCGTGGAGAAAACCAGGAACGTTTCGAACGGCGCGGTCATCTTGCCGCCGGTCAGGAAGCTGAGGTAATCGACGCGCCGCTCCATCGGGACGATCCAGCGGTTCAAAACCTCGGCCGGCGTGGCGCGCTGGCGCCCGAAGTCATCGATCAGGTAGATGCCGTTGTTGGCCTTTAATTGGAAGGGAGCTTCGTAGACTTTGGAATTGGTGTTGAAGCGCAAATCGAGCATATCGAGCGAAAGCTCGCCGCCGCTGACAATGAAGGGCCGCTTGCATTTGATCCAGCGCCGGTCATGCCCGCGTTCCAACGAGACCGTGAGTACCGATTGCGGCTCTTCCTCGATCGGCGTGTGGTAGATCGGGTCAAAAAGCTGGATGATATTGCCTTGGCACTCGATGGCGTGCGGCAGATAGACGGGCGAACCTTCCAGGTGGTTCAACGACTCGATGAGAAACGTTTTGCCGTCGCCCGGCTTGCCGTACACCAGAAGCGATTTGGCGGCGGCCACCGCGGGGCCGATCTGGGCCAGCGTCCGTTCCGTGATCACCATCCCCTTCAGGGCTTGCGCCAAGGCTTCTTTTGTCAGCCAGCCGTCCTGATGACGCTGTCGATGCACGAACTCGGAATACTGTTCAGCGGGAACGGGCGCGACGCCCGCGTATTGGTTGGCTTCGAGGTGTTCGCGCGCACGGGCGCGGCCCGCTTCGCTCAGTGCCAGTAGAGAGCCGACGCTCCCCATTCCCATGGAGCGTTTGACTACGATCTGATGAGTGAGCTTGAGCGATTCGACGATCTCGGCGATCACGCTGAACTTCAGCCCGATCGCATTGGACAAATCCTGCCCGTACAGCTCTCCTCGAAAATAGAGAATCTTCAGGATGAGTTGTTCGACCGTGGTTTCACCCAGTCCGGTATCCTCAATGGACTCGGGCTCGCGCGGCGGCTGCAGTGTGGGATTCTCGAGATTTTCGGCCATAGGTAGCCCCATCAGGATACGCGCTCAGGGCGCTGCCGTATAAGTCGCCGAAGGTTAATGCGGTACCAGCGACAACTCAAGCCGGCAAGCGGAGGGTGGCCACGCAACCGGGGCCGTCGGCGCGATTTTCAAGGGTTACGGCGCCGCCATGCCCTTCGGCGATCTGGCGGCTCAAAACCAGGCCAATGCCGGAACCACCGGGCTTGGTGGTAAAGAAGGGGACGAACAGGTTGGCGGTAGTGGACAGGCCAGGGCCCTCATCTTTCACCCAGATCTCGACCATGGTGCCGTTCCGTCGCCATCCGATGCGAACCGGCGTACCGGACGAGAGCGAGGCGTCGGCCGCGTTGCGCAAAAGGTTGATCAACACCTGCTCGAGCTGATCGGGGTCGCCCCGGACCGTGACGTCTGCGCTCGGCTCAATGCGAACCGGAACCCGGGTCTCGAGGCCGGCGGCGCGTTCGACGCAACCGGCCACCTTCAGCGGCTGCATTTGCGGCCGCGGCAGCTTTGCCAGGCGGGCATACGCCCCGATGAAGCGGCTGAGGCTGTCGGAGCGCGAATTGATGACTCCCAAACCACGGCGCATATCCTGCCGCCAATCTTCGGGCAGCGCGTCGCGGCCGAGCAGGGTTTCCAGAGTGCCCGCAATCGATTTAATCGGCGCCAGCGAGTTGTTCAGCTCGTGGCCCAGAACGCGGACCAGCCGCTGCCACGCCTGTAGCTCCTGCTCGCGCAGGGCTTGGGTCAAGTCGGAAATCACCACCAGGTCGAGGGGCAGGCCATGCTCGCGGACGCGCGTGCGGCGCATGCCCCAACGGCCGGCGCCGCCGGGGAACACCGCCTGAAAGGTGCTTTGCGGCTCACCCTCCAGGCAGGACGCCAACCGGAGTTCCTCCGCGGTCTGGCCGATTAAGCGTTCGGCGGGCGCGGCCAGCAGTTGTTCACCCGCGCGGTTGACCAACTGCAAGCGCCGGTCTCCGTCAAATGCGAAGACCGCGACTGCGATCTCCCGCATGACGGTACGCATCAGGGTGGTGGCCTCCATCGCGCCCAGCCGTTGCTCGCGTAGAGTGCCGCCCAGAGTATTCACTTCGCGCATCACTTCGCCCAGGGCATCGTCGGGCCGCGGCGCGCGGCCGCGTACGGAAAAATCGCCCTCCCGCAGGGCGGCGAGCAGATTGGAAAGCGTCTGCAACGGAAACACGACGCGATCGCGCACCGCCATCGTAAATCCCCACCAGGCGCCCACGATCAAGACGGTAAGAGTCCACTGCATTCTCGGCGTGTAGCCGCCGGTCCACAGAATAATCAGAGCGGCCGCAGTGCCTGGGAGGCCCGCTAACAAAGCCAGCAGGACGATGTGCCCTTCATAACTGAGGCGGGCTTTGTGAATGCGAGCCACGCTTACAACCCGTAGCGCTGCAGGCGCCGATAGAGGGCGCTCCGGCTGAGGCCGAGGGCTTCGGCAGCGTGGCTGACATTGCCGTCGAAGCGCGCCAGCGCCTTCTTGATAAGCAGCGCTTCTACGTCCTCCAAACTCATCTCCTCCAAACGCGGCGCGCCTTCGCGCCCGCTGCGCAAACCCAGGTCGGAGGCGCGGACGGTCTCGCCCGTGGACATCAACACCGCGCGTTCGACCGCGTGATCGAGCTCCCGCACATTGCCCGGCCAGCTGTGCGCCAGCAACGCCTTGACTGCAGCCTCATCAAAGCCGGTGAAATGCTTACGATAGCGGGCGGCGTGCTGGCGAAGAAAATGCGAGGCCAGCGGAACGATGTCTTCCCGCCGATCGCGCAACGGGGGTAAACGCACTTCAATCGTGTTGAGACGGAACAGAAGGTCCTGGCGGAAGCGGCCGGCTTCGATTTCGGCGTTGAGGTCCGCATTCGTCGCCGAAAAGACCCGTACGTCGACGCGACGCGATTTCGACGATCCGACCCGCTCGAATTCGCCGGTCTCGAGGGCCCGCAGCAATTTCGATTGCAGGTTCTGCGAGATATTCGCGATCTCGTCGAGAAACAGGGTGCCGCCGTCGGCCATCTCGAACCGGCCTACCCGATCGGCCTTGGCGTCGGTGAACGCGCCCTTGACATGCCCGAATAATTCGCTTTCGAAGATGCCTTCGGCCAATCCTCCGGTGTTGACGGTCACCAGCGGACGCGCGGAGCGGAGCGACACGGAGTGCAGGGTCTGCGCGACGAGCCCTTTGCCGGTCCCGTTCTCGCCGGTAACGAGCACGTTGGCGTCGGAGGGGCCGACGCGGGAGATCACGTCGAAGACCGGCCGCATCGCCGCCGATTGCGCCACCAGTTGCGGAAAACGTTCGGCCCGCAAAGCCCGGTTTTCGGCCTCCAGGCGCTGCCCTTTGCGCAGCGCGCGGCCCAGTTCGATCTGCGTCTTCAGAATCGCCGCGACGCGCGCATTGTCCCAGGGCTTCTGAATGAAATCGCGCGCGCCGCGGCGCATCGCCTCCACCGCTAGTTCCACCGAACCCCACGCCGTCATGACCACAATTGGCAACGTGGCATCGAGATTCTGGACGCGATTTAGCAGATCGAGGCCTTCCTGGCCGGACGTGGTGTCGCGCGTATAATTCAGGTCCATGACCACCGTGTCGAACTCTCGGCGCTCGAGGACATCGAGCACGGCCGCGGGCGAAGTCACGGCTTCGGCCTGATAGCCTTCGCCTTTGATGAGGAAACGTAAGGCTTCCAGCACGTCGGCTTGATCGTCGGCAATCAGAATCGTCGGAATGGCGGTATCGGGGGATTTCATTTCAGGATTTCAGGGGAAGCCGGCGGCAGCGGATCAGTCTCCCAGCTGTGCCGCGGGCCGCAGAACACGGCGCATTCCGCGCCGCGCTCGCCAGCGCTCCAGCAGCGCGGCCATATAAGTGTAAACCACGGGAGTCAGATACAGCGTCATTAACTGCGAAAAAGCCAGGCCGCCAACCACGGCCATTCCGAGCGGCCGCCGCGCCTCGCCACCGGAGCCCCATCCAAGCGCGATCGGGATTCCGCCCAGGAGCGCGGCCATGGTGGTCATCATGATCGGACGGAAGCGGATCAGGCAGCCTTCGTGAATCGCTTCTACGGGGGATTTGCCTTCCTGGCGCTCGGCTTCCAGCGCAAAATCGATCTGCATGATCGCGTTTTTCTTGACGATGCCGATCAACAGAATCAGCCCCACAAAACTGTAAATACTCAGCTCGATTTTGAATATTAGAAGCGTCAGCAGCGCTCCGAAACCGGCCGCCGGAAGGCCGGAGAGAATCGTCAGCGGATGAATGTAACTCTCGTAAAGCACCCCCAGCACGATGTAGACCACCAGCACCGCGATGAGCAGCAGCAGCCCCATATTCCGAGTGGAATCCTGGAATACTTTGGCTGAACCTTGGAACGTGCCTGTGACACCGGCCGGGAGGTTGGCTCTAGCCGCTTCTTCGATGGCGTCGGTCGCCTGGCCCAGCGAGTAGCCGGCATGCAACCCGAACGAGACCGTGACTGAAGGCAGCTGGCCTGAGTGTGGAACACTGTTGGGTCCCGCATTTAACTCCAAGTGGGCCATCGCGTCGAGCGGGACCAGTTGGCCGGAGTGGTTCTTCAGATAGAGCAGCTTGAGAGAATCCTCGAAGCGCTGGTATTGCGGCAGCACCTCCAACAGCACGCGGTACTGGTTGTTTGCTCCGTAGATAGTGGAGATCAATTCGGGGCCGAACGCGCTGTACAGCATGTTCGCGATGTCGCTCCAGTCCACGTCGAGCGCCGCCGCGCGGTCGCGGTCGACTGTGACGTGAATCTGTGGGTTGCGGATCTGCAAGTCGCTGGTCACATCTACGAGCTGCGGGAGCCGCGAGAGCGCCTGCTCGAAGCCGGGCTCCGCCTGATAGAGTTCCTGGGTATCGGTCCCGGAGAGCGTGTAATCGTAATTGGCGGTGGATCGGTAGCCGCTGAAGCGGATCGGCTGAGGTATCGACATCGACACACGCACGCCCGGGAAGTTCGAGATCCTCGGCCGGATTCGGTTGATGATCTCGGTGACGCTGGCCCGGCGCTGGCGGCGCGGCTTGAGGTTGATGGTGAGATTGCCGGTATTGGCCGAGCCCGCGTTGCCGCCGGTTCGCGTGTACAGCGTGACCACCTCGGGCTCGCCCACCACGATCTTCGAGATGCGGCCGGTGTAGTCCAGCATCTGATAATACGAGGTGCCCTGTTGGGCCAGGAGGTTGATATTGAATTGATCGTTATCGACATCCGGAAGAAACCCCTTGGGCACAGCCGTATAAAGATAAGCCGTGGCGCCCGCGACAGCCAGGAACAGCACCAGCATGACCGGCCGGTGATGCAGCACCCAGCCAAGGCTCCGCCCGTAGACGCCGCGCATCGCCGCGAAGCCTCCCTCAGTCACTCGATACAGCAAGCCGCGAGATTGCGTTTTGGAAGGGCGGAGCAAACGGCTGCAGAGCATCGGAGTGAGGGTGACCGAGACCAGACCGGAAATCAGAATCGCGGCGCAGATGGTGATGGCGAATTCGCGGAACAGCCGGCCCAAAATGCCCGACATAAACAAAATCGGGATAAAGACGGCTGCCAGGGACAGGGTCATCGACACGATCGTGAAGCCGATTTCTTTCGAGCCTCGATAGGCTGCCTCGATCGGCCTTTCACCGCGCTCGATGTGGCGCGTTATGTTCTCAAGCATGACGATGGCATCGTCGACCACGAACCCGATCGAGAGAATTACCGCCATCATCGAAATGTTATTGAGCGTAAATCCCAGCAGGTACATCACCGAGAATGTGCCGAGGATCGAAAACGGAAGCGCCATCGCGGGGATCAGCGTGGCGTAAAAGCTGCGCAAAAACAGGAAGATCACCAGAACCACCAGCGCGATGGTGGCCGCCATGGTGAACTGGACATCTCTGAAAGCTTCGCGGATGTTCTGCGACCGGTCGCCGCGGATGATTACCTGCACGGCGGGCGGAAGCTCCTTCTGGATCGCAGGGAGCAGTTTCCGGATCGCGTCGATGACCTGGATGGTGTTCCCGCCGGGCTGGCGGGCTACACCCATCATCACAGCGGGAGTGCCCGATGCGGCGAAACCGTCGCCATACAGGGCGGCGGCCTGCTTATCGTCTTCCACACTATCGATGACGTGGGCGACTTCGTCCAGCCGGACCGGGGCGCCGCGGCGGTAGGCCACGATCATCGGGCGGTATTCCATCGCCCGCTGCAGCTGACCGTTTGCTTCGACGTTGAACGCTGTGTGCGGACCGAATAATGTTCCGGTCGGCAGGTTCACGTTCCAGTTTTGTACTGCATCCTCCAC
>Ga0070734_10001866_pt1 | contig 28343 bp, 24 predicted proteins | sample Coa_R1_8_FD_66444 | JGI IMG/M metagenome (GOLD analysis project Ga0070734, IMG submission 66444) | Surface soil microbial communities from Centralia Pennsylvania, which are recovering from an underground coalmine fire - Coalmine... | ecosystem: Environmental > Terrestrial > Soil > Unclassified ... | reverse complement strand
CGTACCAGTGCCCGGGCGGGGTCTCGGGGTGCAGCGGCGGGCGGCCGGCATGGCAGCCTCCGAGCGCGGCCAGCAGGACGGCCAGCGCGAGCGCCGGCCCGGAGCTAGGCCGCCGGTGCGCCCCCACCGACTCCGAACCGACCGAGCAGGTCGACGTACCGGCAGCGCGTGTCGTACGAGGTCGTGAACTCGTCGCCGCGGCGCCGGACGAGGGCCAGCGTCTGCTCCTCGGGCGGGCCGAGGGGGATCACCAGCCGCCCGCCGTCGGCCAGCTCCCCGGCCAGGAGCGGCGGCACCCGCGGCGCCCCCGCCGAGACGATGATGACGTCGTAGGGCGCGTGGGCGGGCCAGCCACCGCTGCCGTCGAACGACTCGAGGGTTACGTTGTCGGCGCCGCCGTCGGCCAGCACCTCCCGGGCGCGCGCGGCCAGGGCGGGGACGATCTCCACGGCGAACACCTGGGCGCAGAGGCGAGCCAGCACCGCCGCCTGATAGCCCGAGCCGGCGCCGACCTCCAGGGCGCGATCGGCGGCGTGCACCTCGGCCAGCTCGGTCGCGCGGGCCACCATGTAGGGCTGCGAGATCGTCTGTCCGTGGCCGATCGACAGCGGCCGGTCGTCGTAGGCCAGCTCGGCGAGGCTCGGCTCCACGAAGCGGTGACGGGGCACGAGGCCCATCGCCCCCAGGACCCGGGGATCACGGATCCCGCGGTGGACCAGCTGCTCGATCACCATCGCGCGCCGCAGCTGGGCGAAGGCGTCGTCGTCGTCCCCGTCGTCGTGCCCCGACCCCCCCCGCGTCTCAGCCATCACGCGCTAACTTCTAGCGCGTTCGATCGCGGCGTGCACGAATTTCCCTATCTGCCAGGCCGCCATCTCGCCGATGAGGCCCGCGTGGGTGAGGTCGAGGCCCAGCGGCGTGACCGAGGCGAGACCGTCGCGCACGGCGCTGAGGTCCGAGCCCGGCAGGTCGGTGGCGTTCTCCTCCGGCCCCCCGATCCAGTAATAGGCGCGGCCGCGAAGGTCCTTACGGACCTCGACCTGATCGCGGTAGACGCGGCGGCCGAGGAACGTCACCCGGTAGCCGGAGATCGGCCCCGAGGGGAGGTTCACGCTCAGTAGCGACGCGTCGGGCAGCGCCTTGTCGCCGCGGCGGACCAGCTCGGCCGCCAGCGCCGCGCCGAAGCGGGCGGCGTGCGAGAAGTCCTGAGGCCGCCGCCGCTCGAGCGAGAGCGCCAGCGCCGGCACCCCGCGCAGGGCACCCTCGACGGCCCCGGCCACCGTCCCCGAGTAGAAGACGTCCGACCCGAGGTTGAAGCCGTTGTTGATCCCCGAGACGACCAGCGCCGGGCGGCGCGGGACGAGGTGCATCAGCGCCAGATAGACGCAGTCGACCGGCGTGCCGTCGATCGAGAAGACGTTCTTCTCCAGCTCGTCGACCCGCAACGGGTGGTCGAGCGAGATCGAGTGCGAGGCGGCGCTGCGCTCGCGGTCCGGCGCCGCCACCATCACCTCGCCCACCTCCGCCAGCACCTCGCGCGCGGCGGCGATGCCGGGGGCGCGCACGCCGTCGTCGTTGGTCAGCAGGATGAGGGGGCGGTCGCTCACGGCCAGCGATGACCTATCACGAAGCCAGGACCTCGACCCACGAAAATGAAATGTGTGTTAGGCACTGGCCATGCGGCTCGCGCGCGGGTGGGTGGCGGGTGTGTCCATGGCGGGCCTCGTGGCGGTCGCGGCGTGCGGTCCGCCCAGCCCGTACGTGCGCTACGCAGGAACCAATTTCGGCCGCGCGCCGAAGCCGGTCCAAGAGATGGAAGTCCTGCGGGCCAGCTCCCCCGAGGGGCGATTTCAAGATCTCGGGACGGTGACGGTCACCTGCCCGAGCCAGGCCGAGCACGCCTTCGGCGCGATGCAGATGACCGGCGGGTGCAGCTACGAGTGGGCCGTCTGGCAGGCGAGCAACCGCGCCGCCGCCAACGGGGCCGACGGGATCCGCGCGATCGAGACGACCATGAGCAGCAGCGGGAGGGTCATCACGCTGATCGCCAGCGTGTTCGTACGACTCCCGCCGCATGTCGCCGCGGCGCCGCCCCCAGCGCCGCCGGATGAGAAGACGGCCAAGCCCCCCGTCGAGGAGCGCCTCCGCCACCTCGACAAGCTGAAGGCCGACGGCCTCATCACCCCCGAAGAGCACGCCAGGCGGCGCGAGGAGATCCTCAAGGAGATCTAGGTGCCCGCGCCGCCGGCGCCTGAAATTGACGGACGGCCTGCCCTCGCCGGAGACTGGCCGCAGATGGTCACCAAGAAGGCATCACCTGGGCGCCCGCGTACGGGCCGTGCGGTTCAAGGTCGCGGCGCCCTCGTGAGGTTCAGCCGCGAGGAGTACGAGATCATCCAGCGCGCGATCGCGATCCAGACGGAGGGCGTCGTCGGCGGGAGCGCGGTCACGGTCGCCGCCTTCGCTAGGCACGCCGCGCTGGGTGTCGCCCAGCGGATCCTGCATGACGCCGAGGGCGAGAAGCTACCGCAGGCCTAGACCAGGACGTCCGGCCGCGCGTCACTGGAGTTGCCCCCGTCGAACCGGACCACTTCGGAGTTGACGTTCACTCTCGTGTACTCGCTGGGTGACTGCACGTGCAAGCCATTGTGTGGGTTCGACCCCTGACGTTCACGAATCTTGAGAGCCCGAGGGGTGTCGAAAGAGAAGACTTACGCCAGCCCGGCAGGCGGGGCACATCACGTGACGCTCAAAACCTCCCGGAAACGGCGCATCGGTGACTTCTAGGTACGCGTCCTCATTTTTGGGACACAACACCTTCGCATCGGGATCGCTTGCTAGGGTCTGACCTGCCTGCAGCCAGGCTTTCCTTTGCTCCTCACTGTCGGAAGAAGGCATTTTGCGTCTCTTTCAGTCGAGCGCTGACCCCGTCGAACCAGACGCCGAGGTGACGGCGCTTGCCCTTCTGTACTCCCTGGGTGGCTGCATCCGCAAAACCGTTGTGCGGAGGTGGTCCGCTGGGCACCTTCCCGGTGCCGACGGAAGTGCGGGCCTCAGAGAGAGAGCCGTACACGCAGCGTCTATAGCGAACGCCGCTTCAGTCCTGGAAAACGGCTGGCAAAACCTAGCGGAGCCGCGTCAGAGACTCCCGGAAGCACCTAGAACGGTGCGGCTTTTATAGTCGGGGCGACTGGATTTGAACCAGCGACCCCCTGTCCCCCAGACAGGTGCGCTAACCAGGCTGCGCCACGCCCCGCGACTACGGTTCTGACGATTCAGTTTTTACTCTTCTTGCGCGCAGATACGTATCAGATCTTGAAGCCCTTGCTTGATCTTTCGTAGCGCCTCCGGCGCGATTGTGGCCGCGGCGGCCGGCTGCTGGGGGACCGGGCCCTCGTCGTGTCCCTGGTCGCGCAGGCGGGTGCGGGCCCCCTCGATCGTGTAGCGCTTGTCGTAGAGCAGGTGGCGGATCTTCAGCAGGTGCTCGACGTCGCGCCGCTTGTAGAGCCGCTGCTGCGAGCGGGTCTTCTGCAGCTTCAGCGACTTGAACTCGGTCTCCCAGTAGCGCAGCACGTAGGGCTTCACCCCCACGAGGCGCGCCACCTCGCCGATCTTGAAGTAGGGCTTGTCCGGGATCCCCGAGCCGTCGGTGGGTGTCGCGCGGCGGGCCAAAAAGGACCTGGGGACGACGGGACTCAGTCGTTGAGGACGTTCTTCAGGACCTGGCTCGGCTTGAACGTCAGCACGCGGCGCGCGCTGATCGTGATCTCCTGGCCGGTCTGAGGGTTGCGCCCGGCGCGCGCGTTCTTGTCGCGCACCACGAAGTTGCCGAACCCGGAGATCTTGATCTTCTCCCCGCGCTCGAGCGTTTCTTTGATGGTGTCGAACACCGTCTCGACGATCTCGGCGGCCTCTTTCTTGGAGAAGCCACCCACCTTCTCGTAGACGTTCTCAACAATGTCCGCCTTCGTCATGACCTGTCTTCTATATCACTGAACCGGGAGGGGTGAAAAGCGGCCCCCGCGGCCCCGGCTGCCGGAGGAGACGCTACCGCAAGACCACCGACGGTGCGGCCTGCAGCGCCGCCACGATCCTGGCATGGGCGGCGTCGACCTCGGCGTCGGTCAAGGTCCGATCGTCGGCCCGGTAGACCAACGTCCAGAGCATCCCTTTCTTCCCGGGGGGGGCGTAGCGGGGATCGCGATAGTCCTCGAGGACGCGCAGGTCGCGCAGCAGCGGCTCGTCCGCGGAGGCCAGCAGCGCCCGCTGCTCGGCGGCGGTCACCGGCTCGTCGATCCAGAACGAGATGTCGCGCGAGGAGGCGGGAAAACGGGGCGGCGCCACGCTGCGCACCGCGTGCCGCTGGCCCGCGACGGCCTCCAGCCCGACCTCCAGGTAGAAGGCGCGCTCGTCGAGGCCGAGCTTCCGCCGGAGCCGCGGGTGGATCTCCCCCAGCTTGCCGATGAGCTGGGCGTCGGACTGGCCGCCCCCGACGCGGATCTCGGCCGAGACCCCCGGATGAAGCAGCGCGGCCGGCCTTCCCGGCTTTCCCGGCTCGTGGCCCGCGGCGGCGGGCACGAACACGGGCGCCTCGAGGCCCAGCGCCCGCAGCAGCTCGCCGGCCACCAGCTTGGCGTCGAAGAAGTCGAACGGCTCGTCGGGCTTGAGCCAGCCGGCGCGGCGCCCCACCAGGATGGCGGCGGCCGTCGTCGACTCGCGCGGCGCCTCCTTGGGGTCGGCGGCGCGCCGGACGATGGGGCCGACCTCGAACAGGCCGACGTCCGGGACGCTGCGGGCGACGTTGCGGCGGGCGGCGTCGACGAGGCCCGGGAGCAGCGAGGTGCGCATCACCTCGTAGTCGGCGGAGATGGGGTTCTTGAGCGCGATCCCGTCGCTGAGCGGCTCGCCCAGCGCCGCCAGCCAGGGACGCGGCACGAACCCCCAGCTGACGATCTCGCACAGGCCCAGGGCCGCCAGCGCGTCGCGCGCGCGGTCGGCCAGCGCCTCGGGGCTGGGCGACGGCGTCCCGCCGCCGCGAGGCAGCCGCGTGGGCGCCCGGTCGTAACCGACCAGGCGCATGACCTCCTCGACGAGGTCCTCCTCGATCGTCACGTCGGGACGGAAGGTCGGCACGGTGGCGGCGATCCGCTCGGTCCCGTCGGGCGCGCTGGAGATGCCGATGGCGGCGAGCTTCTCGGCGGCCTGGCCCAGCGGGATCTCGAACCCGGCCAGCCGGCTGAGCCCCGCGAGCGAGAGCGTCACGCGCCGCGGGTGCACCTGCTGCGGGTAGCGATCGATCCCCTCCCCGGCCAGCGCGCCCCCGCCGAGGCGGGCCAGCAGGGCGGCCGCCCGCTTGCTCGCGTGCGGCACCCCCTCGGCGTCGACGCCGCGCTCGAACCGGTGCGAGGCCTCGCTGTGCAGCCCCAGGCGCTTGGCGGTGCGGCGCACGGCCCGCGGATCGAAGGTCGCCGCCTCGAGCAGCACGGCGCTCGTGGCCGCCGAGACCTCGCTCTCGGCGCCGCCCATCACGCCGGCCAGCGCGATCGCGCCCTGCCCGTCGGCGATGACGACGTCCCCCTCCTGCAGCGGGCGCTCGACGCCGTCGAGCGTCTTGATCTTCTCGCCCCGGTTGGCGCGGCGGACCTGGACGATCCCGCCCCGCAGCCGGTCGACGTCGAAGGCGTGCAGCGGGTGCCCGGTCTCCAGCATCACGTAGTTGGTGACGTCGACCAGGTTCGAGATGGCGCGGACGCCGCAGGCCGCCAGGCGCACCCGCATCGCGAGCGGGCTCGGGCCGACCTGCAGGCCGGTCACGATGCGGGCCGCGTAGCGCGGGCAAGCGGCCGAATCGCGGATCTCGACGTCGACGCCGCGCCCCTGCGGCAGCGCGATCTGCGCCACGGCGTCGACGGGAGGCAGCCGCCAGGTGGTCTCGAACAGCGCGGCGACCTCGCGCGCGATGCCGGCGTGCGACAGCGCGTCCGGCCGGTTCGGCGTCACGTTGACCTCGAGGACCTCGTCGAGCAGGCCGACGAAGCGCGCCAGATCGGCGCCCACGGGCGCGTCAGGCGACAGAATCAGGATTCCGTCACCTGCTTCGCCGATCCCCAGCTCGACCTCGCTGCAGATCATCCCCGGCGACATGACGCCGCGGATCTCCCGCCGGTCGAGCTTCTTGCCGCCGGGGAGCGTGGCGCCGGGCTGGGCCCAGGCGACCTTGCCGCCCGCCGCCGGGACGTTGGAGGCGCCGCAGACGACCTCCTCCTCGGCGTCGCCGGCCACGAGGCGTACGATCGACAGCGCGTCGGCGCCGGGGTGCGGCCGCTTCCCTCGCACCTCGGCCACCACCACGCCGGTCAGATCGCGGCCGCGCCGCTCGATCGATTCGACCTCCAGCCCGGCCAGCGACAGGCGCTCGGCCACGCTGTCGGCGGTGACGCCCGGCTTGAGGTCGCAGAGCTCGCGCAGCCAGTTAAAGGAGATCTTCAAGTTCTCTGCCTCAAGTCCCCTGCCCTCACCGGAACTGCGCCAGGAACCGGACGTCGTGCTCGTAGAACGAGCGCAGATCATCCACGCCGTACTTCAGCATCGCCATGCGCGAGAGCCCCACGCCGAAGGCGAATCCAGACACCTGCTGGGGGTCGTAGTTGACGGCCCGGAAGACGTTGGGGTGAACCATGCCGGCGCCCCCGATCTCGATCCAGCCCGACCCCTTGCACAGCCGGCAGGCCTTGGGGCCCACCTTGCGGCCCCCCTCGCAGAGGTAGCAGGCGGCGTCGACCTCGGCGGACGGCTCGGTGAACGGGAAGTAGCTCGGGCGCAGCCGGATGTCGAGCCCGGGGCCGAAGAAGCGGTGGACGAAGTGGAGCAGCGTCCCCTTGAGCTCGGCGAACGACACCCCCTTGTCGACCATCAGCCCCTCCATCTGGGGGAACATCGGCGTGTGGGTGGCGTCGTCGTCGCGGCGGAAGACGTTGCCGGGGGCGATGATCCGCACCGGCGGCGGCCCGGCCAGCATGGTGCGGATCTGCACCGGCGAGGTGTGCGAGCGCAGGATCCGCCCGCCCTCGACGAAGAATGTATCCTGCATGTCGCGCGCGGGGTGATCGGGCGGCGTGTTGAGCGCGTCGAAGTTGTTCCACTCGGTCTCGATCCAGGGACCGGTGCGGACCTCGAAGCCGAGGCCGAGGAAGATCTCCTCGATCTCGCGCCGCACGAGCGTCAGCGGGTGCAGCGTCCCCAGCGCGCGCCCGCGCGCCGGCAGCGTCACGTCGACCAGGCGCGCGAGATCGGTCGAGAGCTCGGCCTCGTCGAGCGCGGCGAGCCGCGCCGAGACCGCCCCCTCGATCCCGGACTTGGCCCGGTTGGCGGCCTCGCCGACGGCCGGACGCTCGGTCGCGGGGAGCTTGCCCAGGGCCTTCATGAGGCCCGAGACCTTCCCCTGCTTGCCGAGGTAGCGCGCCTGCGCGAGCCGGATCTCCTGCTCGGTGGCGAGCGCGCTTATCTCGGCGGCGAACTCCGCCGCCAGCCGATCGAGCTCGGCGATGAGCTCCGTGCCGGACATGGCCGCCGCGAGGTCCCCTGACCTTCTACTGCCCTTGGGGGGCGCGTGGACGGGCGCGCGGCTAGGCCGCGGCCCGCGCCGTCTCGACGACCTTCTTGAAGGCGGCCGGGTCGCTGATCGCCAGGTCCGAAAGGATCTTCCGGTCGAGGGCGATGTTGGACTTGTCGAGCGCCGCGATCAGCTTGGAGTACGAGACGCCCAGCTCGCGCGCGGCGGCGTTGATGCGGACGATCCAGAGGCCGCGGAAGTCCGGCTTCCGCTTGCGGCGGTGGAACCAGGCGTAGCGCCACTTGCGGTGGACCGCTTCGACTGCCGCCTTCCAGAGCTTCGACCGCCCGCCGCGGAAGCCCTTGGCGGCCTTCCGGATCTTGTTGCGGCGATGACGGGACTTGTATCCACCTTTTGCGCGAGGCATGTCTCGTTCCTTATGCGTACGGGAGCATGGCTTTCACCTGATGCTCCTGGGTCTTGCTGATGTAACCACCGCGGCGAAGACGGCGCTTCACGCTGGAGGTCTTGTGAGAAAGGTTGTGGCGCAGATAAGCCTTCTTCCGCTTGACGCGCCCCTTGGCGGTCAGCTTGAAGCGCTTCTTCGCGCTGCTGTTCGACTTCATCTTGATCTTCGGCATGGCTCGAGAGCGCGGAAGTATATCGATCTCGGCCTTTGGGGCAAGAGAATTGGCTGGTTACGGGATCCATCCGAAAAACAGGCTGGCGACCGCCTGGGTCGGATCGGTTCCGCCCAGGGGCGCCTCGGCCAGAAGGGCCAGCCAGAGCCCATGCCGGAGCGCGGCGCGAAGGCCGAGCCGCGGCGTGACCGCGACCAGGGCGAAGGTGGGCGCTGCCTGGACCCGCACGGTCCCCCCACCGAACAGGGCGAACGAGGTCTTGGGCGAGAACCAGGCCTCGGCCAGCGCGGCCGGCTCGAGCTGACCGTGCGCCACGCCTCCGGTCACGGTCAGCGGCCCAGCCAGCGACAGGCCCCCGTCGAGAGCCCAGCGGCGGCTGGGGCGCGCCCGGGCCGCCGCGCCCAGCTCGAGGCCGGTCTCGAGGCTGCTCTGCCGGGCGGTGTCGATCGGCAGCAACACCCGGGCATAGCCCGCGAGCGCGATCCGCGGCGTGACCAGCAGGACCCGGTGCAGGCCGAGGGCGGCCGGCCCGAACGAGGTCCCGGTCCCGACCAGCCCCCCGTCGTTGAAGTAGCGGTAGGTGAGGACGTCGACCGACAGCGAGACCCAGGTGCGCCCGTTCAGCCGCCGCCTGCCCTGCAGCGTCCCGCCCGCCACGATGTCCCCCGAGAAGTCCGGCGCGCCGCTGTGGACCGCCAGCTCGCCGCGCAGCCGCAGCGAGAGATCGGAGCCGGCGCAGGCCTCGGGGACGGCGCCGAAGTCGGCCGGCTGCTCGGCCTGGGTGCCGCCTGCCAGCGGCCCGGCGGCCGCCTCGTAACGGCCGGGGCAGACGTCGCCGGGCAGCTCGCCGGCGGCCGCGGGCGCGGCGGACGAGAGGACGAGGGAGGCGGTGGCCAGCGCGGCAAAGAGGCGCGTCACGGCTGCAGCCCTGGCGCCTGCCAGCCGCCGCCGTCGAGGTCCAGGTAGAACGGATTGGTGAAGGCGGTCGGCCACACCCCGGGCGCGATGGCCTGAAGGTGGAACAGCGGATCCCCCGGCCCCGGCAGGCTCGCGGCGTCGGCGTCCGGCAGGTCGGGGAGCCCGTCACCGTCGGTGTCGGGCGGCGTGTCCTGGACCATCCCCGCCTCCACCACCAGCCACGCATCCCCCTTGCCGGGGAGCAGCGTGGAGAGGATGAACCGCACCTTCTGGGTCGTAAACACGTTCGTGCTGAACGGCGGGACGTTGTCGTTCACCGCCTGGCGCGAGACCAGCTTGCCGTTGACGAACACCCGGATCTCCTGGACCGGAATCCACGGCGCGCAGGTCAAAGTCACGCTCAGGCCCGCGTTCGGAGAGACGGTGATCGGGGCCTGCGCGGGACGATAGGCCACCCCGTTGCCGTTGCCATCGACGTCGTCGATCGTGACGTCGAGGACCGGGCCGTTGGTCCCCTCGACGTGGCCGGCGAGCACGTCGGCGTCGAACGCCTCCTGATCGAAAGGCGTCCTCGGTTTTTCGGTGGCCCAGACCAGGTTGCGTGGGTAGCCGATGCGCTCGACCGACAGCGAGTGCGAGTCGCTGTTGGCCGTGCCGACCCGCTTGAACCCCTGGTTGAGGAGCGAGAACCAGAGCGCCCGGTAGCGCAGCCAGTCGGCGCGCGACGCGCCGGTCATCACCTCTTCCACGTTCCAGTCGATGTTCTGGTGGTGGCCGTCGCCGCCGGGCGCCCGGGCGAGCGCGTTGGCGGCGAAGGTGAAGCCGTCGGTCGGCGCCGGCGGGATGGGCGTCGTCGGGTCGTAGCCGATCGCCTTGGTGTACCCCTGGTCGCGCCCCAGCTTCGCCAGGATGTAGGGGTGATTGAGCTGCCGGATGGAGTTGGCGGGGTTGAGGAACACGGCGTCCATGTCGTCCATCATCGCGCCGGGCTCGCGCAGCTCGCCCCAGGGAGCGCCGTTCCAGGGGGCCAGCGTGTCCGGGATCAGCGGCCAGAAGTTGAAGTGCCCGAGCGTCTTCGGGAACGTGTCGCCGGGGACGTAATACCAGAGGATGTTGGGGGTCTGCTCGACGCCCGAGATCACCTCGATGGCGCCGTTCAGGCCCATGGCGCCCAGCGTGCTCTTATAGTTGCTCACCACGTTGTGGTCGGTCGCGATGATCACGTCGACGCCGGTGGCCAGGAAGCTGACCACCCGGTCGTAGTCGGGGATCGCCGAGTCGAAGCTGGCGCCGCCGTGGACGTGGAAGTCGCCCGAGACGACGTGAATGTAGGGATCCTTCGTGGGGTCGGGCCCCAAGGAGATGTCGGCGGGAAGGATCTTCGCGGCCAGCGACTGGACGAGCAGCGTGACCGCCACCGACGCCCCCGGCTGCAGGACGACCTCTGCGCGATCGAGGCTGGAGAACGGTCCGCGTGTCCCGTAGACGTAGTAATGCCCGGGCGGCAGCGAGACCTGGAACCTCCCGTTCATGTTCATGGTCAGCGCGCGGTTGCAGGCGGGCGAGGCGCCGTCGGGTGGCCCGAGCATCGGCGCGCAGCCGGGGAACAGGCTGTACATGCTGGGGACGGGCGCGGCCGACGCGCTTCCATCGGCGTCGGGGACCGGGATGATCACCAGCTCGGCGGCGTCGGCCCCCACGCCGGGCGCCGACTGAACCTGGACGTTCAGTTGCGCCGAGGCGGCGATGGTCAGGTCCCCGATCGACACCGGCGACGAGCCGACGATGAACGAGCCGGCGGCGGCGGTCGGCACCCCGAAGGCGTAGGGCTGGACGCGGTAGGAGCGGTTGGGCGGCAGCGAGACAGAGAAGGTCCCGTCGCTCTGCGGGACGACCTCGGTCCAGGGGATGACGCGGGTCGGGTCGTCGACGTTGGGGGCCGGCGCCGGCTCGTAGAACAGCAGCGACGCCGCGCGGCCCGACTGGGGGTCGACGGGGACGCCGTTCGAGACCACCCGGCCCGTCACCGTGACCGCCGGGGGATCGCCGTGGACGCTGGTGCGGACGCGCAGCGCCTCCGTGACCGCCGGCGCGAGGCCCAGTCCGGGCTCGGCCAGGATGAACCGCTCGAAGTGGAACCCGTCGCCCGACTGCGTGACGCCCAGCGGAACGCCGGAGGCGGTCAGCGTGCTGCTATTGAACCCGGCGCCGCCGGGCCGGTCGCAGGAGATCGCGGCGTACGCCGTGTCGGGGGCCGACTGCGAGCGCGCCGCGAGAAACGGCCACTGCCGCCAGGCCTGATCGAGGTGGAGCAGATCGAGCGACGGCTCGACGAAGCCCATCCCCGGCCCCGGCACGAACGGCAGGAGGCCGTTGTCGCCCCAGAAGAACCCGTCGGTGAGGTAGAGGGTGTTGGCGTTGGGGGCGCCGTTGTAGAGATCGCTGCGAACGCGCACGCCCGGCTCGCAGGGGCGGAGCTCGTAGCGGGTGACGACGGTCACCCGCGCGTCTCCCTCGAGGTGGCCGCGGAAGACCACCGCGGCGTAGGCGCCGGGCGCCGTGGTGTCGAGCTGCGACTCCAGGATGGAGGCGCTGTCGTAGTGGACGGCGTCGCGGGGCAGCACCCCGGCCGCGTGATAGATGCCGTTGATCTGGTCGCCGGTCTGCCCGGCGCTCGGGGAGGCGAGCGGCGACAGATCCAGGATCGCGCCGCCGCTGGGCGCGAGGAAGTGCGGGTGCTCGGGGGCGTCGATGACGACCCGCACGAGATCGTTCTCCAGCAGGTAATCCCCCACCGCCGCCAGCGACTTGGGGCCGAACACCCGCGGCATGTCTCCGGACCCGATCTGCGCGACGCGCAGCTTGGGCATGGCGCAGGCCGGGTACACCAGCGCCGCGCAGGCCGGCGGCGGCACGCAGCTGCCGTCATCGCCGCCCACGCAACCGTCACGGTGGCACCCCACCCCACCGGCCGCCAGCACGGAGGCGGCAGCGATCGAGATGACGAGCACCTGCGAGCGCCTCATGGCGCCCGCCATACTACTGCCGAATCGGCTCAGCTAGCCTTTGCCTGCTGCGGCCTGGGCCGGTGCCGTGCCGCCGGACGCGCCCGACGGCGGCGCGCTGGCGACGCCGGCCTGCGGGCTGGCGCTCGGACGGCTGGGGCCGGGACCCGCGCCGGCGGCCTGCGGGCCAGGGCTGGGCGGACGGCTGGGGCCGGGACCCGGACCCGGACCGCCGGTCGGACCGGGGGACGGGCTGCGGATCACGCCGCCACGCGGGCCGATGACCATGACCATTCGGCGCCCTTCCATCATCGGGCGCTGCTCGACCATCGCCACGTCGCCCACGGTCTTCACCACCGAGTCGAGCATCGCCTGCCCGGTCTCCGGGTGGACGATCTCGCGGCCGCGGAAGACGATGACGAGCTTGCACTTGTTGCCCTCCGCCAGGAACCGGCGGATGTGCTTCACCTTGAAATCGAAGTCGTGCTCGTCCGTCTTCGGACGCAGCTTGATCTCCTTCAAGACGATCGTCGACTGGTGCCGGCGCGAGGCCTTCTCCTTCTTCGACGTCTCGTACTTGAACTTGCCGAAGTCCATGATCTTGCAAACCGGCGGCGCTGCGCGCGGGTTCACCTCGACCAGCTCGAGCCCAGCCTCTTCGGCGAGCTTCAGAGCCTCGTGCGTCGGGATGACGCCGATCTGTGCGCCGTCGGCGCCAATGACGCGGACCTCGGGCACTCGGATGCGGCGGCCGACTCGGTAGTTGTCCGTCGCGCTGGGGGGGGCTTGATTGAATGGCCTTGGGATGATCGTTCTCCTGGTTTGGGGTGTTTAAGCGAAGCTCAGCTCATTGTAATGCCGGCGGGCGCATCGGGATCCCCACCGACAACCGGAATTTTCGTGCGCCAGACCAGCTGCGCTGCGGTCCGTTGCGCAGGGATCGGCCGCGCTCGGCGAGCTGCTTCCGCTGGCGGGTACGTGCAGAAACCACACGGGCCACCATGCCTCGTTCCCCGACCACGACCGTGTAGGGGAGCCTGCCGAGCCGGCCCCGTCGAATTTTCGGTGCCAGCCCGTCCGCGGCCGTCTCTAGCTGTGCGGCGATCACGCGAGAAGCATAGCCGCAGGCACCCCGCCCGACGCCAACCAATGCGAAACGAACCCGCCCGCTGCAACCGAGGCAACCAGCACACCACCCTCCATCGAAGAGGAGGGGTTCCCATCGATCGCGTGAGCGAAGGCGAGCTTCGCTCGCCGCAGCTCTTCGCGGGAGGGTTTGGGAACCCTCTCAGGGTTCCCATCTGTACTGGTAGGCACGGGCGGGATTGAACCGCCGACCCCTACCGTGTCAAGGTAGTGCTCTTCCACTGAGCTACGTGCCTGGGATTCTCTTGCTGCGAGTGTCGCGAGTCCGTCGATTTCGATTCGGCGTACGTTACGGCTCCCAACGCCCCTGTCAAGGGAAACAAGCCGGAGACGCCCTCGGAGATCCTCTTTGGGATCTCCGGTGAGACCGCCGCCGGCGCTCGAGCGAATCGTGGCGGCGCGCGACCGCGCGCGCCACGTGCTGGGGCGGGCCGGCGCCTGGCTGGCGCGGGCTGCGGTCACGGTCCCTTTCCGGCTCGCCGTCGCCGCGGCGCTGCTCGGGCTGCAGGTCGTGGTGGCGATCCATTCGGGCGATCGCTTCGACCTCAAGTTCAACGCCACGCCGGGCGTCGCCCCGCACTTCGTCGATCCCGCGCACGACTGGACGCCGTCGAACTGGGACCGGCTGGTGGTCAGCCGCTGGGACTCGGGCAACTACATCGAGCTGGGCCTGCGCGGTTACCGGTACTGCCCGCCGCGCGGCCCCACCCTGCCCGTCCACGCGTCCGGCTGCAACCTGGCCTTCTATCCGACCTACGGCCTCATCGGCCGGTGGGTGTCGGCGGCGACGCGGATGCCGATCGACTTCGCGATGTGGGCCGTCTCGCTGGTCTCGTCCTTCATTTTTCTCTACCTCTGGACGGGCAAGGAGCTGACCTCGCGGCTGGGCGTGGCCGAGACCTACCTGGCCCTGCTCTGCTTCAACGCCTACACGACCGGCTACTGCCTGGTCACGATCCAGACCGAGCCGCTGACGCTCGTCCTGGCGCTGGGCGCCTTCGTGGCGTTCGCCCGCGGGTACCGGCTCTCCGGAGCGCTGCTCGCCGGCGCCGCCAGCAGCGTCCGTATCACCGGGATCGCGGTGGGGTTCGCCTTCGCCGCGGGCCTCCTCGTCGAGCTGCTGCGCGAGCGGCCGCGGTCGGTCTGGCCCTGGCTGCGCGGCGCGCTGCTGGCGATCGTCTGCGTCTGGGGGCAGCTGGCGCTGATGGCCTATTTTTCACACCGGTTCGGCGACGCGCAGACCTACGTCCACGCGCACGGGCAGCTGTTTCACCACGAGCACCCCAAGCTCTCGGCCCTGTTTCCGCCCGACCCGGACAAGATCGTCCAGTCGATCGACTACCCGCTGCACGAGGGGATCTGGCTGGCGGCGGCGCTGCTCTGGTTCGCCGCCGGTCACCGCGAGGCGCTGCGCCGCTTCCCCGCCGCGCAGCAGGCATTCTGGTACGTCAGCTTCCTCGCCACCGTCGGGATCGCGACGGTGGGGATGATGCCGCTCTCGCTGGCCGGGATGAGCCGCTACCTGCTGCTGGCGCTACCGATGTTCTTCGCCATGGGCGCCCTCATGCGGCCGCGCCCGCTGCTGGCGCTGGTCTGGGTGGCCCTGTCAGGCTGGCACTCCTGGTACGTCGACCTCTGCACCTACACCGGCGGGATGGGCGACAAGCCGATGCGGATTTGTCACTACGCCCACTGGATCAGGCGCTGAGGGTCACGCGCTGGGCGCGGCGCTGGCGGCGTTCCCGCCCGACGACCGCGGCCAGCGCGATCAGCGTGACGGTCAGGATCAACAGCCCCGGGACCAGCCCGATGGGCCGGTAGCGCAGGGTCACCACCGCATCGCCGGCGGCGAGCCGCGTGCTCACCAGGCCCTGCCAGGCCTCGGCGGCGCCGCCGTCGGCCTGCCACCCCGGATCGAAGGTGGTGTCGTAGACCAACCGGTCGCCCGGCGCGTAGCCGGTCACGCGTACGGTGACCGCGTTGGGCGTCCAGCGTGTGAGCTCGGCGCGGCCGCCGCCGGTCAGAAACACCAGGCCTCGATACCCGGGCTGGTCGCTGCCGACGACGCTGCTCTGGAACTCGGGGGGAACGCCGTAGCAGCTCACCATCCCCGTGTTGGCCAGCATCGACGGGTAGATGATCTTCGACGGCCACTCGTAGCGATCGCGCAGCTTGGGCCCGACGTCGGGCTTGCCGTAGCGGTAGTGCTGGAACTTCTCCTGGTGGAAGGCGGCGCTGGACGTGACCGGCGGGACCCGCAGGCGAAACGGCGCCACGGTGGCCTGGCGCGAGACGGCGGCCAGATCGAGCCCGTACAGCGTGACCAACGCCAGCGCGGCCGCCTCGGCCCACCGGTGTCGCCGGGCGAACCGGGACCAGGGGGCGTCGGCGGCGGCGGCCAGCACCAGCGCCAGCAGCAGGATGGCCAGGAAGAGGATCCGCGCCGGCAGGTGCTGCGAGCTGAACAGCGGCAGGCGGTGGACCTGCGACCAGACCGACTGCCCCAGCGACAGGACCACGCAGCAGAGCGCCGCCACCTTGAGCGACACCAGCCGCGGCGTCCAGCCGACCGCCAGCGCCGCCATCAGCGCCAGCGCGCCGGCCACGCCGACGTAGGCGCCCCACTCCCACCAGACCCAGAACACCCGCAGCGGCAGGTGCGGGTAGAAGTCGAAGCCCTGCTGGTGGGCGGTCAGCATGATCCAGATCGAGTGGAGCGAGACGGGCTCGTTCGACTCGATGAGGCGCGGGTAGCGCCGCATGGTGGCCATCATCGGGAGGAGCTTGGGCGCCGCCAGGCCGATCCCGCTCACCATCGCCAGGAGGAAGCGCGCCAGCGGCTGGCGCCGCCGGGCCGCGATCGCCCGCCCCAGCGCGTAGAGCCAGAGCACCGCCAGCGTGTGCGGATAGGGATAGATGCCGCCCACGTAGATGATGAGCGCCAGCGTCGCCCCCGCGGCCGCCGCCAGGTCGCGGCGGTCTTCTTCGATCGCCCGGTCGAGGAAGTAGATGGCGAACGGCGTCCAGGCGAAGGCCAGGTGCCAGAGGTGCCCCGACGCCACCTGCAGCGCCCAGCGGCTGTCCAGGATCCAGATGACCGGCACGAAGGCCCGCCAGGCGGGGCTGCGCGTGAAGCGCCCGGCCAGCAGGTAAGCGCCCAGGACGCCGGTGAGCGTGGCGGCCACCGCCTCGAGCCGCAGCGCCAGCGGGAAGGAGAACAGCAGATAGAACGGCAGCCAGGGGGAGATGAAGTTGGTCGCCCCCTCGACGTAGCCCCAGGCGGGGAAGCCGCCGCAGTACCAGGGGTTCCACCAGGGGGCCTGGCCGTGGCGCAGCGCCAGCACGGTCACGTAGCGGTAGGCCGCCTGCGAGTCCCAGTCCTGAAAGCCCATCGCCCGCACGTCGGTGAAGAACGGGGCGAAGACCCAGAGCGCCAGCAGCAGCACCGGGACGACGCCCACCCAGCCGCGGAGGCGATCGCTCGGTGGCGAGAGCACGGTCCGACTTTCGTACGAACGCGGCGCGCACGGCAAGCGTGGATCGCGCCCGAGGTCCTCCGACCGCCGGGCTTGCTCGCGCTCGGCGTCACTGGCAAGATTCCGGCGCTTTGATTATTGGCCGCAGCCCGCTTCGCGTCTCCCTCGGTGGAGGCGGCACCGACCTCCCTTCCTACTACCGCGAGCATGGCGGATTCCTCATCGCCGCCGCGATGACGAAGTACGTCTACGTCTCGATCGTCGAGTCGACGGTCCCGGAGATCATCCTGCGGTATTCGCACATCGAGCGGGTCAAGCAGGTCTCCGAGGTCCGCCACCCGATCCTGCGGGAGGCGCTTCAGCTGACCGAGATCGCGGGCCCCTACATCGAGATCACCAGCCTGGCGGACATCCCGTCGGGGACAGGCCTCGGCTCGTCGGGGAGCTTCACCACCTGCCTGCTCAAGGTGCTGCACAAGTTCAAGCGGCAGAACATCCACCCGCGCGAGCTGGCCGAGATGGCCTGCCGCATCGAGATCGACATCCTCAAGGAGCCGATCGGCAAGCAGGATCAGTACATCGCGGCGTACGGCGGGGTGACCGTGTTCGAGTTCAACCGGGACGACACCGTGACCGCGCGGGCGGTGAAGGCCACCCCCGACACGCTGGATTTGCTCGAGGACAACCTGATCATGGTGTCGACCGGGTTCTACCGGGCGGCCGGTCAGGTCCTCAAGGAGCAGGACGACAAGACCAAGACGGCCGACCCGACGATGGTCAGCAACCTCCACTACGTCAAGGAGCTCGGCCAGCGGAGCCTGGAGGCGATCGAGAGCGGCAACCTGACCGACCTCGGGCGCATCATGGACGAGCACTGGACGCACAAGAAGAAGCGCTCGAAGCTGATGTCGAACCCTGAAATCGACGGCTGGTACGCCCTGGCGATGGAGAACGGCGCCCTGGGCGGCAAGCTGATCGGCGCCGGCGGCGGCGGCTTCCTGCTGTTCTACACCGAGCAGAAGGGGCGCCTGCGGAAGGCGCTGCGCGGCGCGGGTCTCGTCGAGGTCAATCTCGGCTTCGACTATGAAGGCACGAAGATTCTCTAGCCGAAGCGTTATCGGACGTCCCCTGGCCCGCTCCCTCAGGGAGCACTTCGCACGGATGACCCCGGACGAGCGCGTCGGCGCCGCGCTCGGCGTCGCGGCGGTCCTGATCGTGTTCGCCGTGTCCGTCGTCGGCATCGGCGGGCCGTTCCCGGACGGGCACTACGCCTCGACCTCGGTGATCGGGACGGCGGCCTACAACAGCTTCCGCTGGCACACGCTGCTCCCCGTCGAGGTCTACCTGGACCACCCGCCGAACGCATCGCTCTACTACATGCATCACCCGCTGGGGATGTTCTGGGTGATCGACGCGCTGACCACGGTCTTCGGCCTGCACGACTGGGTGCTGCGGCTGCCGCCGCTCGTCTACGTGACGGCGACGACCGCGCTGCTGTGGCGGATCGGGCGCGCGCTGTGGGGGGCGCTCCCCGGCGGGCTGGGGGCGCTGGCTTACGCGGCGCTGCCGATCACGCTCGGCTTCGCCAACTACCACGACCTCGAGCAGCCGGTGATCTTCGGCGTGGTGCTGGCCAGCTGGGGGTACCTGCGCTTCGTGCGGACCTGGCGCGACGGTTACGCCATCGCCAGCCTGGCCGGGTTCGTGTTCGCCCTCAACAACGACTGGGCCGCCTACCTGTGGGGCGCCCCTTTCCTCGCGGGCCTGTTCGTCTACGGCTTCCTGCTGGACGAGCCGCGGCGCGCGCCGCTGGAGATGAAGCGGTTCGGGCGCTACTGGGCGCTCATGTGCCTCGGGGTGGCGTTCAGCGTGGCCGTCGAGCTGGCGGTCCTGGGCGCGAGCAACCGGATCGCCGACGTGCTGCAGTCGTACCTGCAGCGCTCGGCCGGCGCGAACACGCCGCTCGCCGCGGTGCTGGCCGCGCGCCGCTACCGGATCGAGCTGATGTTCACCGCGCCGGCGATCGCGCTCGGCAAGCTGGCGCTGCCGGTGATCGTGGCGCGCGCGGTGGTCAAGCGGAGCCACCTCGAGCTCTTGCCGCTCCCCATCTTCTTCTGCGCGCTGGTCCAGTACCTGGTGTTCAAGGAGGGGGCCGACGTCCACATCTTCTGGCCGCACTACTTCGCCCCCTACTTCGCGCTGGCGGTGGGCGCGCTGGCTTCGACGGTCGGCGAGCTGTGGGTCTGGGGCGCCGCCCAGGTCGGCCCGGGCCTCGATCGCGTGCGGCGCGCCAAGGCGGCGGCGCCCTGGGTGGCGCTGGTGGCGCTGGGGCTGCCGCTCGCCTTCACGCTCAAGGACGGCCTCTCGCTGCTGCGCCTGGCGCGCGAGACGGGCGGCCGCTTCGCCGAGGTGAACCTCGACACCGACCTCGACAAGGAGGCGGTGCTGCGCTGGTTTCTGGCCCGCTATCCCGCGACCGTCGGGGTCGGCTACCACGGCGGCATCCACGACGGCTGGGCGCTGCAGTGGGAGCTGCGGCCGCGCCTCTCGGCCGGGAACCAGGCCATCACCGGCGGCGTCACCCCCGGGACCCGCGTCTACATCCTCGACACGCGCGCGACGTCGTCGGGCGAGCTGCGCGAGGCGGCGAGCCGCTACCACGTCCACGCCGTCGGCTACCTGTGGGTCTTCGACCGGACCGAGCGGCCGGCGCCGCTCGACGGCTACGTGCTCGAGGAGCGGGAGCCCGGCTTCCTCGAGCGGCTCTGGCTGGGGCCGACCGAGCCGGTTCGGGCGGTGCGGTCCAACGCGTGGGCCACCTGGGAGTGGCGCGCGATGCTGGGGCAGCCGGCCGTGGTCCCCACCTCGCCGCCGTCCACCACCGACGAGCTGCGCATCGCCCACAACGTGGCGGTCGAGCGCGGCGACGCGGCGGGCGCGGCCCGCCTGCGCGAGGCGCTCGCGGCGCGGTTCAACCTGCCGCTCGCCGCCCAGTTCGAGGCAGGGACCTCGCTCATCGGCGCCGTCCGGCGCGGCGGCGCGCGCCGGAGCATCACGCTCTACTTCCTGGCGGGCGCCATGCCGGGCGACGCGAAGTTCTCCGTGCACGCCAAGGTGACCGCCCCGCCCCGCCTCTCCGGGCTGCCGGCCGCGCCGGAGGACCTGGAGATCGCCGGCCCGCCGACCTGGCCCACCTCGTTCTGGCGCCGTGGCCACATCTACAGCCTGGAGGTCGTCTACCGCCAGCGTCCGGGGACCGAGGTGCTGCGCGGCAGCTGGATCCCGGGCCCGCGGCGGACCGACGGGCCGGCCTGGCTCGACCTCGCGCGGCTGTGAGCGGGCCGCCGCCCGTCTTCAGGCCGCGTCGCCTTCGCGGCGGCAGACGGCGAAGGTGTTGAGCCCCAGCTTGTGCGAGAAGCAGGTGATCCGGCTGGGACGGAAGCCGGCGCCGACGAGCAGCGGCCAGAGATCCTTCACGTCGTAGTACATCTTGTGGTCGTCCATCTCGGCCGCGGGCGAGAGGCCCAGCTTGAAGGCCGACAGCTCGAGGTACTTCTTGCCCCGCCAGGACGGGACGTTGACCAGCAGGACGCCGTCCGGCGCCAGCAGCCGGCGGCCCTCGGCGAGCAGCCGCTGCGGCTCGCGCACGTGCTCCAGCACCGACACGATCATCACCACGTCGAGCGACGCCGCGGGGAGCGCGGCCAGCGCCTCGGGGAGCTGCCCCTCGATCGCCTGCACGCGGGGGTCGCGCTTGAGGTCGTCGGCCAGCGCGACGTCGACCAGGACGGCGCCGGCCACGTCGCCCAGGATCGTGCGGGCGAACGCCGCCTGGTAGCCGCAGCCGAAGTCGCCGACGCGCTTGCCGGTGAAGCTGGGGACGTGGCGGCGGATCTGCCACCCCGACAGCCAGACGCCGAACTTGTCGACCACGGTGCCGCGGCTGTTCTGGAGGAAGGACTCCTGGCGGTCCGTCCCCGCGCCGCCCGTGGTCCCCGCGCCCTCGCCGCTCATCGCGGCCGCCGCACGGCGACCGCCGTCGCGTGGAGGATCAGGGTGAAGGTGAAGGTCATGAACCCCAGTACCGCCAGCAAGAGCCCGGTGACGCCCAGGTTGTTGACCGCCGAGCCGGTGTAGAGCTGGAACCCGTTGCGGACGTAGGCGACGGTCATGAGGCCGCCGCAGATCAGCCCGGCGCCGAACAGCCCGGCCGAGATGGCCACCGTGCGCGTGTAGGGGAAGCGGCGGAACCACTTGGCCGTCACCTCGCCGTCCCAGTCGAAGAAGATCTGCGAGATGATCCCCATGTAGACGCACTGGAGCCCGAGGATGGCCAGCGACAGGCCGAGCAGCATCCAGTGCGTGTCGAAGGTGACCGGCCCCAGCGTCAGCGTCCCGAACGACAGAGGCAGCGTCAGCAGCAGCCCGGCGAGGAGCAGGAGCAGGCCCGGCTTGTAGAGGAAGAAGTCGGCGCCGTAGACGAACATGGCGCGCAGGTTGATCCAGGCGGCCGCCCAGGGGGAGAACCACCCCGAGCGCTTGTGGTGGCTGAGCCGCCCGTCGCGATCCTTGAGGAACCGGATCGGCACCTCCTCGGTGCGCAGGTTCATGTGCACCGACTTGAGGACCATCTCGGAGGCGTACTCCCAGGACTGCGAGCGCAGGTCCATCCGCGCCAGCGCCGCCTTGGTGATGCCGCGCATCCCGCAGTGGATGTCGGAGAAGCGGCTGCCGAAGATGACGTTCAGGATCGCCGTGGTCACCGGCGTCCCCAGGTAGCGGTGCAGCGCCGGCATCGATCCCGGCTCGATGAATCCGCGGAAGCGCGTTCCCATGACGAACTCGGCGCCGCCCCGGAACTTCTCGACGAACGGCGCCAGCTCGCGGAAGTCGTAGGTGCAGTCGGCGTCGCCCATGACGACGTAGCGGCCGCGGATGTAGGGCAGCGCATCGATGTACGCGCGCCCGAGGCCGCGCTTGGGCGTCCGCAGCACGCGCGCGCCGCCGGCCAGCGCCAGCTCGGTCGTCTTGTCCTTGCCGCTGTCGATGATCAGGATCTCGCCCACCACGCCGGCCTTCTTCATCCCCTCGTGGCACCAGGCGACGAAGTCGGTGATCGTCAGCTGCTCGTTGAGCGCCGGGATGACGATCGACAGCTCGGGCTCGGCGACGTCGTTCTGCGGGAGCAGCAGCTCGACCTCGGGATCGGCGCCGGACGATGGGACCAGGTTGATCACGGGCGCGCTCACATCTTTCCCGCTTTCAGGTCGGGGATCATGGCCAGCATCGAGCGCCGCAGCGCCTCGCGCGAGGAGTGCTCGCAGCGCCAGCCCAGCCCCTGGATCCGCGCGGTGTCGAGGCGGACGATCGGCACGTCCCCCTTCCACCCGCGGTCGCCGCCCGTGTAGTCGAACCGGACGCGCGCCGCCGGCAGGCCGACGCACTCGACCGCCAGCGCGGCGATCTCGCTGACCGTGATGTAGTCGCCGGTGGCGACGTTGAAGACGTTGAACGGCGCCGTCGTCTTCTGGTGCGCCGTCAGCACGGCGCGGATGATGTCGGTCACGAAGACGTACGACTTCGACTGGCTGCCGTCGCCCAGGATGCGCAGCGTGATGGGGTCCTCGCCCGCCGCCTCGGAGGCGAGCAGCCGGCGGGCGAAGTCGAAGCCGACGCCGTGGGTCTGGCGCGGCCCGACCACGTTGCCGAAGCGAAAGGCGCAGCCGGAGAGGCCGAACATGTAGGCGTAGCTGGCGATGAGGGCCTCGCCGGCCAGCTTGCTGGCGCCGTAGGTCGAGACCGGGATCATCGGCCCCAGGTCCTCGGTCCCCTCGCGCGTGCCGAGCTCGCCGTACACGCCGCTCCCCGAGGCGTAGAGGATCCGCTTGGCGCTGGTGGTCCGCATCGCCTCGACCACCGCGCTGGTGAGGGCAGTCCCCTGCGCGAAGTCGATGGTCGGCTCGCGCGCGGCCCGCGCGATGTCGGGGTTCGAGGCCAGGTGGATGACGACGTCGTGCCCGTCCATCGCGGCGGCCAGCGCCCGCGCGTCCTCCACCTCGCCGCGCACGGTGCGGAAGCGCGGGTCGGCGTCGTGCTGGGCGTGGTGCCAGGCGCGCCCGGAGGAGTAGTTGTCGTAGATGGTGACGCCCGCGGCCGCCCCCGGCCCGAGCAGGTGATCGCAGAAGTGTCCCCCGATGAACCCGGCACCGCCGACGATGAAGAAGCGCTGCGAAGAGATAGGCTGACCCACGGGCGCTGCATCCTAATCCAATCTCCGCGCGCGCGCTTCTCGTGCGCGCGGCGGGAGGCGCGCCGTCTGCAAACCTTGGGATCTTGCAATCGCCGACGGGGTGATGCGACCTTGGCCCGCGATGCGCCTCCCCTCGCCTGCCTCGACCCTGGCCTCGGCTGCCCGCGGCCGCCGGGCGGCGCTGGGTGCCTCCCTGGTGGGCGCGGCGCTTCCGCTGATCGTGCTCGCCGTCATCCGGCCTGGACATGAGATCCGGGCGGCGGCCGCCTGGGGCCTGGTCGTCGTGCTCGCCTTCGCCGGCTGGGGCGACCTGGTCCGCCGCCTGCTGGCGCCGGCCGCGGAGGTCGACTGGGGGCTGCGGGCGGCGTGGGGCCTGGCCGCCACGGTCGTGCTGGGCGGCCTCTTCTGCCTGCTGGGGCTGGCGCGCTGGCCGGTCCTGGTGGCCTGGACCTGCGGCGGCGTGGCGCTGCTCGCCCAGGCGCTGGTGCCCCGCCGGCGCGGGGCGCCCGGGGGGGCCGCGGCCGGGCCCGCGACGCCGGCCGGATGGGAGTTGCTTCCGGTCGTGGGGGTCGCCTGCCTGACGGCCTTCGTTTATCTGGGCTCGGCCGGCCACACCTTCCCCAACCCCAGCGACGACTGGCCGGCCTACCTGTCGTTCGTCCAGAAGCTGCTGCAGACGGGCGGGATGATTGAACCCTTCAGCGTGCGCCGGATGGCGGCCTACGGCGGCCAGACGCTGCTTCAGGCCCTGACGTCGGTGGTGGCGGGCGAGACGCAGATCCAGCTGTTCGACGGCGGCGTCTGCCTGGTCCTGACCGTGGGTCTGGTCGTCGGGTTCGCGCGCGAGGCGCGCAGCGTGATCTGGATGCTGCTGACGCTCACGGCGCTGGCGGTCCTGATGTTGCCCGACGGTCGGGCCAACAGCGCCAGCGAGATGTCCGGCGTGGTCGGGTTCGTCGCCACCTGGCGGACCGCGACCTTCGTCGACCGGCGTGACCTGCGCGGTTGGCGCGGGGCGATGCTGGCCGCGCTGCCGCTCGCGGCCGTGGCGACGCTGCGCCAGAACTACCTGGTCCCGGTGGTCGTCATGCTGTTCACCTGGGCGGCGCGGGGCGGTCGCCCCGACGAGCGATGGGACGACCGGCTGCGCTTCTTCTGGCAGGTCGCGGCCGCCACGGGCGCCTGCCTCCTGCCCTGGGCCGTGCTGGCCCTCCGCTCGAACGGGACGTTCCTGTTCCCGCTGTTTCACGGGAACTTTCACCCGGACGCGGGCGGGATCTCGGTCCCCACCCCGTGGCACGAGCGGCTCAAGGGCTGCTTCTCGGCCGTGTTCTACGAGACCCCGATTCACCCCACGCTGCTGCTGGTCCTGGCGCTCCCGGCGGCGGCGGCCGGCGCGAACCGGCGCGCCTCGATCGGCCTGTGGCTGGGGGCGATCCTGGGGTTCGGGTTCCTGTGCTGGAAGCTGCCCGATTCGGACAACTACACGCTGGCGCGCTACGCGTTCGCGGGCGTGGTCGCGCTGATCGTCGTGGCCGGCCTGGCGGCGGCGGAGTCGACGTCGTCGGAGGGGCTCACCAAGCGCGGCGTGACGGCGGCAGGACTCGTCGCCACGGCGCTGGCGCTGCAGGTGTACGGGACCCACGACGCCGCGCTCAAGAGCCTGAACGGGGCCCTCGATCGGCTGCGCCACGTCGACACCAGCCCTGATGCCGTCACCGCCCATCCGGAGCTCGAGCAGAAGATGCAGGCGGCCGTCCCGCCGGGAGCGCCGCTGCTGGTGATGATCGATCGCCCGTTCCTGCTCGACTTCGCGCGGAACCCGATCGAGATCCTCGACCAGCCGGGCGGCGCCAGCCCCCCGCCCGGAATCCCCTTCGTCCAGGGGAGCGAGGCGGTGGCCGGCTATCTCCGGGCGCGCGGGTTCCGATACTTCGGCTTCGTGCGGCCGGAGAAGGCGGTGACCCCGCCCTACAGCCGCCAGCAGTGGGTCAACTACCAGAGCGGCGGGCCACCGCTCTGGAAGGCGACGGCACCGTACATGCTGGCGGCGTTCGACGTCGTCGGGCAGCTGGCGCAGCACCAGCACCGCGTCTACGACGACGGGACGCTGGTGGTCGTCGACCTGGCGGTCAGCGGCTGACGGGGCTGACCGGGTCGGTCGATTCCCACTTGGTGGCCGACTGCTTGAGGCGCGGGTGGCTGACCAGCAGGTGCCAGATCACCGCCGCCAGCCCCTCGGTGTGCGGGGTGATGCGATCGGGCGAGACGGTGGGGATGATGACGCAGGCCTCGGCGGCGGTCTTGGTGGCGCCCCCGTCCTTGCCGACGACGCCGAACACGGCCGCGCCCCGCTCGCGCGCGAGCTCGATGGCGCGCACGAGGTTCATCGAGACGTTCTTCTCCTTGTTGCCGCCGCCGACCGAGAAGATGAGCAGGGCGTCCTGCTTGCCGAGGCGGGAGACCTTCAGCCACTCCGAGAAGCTGGTGTCCCAGCCCTCGTCGTTCACGCGGGCGGTCAGCTCGGAGACGTTGTCGGTCGGCGCGTAGGCCTCGAAGCCGCAGATCTTGCGGAAGTCGTTGACCGCGTGGCTGGCGTGCCCGGCCGAGCCGCCGACCCCCAGGATGAACAGGCGCCCGCCGGCGTCGCGCACCCGCCCGAGGCCGATGGCCAGCGCGTCGACCGCGGCGGCGTCGATCTCGCGCACGGCCTTCAGCGTCTCCTGCAGGAACAGGTCGACGAACCCTCTCGTCTCGGTGCTCACAGCTTGAACCCCGCCGCCTGCGCGTCGCGGAAGAACATCTGCACCGTCTCCAGGCTGAAGTCGGCCAGCTCCTTGCCGACGAGCTCGAGCTTTTTGAGCAGGTCGGGCGTGACGGTGATGATGTCGCAGCCGAGCTCGGCCGCCTGGATGATGTTGAGCAGCTCGCGCGGGCTGGCCCACAGAAGCTCGAGCGACTTGCCGGCCGCGCGGCAGATGGCGAGGGCCTCCTTCATGAGCGGGATCGGGTCGCGCCCCGTGTCGGCGATGCGGCCGGCGAACACGGAGACGACCGAGGGCGCCCCGCCCTTCAGCGCCTGCGCGACGTCCCGCACCTGCTCCAGCGTGCAGATGGCGGTGACGTTCAGCTTGACCCCTGCCCCGGCCAGCTCGCGCACGAGGTCGGTGGTCGGCTCGCGCTTGGTGTTTGTGACGGGGATCTTCACGTAGACGTTCTGGCCCCAGGTGGCGATCTCGCGCGCCTGCCGCCGCATCTCCGGCACGTCGTCGGCGAATACCTCGAACGAGATCGGCTTGTCGCTGATGGCGCCCAGCACCTCCTTGGCGAAGGCGCGGTAGTCGGAGATCCCGGCCTTGCGCATCAGCGTCGGGTTGGTGGTGAAGCCCGCGATGCGCGGGTCGCGCGCCGATTCGAGCATCGACGGCAGCGAGGCGCCGTCGGCGAAGATCTTGATGCGGTCCAGCGAGGTCATGGGGGTTCCTTCCTGGGATTAAGAGTTAGGAGCGTTCGAGTCTCCCAAATCGTCACCAAGATACAAAGTCATTTTGGCTCGGGCGGAATCGGACCGTGACAGACGGAAAGGTCGCGCACGAGCTTGCCGTAGAGGGGCGGGTTGTCGGCCTCGAAGTGCGCGTACTGCCCCTTCACGCCCAGCGCCAGCCCCAGCAGCGCGGTGGCGACGGCCAGCGCGAGCGCGGCCGCCACGACCACCCAGGCGATCCGGCGCCGCCGGGCCAGCCATTCGTGGGCCGTGAAGGCGCCCAGCGCGCCCAGGAAGGCCACCGCCCCCCCGACGTCGCCGAGGTAGCGGTTGGTGGCGGTGGCGAGGACGAGGTCGACGACTAGGGCCGTGGTGGCCGCGATCGCCGTCGCCGTGACGGCCCAGCTCCGGGGCGAGAAGGTCTTCGTCCGCCAGATCGCTCGGACCGCGCCCACCAGCGCGACCGGCGCCAGCCAGGACCAGGGCACGGTGGGGAGCACGCCCGCCACCGGCTCGTAGACGAAGTACCCCTCGGGGAGGTGGTAGCCCGGCGGGAAGGCCCGCGCCCCGATGTCCTGCAGCGCGTAGGCGAACGGGAACCGGCAGGACAGGACGGGGGGGCGCCGGACGTAGGCGTAGATGTTGGTGGGGATGAAGCGCGAACCCATGCCCATGTTGATCCAGGTCAGCTGGTGCCTCTGGCCGAAGTCGAACCAGCCGTCGAACCGGAGCCGGTTGTAGAGCAGGAAGGCGCCCAGGCCGAGCGCCAGCGGCGTGCCCAGCCACAGCGCGGACGAGAGGAGGCGCCGGCGGCGATCGGGCTTCCCGGCCACCAGCCCCAGCAACGTCACGGCGGCCAGCAAGGCGACGGTCGGGCCGACGCTCATCCGGCACCCGAACGCGGCCCCCCAGGCGGCGCCGGCCGCGACCAGCCGGCCGGGCCGGAGCGTCGCGACGACGACCGCGTCGAGGGCGAACACCATCCCGAGCAGCAGGAAGGCCTGCCCGCCGACGATGGCCGCCTCGTACACCGCCGGGCGCGCCAGGTTGTAGAGGACGGGATTCGCGCAACCGATCGCCAGGATCGCGGCGACCTCCAGCACCAGCGGGGGCCGATCGAAGAGGAGCCGCCCCGCCCTTTCCACGAGGAGCGTCCCCGCCACCAGCTGCAGCGTCGTCAGCCAGAACACCAGGTGCTGGTCGCCGACCGGCGCCGAGATGCGGAACACCGTCTTGACCGCGGCCAGGAGGAGCGCCGGGACCGGTCCCCAGTAGAGATAGTAGTGTCCCCCGTGGAAGCTGGCGTCCCACAGCCAGTAACCCGCGTTGGCCGGATCGAAGGGGTTCGGCTTGGCCAGGAGCGCCGCGGGCGGCTCGGTCGCCAGGTGGAGGTGCCAGTGACGGAACCCCTCCGCCAGATCGTTCATGTAGTTCGTCATGGGCGGCCAGTGCGTGAGCCGGCCCGCCGAGATCACGAACAGATAGAGCAGCTCGACGGCGAGCGCGGCGGCCACCAGCGTCATCAGCCGCGACCGCCGGTGCGCCGGCGGAGGCCCGGACGAGACCATCAGTCGCGTCTCTCCATCAGGGCTTGCGCGCTGCCGTTGTAGAGGGAGATGCCGCGCGCGATCAGGCGAATGCTGTAGCGCTGCCGGAGGACGTCCCGCAGCGTGGGGGTGGTGATGCCCCAGAAATTGGTCTCATCGAGGAGGCCGACCATCACGAACCTGGGCGGGTTGGAGATCAGGGCCTGCGTGTAGGCCTGATAGGTCCGGCTGAACGCCGGGCCGAAATACCCGGAGCCGGCGATGACGGCGGCGGTGTCTCCGGTGTCGATGACCTCGTTGTCGTACGCCGTCTTGAACAGGTGA
>Ga0070734_10001865_pt1 | contig 28354 bp, 10 predicted proteins | sample Coa_R1_8_FD_66444 | JGI IMG/M metagenome (GOLD analysis project Ga0070734, IMG submission 66444) | Surface soil microbial communities from Centralia Pennsylvania, which are recovering from an underground coalmine fire - Coalmine... | ecosystem: Environmental > Terrestrial > Soil > Unclassified ... | reverse complement strand
TCAACCCTTGGCGGCGCCGGGTTCTTCCTTCTTGATGTCCAGGTTCATGCCCACGATGTTCGCACCGGCATCCACGTAGAGGATGTCGCCGGTGACCGCGGAAGACAGGCTGCTGGCCAAATAAACGGCCGTCCCCCCGACCTCATCCTGCGAGACGTTGCGGCGCAAGGGCGTCATTTCCTCCGAGGCCCTGAGCATGCTCTTGATGCCGCCCACGGCGGAAGACGCCAGGGTCTTGATCGCGCCCGCCGAGATGGCGTTGACGCGGATGTCCTTGGGGCCCAAGTCGTAAGCCAGGTAACGCACATTGGCTTCCAAAGCCGCCTTGGCGACCCCCATGACGTTGTAATTGGGGATGACTTTCACCGAGCCGTAATAGGTCAGGGCGATGATGCTGGCCCCCGGGTTCAAAAGGGGAACGGCCGGGCGGGTGATGGCGATCAGGCTGTAGGCCGAAATATCCATGGCCAGCTGGAAACCGGCGCGGCTGGTATTGGTGAAGGTTCCTTTCAGGTCGTCCTTGTTGGCGAAGGCGATGCAATGCACCAGGATGTCGAACTTGCCCCAGGCCTTTTCCACTTCCTTATAAAGGGCTTCGATCTGGTCATCCTTGGCGACGTCGCAGGGAAGGATCAGCTTGGCGTTGACCGATTCGGCCAGGGGCCGGACCCGCTTTTCCAGGGCTTCTCCTAGGAAGTTGAAACCCAACTCGGCTCCTTCCGCGTGCAGAGCCTTGGCGATACCCCAGGCAATGGACATTTCGTTGGCCACCCCGAAGATGAATGCTTTTTTCCCTGAAAGTAATCCCATTCCTTTTCCTCCTAACGCGGTTGAAAGCCCCCGGCTTGGCTTGGGGGCGGGCCACCCTGCCGTTTCCCCATAAAAAATGGGGCCTAAGGCCCCATGATGGAAAACGGTATGACCCTCATCCCTATTTCATCGAGTCCGACTCGATTTTCAAATCGTGAATGAGGTTAACTTAGCGGTTTTCAGGGCCAGTTTAAAGGCAAAAAGAGGGTGCTTTTTGTCGAATTGTTGAAGAATAATAACCCCGCCACAGCCCGGACCCTCACAAGGAAGAACCATGATCAAGCACATCGTCCTTTGGAAGTTAAAGGAAGGCGTCGACGGAAAGTCCAAGCCGGAAAACGCCAGGGAACTGAAAACGGCGCTGGAGAACCTCAAGGGGAAGATCCCGGAAATCGCCGCCCTGGAAGTGGGCCTTAACTTCAACCCCGTGGACACGGCCAGCGATGTTTCGCTTTATACCGAATTCAGGAGCCGGGAGGACCTGGATAAATACCAGAAGCATCCCGAACACTTGAAAGTCGTGGAGATCGTGAAAAAACTCACGGCTGAGCGCCGCGTGTCGGATTACGAAGCCCCAATTTGATATAGAAGGGACCTGCCATGCCGAAAACGACCAAGCCCAAGATGAAAGCCGCCCCCAAGGCGGCGAAACCCGCCGGAAAGGCCCAGGGAAAACCGGCAAAGGCCGCCGGTAAAAGTCCTGCCAAAACCCTGAAGATCGCCACCTTCAATGCCAATTCCATCCGGATGCGCATGCCCATCCTCCTCGACTGGCTCAAGAAGGAAAAGCCGGACGTCCTGGCCGTCCAGGAAACCAAGGTACAGGACGTGGAATTCCCGAAAGAGCCCATCGAGCAGGCGGGATGGAAGGTGGTCTTCCACGGGCAAAAAGGCTACAACGGCGTGGCTTTCATCTCCCAACAGCCCCTGGAAAAAGTCGACATGGGATTTTACAAGCAAGCCGAAGAGCAGGCCCGGTTCATCACGGGTGAATACGCCGGCGTGCGCCTGTTCAATACCTATATCCCCCAAGGCAACGCCATCGACTCGGACAAATACCAGTACAAACTCAAATACTTGGCCGACCTGAAGAACTATTTCGCGAAGAACGTCCCCAATTCCAATCCCGCCCTCTGGATGGGGGACATGAACGTGGCGCGCACCGAGATCGACCTCAACAACCCGAAGGGCAACAAGGAGCATCCCTGCTTCCATATCGACGCGCGCAACGCCTTCGAGGAAGCCTTGAACAACAAATGGACGGACCTGTTCCGCGAAAAGGTCAAGGAGGGGGGGCACTACACCTTCTGGGACATGCGCTTTCCCGGGGCCTTCGAGCGCAACGCGGGCTGGAGGATCGACCTGATCGTCGGCACCCCCCCCATGGTGGAGAGGCTGCAGAAAATCTGGATCGACACCAAACCCCGGGGCCTGGAAAAACCCTCCGACCATACTTTCTTGGTGGCGGAATTCAGTAAATAACCGTGGGATGAAAACTGAAGAACGGGCCGAAAGAAAATCGAAAGGCAATTTAGCCACAGATGCATGGGATTCATGGGATGGCTTAAAACCCAAGGATAAATTTTAAAAGATAGGGTTGGGCTTTCCTGCGGGAAAGAATGAAAAGGCCTTTTTATTTATCCAATGTATCCCATGCATCTGTGGCTAAAAGGGTTTGATTTTTTCTTGCCGCCCTGACGATGACCCCGGTTATTTTTCTTTGAGGGGATTATTCCAGGCGAATTTTCCACCCTTGTCCAAAAAGGGCTGCTCCAAAAGCATGAGCACGGGCAGGTACTTCTCGTCGTGGAATACGTCCAAGCCGACCTTCATCTTCTCGTGGCCTTCCTTCGGCTGGGCCCGGTAGGTCCCCAACAGGCGGTCCCAAAGGGAAAAAATAAACCCGAAATCGCTGTTGGTCTCGGCCGGAAGGATGGAATGGTGCACGCGGTGCATATCCGGTGTCACGACCAGGAACCTCAAGGCCCTGTCCAGCCAGTCGGGCATGCGGACGTTGGAGTGGCTGAAGAGGGAAGAGACGTTCAGGACCAGCTCAAAAATGAAAACGCCGAAGGCGGGCGCTCCCAGGAGCAGGACAAAGAAGGACTTGACGAGCATGGAAGCCGCCATTTCGACCGTATGAAAACGCAGGCCGGTGGTCACATCCACTTCCAGGTCCGTATGGTGCATGCGGTGGAATTTCCAAAACAAGGGGAAGGCGTGGAAGGCCCGGTGCTGGTAATAAACCACCCAGTCCATCACCACCAGGGTGAAAAGCACCGAAAACAGCGCCGGCACCTCGACCCAATTGAACAACCCGAACTGCTGGCTTTGGGCCAGATAGGCGGCGCCAATCGCGGCGGCGGGGAACAGCATACGGAGGACCAAGGCGTTCAAAACCGTCAGGGCCAGGTTGTGGGGCCAGCGCTCCTTGCGGGGGATTTTTTCCTTCCGGCGGGCCCCCCGGAATTCCCAGAAAGCCATGAGGGCGAAAGTCCCCAGGAACCAATAAAGCCGGATGTATTTTTCATGATCCAAGGCAGCCAACTGCGCGTTCCAGTCCATTTTTTGCCTCCTTAACCTAAACCCTAGGGCAAGTATATCCCATTCGCCCCTATCCCGCCGGTATTGGGTACAACCCCGTTTACCCCCAGGAAGCGGGGTCCCTTGGGGCCCCATCCCATCCCCCAAGACCCTGAGGTTCCCGGCAAATCCTTTTGGCCCGGCCTTTATTGACTAATGAAAACCTTGGGGGGATAATCATTTCAGTGATGCGCTTTCGTGATTGAATTGGAGTTGCCGCTCCCGAAATTTCGATCCCTTAACAACGATTATCTTCTAAAATGAATACCTTCGGAGCGGCCAAAATGGGTTTACCTCGCAAGCAATCCCTTCCATCCAAATATTTAAAATATCGTGAAACCTTTCGGCGTTTTTTCGCCATGCCGGCCCCTCCTACCGCCCCCCTAACGGCCGTCCAAAATAATAGGGGATCAGCGCTGGTCATGGCGGCCATCTTCATGGTGGTGGCGGCTGTTTTGGTGACCGTTGGCACCCAACTGGTCGCGACCGCCCGCAAACAGGCCAACCAACAGACCAATGCGGTGGCCATCGCGCAAAACGCCGCCCAAGCGGGCCTACAGGATGCCATCGGCTGGTTCAAACGGCAGGTCACCCAGCCCGTCGCGGCCAATCCTCTTTCCCTTTACGGGGTAGCGCCCAATCCCACGCCCACCTATCCGGCGACGATCGTCACGAATACCGGCTCCATGGCCGTCAGCTATTCGGATGAGGCCTTCTTCCCGGTCTACAACACCGCCAACCCTGTTTCCACGGACACCATCGATTCCTCGGTGGGCACGACCATTGGGCTCGTCAACGAATTTTCCCCGGACGGGGCCAGCAGCGTTTCGCAAGCCACCACCGACGGCAGCCAGCCCCGGTGGGAAAGATACGAGGTCCAACGCCAGCTTCCCGGCGCGCCCGTTTCCAACGCGGTGCACGACATGACCGGGGAGAGGATGTTCCAAAAACTGGACGGTCTGGGCTATGACTGGACCATCCAAGCGACCGGCTACTATTACATCCGGAAGGATTTCACCAAGAGCGTCTCCGCCCCCTATTACTGGGTCAAGGACTACAAGACGCCCCCCAACCAGCTCCTGGGGACCTGCAAGATGGCCACCGAGATCCGGAAGATCTCCACGACCTTGCCCTGGGGTGTCAACGCCGCCCTTTACATGCCCAATGCCGCCCTATTGAAAACGGGCACGGAAACCTATGTCTCGAACGCCAGCCAAAACGGTGTCTATTCCTACGCCTCCACCGCCACCGCCAAGCCGGTGACGGCTGGAGCCAAGGAAGTGGTGGGAAGCGGCGTCACCGAATCAGGCACCGTGGACTTGAGCTCAGCCGACGTGTTCGGGATGTTGATCACGGTCTTCCCCAACTTGGACTCCGTGGTCAAACCCACGACGGCCACGAACTTCGCCAGCATCCCCGCGCAAAGCATCATTTATTACAACGGGAACCTCACCATCGACCCGGCCGGGGCCAACCCCAATTTTTACCTCATCGGGCCCGGCGGAAGCCAGACGGGCCTGCTGGTGGTCAACGGGAACTTCACCATGAATTCCACCGCGTCCCAGCAGAACGGTTTTTACGGGCTGGTCTACGTGACGGGGTCGGTGAACCTGAACGGAAGCGTCATCGAAGGCGCCCTCATCGTGGGCAACGCGGGGACCGGCGTCACCCTGGCCTCCGCCAGCGGGAACCCCGCCGCCGTCTACTACAACAGCACGATGCTCCAAAGGATGCAAACGGTGGTTGCGGGCTACCTGGAAGACGTCACCGCCCGGAAAATATTCCTCGCGGTCGCGAACTAGGTTCCAGGAAAGGCAAAAAGGACAGTTACCATGGCCATTAAAAAACTGAACGCACAGGGCATGACGATCATCGAACTCCTGATCGCGGTGGGCATCATGGCCACCCTGGCTTCCTCGGTCGTCCTGGCCCGCCAGTACATGGCCAAACAGACCCAAAAGACTTCGGATAAGATCTACGCCACCCAGAAAGCCATCCAGATGTTCGAGGAACTGCGGGCCCTGGCCGCCCAGGGCGGTACGGCGGGTTTCGCGACCTTGGACAATTACAACGACGGAAGCGCCTACGAAAACATCCTCACCACGGACAAGAGCGTGACGGCGCCCACGGACCCCTTGAGCGCCAACAAGACCGTCGGCTACTGGAAATTCTGGCGCCAGGTCTCCATCACCCACGTCACCCAGGACCCCTTCGCCCGCATCGTGAACGTCCGGGTTTACGGGGGGCTCGCCGGCAACAAGGCGGATACGGGGACCCTCTTGGCGGAAGTGGGCGGGATCCTGCGGATCACCTATACCCCCGTCCCCCCCACCCAAGTCTACGACGTTTACGCGCTGGCCCTTTCCAACGAACTGGGGTGGTTCACCAACGTCCCCAATATGCTGCATGCCTTTGAATCGGCCGTCAACGCCGTGACCGTCATCAACCCGGGGCTGATCATCCGGCAGCACGAAATCAGCCAGACGGCCTTCGGCAGGGACTTTTTCTACAACCCCTATATCAACCAGGCCCAGGACACCATCACGGCCGTCATGCCCTGGAGTTATTTTTACACGGGCAACACCCCCGCGACCTCAGGCAGCACCTCGGGCACGGACACCACCTTTTTCGACCCCGTCCAATTGGCGCAGGTGGGCGGCATCAACGTCGACGGCACGGTCCAGCCGGTCAACGGTTTTTCCATGTGTGACATGTACAACGCCGGCATGCGGTACCCGGACGAGGTGGCGGCCTATAACGCCGTGTCCCAGCAGGTCTACAACCAAGCCGCATCCCTCAATATTACCGGCACCTCCGGCTACATCCCCTATCCCATCACCCTCCGGATGTTGCTGGAACAAATGAACAACCAGCCCGCGTCCATGATGAACCCCCTGGTCATTTCCATGCACGGGGAGGTCCTGCCCCTGGTCAACATGCACAACTACTCGGACGCGGCCAAGGACCCCTTGAACGTCAGTGGCGCGGGGGGCCCCAACCTGAGGGTGGTGACCCATCCCGACCTTGTCCACTACCCCTCCTTTACCGGGGGCTCCACCCGGGCCGTTTCCCTCCGGGTTTACGCCTATTACGACGGGCTCATTTATCCCGCCGCCGCGACCTTGGACGCGACCTATCCCATGTCCCCCAACACCTCCACGGCTTCCACCATCACCGTTTATTTCCCCTCCCTCCGGCTGCTCCCCGGCGATGTCAATGTGACCGCCATTCCCGGCGGATATAGCGGGGGGACCGCGGTGAAATATGTGGACGTGCCGGGGCTGGCATCTGGAAGTGGGAACGCCACCATGGGCATGTACTGGACCATGGGCAACCCCAACGTGACGGACACATGTGTCACCTTTTTCAACACCCCTTCCCGGTGCGCGACGGTCATCTCCGGCGGCGTCACCACCGGGCTTTATACCTCCGAGCGGCTCTATAACGCCGAATATATTCCCTGTTCGGTGGATACCAATAAAAATTATTCCACCGACCTGAGCACTTCCACCAATGCCGCCAATTCCCAACCCGTAAACACGGCACGGTGGGTCTTCAGCTTCAAAACCCAAAACGGGGGCACGGCCCTCCCGGACGGGCAATACGCGGTGGAAACGCGCATCGGGTCGGCCAGCACTCTTTACGGCAATTACAACTACACCGAATCTCCCGTCGGCCCGGCCCTGGCCAATACCGCCGCGGCCACCGCATTGATGGCCGACTTGTCCCGCACCTACCTCTGGGTCGGCACGGGAAACAACTCCGGCGTCACCTGGGGCGGATCGGGCGTGACGCCCTTCACCGAACGCTACCAATACAACGGGGACCCCCGGCACGAACCCTACCTGGACTGTAAATTCGGCAACAGCTCCACTGGAACGAACACGGCTGATTCGGGCACTTCCATCGATTCGGACAGCTACAACTGGTATTTCCGCCAGGTGGGGGTGTCCGGCGACAACTACTCGGGTTTCGGCAAGACCGCCGCGGGCTTCGACGGCCAGCCCACCGGCGCCAATCCCAACGGCGACATGCGGGACATGCCACGCTACTATTACACCTACCGGCGGGGCCTCCTGCAGACCACCGGGATTTTCACCAACCTCAACGGGTGGACCTGCTGGCACGCCAGCGAAGGGGGGGAGATCGGGGGCACCTACGATCCTTTCGCCAGTTCCCTCAGGTTCATCGACACGCCCTGGGACCCGGCTGCCAGCGCGGTCCAAAATATCGACGAAGAGCAAAAATCGAACGATTGGGACCCGGCGGCCATTTCGGGTTCCGCCACCCAATCCACGGCGCGGGTCATCATCTATAACAATTCCAAAACCCTCGACCCCAGCAAGACCTGGTTCGCCAAGAGCTGGATCGGGGAAATGTACCCCGATTCCACCCTGGCCGCCTCCGCCAGCGTTTCCAACATCTCCGTCAACAATTACGCGGCGGCCTGGGTTTCCTTCGGCAACCTGCCCACCACCCAATTCTGGCGGGTGCCTTATGAGGCCGTCTCCTGCACTTCGGGCGGCACTACCAATGGTTTCGACACCAGCCGGCATTCCCAATGGGGCGTCGGGTCCAGGGGGCCGGCGGCCTTCCTGAACGGGGCGGTGGGCACCTCGGGCGCCGCCACCAACTACGGCCTGGCCAGCGACGGCGGCGGCGGCGTGGGCAACCAGTCGGACATCACCAACCTGGGCGTCAACCTCTACAACACCACCAACTTCGTCATGGGAAGCCCGGTCAGCGCCGCCAACACGCGCCCCTGGAACTGCTATTTCGACCTGAGCAAGGACAGCTCCAAGATGCCCCCCAATTGGACAGATACCTATTACCAGGGCTTGAGGACCATCCTGTCGGTGCCCAGCGTCCCCGCCTCCCTGACCTCGAACCCGTCGCGGATTGTTTACACCTCGGAGGACACCACGGAAACCGGCGACCTCCATTCCTCGCCCGTGACCTGGAACACCCTGGGGGTCGTCGAGATGGATTACATCCCCTCCGCCGGAACCACCCAAACGGGTTACTTCAACCTTTCGGGCCTGGCGCCAGCGGGCGCCTCGGGCGTCACCCCGCTGGCCCAAACGGGCATCAACACCATGCTTCGGACCTTCTTGGACGGGGGGCTCCTCCACGCCGCCGGAACGGCGGGGCACATCCCCCAACTGCCCCTTTTCCAGGTCTCGACGGGCAATTCGGCCAACCAATTCACCAACCCCGCTTCCGTCACCCTTTCCTGGTCCTCCCCGGTGTCCTGGCCCTTATCCACCCCGGTCAGCCAGACCCTTTGGACCCGCTGGGCGGGCGCCAACGGCGCGGCCAACTGGTACACCGAGGAATACCCGAACTACAATCCCGCTTCCATATCGGGCGGCCCCGTGACCAACAGTACCTACGTGGAGCCGGTCTCCCTCTTCTACGTTCCCATGTGGTCCTCCAATGGAAGCGTCTGGATTTCGGCCATGGACAACGCCACCACCATCATGCCGGGCAATTATTACGCCCCCGCCGGCTGTTCCACCACCCAGATGGCGGTGACCTGGAGCACCCCCTCCGGCACATTCCCCCAAGCCACTTACGAGGTCCGGGTGGACGGGTTCCGCCAGGGTTACCCCCTCCATTACAGTTACCATGAGGTGGATGACATCTCCTTCACGCGGTGAAAAACATGGAAAACAGCGACCAACCAAAATCCAAGATCCAATATTCAAAACCCTCCGGCCTTCGCAGGCCCTTGTCGGAAGGCGGTTGGACCCTCATTGAATTGATGCTGGTGATGGCCATGATGGCCATCATCACGCCGGCCATGACCTATCTTTTCGCCAAGGTCAGCCAGGGCATGGCCGCGGACGAGATGCACACCGAACTCCAGCAGGGGAACCAGACCCTGCTCAACCACCTCCAAGTGCGGCTCGCCGCGAACCGGCATTTCTTCTTCAACGACAACACCTCGGGAGGCGTTTCCTTTTTGCTCCGCCTGAACCTGACGGGGGCGCCCGCCACCATCGCGGGGTGGACGCTGTGCCAGCCCCAACCCCAGCCCACGACCCTCATTACGGGTTCGGTGAGCCCCAATGCGGCGGGTTTCGTGAACAGCTCCGTGGGCAACGCCCTCTTTTTCGGGGCCTTCGACTGCCCGCAGACGATCTTTAAAAGTTCCGGCGGCCCCCCGGAGATATCGACCTCGCCCATCACCATTTTCGGCGCTGGTGTGACGGATTCTACCGGGACCCGGCAAACCGCCATCATCGACCTTTACCGCTTCTATTTTTATTACCTCACCAGCACCAACACCAAACAGCTTTACGACGCGACGGCCTACAGCCTGATCGAGTGGCAAAGCATCCAATATCCCGATTACACCGAGATCGCCAATTACAGCCAGGATTCGGTCTTGGAAGGGAACATCCTGGCCGGCATCAAGGCCCTCAACAGCGCGATGACGGTGGCTTGGGATCCCACCCAAACCGACCCCACCCTGGCCTTCGTGGGGTACCCATCGGCCGCTTTCGGCACCGCCTCCACGGGGGTGACCGCCCTGCAAAGCGCCAGCTATAAGATCGCCATGGACAACACCGTCAACCTCACCAAGACCCGGTCCGGCATTTTGACCACGGGCTTCCGGTACGGCATCAGCCCCAACACCAAAAATTGGAGATCCTGCCCGGTCCAGATCCCCCTTTTCGCGGCCGTGACCACGGCCGGCATAGCCTTTCCCAACGGTTTCGAAGTGGCCGCCACTTCCAACCCCTCGGGGCGCCAGGTCATGGTCCGCAGCGTTTGGGTGGCCGAGGGGGCCAGCGCCCCCGGCAGCCGGGCGGTTTACAACGACATCAACATGGTGGATGAAATCTCGGATAATTATTGAGCCCCGCCGGACTGCCCACCGGCAAAATTCATGGAAAAAGCCTTTTTTAAGGTAAACTTAGCCTGGACCAGCTGAAGACAGGATAAGGGCGCTTGTTCTCCCTTCAATCACCCTGAAAAACCAGGGATGGACTGGGACGAGGTTGGGCAACAGGTTTGTTTTAACGAAACTGTGTTTTTGGCAAAGCAGACGGATAAAACGACCATTTTTTAGCCACAGATGTCCCACAGTTCTTTAACGGAGTTAATGGTCTGTGGGACTATACCAATCTCCTTTAAGTTTCAAAAGAGGATCGGCATGCATGGGATTCACAGGGATAAGGCAAAAAGCCAAAAAAGATTCTTAGGTTGGGTCTGCCTATTTGGACTTATCCATCTGAAGTCATCCCATTTATCCCATAAATCTGTGGCTAAAAGCCTTTGCTTCAGGAAGTGCATAGTTCTGCATTTTAAAGAGTAAGAGGTGGACTTTTCGATGCCGGTATTTAAGCCAATCCACGGGCCCCTGTGATGAATCTCATCGCATCGGCCCCCCTACAACGGCGGACGGGACCCGGTTTTTCCCCCCGCTTCCTTCTCCCGGCCCTGGTGCTTTTGACCGCAGGCCTAGGCTCCGTTCCCGCTTTCGCCCAGGCCACCCATTTTAAATTCCTGGTCCCGCCTTCCTCGGCTGCGGGCCTCTACACCACGTCGGTAGGCAGCAACGCCATCACCGTCGAGGTCCAGGCGCTGGATTCGTCCAATGCCCTCGTCACGGGTTTCAACCACAGCGTGGTGGCCGGACTCTACAGCACAGCCACCAGCCAGCTTTCGGACCCCCTCGCCGTCTACGAGAACGCGGCCACCACCTTTATCGGTTCCATGCCCATGTCCTGGGTCAACGGCACCGCGGGCTTCAGCGTCACCTTTGAGGCCGGTTCGGATTCGGAACAGATCGTCCTGCAGGACCAAAGCGGAAGCCCGGTCGTTGCGGGCACCACCTACCCCGGCAGCCTGGGGGTGACCACCGGGGCGGCCATGACCGTCCGGGGATTCCTGAGCCAGCCCCTTTTCCCCCGGAACTTCCATTTTAACGGCACCAGCGAGAACCCCCCGACCGACGATACGCCCTTCGTTTATACGTCGGGCGGTTCCACCGACAACCTGGCGACGACCGACAACACGGTCACCTTTTTCGGCCCCGGGGATTACGGCGATATCGTCCCGAAAGCCGGGGGCACGGCGGGTGGTTCGGGCATCGATACCAAGGCGGCTTGTTACCTCATCCAGAATTTCAGCGGAGGTTACGCCGCGGGCGGGGCGGGGGTCTCGGTGCGGCTCTGGTTTTCCACCTCGGCCGGCACGGCTCCCGTGAGCTACCAGGTGATCCTGGATTACGACGGAAGCCTGACGGACTACAACAACCCCGATTCCACCAAGGACACGGTGCTCCAAGGAGTTGTCACCTGCGGGGTGGGGTACGGCTTTTTCACCGCCGCGCCCACGACCCTGGCCGGTTATAAGTCCTATCAACCCTTTATGTTGAGCAACGCCCAGGCGATTTTCCGGGTCTGGACCGCGGCGGGAAAGAGCGTCACCATGAAATACGCCAATGCCAACGTATTTCCCACGGATGACAATAGCATTTCCTTCATTAAGATCCCCTATTCCTCCCAGAACATCCAACCCCTGCGATCGACGGTGACGTCGCCGAGTTACACGGGAACCCCGCCCAGTCCGCCCTTCGTCCTGGCCGGCTTCTCCCCCACGACCCTCATCGACACCCTCACCAACCAGTACAGCAGCGGCTTGACGCAGGTTATTTTCCAGATTCCCGCCGACCCCCTGGGGACCACCAACTGGGTGATCAGTTCCGTCCCGCCACCCACCGGCCCCAATCCGGGGTCCTCGACCGGGGTCCTGCAGGCTTCCGGCACGACCTCGGGTGCGGTCACCGTGAATTTCAACCCGTCCAACCCCCTCACTCCCAATGAAATCGTCCCCGTCACGATCATCGGCCAGTCCCCCGCCACGAATTATTCCTGGCCCATGAGCCTTTTGGGTGCCACCAGCAATACGGGGTCCAACGCGCCCGTTAATTCCGCTTCCGTTACCGTGTTCACCTTGGAGGCTCCTGATAAACCGGGCTCTTTCTCGGCCCTGCCCGCCAACTTCGCCGGCACGGGGGGGCAGATTTCGCTCTCCTGGAGCCAGTCGGTCAGCCAGAGCCCGCTGGGCTACGTCCTTTCCCGGAGTCCCGGGGCGGCTTCCGGCAATCCCTTCGGCGACCCCATCACCCTCCCCAGCGGGTTGGTCGTGAGCAACGCCATCACCCTGCTTCCCTCCACAACCACCAGCTACCTGGATTCGACCGTCACCAACCTCACCGGCTATACCTATTCCATCCAATCCTTCAACAACGTGACCCAATCGGCCGTCGCGAGCACGGGTCCCGTATCAGCCTTTGCCGACCCCAATCCGCCGGGGTCCGTTTCGGCCCTGACCGGCGGGTCCAATGTCCAGCTCAGTTGGGCCGCGCCCGCTTCCGCGGCCGGCTCCTACGCGGTCACGGGCTACCAGATCTACCGGGGCACTTCCCCGGGGGCGGAAAACACCACCCCCATCGCCCAGGTGGGGCTGGTGACCAGCTACAACGACCCGGGTCTGGCGACCGGGCCGAATTACTACTATTACCTTTCCAGCATGGACAACCAGTACAGCGGCGGGCCGACCCTGGGGCCCCACGACAGCGGTCCCTCGGCCGAAACCACGGGTTTCCCGCCGGGCAATCCCCCCAACAACGTGGGCGTCACGCTGGCCGTGATCGGCCCCCCGGCCACCCTGGCGGTTACCTGGACGGCCCCCACCAATGATTTGAACGCCATCACCAATTATTATATTTGGAAGGAAACGGACAGCGGCCCCTTCGCCGCCTTGGTCACCGTCGGCTCGGCCGCCGTATCGGTTTGGGATGGGCTCGTGACGACCGGGCATACCTACAGCTATTTCGTGCAGGCGGTGGACAGCCTCAACAACGTCTCGAACAACTCGGCCACGGTGACGGGCCAGGTGGGGCCGTCGCCCCCCACAGGCCTGCTCCCCACAGGTTATGCCAGCAGTGTGACAATGACCTGGAACTCCAACCCGCCTGCCGAGAATGTGGTCAGTTATGTCATCAAGAGTAATGGCGTGCCCATCACCGTTGTTCCTGCACCGGCAAGCGGCACGGTGACCGGCTTCGACTCTACCGTTTTCGACGCTGTACTTATTGAGGGCAACAACTACGGCTACCAGGTGGCGGGCATCAACAACACGGGCGTCACCGGCACCTACTGCACGGCGGTAACCTCTTCCTTGCTGCCCTTGACCCCCCAAAGTTTTGTCGCAAACCTCACCCAGCCGGTGACCCAGTTCAATATTAATCTTAGCTGGTCGGCCCCGGTTTCCGGCGGCAATGTGACCAATTACAACATCCGAAGCGGTACCAGCGCCGGGAACATTTCGACAGCAGTGACCTTGGGCCTTGTGGCGACTTCCTATCAAGTTGTCGAACCCACAACGTCGGCGGGAACGACCTTTTTCTTTTTGGTCCGGGCCCAGGACCCCGGGGGTGTCAGCTCTGTTGCGGCCACAGTGGGCCTCCAGGTGCCGCCCAACCCGCCCACAGGCTTGTCCTCCAATTCCACGGCGGCCACCATCACGCTCAATTGGAGCGCCAACGCATCACAAGAAAATGTATCCCATTACACCGTCTACCGGTCCACCAGCCCCACCAGCGGTTTTACCAATATAGGTACTTCTACGACGGCCAGCTATGCGGACGGGTTAGTGGCCGCCGATACCGATTATTATTATAAAGTCACCGCCACCAACCCAGGCGGCGGGGCAGTGACCATTCCCGGCGGCGAAAGCCTATTTTCCGCTTCCGTTACGGCCGCCCTGGCGCCTCCGGTGCCGGCGGGGTTGAACGCCACCCTGAACCCCGCGAATGACAACGTCGTTTTGGGCTGGACGTCCCAAACCGGGAGCGACCCGATCCTTCAGACTTATACCCTGTACCGAACCAAAAATGGCGGCGCTCCCACAACCCTGCAGACCGCCGCCGGTACGGTCGTGGCTTACACGGATACGGGAGTCACTTCCGCTGATGCCGGAACCACGGTCTTTTACTACCTCTTTGCCACCAACAACGCCGGCGCCAACAGCGTCCCGGAGGGCCCCATCGGCCTGCAGGTGCCGCCCAACCCGCCCGCCATCCTCCCCGCTTCGCCCTCTTCCGCGGCCGTCACGGTCAATTGGACGGCCAACCCGACGCAAGAGAACGTGTCCCAATACACCATCTACCGCAGCGCCCTTCCGGCGGGAGCGCCATCGGCTGTCGGTACGGCCACGCCGGGCACGGCCACCAGCTTTGCCGACCTGGGGCCCCTGTCCCAGGGCGTCACCTACGCTTATTACGTGACCGCCACCAACCCCGGCGGCGGGGTGGGGGTCCCCGGCGGGACCAGTTCGGCCTCCTCCACGGTCAATTCGGGCCTCGGCGCCCCGGTGCCCAGCGGGCCCGGGATCGCCTCCATCGACACCTCCAACAACATCGGGGTGACCTGGACCAACGTCACCTTGACCGTTCCCAATGCCACGGCGGTCAGCCTGATCGGCGGCCCCACCAGCATTATCGGCTCGGCCAGCGCCACCAACCTCGCGGCCACGGCGGTCACCTTTTACGATAACGGGGTCTTTTCAGCCAGCGTCACAGGGGAACAGCCGGACACCACCTACTATTATTGGCTGGAAACCCTCAATACCTTCGGGCCCAGCTCGGCGTCCCTGCCCGCTTCCCAGCTTACCTATCCGGCGGCGGTCAGTCTTGGCACTGTCGTTTTGAATTCCAATGGCTCAAGGTCGGTCAGCTGGGCAACCGTCGGAAATGGGGATGTGACTTCCTACAACATCTACCGCGAACAGATTGGAGGTTCGGGATTCGTTTCCGTTGGTTCGGTTCCGGCCGCCGGACTCAATTTGCCGGTGACACTCAGCAACCCCACTCTTCCCGGAAAACAATATGGCTATAAGGTCACGGCCGTGAATGGTACGGGCGAGGGAACCTTCCAGAATGTCGTGACCATCGGTGTGCCCCCTTCCGATCCGTTGCCGGTAACGGCCGTTTCCGGCCTCAGCACGGTCCCGGAAGTCGGCCTGTCCTGGCCCGCCAACGCCGCGGGTGAAGGCGTCACCGGCTATTCGGTCTACCGGGGCACGACCCCCAATTGGTCCGCCGCCACTTCCATCGCGGGCGGGGCCGTGACGACCTATCTGGACAACACCGGACTTACCGGGGGAACCACCTATTATTATTGGGTGGAGGCCCAGGACGGGGACGGGGTTTTCAGCCTTCCCACCAGCCTGACCAGCTCGGTGACCATCGCCGCGGCGGCCCAACCCAACGCCCCCACGGGCCTTTCGGAAACCGACGGAAACGCCTCGGCCAACCTCACCTGGAGCGCCGCGGTTTCCACCACCTTCCCCATCGCGGGTTACAACCTCTACGACTCGCCCAACGGGGGCGCCACGGTCAAGGCCAACGCCACCCCCGTGGCCGCTCCGCCCTCCGTGGTTTCGGGCCTCACCAACGGTGTTTCCTACAACCTCTGGGTCCAGGCGGTGGACAGCCACGGCAACCTCAGCCCCCTCAGCACCCCCGTGTTGGGCCTGCCCGATTCGCCCCCCGGTATCCCGGGCAGCGTATCCGGGTCCAGCGGCAATAACGAAACCCAGGTCACCTGGAGCCCCAGCGTGGCGGGTACCTTGCCCATCGGCTCCTACCTGGTCGAGAAGATCGCCGCCGGCGTCACCACCACGGCCTCCGTGCCCGGCAACCAGACGGGCTACGTGGATAGCTTGGCCGTCAATGGCAATGCCTATACCTATCTCGTGGAGGCGGTGGACAGCACGGGCGTTACCACCGGAAGCCATGTGAGCGGATATTCCTCGGCGGTGACCGTGACCGCCGGGTTGATCACCGTCAATCCGCCCAGCCAACTGACGGCCCTCGGGGGAGTCAACCTCGTGAAACTTTCCTGGGTAGACCCCTCCACCGGGTCGCCCGTGACCGGGTACCAGGTCTTCCGCGCCGAAACCGCGCCCTCGGTAACGCCCTATACCTTGCTGACTTCCACCGCAACCGGCACATCCCCCCTGTCCGACGCGGTCACCAATGGGAATACCTACGGTTATTATATGGTGGCTTATTCCTCGGGGGTTCCCAGCGCCAGTTCGGCCACCATTTTCGCTACCGCCGCCGCGCCGCCCGCAGCGCCCTCACCCGTGTCCCTCTTGGACGGCGGGCAGGAAAACCTCAGCTGGGGGGCTTCGCCCAGCCAGGGGGCGGTCACCATTTCGAGTTATTACATTGTCAGTTCGGTCAATGGCGGGACGGCCGCCACGATCGCATCGACCAGCGGTTCCGTGACGACCTATACCGACAGCAGCCCCAGCATCGGGCAAACGGTGGTTTACCAGGTAGGGGCGGTCAATTCCAACGGCACCACCGGTGTGCTTTCCACGGCCCAAACGGGTTATACCTATGCTCCTATGACCATCACCGGCCTGACCAGCACCGATTCCATTTCCACCGTAACCCTCAACTGGGTGGGACCGGGCACGATCACCTGGGGACCGGTCCAGTTCAATATCCTTCGGACAACCTTGACGGGTGGTTCTCCCACAACCATTCTTAATGCCACATCCCCGTATGTGGATCCTGGTACCTTAGGTCAACTTTATCTCTACACGGTCACCGCAGTGGACGCCAAGAACCACGCCAGCGTGGGCGGAGGCCCGGTGACCGACGGCCCCTTGAACCCGCCCGCCGCCCCGGCCACCGTGGTCGCCACCGCGGGCAACCAGCAGATCCTCTTCGACTGGGCGCCCTCGGCCCCCGTTTCGGACAGCCTGCCGGTTTCCTATTACCTTCTCTCTCTCAATGGAGGGGCCCCCGTCAGCCTGCCTGCGACCGTGACGTCCTACCTGGATTCAAGTCTCATCAATGGAACCGGGGTGACCGCCGTCGTCCAGGCCGTGGATGCCACCGGCAACCCCGTCGGCAACCATATCAGCGCCGCCGTCACCGGCGGGCCCGTGACCACCAGCGGCACTCTTTTGAACCCGCCTACGGGGGCCGCCGTCACAGCGGCAAGCGGCAGCACCAATGTGCTGACCTGGACCCGCCCCAACGACGAAGGCTTCATCGTGACGGGCTACAACATCTACCGGTCCAACAGTTTCACGACGGTCTTGGGAAGCCCCATCGCCACCCTGCCCAACCCGGCCTTGAACCCGGTCACGGTCTTCATGGACAACGGCGTCAGCGCCAACACCACCTATTACTACGTTATCACGGCCAATTACCAGCAAGGTTCATCCATCGTCGCCAGCCCGCCGTCCAACCACGCCTGGGATACGACCCCCGCGCCGCAGGCGGGCGTGCCCCCGGTGACCCCGGGCCAGATGGCCTTCGACGCCAACCTCTTGAAGCCCCTCACGGGCCAGGTGTTGAACATCTACTTCATCGCCCCCAACGACGGGCCGGCGGAAATCGACGTCTATAATGTCTCGGGCAACCCCATCCGCGCCCTCTTCGCCGCCGCCGCGGCGGGCAAGCAGGAAAGCCTGGCCTGGGACGGCAAGGACCGCAACGGCAACACCGTGGCTTCGGGCATCTACCTGGTGGAGATCAAGGGCCCGGGCATCCACTTGGTTAGGAAAGTACTGGTGGTTAAGTGAAAACCAACCGGAAGGTAGAATGGATAATGAAGAATGTAAGATGGTGGAAGAGTTTTCAATCTTTGATTGAAAACTTCCGTCATTATTCATTTTTAATTGTTCATTTTAAATTGAGCCTATCCCTCCTCGCATTTCTCTTCCTTTTCGCGGTACTGGGCCGCCAACCGCTTCAGGCGCAAGCGCTTACGTCCGGGGCCGACTTTTTGAAGATCGACAGCGGGGCCCGCAGCGAGGCCATGGGCGAGGCCTTCACCGGGGTGGCCGACGACGTGGACGCCCTGACCTTCAACCCGGCGGGGATGGCGCTCTTGGACAAGCCCCAGGTGGGCTACCTGCGCATGCTCTACCTCTCGGACATCGCCTATAACTTCGGCGGGGTGGCCTTGCCGGTGCCCGACGGGGAAAACACCTGGGGTTTCGGCGCGGGTATCGTCAACCTGGGCACGCCCAATTTCGACAGTACCTTGGGGTTGGCACCGGCGGTTTCGGCGGCCGACAACGCCGTCCTGGCCTCGGTGGCCTACCGCTTCAAGGACATCATCGCCTTCGGCTTGACGGGGAAATACATCTTCCGCGACATCGCGGGCTATAACGCCCAGGCCTTCGGCGGTGACGCGGGCGTGCTGGTGACCCCCGTGGACAAACTCCGTATCGGCCTGGCCCTGCTCGACGTAGGCCAGCAAGTGCAGTTCATTTCGGCCGGAGACCCCCTGCCCACCACGGCGAGGATGGGCGTTTCCTACAAGATCCTGGATATCCCCCACCATTCGGTGCTCCTGTCCGTGGACGGCGGCTACCAGTTTGGAAGCCAGTCCTTCCTGGGCGGCGCGGGCCTGGAATACTGGTTCGACAAGACCCTGGCCCTCCGGGGAGGCTACACAGGGGACGCCTACCAACAGCACCTGACCGCCGGGCTGGGCATCAACGTGGACGTGGCGGAATTCGACTATGCCTACGCCCCCATCGGCACCCTGGGCGACACCCACCGCTTCTCCCTGACCTTCCGCCTGGATACGGGCGAAAACGGCCTGGCCGCACCCACGGGTTTCGCAGGGAACACTTCCAACGGCGTCCTTTCCTTGAGCTGGAGGCCCGCGCCTTCCTCCGAGGTGGTGGGTTACAACCTTTACGTGAGGAAACCCGGTTCGGACAAGCTGACCCTGGCCAACAAGCGCCCGCTCAACCAAACTTCAATCAAACTGAAGAACCTGTTGAACGGGCAGAATTACGCTTTCGCCCTGACCTCCGTTTCGGCGGCGGGGCGGGAAAGCACGCCGGTACAGCTTTCCGTCGTGGCAGGGGCCGCTTCGGCCCTGGCCCCCAGCTTGATGGCTCCTACGGGTTTCAAGGCCGCCCTGGCGGGGGAGGGCTTCGCCCTGATTTGGGACCCCTCGGCCTCGGCGGGGGTCGTGGGTTACAACCTCTATATCGCCGACGATGCGGGCCGGCCGGATAAGAAGCTATCGGCCCAACCCACGACGCAGACAACGATCACATTGAAGAACGTGAACCCCAACCGCGTTTATCCCTTCGTGCTGACCGCCGTCAACCAGGCGGGCGGCGAAAGCCCGGCCACCCCGGTCTTGAAGGTGAGCCTGACGGATTTGAAAAACAACATCTTGTCCCAGTTCGTGCCTCCCTCCCATTTGAAAGTCCAACTAGTGGGAGGCAAGATCAATATGTCCTGGGATTCGGCCCCGGGCGCGGCGAAATACAATATTTACGTGTCCCACGACGGCGGCGCCAACTTCAACCTGCTTACGCCCCAGGGCTTCAATAAAACCGAAGTCGTCATGGGCCACATGAAGGCAGGCCAATCCTATACCTTCGGCGTCAGCGCCCTGACGGCCGACGGCAAGGAAAGCCAGAAAGCTGTCCAAAACCTCTCGGCGCAATAATCTTAAAACTTTATTTCGGGAGTCACATGTAATGACGGATTTTTTATTGCCCGCGGTTTTTTCATATTTCATCGCCGCAGTCCTGTTTATTGTTTTTCTACCCCTCATCCGGAAAAACTCAGGAACCGAAGTGAAAAAAAATGAAGGTGGGGGCAGTAAGAAAAAAATTTTTATGCTTTTTCTGGCCAGTTTGGCATTTCCGATTATTTCAATCCTTGGATTTTTTTTTGGCGCCATGTATGTGTTGGGCCTACTGGGGAAAAATCACTTTTTTTCAAAAGAAATGGACGCCTTCATTTTTTTACCAATTTTGGCCGCGTTATCTTTGTCCGGTTTTCCTTTTTTTATAAGGATGATCCGATTGTTCCGGGACGATACCAATGCGGTACTTATGACTGTTTTTTTCTTGCCTTATGGGCTTATCGTCTGGATGGCATGTTTTTTCCTAGTTGCTTTGATGTTTTATGGTGGCAGTTGTTGATGAAAAGCCCATTTTTTGGGCCTTTATTTAAAATCCGAGATAACCGAAATTTTATGGATACAATTCGTTGTGTAAAAAAATTTAGGCCACCAACGGATGGACTTTAAAATTAAGCCGCTATTTGTGCAAATATTAAGTAAATCGAACATTTGCTTGTTGCGTTTAACCAAGGGTTTTATACTTCTTGATGACGTTTTTAATGAGTTAACAAACCAGTATTGATTCGGACACATATTTTTATGGTATTTCGTCCTATTAAAATCGATTTTTATTGTCCGCTTTTTTTACGGCGGCTTCGCATCATTCAGTGTTCGTTCACTGTTATCGGGTTTTTGTTTGTTTCCTGCCCCGCTTATCCTCAAAACCTCAGTCAAGCAAGCGATTCGGAATTAATGCAGCAGTTCGAACATGGCAACCCCAAGGAAAAATCAAGCAGTGGTGAAGAACTCCTTATTCGGGGAGGCTCGCCCGAATTAAACGCCGCATTGATGGAACAAGCCAGAGATTCGGATTATGAAAGAAGTTCCTCCGCAATAAATTTCCTGGGAAACCTCCAAGCAAAAGACCAAGCGGGTTCGCTTTCCGAATTATTGGATGAAAACCAGAAGGCCAAAACACTTGTCGTGATGACGAATCTTGGAAAAATTAAAGAGGAAAAAACAAAGGCGAAGATCTTCGGTTTCCTAAACCGAACACAAGACACAGACTTTCAAAAAGTTTCCGCTTACGCGTTGGGGGAAATCGGAGGGGACGACACTCGTGTTGTGTTGAAAGACCTAATGGCGTCATCGGATATTCCGGCGGTCAAACTCGCAGCGGGGATTGCATTGGCAAAAATAGGGGATAGCTCCGGGAAAAAGATAGCGGAAGAAACCCTAGGACATGACAGAAACGAATTCAACCTGATCGCCGCACTCATGATTCTAAGCAGGGTAGGGTCGGCCGACGATTTAAGTTTGGTCCATTCGCTTGCGCAACGGAAGATATTTGCGGTTGAGTTGCGTGATTGGATCGAGATTTGCGAGGGCGAGCTGGCCCTCCAAGGGTCGAGCCCATCGGAACGATTAAGCCAACGTTTGAAATGGCTCGATTCGGATGAAAAATATGTGAGGACCTGGGCCATACAAAAAGTGGCCGCCGAAAATACCGACGAGTCAAAACAAGCCCTTGAAAAAATACTGAACGATCCTTTTGACCCCCAGAGATTCAATGTCTTGAAGGAAGTCAGACAAAACGGCCAGAGGGTCATCCGGGAGGCGGACGGAAGCTTAAGAATGCCTTGAATCGAATTTTATATTTTATGAGGGTCTAGTTTGAAATTGTCGCTATCTAGAATCATTTTAATCTTGTGCTTTTGCTCGGGCCTGGGCCGTAACGCCTTTGCGCATGATAACGTGGTCACCCACCCCAAAATAACGGCGGCGGCGGTTACTTTATTATTAAACACCTATGGTCCTAATCTTTATCCCGAAGTCCAAAAATATGGCGGCACGGATTTAGGCTTACAAAACGGTTCCGACGATTCCTACTATTCCAATCTTTACTCAATTGTTTCCGGGGCGGTTCGGGAGGACGATTCGCCGGTGTTTTCATACGTTTGTTTGAACCATTTTTACAACTCAGAGACTGAAGCACCCCTCTCCTTCCACAATGGACTGGCGGCGGTTCCTGGTTTTGTGGTTTCGAGCAAAACAAGGGCAACGACCCTGTGGAACGACGCCTTTAATATTTACGATTACAGCGATAACGCCAAAACCTACGCATATTACACGATGGGAAGGGTCGTCCATTTAATGGAAGACCTTTCCTCCCCCGCCCATATTCATAACGACGACCATTTTTCTTCCACAGTAACGGGGCCTATTTCAGGGAAAGTCATCGACTTAGGCGATGCCTATGAAAAATATTATGTACCGCCCAACGTTTCGAGCATCAATTTCACCGGGACTTCGGTTCCGAATTATTTCTCCTTGATTGGAAACATATGGGGCACCACGTCGTCCACCTTTTCCCGCCAGATTTATGACGCAAGCAGTTACCAGGCCTCCCTTGTTAAAGACGCCCAAACAAACCTCTTCGTCAGCGCGACAGGAGAGTTGGCCGACATGTTCCCGCCTAATTCCTTGTCCAGTCTTTCGGGGGTCACCTATATCGGCACGGATGTGGACGGATCGGTCTGTAATTGCTGGTATATCGACGCCGTTGGGAAGTATTACCCCACTAAAACCGACATTTACCCTTCCGGAACGCCCGAAACAGGCGGCGAACCGGATTGGTGGTCCATGGGTGAGTATGGAGGAACATCCAACCTTTATTATTTAAAAACCATCGGGAGCGCTTATCCCATGGTTTACAAAAACGCACAAGTCAATGCCTCAAAAACCCTCCCGAATTTATACGCCGATAACCTTATCGTGCCGGCCGTCAATACGGCTTCCGGGGTTATCAAGCTTTACCATGACCTGGTCAACAGCCCGCCATACCTTATAAAAGCCGAAGTGGACGACCCGCAGAACAACAACAACCTCGTCCAAGGCAACCAATGGCTGGATCAATCCGTCGTTAAAAAATTTCCAGACGAGGTTTTTGTAGCCGACAGCTACTTGATCCAACAAGTACAAAGTCGTGTATTCCAGAACCTTGTTTCATCCCCAACCCTCCTTGGTCCCAGCCAAACATGGAATGTTGTCTTGACTTTCAGCAAGCCGGTGATGGATCCCAATGCCGCCACCATTGGCAATAATCCCTTGCAACCCGCGGATATCCAGTTGGTTCGAAGCGACGGATATCTCATTACGAATCTTTCCAACGTCACGCAGGTCGATTCGGCGGGGACGATTTGGTCCGCCACCTTGCAATTGCCGAACGATCCCACGGTATGGGCGGGTTATAGAACATACTTAAAAGTAAGTGCAAAAGACGAAAACTATCATATGTATCCAGGGATCGGGGAGGTCAATGGCGTCCAATTGGATACCGATCCGGCGACTCCGGCTAAACGCACTTTTGCCCTTTACGGAACCGATGAGGTCTACAATTGGCAGGGCTATGAGGGCGGAGTGGGACAAGGCGGTCCCGACGTCACCCATGAAATCTTTCTCGTCCAATCTGTGGGTGGAACCCCCACACCCACCAATACGCCCAGCCCGACCGGAACAGCCACTTATACTCCCACCGATTCACCCACCTATACGCCCAGTTCCACCTTTACACCGACCGATACCCCGACGGATAGCCCGACCGGGACAGTGAATACCGACACCCCGACGAGCACGCCTACCAACACCTACACTTTTACGGATACTCCAACTGGGACTTTGATAACGGATACTCCGACCAATACTCCCACGGGCACCCTTACTCCGGATACACCTACGGACACGCCCACAAGCACTCCCAGCGGCACACCTTCGAATCAAACGGCCTGTTTTTCAAGCAAAGACAGTAATTATCCCCATGTCGGCGGTGATCCTAATACCAACGTTGTTTCAGTCGTGACAACTCCCTGCGTCAATTACTCTTATTGGGGGGGGGATTTGGCAGGCTGGATCAATGTTACCGAAAACACGACCAAATTTAATGATCCCAGCGGCACCATTGTTGCGAAAGGACAATATCCCTTCGTTGCGACTTTTACGGTCCCGACCGACCCTACCGTTACCCGAGTATCGGTTTCCTATAGCGGGGGCGGGGGTTATACAACATTAAACGGCGTGCCCTATAACTTGGGTTCGGGTTTCACTTATGATTTCAATTTGCATCAAGTCGTGGGGAACCCTTACTCACCCATATTCTTGAACAGAGGCCAGAACCAATTCACTTTCACCATTAATTTTGATGGTGGTCTTTACAGTTGCCTTTCCATCGCCTGGAACATTTGTGTGTCTTGGTTCGGCGAACCTTACACACCCACCGTAACCCCCACTTCTACCAACAGCCCAACTCCGTCATCAACCTTCACTTCCACGGCCACGTCCACTCCCACGTCCACCCCCACCGGTACTGCCACGCTTTCCCCGACGGGAACAAGAACGCCCTCCCCGACGTTTACGCGTACACCCACCTTTACCCCCACTTCCACGTTCAGCCTTACCCCGACCCGTACACCGACCTTTGTGCCCACTTGGACCTTCACCCAGACCCCCACTTCAACCCTGGCAACCTCCACCCCGACTCCCACCCTGCCGGCCATCGGCATCGTGTATCTACCAAGGAATACCAATACCCCCGACCCTAATGCCGAACAACCCGGGCAAAAGTGGTTTCTGGCGACCAATAAGGCGGCTTTCGGCCCTTGGGCGGGCGCGACCAGCCTGGAGTTCCTCGGCAAGATGTGGCTTATGGGAGGCGGGAACCCATCCAACCCTTATAACGTCAACATGTGGGCCTCTTCGAATGGTGTCAATTGGGCCGTTTCCGGGGGCTTTTCAGGACGGGCCGGCCAGGTCAATTTAGTTTTCAATAATTACCTGTGGACCATCGGAGGCTTTATCGGACCGGGCCAGCCCCTTCATGAAACATGGTTTTCCCCCAACGGTGTTAATTGGTATCAAACGGGAACGGCGCCTAATTTCTCGGCCCGTGGATATTTCGGCGGGGCGGTTTTCGACAACAAAATGTGGATTATGGGCGGGACCACCGATTTGGCCAACGGCAAAAGCGACGTGTTGTATTCCACCGATGGCACTTCCTGGACAACGGCCACCGCCAACGCGCCTTTTGGGAACCTTTTTGGGTTCCAGACCGTTGTTTTCAACAACAAGTTGTGGGTCCTGGGCGGCAACAATTCCACTTCCCTGACCAGCAATGTCTGGTCTTCCCCCGACGGGATCAATTGGAAATTGGAGACGGCCAATCCAGGATGGAGTCCCAGGGAATCCTTTGCCAGTTTGGTTTATAACGGCCAGATCTGGGTTATTGGGGGCACTACCGCCAACGGATACGCGTCCGATGTTTGGAGCAGTTCGGACGGGGCCCATTGGACCCAGGTCCAGATGCCGGCGGATTTTGGCGCCCGAGGCGGCCTTGCCGCGGTTGTCCACAACAGTCAAATGTGGGTAATGGGTGGCGTGACCAACCAGCCCAATCCCAACACTTATCTTTCGGACAGTTGGTACTCACCCTCCAACCAGTATGTTGTTTCCTATACTCCCACGCCCAGTTTTACCAGCAGCCCAACCTTTGTTTCGACGCCTTGCGTGGTTTGGGTCCAGACCCCCTCGAATGAGTACGGCGGTGGGAACGCGGTGAAGGTCGACACGAGCGGGAATGTTTATGTGGTCAGCGACGGCAATCTTTTGAAATATAGCTCCAGTGGAACCTTGCTCTGGAACCTTCAAACCGGCGCCAAGGACGCGGCGATCGATGCGGCGGGGAACCTTTATGTCATACCGGCGAGCGGGACGGCCACTTCGTTCCAATATTCACTTTATAACTCGGCGGGACAACTCCAATACACAAGGACCTTTGCCGATTCAAATACCGAATATGTCCAAGGAATCGCGGTCGATCCATCAGGGGATGTCTATTTGACGGGCATTTCCGCCGGAGCCAACCCCGCCCAATCCAGGACCATGAAGATATTTCCCGTCGGAACGGTGGCGTGGAACGTGTTTACGCCCGGAACCAACCGGAGCATCGCCGTAGATCCCAGTCAAAATGCTTATACAACCGGCTCCATCAACGTCGGTACGGACGTCGACTTTAACACCTCCAAGTTCAATTTTAACGGGCAGGTCCAATGGGCGGTCACTTTCAACGGTGCGGGCGCCCAGGGCAGCCAGGTGGCATTGGACGTATCGGGTAACGTTTATGTGGCGGGCACAAACCTCATCGGGTTGCCGGCGGGAGGGTTTGACTCGGGGATATGGACCGTCAAATACAATCCTTCCGGGGGACAAATCTGGAACCGCTATTATTATTCCAACCCCGATCCCTTGGCCGGTTTGGCCTATAGCTGCCAGGGAATGACGGTGGGTCCGGACAATAATATTTACCTGTCCGGGACTCTCAATTACACCAATACTTCCAACCCCACTTTGGGCCTTCTCTTGAGTTACAACACGAACGGGGATCTTCTTTGGCAGGTCAATGAAACAAGCGCCACAGGCGGCGCGATTGCCCGGGACGCCTCAAATTACCTTTATACCGGTGAAACCATATCGGTCGACATTGGAGGAGGCGCTTTCCAACCTCAGTTGAAATTGACCAAATATGACGGCCTTTGCCGCCTGGCGCCGCCCACTTCAAGCCCCACCTCCAGCTTTACCCCGACCACTACCGCGACAAAAACGCCGACTTTCACGCCCACGGTCGGAACGGCCCCCTATTGCGGTCCGGGAACGACGTTGAATTTGAGCTGGGCCACAAAGGCCCTCTTGCCGGTTTCGATCGAAAGACTTTCCGCCGGCGTTCTCAACGGAATTATTTACACCGTTGGTGGAGAGGACAATTTTAATAATGCTCTTAATCTTGTTGAGGCCTACAACCCTTCGGCGAACACCTGGACCTCCATGGCGCTCATGCCGACTGCCAGGGAATATTTATCGGTGGGCGTCATCAACGGCAAGCTGTATGCGGTTGGGGGCGATAACCATAACAATCCCCAACTCAACACCGTGGAAGCCTATGATCCATCTGCAAACACCTGGAATGCAGTTATGTCCATGCCCACGGCAAGAAATTCCTTGGGATTGGGTACTGTTAATGGGATTTTGTATGCGGTCGGCGGGTTTGTTAATAATGGCAGTGCGGCGACGAATGTCCTCGAAGCTTACGACCCCTCAACAAACACCTGGAGCACCAAGGCACCGATGCCAACCGCCCGGGGCGGTCTTACCGTAAGCGTCGTAAACGGCATTTTGTATGCGGTAGGCGGCATCAGCTTCACCAATGGAATCGTCGTTACCAATACCGTTGAGGCTTATGACCCGATCAGCAATAGTTGGTCCACAAAGAGTCCAATGCCGACTCCCCGCGCCTTTTTCTCTTCCGGTGTTTTGAACGGATCGATATATGCCATGGGAGGAAATCCAACGCTGAGCACGGTCGAAGCCTACAACCCATTGACCGACAGTTGGACCACCCAAAATTCCTTGCCGTTTGGAGTATCGAATTTCGCATCAGCGGTGGCCAATGGAAATCTATACGCCATCGGTGGCTACAATTCCACCGTTCAATTTTTCCAATTGAACCAGGTGGCGTCCCTGATTTGCGAACCCTATACCCCCACCGCCACCAATACGGTCCTGACGGCGACCCCCACAAGCACGCCTACCAACACTCCAACACCCACTTCTACGAGTACTTTCACGCCCACCATTACAGCAACCCACTGCGGGGCAGGGACATCCTTGGATTTAGCGTGGACGACAAGATCCCCCATGCCAACTTCCAGGGAAATGTTGGCCTGTGGCGTAGCCAACGGCCTTCTATATGCCGTTGGCGGCCTTTCAACCAGTAACTTTCAGGCTCTTAACACGGTTGAAGCCTATGACCCATCCACAAATACCTGGGCGACCAAAGCTTCCATGCCGACAGCCCGAATCAATTTGTCCGTCAGTACGGTTAACGGCATTTTGTACGCTATAGGTGGTTCCAGCTCATCCGGACCCATCTACAACATGGTTGAAGCCTATGACCCCTCTACGAACACATGGTCGACCAAAACGGCTATGCCAACCGCCCGTCGGTATTTGGCAACCGGTGTCGTGAACGGAATCATCTATGCCGTTGGCGGGCTAGGTGTGGCCGATACGGATTTGACTAATCTCGAAGCTTATGACCCATCGACCGATACTTGGACAACAAAAGCGCCGATGCCTGTTGCTAATGAAAGTTGTGGGGCCGCCGTCATCAATGGAAAGTTGTATGTGGTGGGAGGCGATACCAATGCGGTTCAAATTTACGATCCTTCATCGAATTCGTGGTCTACCGCAGCTACGATGCCCGCCTCATT